>OGPV01001921.1_pt1 | contig 13084 bp, 20 predicted proteins | sample 1553001 | NCBI WGS metagenome assembly OGPV01 (sample SAMEA2580268, study PRJEB22360) | human gut metagenome | biome: human gut; feature: human-associated habitat; material: faeces | place: Denmark | collected 2008/2010
TTGAGATACCATCCTCCTGCCACAGCACATAAAGAATACGCCCCTGGGCTCCATTAAACGCATCAATATTCTTTTCACTGAGAATCTTCTCGAAAATCCGGTCTCCAAGCTGTTTTATTTTGGTGACAAGAAATCCTCCATTCATTTCCATACAAAAGCTCCTATATAGTAGTTTATTAAAAACATACTATATAGGAGTTTTATTGTCAAGAGTTTATATGTCTTAATTGGTAAATTCCGTTTTTTTCAATTCTCCAAACTGGAATTTACGATACCTTATACATATCGTTTTTATAAAACATTATTGCATCTTTTTTATTTGCATTTTTTAAGACAATAAAAACATTATATACATCGGGAAATGGTGAAACCATACCCATACATGACATGCCAAACATTAGTCCATTTAGTTCTCTATATTCTGCCGGACTAACAATAAAAATCAATAATGGTATTATTCCAAGCACAAATGGTAATAGGCACATTACAATAAACCTTCTACGCTTCAGAGGATATGATGCTAATGCAACAAATGATATCTTACCCGTTATTTTACCTATCGTAACCAGTGCGTTTCTCGGATAGACAATCCCATGTAACCACTCGTGTATCACCAAACAAATATACCCCAGACAAAAACCAATCAAAATAAATACATGTGAAATAACAACTGTCTTGTTAATAACTGTTTTACACAGCATCGTTACAAACATTAAAACACATAATACCGCTGCAATAGGTGCCGCTTTTTTCATCATCTCTTCAATGCTCTGAGGTGTTTCTATTTTAACAGCATTCTTTGGTAAAATACCTGTCTGATACTCACTTATATCTTCAATAGACATTTTTAATTTTATCATTACCAATTCACCTCCAAAAAGAGTAACAAACTCCGATTTGCAAATTTCTTTTTCTCATAATACCACACTTTTTTCATCATAGATACTGCTATTACTGCTTCCTACACCAGTATTTTTTCCTCCCTTTCCCGTTTCTTCGCAATACTTACAGAAATCGTCTAAAAATTCGTCAACCGACTTTTTCGGTGCTTCTGTCGGTTCAAGTTCTTCCAACCTTTTGACAATTTTTATAACTTTCCCGGCATCAAATTCGTCATCAGCGGCTACCAACGTATAATAGTCAAGTTTTTCTTTCAGCATTTGCCAACACCAACAACTGATTTAAATTTGCATCATCACGCACATTCCCCTTTTTACCCGGATTATTATTTTTCCATTGCTTTGCAGTCTGACCAAATAAAGCAACATTTAAAAGATCTGCTTCACTGGCATATGTATAAGCAATCTGTTCTGGTGTTAGCTCTGGTGGAATCAAATTTTCCTTCACCGCATCTGTGTGAATACGGTAGTTCACCTTTGATAAAGCCCTGTTCAAGTTCCAGTCCAATTTTTAACCTGCGGTAATCTTTCATAATATACAGTTGAAATTCCGGAGAAATCCATGTAGCAAATGCCATTGCAATATCGCTATGTGCATAAGTTCCTCCACCATATCTGCCTGCTTTTGACACTATTCCAATAGCATTGGTCTGTTCAATCCATTTGGTCGGTGTCATAACAAATCTGTTTAATCCCGCCTCACTTCTAACCGCCTCGAATTGCACACGGTTAAAATCCGGATTGTGAAGTTCTTCCCAGACCGCCAAAACTCAACTGTATTCCTGTTTCGCATCCAGTTCTGAATGACAAATCTGGGATCATTATCATTTCTGTATTTTGCAATATCTGTCAACGAAATATATTCATTTTCAAAATCCTTCGTGTAAATTCCAATATCAATACCCTTTGCATGAATAATTTCTCTAACTATTTTATTTGCCATCTCTATTTCTCCACAATGCTTTCCATCATATCCCATCCAAGACATTATTCCTTCGGTCAGATATGATAAGATAGGTATTATGAAAATCAGTATTGTTAATATTAGTCTTATTATGACCACTAATTATATCTTTTTATCTGGCAATGAAAGTAATCTGTCTATTACCGGATGAATGATTGCTGTCTCTGTAATCTGATTAATGGCACAAAGCTTTTTCCCTGCATCCTTACTGGATGCTCCACAATGATATACCCTCTCTGTTTCTTCACCATAATCAAGTACAATCAATCTGTCGTGGCAATCCGGATTAGGCTTAATCCGAATCGTTGGATATTCATTTTGAAAATCCTTCACTAAAGAGTTCGTAAGAAATCCTCTCCCACCTTTTCCATTCTCTGTGAATAAAACAACTTCCACGCCATCTGCTTTCTGTGAAAGGTGCTGTAATGATTTTGCATTCATATAATCATCCACAACATAGATTGATTTCTTTGCCTGTTGATAGATTTCTATGTAAGCAATGTCAGCTTCTAACTTCTGACCTTTATAAATAACAAAATCCTTCTTATCTTTATCCGTAATGAAGTTGTCTGCTAAGATAGTCACATCTTTTTGAATGGAATCTACTTTTTTCTCCATTCGACCCTGTCTCTCCGTTATCGTTCCAACCTTCGCTGTTAAAAGTTCCATTTCATTTCTAGTAACAAACTGCTGATTTTGACTAATATAGTGACGCATCTCCCTAAAAGTGCGCATTATAAATATACTCTGCTGTTCTGCCAATTCTCCTCGAAGAACTGTAGCAAGCATATAAATTCCTTGTTCTGTAAATGCGTATGGTAGCTTTCTACGACCTCCTTCCTGCCCTTCAAAATAATTTATATTCCGTGAAGTCACAAATTGTGATTTCACCAATTCCACTTCTTCTTTAGTTAGTTGAAACATAAAATCTTCTGGAAATCTTGTCAAATTACGTTTTACTTGTTGATTTAAATTTTTAACTTGATAACCATAAATTTCTGCCAAATCCTGATCCAACATTACTTGCTGTCCACGAAGTATGTACACCTTACTCCGAATAGCATCTGTAGTAATCAATTCTTTTGTTCCTTCCATTATTCCTCCACAATGCTTTCCATTTTTGCTTGTTGGGGAGGTCTCCGTTCCACTCTGGTCCGCGCAGAGCAGACGTCCACCGGACGTCTTGCGCCCCCAATCCCCTTGAACTGCGGATAAACCGCCGAGCCACGCTAACGCTTTTTATCAATTCACTTTCTCTTCTTTGAATCGTCCTCATATAGATGAATAACTGCTTCAAGTGCCTTTTTCAAAAGTTCTGTTTGCTCATTATTCATCTTTTTTATTTCTGCAATATCCTCTTCATACAGCTTTCCTGTTTCATTTGCTTTCCTGGCATACTGATTGAGATTATTACTAATCCTTGTATCTTCATAGTTTTCACGCTCTATGATTCCATTCTTAGCTTTGACCTGTGTAATACATGCAAGCAGCTCTGTGTTTCCAGGATCAAGCTTTAATAACTTATCTACATCCTTTAACTGTTGCTGCGTACTTTTAATTTGTCCATTGACTCCCTTTAGGGCAGTCTGTAATTTGGTGGTATCTCCGCCAATCTCGACAGTAATACCCATGATTCTGTTAGCCATGGCCGATACCTCGTTCCGTAAAAATGGGCATAAAAAAAGCCCAGATTTCTCCAAGCATGAAAAAAGCATCAACCATTTTTTATTGATGCTTTCAAATTATTTTGTTTTTGTAAATCTGTTTAATTGCGTATCCACATCTCGTCCACCGTACATAACACGGATAATCGTAACCACTTGTGTATCATCATCCGGAATATATAGAACAAGATAATTGTCTACTGGCGCTACGCGCAGCCCTCGACTTTTCCATGGTTCCAATTCATATTGTCGATATCTCTTCGGCATATGATCAATATCCATAATACATGCTTCAAGCCTATCAAGCTGACCACTTGCATTTTCTGGTACCTGCAGTTCAAAAGCAATGTATTCGAAGATTCCACGAAGGTCTATCTCGGCCTGATCTGAAATCACGATATCATAAATCATAAATTGTAATCTTTGCGAATATCAACAAAAACAGATTTTGCTGTCCTTGTACGGCCAGCCTGCATATCCGCATATCCTTTCTCTAGTTCTGCATTCATCTGTGCTTCTGATAATGCACTAACGTCTACAGGACGAGCGGACGGCATTTTCACTTCAAAAGGAAGTCCTCTTTGAAGAATAATTTGTTTGTAAAACATATTTATTGCATTGGATGCAGGAATTCCTAATGCTGCTAAGATTCCTTCTGCCTGTTCTTTTACATCAGGCTCAATGCGCGCGTATAAATTTGCTGATTTTGTTGCCATAGTAAACACTCCTTTCGAGTTTTCTAACTATATTATATCCATTTGTCCGGACAAAGGCAATACAAAATCAATATTTTATAAATTGTTATGTTATGTTCAAACTCAACCCATGCAATCCCTACAAACAGTGCAAGTATAAAAATAACAGTTTGAAGCACAACATTATCCATTTTTTCAATAAAAAATACGAAAACTGATAGTGTAATAAAAAGCACACAACCAGAATTTGTACAATGGCACCCTCTAAATATTTTGTTCCTTTTTTCTTTCATTATCATAAACTTTTTTAGAGTAAATCACTGCTAATACTGATGCCACTATAATATATAATAGTAAAAAAATTGTACTTATTATTCCGTTCGCAAAAGCAGATGTAACAACAGTTAATCCTCCTGCAATGATAATACATATTGCCCCAAATCGATTACTTTTTCTCCAGGTATTATCATTAAATATGCTCCAGCTTGTCCTTAACCCTATTACTGCATTTTTCTTTGATTTAGTCATATAATTTCCAAGTACAATGAGCATAATCCCACATAAGATACAAGAAACTTTTGCAATATCAATTGTTGCCTTCGAGCCATTAACAATAGCTTGTTGAAAAGAAGCATAGAGAATAAAATAATGCAAAACCCCAAACATAATCGCCTGGGAAATGCCAACTATAGACAACAATTTCGCAGATGTTCTTGCTTCCATCTGTTCTTTTTCATTTTGGGACTTAACAGCCTTTTTCTCATATATGCAAATCAATATGTTCCAAAATAATGTAATAAGTAAAATGATAATAGGAAATATAAAACTTTCCATTTTACTTCCCCATCTGTCAGTATTTCCTGCCAAATCATGGTGCATAGGTATTGTATCAGGCATAAACTGAAGAACAATACTTGTAACAATCATTGGAATTGCGGCGAATATCCACATTGCTCTCTTACTTTTCATCTTCCTTACCTCCAGACTGATTAACCCATAAAATACTGATTGAACAATCTCTTTTTTCTTGTCGCTGGCAGCCTCCTTATTGACCTGTGCCATAGATCGGATATGAGTTCCAGGCATCTGCTTTGCACGGTCAGATACAATCACCTTATATGTTTCATTACCTGCCATAGACTACACCTCTTCGATTATGTCATCAAGGTATGCATCTAATTCATCCACCGTTGTTCCGGTTCTGCCTGCCATTCTGTCTTCTTCTACTGCAAGCAGTTCTTCACGGAGTTTTAGCATTTTCTCTCTTCTGTTATATGTTTCGATATCCATGACTACTAGACCCCCTTCTCCATTTTTTTCACATTTTAATTTTAAAGATAAAAAATTCTTCATCCTGCAATGCTTTATATTCTATGTTGTAATTATTCAGGATATTGCTTACAATATACAAGCCTAATCCATTACTATTTTCCTTATTTAAATCAAATTTTACATCAAATATTTTATCCATATCCTTAATTTTATTGTTACCGTATGTATTCTCTATATATAACCAATCATTAGCTATCCCAATATTAATTACACCATTTACATCGGTATATTTTATCGCATTACTAATCAAATTAGATAAAATAATCTTTAATGCTGTTTTTCCTATATAAATATTCTCATCTGATATGTAATTATTGACCGTTATTTTCTTTTGATTTGCTAATATTTCGTATTTTTCTAATATATCTTCTAATGTATCATTTATTTTCAAATATTCTTCATCATTATTCAAGTTTTCTATAGAATGAACTGATAATATTTGAGAAATGTTTTTGGTCAAGCTATCAACGATTTCAATACATTCATTAATATAAGTATCTCTATCTTTATATTTTCCAATATTGTATTTCATGTTTTCCAGTATTATTTTAAGACTGGCAAGAGGAGTTTTAAGTTCATGGGATGCACCTTTAAAAAAGTCATATTTTAACTTTTCTAATTTTAAAATTTCTTTATTTTTAAATTCCAAATCGTCAATTGTTCTTAATAAAGTAGAATACAAATCATTAATTTGTTGTTTTAATTCTCCAACTTCATCATTAGAGCTAACTTTTAATCGCGTTTCTTTATCAAGTTTCTTCATTTTATCAGTAACAATTTTTATTTCCTGTATATTATTTTTTATTAATTTTGCATAAATTAAAGAAATAATAGCAGAAAAGGAAATTGATATTAATAAAGAATATGGTAAAAATTTAACGCTTAAATTTTTCGCATCTTTTTGCATATCAGCTGTAGAAACAAATTGTAAATTTATTTTTTTACCATCATTAAGCTTTATTTCTCTTTCTTCAATTATCAAAGAATTACTATCGCTTTCTAAATTAACATTTATATCATCTTTGATTTGTATTTCATTTTTATTATTTTTTTCTTTTATAAATGCTTTTATTTCACTGCTCTTCGAATAAAGCTCCAAAGTTTGTTCTATATATTTCATTTCTTTTCCATTCATATTACCAGAAATTTCATCTGCAATATTATGGATCTTTTCTTTTCTCGTCTCCAAATATGTTTTAGGGAAGATAAAATAAACTAATAAATGGACTAATATAATTATTATTCCAAGAACAGAAAATATTTGTATGAACATTTTGGGAAATATCTTTAATTTTTTCATTTTATCTCCAATTTGTATCCTACATTTCTTATAGTAGTTATACAGTCTAATTGTAATTTTTTTCTAAGTTCTTTTATGTATACATCTATTACTCGATCATAAGGAGCTTCTTCGCTATCTTTCCATACATAATCAATAATTTGCATTCTTGTTAACACTTGTCCATTATTATCCAATAAACATTTTAATACTTCTAGTTCTTTTGCATTTACATCTATCTCTTCTCCATTTATTTTAGCTGTATAGCTATTAAAATTAACTGATAGATTCTTATATTCAAACATCTCTAAATGTCCATAATTCTTCTTAATTAAGGAGTCTATTCTGGCCTTTAAGACCGGCAATGAAAATGGCTTTTCCATATATCCATCTACCAAATTAGTAAATGCGTCAATTTTATATTCTTCATCACTAAATGCAGTCAGGATTAGAATTGGTAAAAAGCTTTTCTTTCTAATTTCTTTCAACACTTCTAAACCATTAATAAAAGGTATTTGAATATCTAAGATAACCAGATTTATATCGCTATTAAATTTTGACAATGCTTCTCTTCCATCTTTAGCCTGAATAACAGTATATCCAAATTCTGAAAGATATTCACTTATTCCCTCTCTTATCATATTATCATCTTCAACAGTTAATATATTCATGTATACCTCCACTTAAACCTATTCGCTTATATTGTACAGCATATTATTGGGTATTTAAAAGCAAAAAATTTTTGGTGCTTTTTTGCACCAAAAATTTTATTTATTGTCGATTAATAATTCTTTTGGATTTCTTCTTAATGTATTGAATGAAGAAATAATCAAAGATACAAGAAGTACTAAACTCATAAATATAACTACATAAACTATGAATTTAGGTAATACATTTATATCTAAACTTGATAATGTCTTGTTAAATCCTTCAGCTTCTGCCCCACCACCTAATTGGCTGGATGCGGATTGTCTACCTATTTGTTTTGCTATATTGCCAGTAACCTTGTTCAATATATTATTTCCAAGCTTTTCAGCTGTATATTGAGCTAAGAAATAAGAACCAGCATATGCGGGGATTGATATAAATACCATCTCAAATAGGAATTGACCAAAAATTTCTAATTTTGATTTACCTAATGATAGTAATACTGCTATTTCCTTCTTTCTGGCATTCATCCATAATAATAGTAATAATGAAACTACAACTCCTGCAAATATTAATGAGCCAGCAAATAATTTGTTTGAAATTGAGTAGATACCTGATATAGATTGTTGTAATGCAGGGTAATTTGATGAACTTTTAATCAGATTATATGCTCTCCAATTTATATCTAATTTCTTAATATCTTTTATTACACTATCAAGATTCTTATCACCTTTTACAAAGAATGTTGCATCCTGGTATACAGCTGTATCTTCTGTATTACCATAAACTTTAGCAGCTGTATGAACATCAGTAATTAATGTATTTTCGTATAGTTCTTGTGCTGCACTTACTCCACCGCTATTATGCCCATCGAATAAACCTTTGATTTCTACTTCTACTGTTTCATCTGCATGTTTCTCGTTATCAGCATCAAATAAATTAGATTTTATTTTTATCTTATCTCCAACTTTAAGATTATTTTTTTCAGCCAAGTCTTTATGCATTAAGATTTTATTTTTATCTTCATTTTCTAAATGCTTTCCTTCTACTAATTTATATGCTCCTGATACAAATTTTGTTTCTTTTGATGAGTCGTTAACTCCGGTTAACATCACTGTTCTTTTAAAATTCTTTGCTCTTTCAGGCGATTGATTCGCAAGAGTCTCTTGAGTTTCAATAATATCATAATCAACTAAATCTGCAACACTGTTTATTCTTTTTACATAGGAGTCTATACTATCTGTTTGAGATATCTTTTTAATATCTTCACCTTTTACATTTCCTCCACCTCTAGGTGTTCCCGGATTTACTTGTCTATTTATCTCCATAGAAAAACTATTTGTTATATTAGCAAATGTTTCTTTTGAAGCTCTGTCCGTAGCATCTTTAATAGATAAACTAATAAGACTTAAAGTTGACATAGCCAAAATAACTAACATAATAATTAATGATTTTAAACTTTTTCTAGTTACATAAGCAAATGCATTTTTTATCATCATTCAACCTCCAAATTTATTTTACTTTTTTCAACTTCTTACCACTTAGTTCTAAAATGATATCTGCAGAATCTGCTGCTTCCTTACTATGTGTTACAACTATTACACATTTATTTCTGTCTTTAGCTAATTTCTTTAATATATTAATTATTTCTCCGGCAGTAGCACTGTCTAGATTACCGGTAGGCTCATCAGCTAGTATTATTGGAGCATCTGATACCAATGCTCTGGCAATAGCCACTCTTTGTTGCTGCCCGCCAGATAATTTCATAACATTTCTTTTTATTTGTTTTTTATTTAAACCTAGTTCAAACAGAATACTTTCATCTGCTGATTTATTCACTAATCTAATATTTTCAATCGGTGATAAATAATCTATTAAATTATAGTTTTGAAATACTAAAGATATATTATTTTTTCTATGATTACTATATCCTTTCTTTTGTATATCTTCATTCTTAAACAATATTTTTCCTGTTTGAGGTTTATCGAGTCCAGCAAGTAAGGAAAGAAGTGTAGATTTTCCTGTTCCTGACTTTCCTACTATCGCATAAAACTTCCCAAGTTCAAATTTTTGATTTACTCCTGACAAAACTTTTTCTTTGGAATTTGCATAACTATATGCTACATTCTTTATTTCTAATATATCCATCATTTTCTCCTAACTTATTTTTGATAATATTTCTTTAGGCTTCTTGATTAATATTAATGAAGAAGCAAATACAACTGATAAAACAATAATACTTATTAATATTAAATAACTTTGTCCAAGTGTTGTAATATTTAAAATAAAACTGCTGTTATTTATTAAATTTCCACCAGAAATCATTGAGTTATCTGAGTTAATGAATCCGCCTGCAATTACTCTTAGCAATACATTTCCTAAAAATAAGGAAGCTATTATACTTGGTATCGATATGAATAATAACTCGAATATAAATTGCATTATAATTTGTATCTTAGATGTTCCAATAGATAAAAATATGCCTATTTCATAGATTCTTTCTCTTAACCATAGAATCAAAATCAATGAAAGAATAACCATCCCGCCTAACATAATAGAATAAGTCATTATTTTTATCATATGTTTTATTCCACTCACTGACTCTAAAGACTCTTCAAACGCATTAGAATCTTTTTCAACAAAATACTTTGACTCATCAATCTTAAGCTCTTTCAATTTGTTTAAGGCTAAATCTGTAGATTCTGCACTGCCGGAATACATTAAAATTTTATTTGCAATTTTATTATTTTCTGATTTATTTAGTATCTCTTGGCTTGTTGAATAATCTACAAACATCATATTTTCACTAAAATCAGAAGATAATCCTGTATATGTTTCTTGTTTTTTACCGGAAAAGATACCTATAATTTTAAATTTATGACTCTTTATTCTTCCACTTTTTTTAATGTCAAGTAATTCAAGATTAACTTCATCACCTAATTTTAGATTATTTTTTTTAGCAAATTCTTCATGAACAATAATTGAATTCTTATCATTTTCTTCTATATTTTTACCTTCCTTAATTGTAAACACTCTACTACTAAATAAAATATTTCTTTTAGTATTATTTGTAGCTTCAAATGAAACAACATTCTTAAATTCGTCAGATAAATCTTCTCTATTTATTATTTGTTCTCCGCTAACTACTTTAGCATCTTTTAGTTTTGCTAATCCATCATATTGAATTATTATTTCTTCAACTTCTTTTAATTTTTCAATATCTTTAAATTGATTAACATTAAAATATTCACCATCTTTTTTTGTTATTGAAATTGAAGAATTAGAACTTTCATATAAAGCCTTTTCTATTTCATTGCTTGATTTCATTATTGTCAAGCAAGAATACAAACAAGAAAAAACTATAGTCAATATGATAAAAATTATTAAAGTTCTATTTCTCTTTCTTGTAATGTATGCTATAGCATTTTTTATCACTTTACTAACCACACCTCTCTATTTTTCTTAGCATTCCATTGCTGCTTACAATAACATTCTACACGCCATTTATGAAACGTTTATGAAATATAATTATTTATTTTTTCCTTTGCATTTGAATAAAAAATATTAATTCCATCCGAATGTGTTTCTCCGGAACAATTCATAAAGATTCGCTATCCACCTCTGTATAAGTACCACCCATTGCTTCATAAGTTGATAATTCTCTGCTCATCGCTACTCCCTTCCCTCCATTATCTTGCTCTGCCACGACTGCTACCAAGGCTTTCCTGCTTGCTGTATTCCTGCTTCTCATACCACTCCTTCAGAAGCTGTTCGATTAAATCCGTCTTCTGTTTAGGCGTATAATCCTCTGGGAAATACTTTGCCAATGCATCTGCACGAAGCTTTATCTGCTCCCGCTGATTTGGCTTTTCTTCTTCCAAAACCATACAAATCGCATCCATATCCAATGTTCCGTGCTGGCTCATTACTTTCAAACGACACGCCTGAGATAATGATGGGGTACACTGCTCCAAATCCATAATGGCATAAAGCTCGTACTGCTCCTCTTCCTTCAGATAAGAAAGCTCCACAGCCACTGTAAAAGCAATCTTTCCTTCATCCACCATATCCAAAATCTTAGGTATCAAATTGGTAAGGCGGATATATCTTTTAATCCGAGCCACGCTCTCCCCTGCCTACTTTGCAAGCAACTCGTTACTTCGCATAGCACCATAAAAAACATCCCTCGTGTCCTTTTTGGTAGACCTCGGTTCAGCTTGAGCCAAAGTTATATCATCTGCCAATACCTTTTTCCCCTGATGCTTCATTGCCTCCAGTTTCATTCGATAGGCAAATGCTTTCTCACTGGGCTTTAAATTCTCCCGATGCCGATTCGAATCCACCATCGCCACAACTGCCTGGTCATCATCAAGCTCTCTTATGACAACAGGAACCTCAGTTTCCCCAGCCCATAGAGCTGCTTCCTTTCTTCGGTGTCCCGATATGACCTCATATCCATCTCCATAAGGATTCGTCCTCACCAGAAGTGGCACAAGCACACCTTCCTTTTCAATACTTCTCATCAGCTCGCATAATTCCATATTAGTCTTCACCTTAAACGGGTGATTCCTAAAACTATGCAATTCGCTGATAGATACATTCTTAATCGTTTCCATACAATCGCTCCTTCCATCGACGCATATAATCGTTACTCACGGAGCCTAACTCCTTTAACCAAAAGAAAGACCGCTCACTTTCAATTTTCTTGAAAATGAACGGTCTCTCACGCTACTTTAATTTAGTTGAATGATAATGTGATTTTGTTCAGAGCCAAGCGGATATGCAAAAATACACGATGAATACTTGTATTCATAAGTGTATTTGCATATCTATTTGGCGGATACGCCTCACCGAGGAAACACATCGTGTTTTCAAGGTTGGCTCTGAACAATCTATTTCCGTTTAGATGTGTTTCCACACACGCTATCCAATACAACCGACACATTTACACCGTCGGAAATTGCTTTTTTGTATGTTTTCCGGTCACTCTGGTCAAACCTAAAAAACCTCTCAAAGTGCCGGAAGTCAAGGATTTTTACATACCGGTCCGATGCAGTGCAACAACCGTCTCCACATGCCCCGTCCACCCGAACATATCCACGGGCTGACATTCCACAATGCGATAGCCTTTCTTCTTAAAAAGCTGCAAATCCCTTGCGAGGCTTTCGGGACCGCAGGAAATGTATACAACCTTTGAAGGAGCCATTTTGCACACCGAATTGATGAATTTCAAAGAACTGCCGCTTCGTGGTGGGTCCATAAAGACAACGTCATATTTACGTCCCGAAGCTGCTTCCTTTTCCATATGTTCCCCCGCATCCCCTGCCATGAATTTCACGTTTTTCAAATTGTTGAGTTTACAGTTTGTAAGGGCATCCTTTACTGCGTCACGGTTAAGTTCAACCCCTGTTACCGACAAAGCATTATCAGAAGCACAGATACCGATAGTACCGATTCCGCTGTATGCGTCAAAAACATTTTCCTTTCCCGTAAGCCCGGCATAATTGATGGCAGTTTCGTAAAGCTTCTCGGTCTGGGCATGATTAACCTGATAAAAAGATTTTGAAGATATGCGGAATATTTTGCCGCAAAGAATGTCTTCA
>OGPV01001930.1_pt1 | contig 13041 bp, 8 predicted proteins | sample 1553001 | NCBI WGS metagenome assembly OGPV01 (sample SAMEA2580268, study PRJEB22360) | human gut metagenome | biome: human gut; feature: human-associated habitat; material: faeces | place: Denmark | collected 2008/2010
CGGAAAGTTACGGACCTTCTTCTGGATATTCACGGGCAGCATGAGCACCAGTCGCTGCTCTATCCGGACCGGCAGATCGCGATTCTTGACGCGTTTGCGGGAACCGAGGCGGCCACGGCAAAAGGAGAGGTCCGGGCGCTGTACCAGGAGTGGAAGAATGTCCGAAAGGAGCTCTCGGCGTACGAACTCGACGAGGAGGCAAGAAAGCGGGAGGCAGCATTTCTTACGTTTGAAATCAACGAGATTGATCAGGCAGAGCTAAAAGAGGGCGAGGACGAAGCGTTGGAAACTGCGTACCGGAAAATGGGCCATGCGAAAAAGATCGCGGAATCTCTGCAGACGGTATATGCGATCACCGGCTACGGTGCAGAGAACAGCGCCGGGGAGCAGGTCGGCCGCGCAATCCGGGAGCTGCAGCAGGCCGCGGTGTACGACGATGCACTTTCCGGTCCGTCGCAGACCCTTTCCGATATTGACGGACTGCTGAATGATTTCAACCGCGAAATTTCCGCATATCTTTCCGAACTGACCTTTTCCGAAGAAGAGTATTACGAGACGGAAAAGCGGCTCGATGAGATCAACCGCCTGAAAGCAAAGTATGGAAAGACGATGGAAGAGATCGCCGCATACCGCGAAGAACAGCAGAAAAAACTGGAAAAACTGGAAAACTTTGAGAGCTGCCGCGCCGCACTGCAGGAGCAGTTACAGAAAACGGAGCAGAAACTGGATGCGGCCGCACATAATCTGTCCAAGATCCGCAGAAACTATGCAAAACGGCTCGAAACACAGATTATCGAAGGTCTGCGCGACCTGAATTTCCTGCATGTCGCATTTGAAATTTCATTTGAAAAGACAAAAAGTTACACCGAAAACGGAACCGATGCTGTGGAGTTCTTAATCTCCACAAACCCGGGCGAAGCGATCCGTCCGCTGGCGAAAGTTGTTTCCGGCGGTGAACTGTCGCGAATCATGCTTGCAATCAAGACGATTCTTGCCGACCGCGACGAGACAGAAACCCTGATTTTCGATGAAATTGACACCGGAATCAGCGGAAGGACGGCGCAGAAAGTTTCCGAAAAAATGGCACAGATCGGGCAGCGCCATCAGGTCATCTGCATCACCCATCTGCCGCAGATCGCAGCGATGGCAGATTCTCATTTTGAAATCGAAAAAAACGTCGAAGAAAACGAGACCGTCACATCGATCCATCCATTATCCGAGGAAGATTCTGTCAGAGAACTGGCAAGAATGCTCGGCGGCGCGAAAATTACGGATTCTGTTCTGGCAAATGCCAGCGAGATGAAGGAATTGGCACAGGTACAAAAATCTGCAAGACTCAAATAAAGAGAAGTCCGCATACTAAGAGGGAAATCACGAAACAAAGCGTGGTTTCCCTCTTTTTCGCGGGCGGCGAGTCAAAGTCCGTGCCTGCACGAGAACTTGACAACCGCCGCGAAAACAAAAGAAATGCCGCAGTTCTGCCCTGCGGCGGAAAGGATGGGAATGCAAATGACGAGAAAACAAAAATACCGAAGAGTCCTGCTTGCGCTGGCGGCGCTGTTTCTGATCCTCGCCGTTCTTCTTGGCTACGATGCCATGCGCGAATCCCTGCCGGATACGATGTATGTGGATGAGAACAGCGAAAGCCCGTTTCAGCCGCTCACGAAACATCCGCTTCTGACGATTTCGGAAGATACGAAGGAAGCAGAAAAAACCGAATTCGGAGAAACGGGTGAAACGGTTGTAGAATGTTCCGCCGCCGGGATCCCGCTGAAAAAGATCCGTGTGATCCAGGAAGAACGGCCGAAAGTTGCCGTCTGCGGCGCGCCGGTCGGTATCTATATGGAGACCGACGGGGTGATGGTGATCCGTACAGCCGAAATCCGTTCGTCCGACGGAACCGTCAGCCGTCCGTCAGAAAATATTCTGCGGGAAGGCGACTATATCACAAAAGTAAACGGACAGAGCATCCGCAGCAAGCAGGAGCTGATTGATGCAGTAAAAGTATCAAACGGTTCCCCGGTGTGTCTTTCCCTGCTTCGGGACGGGGAAACGATCGAAGTGCAGGTGACACCGCAGAAAAGCCAGGACGGCACCTGCCGCCTCGGGGCCTGGGTCCGCGACAATATGCAGGGAATCGGAACACTGACTTTCGTGGAACCGGACGGAACCTTTGCAGCGCTCGGCCATGGAATCAGTGATGTCGATACCGGAAAAATGCTCCAATTGAACGGCGGAGAACTGTATCTGACACAGATTCTGTCTGTGATCCCGGGAAAAGCGGGTGTACCGGGTGAACTGCAGGGCGTGATCCATTACGAAGAAAAGAACCGTATCGGGTCAGTGGCGGAGAATACCATCTACGGTATCCACGGCGTTCTGGACAGGGAAAAAAGCAGTGCACTGCCGCTTACCGTGACGGAAATTGCCTACCGGCAGGAGATCGAGACGGGCCCGGCCACCGTGCGGATGTGCGTGGACAATACGGTAGAAGAGTATGAGGCGGAGATTACGGAAATCGATCTTGGAAGCGAGAATACGAACAAAAATTTTGTGCTCGAAATTACCGATCAACGGCTGCTGCAGAAAACCGGCGGCATCGTACAGGGAAATTCCGGCTCGCCGGTGCTCCAGAACGGAAGGCTGATCGGCGCCATTACCCATGTTTTCGTAAACCATCCGGAAAAAGGCTACGGTGTCTTTGCGGAAAACATGCTTGCACGGAACTGAAAAAATATGCGTTAATTTGGTTGAAATTGTTACAAACTCCCGAATTTTTACGGAAAATGTCGATCGAATTTTCAAAAATTTACGGGAAATATATTGAAAAGGCGAAAAAATAAAATTATAATGTCTGTGTGATTGGAAAAAGTTCAGAAGAAAACGGATGCAGTGAAATTCCGGAAAGACTATGAGTTTTTGCAAAGGAGAGCTTTATGGAAAAGATCAACATTGCCATCGCGGATGATAACGAACGCATGCAGGAAATGCTTGGGAACGTCATAAAACAGGATGACACGCTTGAACTGATCGGGCAGACCGGAAACGGAAATGATATCTACAGTATCATCCGCGACAAAGAACCGGACGTCGTACTGCTTGACATTTTCATGCCGAAAATGGATGGTCTGACTGTAATGGAGAAAGTCAATGAGGATAAAAATCTGAAAAAAAGACCTGCCTTTATCGTTGTCTCCGCCGTAGGAGAGGAGAGAATCACCGAAGATGCGTTCCGGCTCGGCGCTTACTATTACGTCTTAAAACCGTTCGACAACGAAACTCTTCTGAACCGGATCAAAGCAACAAAAGGAATGACAGCAGTAAGAAGATACCATCCAAGAAATTTTACAAACCCTGGAAAAGAGCCGATCTGTCCGCCGGAAAACAGTCTGGAAATCGATGTGACAAATATGATCCACGAGATCGGCGTTCCTGCCCATATTAAAGGATACCAGTACCTGCGCGATGCGATTCTGCTTTCCGTAGAGGACACGGAAATGCTCAATTCCATTACCAAGATTCTCTATCCGACCATCGCGAAACGCCACCAGACAACGTCAAGTCGTGTCGAGCGTGCCATCCGCCATGCGATTGAAGTGGCCTGGAGCCGCGGCAAAATGGACACAATCGACGAGCTGTTCGGCTATACTGTGAACAACCGCAAGGGTAAACCGACAAATTCTGAATTTATCGCATTAATTGCAGATAAAATACGTCTTGAACTGAAAAATCAGTAAAAAGTAACAAAAAAATCCGAACAAACGGAGAAATTACAGAAGTTTAGACTTTTTTTTCTGGACAAAGTACGGTATAATACAGACAGGACGTTGATTATCCTTTCGCGTTTCATAGGATCGTGACCAAAAGGAAGGAATTACAGAAAAACAAAGATGCGATAATCAGCATGAAATTACAGGAGGATTCTTTTCATGAAAAATATTTTGTTCGTGGCTTCAGAGTGTGTACCGTTTATCAAAACGGTCTGGCGGATGTGGTAGGTTCTCTGCCGAAATACTTCCCGAAAGAGTATTTTGATGTGCGTGTGGTGATTCCAAAATACGCAGGAATCAAAGAACAGTTTAGAAATCAGATGCAGTATGTGACAAACTTCTACATGGATCTGAACTGGAGACAGCAGTATGTCGGCATTTTCGAGATGGAATATGAAGGCATCAAATTCTACTTTATCGACAACGAGGAGCATTTCGGAGGAAGCACTCCATATGCGGGCATGCCGTGGGATCTGGAAAAATTTGCTTACTTCAGCAAAGCAGCGCTTTCCATTTTACCGACCATCGGCTTCCGCCCGGACCTCATCCACTGCCACGACTGGCAGACCGGTCTCGTTCCGGTTTACCTGCACGAGCGTTTCCAGGCAGATGAATTCTATCGGGGAATCAAAACCGTCATGACGATCCACAACCTGAAATTCCAGGGCATCTGGGACCGCAAGACGATTCAGAGCATTACCGGCCTTTCCGACTACTACTTCACACCGGATAAGCTGGAGTTCAAACACGATGCCAGCTACTTGAAGGGCGGTCTGGTTTACGCAGATGCGATCACCACCGTCAGCAATACATACGCGCAGGAGATTCAGACCCCGTTCTATGGCGAAGGACTCGACGGTCTGATGTGTGCAAGAGCAAACGATCTGCGCGGTATTGTAAACGGACTCGACTACAATGAGTGGAACCCGGAGACAGACGCTCAGATTGCAAAGAATTTCAATGTAAAGAACTTCCGTAAAGAGAAGGTGAAAAATAAACTGGCACTGCAGGAGGAGTTAGGACTCGAGGTCAATCCGAAGACGATGATGATCGGTATCGTATCCCGTCTGACCGATCAGAAGGGCTTCGACCTCATCAGCTATATGATGGATGAGATGTGCCAGGATGCCGTACAGTTTGTGATCCTTGGAACCGGCGAGGAGCGCTACGAGAACATGTTCCGCCACTTCGCATGGAAATACGACAAGAAGGTTTCGGCAAACATCTACTATTCCGATGCAATGTCACACAAGATCTATGCATCCTGCGATGCCTTCTTGATGCCGTCCCTGTTTGAGCCATGCGGACTCTCCCAGCTCATGAGCCTCCGCTACGGAACCCTTCCGATCGTCCGCGAGACCGGCGGCCTCAAAGACACCGTAGAGCCGTACAATGAGTACGAGGGAACAGGAACTGGATTCAGCTTCACAAACTACAATGCGCATGAGATGATGGGTACCGTGCGGTACGCAGAGCGCATCTATTACGACAAAAAACGCGAGTGGAACAAGATGATCGACCGCGCAATGGCACAGGATTTCTCCTGGGCGAATTCCGCAAAACAGTACGAGGAAATGTACAACTGGCTGATCGGATAAGTTGGTCTGCATTCTGAAAAATAAGAAAAAAATCCCGAAATGGCAGAAGAGGAAAGAAAAGCCGTTTCGGGATTTTTTTTGCAGTATTTTTGGGTTGCGGCAGGAGAGTGGAATATGCTACACTTGTGTATAAGGATATATTCGAAGCAGCTCCGGTGCAGAGGATTTGGGGGCTGAAAAAAGACACAAGAAAAACAGTTGACAACAAAGCAGATTTGTAATAGTATGTATACAGAAGCGAACGGACGTTCGCATAGTAAGGAGAATATTCAGTATGGGAAATAATAACGAAGATAAACTGCGTGCACTCGATGCCGCACTTGGACAGATTGAAAAACAGTACGGAAAAGGAGCTGTCATGAAGCTCGGAGATTCCGCAGCAAACATGAACGTGGAAACCATCCCGACCGGCTCTTTAAGCCTGGATATCGCACTCGGTCTTGGCGGTGTGCCGAAGGGAAGAATCATCGAGGTATATGGACCGGAGTCTTCCGGTAAAACAACCGTAGCGCTCCACATGGTAGCCGAAGTACAGAAACGCGGCGGAATCGCCGGCTTCATCGATGCAGAGCATGCGCTTGATCCGGCCTATGCCAAAAACATCGGTGTTGATATTGAAAACCTCTACATCTCACAGCCGGACAACGGCGAGCAGGCACTTGAGATCACCGAGACGATGGTTCGTTCCGGTGCGGTAGACATCATCATCGTGGACTCTGTTGCAGCCCTCGTTCCAAAAGCCGAGATCGACGGCGACATGGGAGATTCCCACGTCGGACTGCAGGCGCGTCTGATGTCTCAGGCACTCCGGAAACTGACTGCAGCGATCAGCAAATCCAATTGTATTGTTATCTTTATCAACCAGCTGCGTGAAAAAGTCGGTGTCATGTTCGGAAATCCGGAGACCACAACCGGCGGCCGTGCACTGAAATTCTATTCTTCCATCCGTCTCGATGTCAGAAGAATCGAAGCCTTAAAGCAGGGCGGAGAGATGGTCGGAAACCGTACCAGAATCAAAGTCGTGAAAAACAAAGTAGCTCCGCCGTTCCGCGAGGCAGAATTTGATATCATGTTCGGAAAAGGAATCTCCAAAGAAGGAGACGTTCTGGATCTGGCAGCTTCCGTCGGCATCGTACAGAAGAGCGGCGCATGGTTCGCATACGGCGGCGACAAGATCGGCCAGGGACGCGAAAATGCGAAAGCATACCTGCGCGAGCATCCGGAAATCATGGATGAGATCGAGCACAAAGTGCGCGTGGCTTACGGCCTGATCAAGGAAGAAGCGCCGGAAGGCACAGAAGAAACAGCAGCAGTTCCGGAAACCGAAGGAGACGACGAATAAATGTTTGTGACAGAGATTCGTCCTCTGAATAAAAAGAAATCACGGATCCTCTTCGATGACGGAGAGGATCTGGTTCTTTATAACGGGGAAATCCGCGCTTCCCGCATCAAAGAGCAGGAGGAGCTTCCCGATGAGGTTTACGAAAAGCTGGCAGGGGAAGTGCTGACGAAAAGGGCCAAACACCGCGCGATGTATCTGCTGCTCGGACAGATGCGGACGAAAAAAGAGCTGGAAGATAAGTTACGAAAAGACGGCTATCCCGAGAGAGCCATTGAAGAGGCTGTCTTGTACGTGGAGAGCTTTCACTATATCGACGACCGCGCATACGTGGAGCAGTATCTTGCGGGCAGCGGTGCGAAAAAAGGGAAAAAGGCAGTCCTCTATGCGCTGGCGCAGAAAGGCGTGGACCGGGAACTGGTGGAATCTGTCCTGGAAGAGCAGGAGGATGCCCGCGATGAGTATGAACTTGCAAAAAGTGCCGCCTTCGCAAAGCTCGGCACGCCGCACCGGCTGGATGAAAAAGGGTCCCGCCGTGCCGCCGGTTTTCTGATGCGGAAGGGATTCGGCAGTTCCGAAATCCGTCGGGCACTGGAAGAATACCAAGATTCCGCTGACGAAGAATTCTAAATATTCCCGGCGATTCCGCCACATGCCGCGAAATTATGTGCAATAAATTACATGAATATTTTTAAAACATTGACAAATTTGTGAAAACAGTATAAAATTGTAGTGTTGTAAATGTGCAATGAAAACTAAATAAGGAGGTGCTCCGGTAATGGGTACAGGTATTACAATTCTGCTGGTATTCATTGCTGTAGTAGTCACGTTGCTTATTGCGGTTCCTGTTACCAGGAAAATTGCTGTGGACAATAAAATCAAGCAGGATGCTGAGAAAATTGGCACAGCGGAAGAAAAGGCGAGAAACATCATAGATGAAGCACTGAAAACTGCCGAAACTAAGAAACGGGAAGCCCTGCTGGAGGCGAAGGAGGAGTCTCTTCGTACGAAGAATGAAGTAGAAAAAGAGACCCGAGAGCGCAGAGCGGAACTGCAGAAATATGAGAAGCGCGTTTTATCGAAAGAAGAATCTGTAGATAAAAAAGCGGACGTATTGGAGCGTCGTGAAAACGAAATTGCAGCAAAAGAGGCAAGCGTCAGAAAGAAAGAAAAGGAAGTAGACGGTCTACACGAAAAAGGAGTACAGGAACTGGAAAGAATTTCCGGTTTTACCTCCGAGGAAGCAAAAGAGTATCTGTTAAAATCTGTGGAAGACGAAGTAAAAATCGACACAGCAAAGCTCTACAAAGAGCTGGAGAGCAGAGCAAAAGAGGAAGCAGGCCGTAAGGCAAAAGAGTATGTGGTAACAGCTATTCAGAAATGTGCTGTCGATCACGTATCCGAGAGTACCATCTCCGTGGTACAGCTTCCGAGCGACGAAATGAAAGGCCGCATCATCGGCCGTGAAGGACGAAACATCCGTACACTCGAAACCATGACAGGCGTTGACCTGATCATCGACGATACACCGGAAGCAGTCGTTCTTTCCTCATTCGATCCGATCCGCCGTGAGGTGGCAAGAATTGCTCTGGAAAAACTGATCGTAGACGGAAGAATCCATCCGGCCCGCATCGAAGAGATGGTAGAAAAGGCCCGCAAAGAAGTAGAACAGAATATTCGCGAGGAAGGCGAGGCAGCCGCACTGGAAGTCGGTGTACACGGACTTCATCCGGAGCTGATCCGTCTCCTTGGAAGAATGAAATTCCGTTCCAGCTACGGACAGAATGCATTAAAGCATTCGATCGAGGTAGCACAGCTTTCCGGTCTCCTCGCAGGAGAGGTAGGATGCGATGTCCGCATGGCAAAACGTGCCGGACTGCTTCATGATATCGGTAAATCCATCGACCATGAGGTAGAAGGATCTCACATTCAGATCGGTGCAGATCTCTGCAAAAAGTACAAAGAATCTCAGATTGTGATCAACACAGTAGAATCACATCACGGGGATGTAGAGCCCCAGTCTCTGATTGCATGTATCGTTCAGGCAGCGGATGCAATTTCCGCAGCAAGACCGGGTGCAAGAAGAGAAACACTCGAAACATATACCAACAGATTAAAACAGTTGGAAGACATCACGAATTCGTTCAAGGGTGTCGAAAAATCTTTTGCTATTCAGGCTGGTAGAGAAGTCCGCATCATGGTTGTTCCTGAGCAGGTATCCGATTCTGAAATGGTACTGCTCGCAAGGGATATCTCGAAACAGATCGAAGCTGAACTGGAATACCCGGGACAGATCAAGGTCAATGTTATCCGCGAGAGCCGTGTAACGGATTACGCGAAATAAAAGACTTTCTACGAAACAATTTAATAACGAAATCAAAAAGAGGCTGTGGACATGAGCAATCATGTTCCACAGCCTTTTCAGTGTGTATAAGAACAGTAAATTTCAAAAGAATTTATACGTGCCGTATCCGGTTCGAGCGCATTTTCTGAGGTGTAGAGCCATACAGCTTTTTGAAGGTCCGCATAAAAATTTTGTAATTCGACAGCCCGTTTTTCTCCATCAGTACCGTGATCGTTTCGTCGGAATTCTGTAAATCTTCGTACAGGTGCATCGTGCGCACATCGTTCAGATATTCGAGAAAGGTCTGTCCGGTATACTTTTTAAAGAGCCGGCAGAAATACTCCTTCGAGAGCGCCAGGGAATCCGCGGCTGTTTCGAGGCTTAACGGTTCCGGGTAATGCACTTTCACCCAGTTCATAACGTGTGTCACGCGCTGCAGATCGCGCTGTGAACCCGTGAGGGATGCCGAAGGGATCTGGTGGGAATACGACCGGCAGAGATGGTACAGAAATTCGTACAGTCGTGAGGTAAAGAGAAGCTGGTATGAATCGGAAGGATTCTGCCGGATCTCGTTCATCTCCGAGAGCAGTGCGCGGAGCGGAGCCGGCTGTTCCGAGTAGGGAATGATCGTGTCGAAACGCATCGTATCAAAGTCCGGCAGATATTGGCGCATCTGGCTTGCGGAAATCTGCAGCAGAAGATATGTACAGGTGTTGGAGCGCGTCATATGGAGGTCGCCGGAGTTGATGATAATCAGATCGCCCTCGTTTAACCGATACTCCGTTGCCTGGACAATCGCGGAAAACTGTCCCCTGATCAGATAGAGAATTTCCACATATTCGTGCCAGTGCGCCGGAAAAACAAAAGCGGGCGCATCCTGCAGCTCAAAACGGACGTGCAGCAGATCGGTTTCGTGTATTGTTTCGTAAAAGCAGGATTCCATAAGTACCTCCAGGATGTGATAGAAATATACGTCAATTATAATCAAAAAAGATAAGAATATTGTACCAGAAATTGGGCGAAATATCAATATCAACCAGAGAAAGGACAAGAAAGGAACTAGAAGTTACACGAAAAAGGGAAGATAATGGAGACATTAGCACGAAACAAAGTTTGGGAGGAACAAAGACATGAAAGCAAAGGTAAGAACCTTTAACGGAACTACATCTCCGGAAGTAACCCAGCGTGAAACAGATCACCGCAAACTTGCCCGCGAGGCAGCAGCAGAGGGATTCGTCCTTCTGGAAAACAAAGATCATTTCCTGCCGCTGGCAAAGGGCAGCAAGGTAGGTCTTTACGGAGCAGGTGCGATCCGCACCATCAAAGGAGGCACCGGTTCCGGCGATGTCAATGAGCGTGACAGCGTTAATATTTTCCAGGGCATGAAAAATGCAGGCTACGACGTAACAAGCAGTGAATGGCTGGAGGATTACGATAAACTCTACGTACAGGCAAGACTGGACTGGAAAAATGAGATTTTCACAAAATTGAACGGAGACGACACAAAATTCTTTGATGCGTACTCTGCAACCCCGTTCTTTATGCCATCCGGAAACCCAATCGATGAAGAGAAAGCAGCAGCCGACGGTGCAGACACCGCATTCTTCGTTCTGGCACGTATCGCAGGAGAGAACAAAGACCGTTTTGATACGGAGGGTGACTACTTCATCTCCAAAGAAGAGAAAGCTATTCTGGCACAGGTTTCCAGATGCTATAAAAACGTTGTTCTTGTTATCAACACCGGCGGCCTGATGGATCTGGCATTCGTAGAAGAATTTGACAATATCCGCTCTATTTTACAGTACGTACAGGCAGGCCAGGAAGGCGGAAATGCATTTGCTGATGTTGTAAGCGGCGATGTAACCCCATCCGGAAAAATGACAGATACCTGGGCAAAAGATTACTATGATTATCCGGGTGCAGAGGTTTACAGCTACAAGAGCGGCGACCTCATGAAAGAAAAATACGAAGAGGGTATCTTCGTTGGATACCGTTACTTCGATACCTTTGAAGTACCAGTCCGTTACTCCTTCGGTTACGGTATGTCCTACACCGATTTCGAGATCAGAACCGATGACATCAAAGTAAGCGGCCGCGGTATGATGAATCCGAAAGTAAGCGTGACTGTTACCGTCACCAACACCGGCGATACTTATGCAGGAAAAGAAGTTGTACAGATCTACGCTTCCTGCCCGCAGGGCAGACTGGTGAAAGAGTTCCGCCGTCTGGCAGGCTTTGGAAAGACAAAACTGTTGGCTCCGAAGGAATCCCAGACGATGACCATCACCTTCCCGCTGTATCAGCTGACTTCCTATGAGGAGGAAAGCGCATCCTGGATTCTGGAGCCGGGCATGTATGGTATCTGGATTGGAAATGATCTGAATACATCTGTTCTCTCCGGCGCGCTGGAGCTGGACGAGAAAGCAGTCATGACAGCGTGTGAAAATATCTGCCCGCTGAAAGAGGAATTGAATGAGATTGTTCCTGATGCAGAAAAAGTTCAGGCAAGAGAGGCTGCATGGCAGAAGGAAGTAAAAGAAAAGAGAATGAGCGTGATCGAGCTTAAAGCATCTGAGATCCCAACTGAGAAAGTAGATTACCAGCCGGTACCGGAAGAGCTTCCTGGAAAAGCAGGAAAGATTGTGGAATCCCTTTCTGTGGATCAGCTGGCACTCCTTGCAACCGGTGATCCGGGAAGAGCACAGGGCAACGCGCTTGGCTCCGCAGGAATTTCTGTTCCGGGTGCAGCAGCGGAGACATCCCCGTGCGCTTCGGAGGAGCCGTGGAATGTAACCACGATTGCTCTGGTCGACGGACCTGCAGGTCTTCGTCTGAAAAGAGAATACCAGGTAGACAACGGAGAGATCGTAGCGAGCGATTTCCTGGCGGCACTGGAAGGCGGATTCTTCAGCAAACCGCAGGAAAAACGCGGAACAACCTATTATCAGTTCTGTACCGCAATCCCGGTCGGAACACTTCTGGCACAGAGCTGGGATGTAGAACTCATCAAGAGAGTCGGCGAAATGATCGGCCATGAGATGGAACTGTTCAACGTAACACTGTGGCTGGCACCTGGTATGAACATCCACAGAAATCCGCTCTGCGGAAGAAACTTTGAATACTATTCCGAGGATCCGCTGCTTGCCGGTATGATGGCGGCTGCCATGACACTCGGTGTACAGAAGGTACCGGGCTGCGGAACTACGATCAAACACTTTGCATGCAACAACCAGGAGGACAATCGTATGGGCTCCGATTCTATCCTGTCCGAGCGTGCCCTGCGTGAGATCTATCTGAAAGGCTTTGAAATCGCAGTCAAAGATGCACAGCCGATGTCCATCATGACATCCTACAACCTGATCAACGGTGTACACGCTGCAAACTGCTACGATACCTGCACGAAAGCAGCGAGAGATGAGTGGGGATTTGCAGGAGCTATCATGACCGACTGGACAACCACCAACGTACAGATCCAGGGCGAGTGTACGGCAGCGGGCTGCATGAGAGCCGGAAATGACATGGTAATGCCGGGTCTGCCGGAGGATCACGAGAACATCAAAAAAGAACTTGCAGATGGAACTCTGACGATGGCAGAACTGAAACGCTGCATCTATAACACGGTAAATATCGTACTGCAGTCCAATATGTACGAGGGCGCAGTCAGCTACCTTGATCAGTTCGATGATCTGGATACCTATCTTGTCGTGAAATAAAAGAAGTGAAAAATATCTTATGGGGATATACAAAAAGCAGGGTTTGAAATGAACGGACATTTCGGTGCGTGAGACATTGGGGGACCCTGAAAAGAGGAAAGAAGTGCCATTCGCAGATGGGGGTCTGCGGAGCAGGCACTTCTTTTACGTATATTGTCTATGAACCGTGAATACATTGACAGTAAGGCAGAAAATAAGGAGGCGCAAAAAGCAAATGAGAGAACGGGATGAGAATGCATATATTCGTTTTTTTGCCCTCTGGTTTGCGGCCGGTATG
>OGPV01001937.1_pt1 | contig 13021 bp, 8 predicted proteins | sample 1553001 | NCBI WGS metagenome assembly OGPV01 (sample SAMEA2580268, study PRJEB22360) | human gut metagenome | biome: human gut; feature: human-associated habitat; material: faeces | place: Denmark | collected 2008/2010
ATCCATCTGCCATTAAAAACAAGCGACATTCACTTGAGATACTTCAATAAACCATTATCTTTGCAAAATATGATACAACATCGGGTTACACAATATATAGAAAAAGAAGGTTTATTCTCTTCCGAAAATAAAATTCTGGTGGCATTGAGCGGTGGTGCCGACTCAGTTGCATTGTTATGCATCCTGCATACAGCAGGTTACCGTTGTGAAGCTGCCCATTGTAATTTCCACCTGCGTGGTGAAGAATCAAATCGAGACGAGCAGTTCGTCCGCCAATTATGCGAAAAATATAAAATAAACCTGCATACCATTGATTTTGATACCACCCGATACGCAACCGAAAAACATATTTCCATCGAAATGGGCGCCCGTGAACTACGTTATAATTGGTTTGAAAAAACGAGAAAGGATTGCCAGGCGGATGTCATCGCTGTCGCCCATCATCAAGATGACAGCGTAGAAACAATATTGCTGAACCTCATCAGAGGAACAGGAATCACCGGTTTATTAGGAATCCGTCCCCGTAACGGAGTAGTCGTACGCCCTTTACTTTGTATTAATAGGGAAGAAATCATTCACTACCTTCAAAGTATCCAACAGGAATACGTAACCGACAGCACGAATCTGGAAGATGAATACACCCGCAATAAAATACGCCTCAACCTTCTTCCACTCATGCAGACAATCAATCCGTCCGTCAAAAACAACTTGATAGAAACCAGCAATTATTTAAATGATGTAGCCACTCTATATAATAAATATATAGAAGAAACTAAGACGAAAATCATTACAGCAGAAGGTATACGGATCAGTTCTCTGCTAAAAGAGCCAGCCCCCGAAGCCATCCTTTTTGAGGTGTTACATCCATTAGGCTTCAACTCTACACAAATAAAAGACATCGCCAGTTCGCTCCACAGTCAACCGGGAAAGCAATTTTGCTGTAAAGAATGGAGAATAATAAAAGATAGAGAATTCTTGTTATTGGAAGCCGTTCAATCTGTAAGCAAAGCGACTCCTCCTTTTCAGCTGATCAGAGAAGAACAAGAATATACTTCCGACTTTCAGATTCCACAAGAGAAACAAACAGCCTGTTTCGATGCAGACAAACTGAATGAAGAAATCTGTTGCCGGAAATGGCAGACCGGTGACACCTTTGTGCCCTTCGGAATGAAAGGAAAGAAAAAAATAAGCGATTATCTGACCGACCGCAAGTTCTCTATCAGCCAAAAGGAACGTCAATGGGTACTCTGCTGCGGAGAACGCATCGCATGGTTGATAGGTGAACGAACAGATAACCGCTTTCGTATTGACGAAACAACTAAACGGGTGATTATTTATAGAATGATCTGAGGACGTTTCTGTTTTTTGAAACAGTCAGACAGCAAAGCAGCAAAAGGAGTATCATAGATTCGCGCTTTCCTAGTACAGGCTTTCACACAGGCACAACATTTGATACATTTAGTCTCATCCGTATGCAATTCATCTCCTTTCGTTATAGCTCCTACCGGACAACGCGTCACGCACAATCCACAATGAGTACACATACTCTCATTTTCTACCCACGGAGTACGGGGAAGAGGCATACCGCTTTTGCGCAACTTAATAACTTTTCTCAAAAAACGGAACAAAGGGAAAAAAGGCTGACTCGGACGTGTGATGGCGCGCACATCTACCGGATAAAGTTTATCCATATTCTCGGCAGCCTGCACCTTTTCCATTATTTTTTTTCCAAAATCCGCAGCAAAAGCCAAATCAGAATTATCAGGACGTCCGGCTGAGATCGGATGCTTGTCAGTACTATACGAATGCTCCCCTATAAAAGTAGCCCCGGCAATCACCTTCATTCCATGAGGTGTGGCAAAAGCGTCCAACTCCATCAAAGCCTTTTCATAAGCCCGATTTCCATAGACCGCCACCAACACCGTAGGAGCATCCAAACCACGAATGTTCCGTAAACGTTCCATCGCCAAAGGAGCGACATGCCCTCCATATACAGGAACTACCACAATGGCTAATGCAGATGTAGGAATCACAACTTCCTCCGCTGCTTGCTGAGTTACATTTATAGGAAAAATATTTTTTATACCTGCCCCTTGAACAATCGCTTCCGCTATTTGTTTAGAAGTATGGGTGGGCGAAAAATAAATTAAATAAGCTTCATTTACTGTCATACTATTTTCTTTTATCTAGCAAAGATACACTTTTACGTGGAAAAAAACGGTTGATTGTATATGAATCCAAAAAAAATTATTATCTTTGCCCCGTTGAAACATTCTACGATTCAACATATACATCCCTAATTCAGAATAAAAAACAAAACGTATGCTTGCATATCTGTAGCCATAAGCTGTAGTAATGCTGTCCGTAATTCAGCAAAAAAAGAAATATTAATAACTTACCATACTATATGTATAACATTATCCAATTAAACGACAAAGATCTGTCGGAACTTCAAATTATTGCCAAAGAACTAGGCATAAAAAAAACAGACTCATACAAGAAAGAAGACCTTGTTTACAAAATACTCGATGAACAAGCTATTGTAGGAGCCACCAAGAAAGTAGCCGCAGACAAACTCAAGGAAGAACGCAAAGAAGAAAAGAAAAAGCGCTCACGTGTAACTCCGGCCAAAAAAGAGGACAAAGTGGTTTCCGCAACAAAGACCGGAGAAGTTACAAAAACAAAAGAAGCTGCTACTGCAAAAGCACAGCAAACTCCCAAAGAAGAAACAACAAACAAAGAAAAAGAAACTCCCGCCGTTGAAACCAAAGCAGAAAACGCTGTTACTCCTAAACGTAAAGTAGGCCGTCCGCGCAAAAATTCAGATACAACTGATAAAAAAGAAGTTGAAGAAACGAAGCAAGTAGCTTCCAATAGTGTCGAAGCGAAGCCTGTAGTTGCGGAGAAAACACCCGAAACAACGGAAAAAACAGCTCCGGCACAGCAACCATCTGCCGAGAAGAAAGAAAAGCCTAGCAAACCCACTGTGGAAAAAGATAAACCCGCTGCAGAAAAAACTGTAGAAAAAAAGATGGTTGCCAAACCGCAAAAGAAAGCTGAACCGGTTATCGACGAAGAAAGTAATATCCTGACCGGTGCTGACGATGATGATTTCATTCCAATTGAAGATCTGCCGTCTGAAAAGATTGAACTTCCGACAGAACTCTTCGGTAAATTTGAAGCAACAAAGACAGAGCCTGTGCAATCAGCTCCCGAACAAGTAGCCCAACCTCAGCAGCAACAGTCTCAATCTCAACAACAACGTCCACGCATTGTCCGTCCACGCGACAACAACAATGCAAACAATAACGCTAATAATAATTTTCAGCGTAACAACAACCAAAATCAAGGCCAAAATCAGAATCAGCACCAACAACGCTTGCCAATGCCACGCGCTACGCAGCAAAACAATGCGAGCGAAAACCTTCCGGCACAGCAACCGCAAGAGCGTAAAGTGATTGAGCGTGAGAAACCTTACGAATTTGATGACATCCTAAACGGAGTAGGAGTTTTGGAAATTATGCAGGACGGATACGGTTTCCTCCGTTCGTCCGATTACAATTATCTTTCCTCTCCGGATGACATCTATGTATCGCAATCTCAAATCAAATTGTTTGGCTTGAAAACAGGCGACGTAGTAGAAGGAGTGATTCGTCCGCCTAAGGAAGGAGAAAAATATTTTCCGCTAGTAAAAGTCTCGAAAATCAACGGACGTGACGCTGCTTTCGTTCGCGACCGTGTTCCTTTTGAACACTTAACCCCTCTCTTTCCGGATGAAAAGTTCAAACTCTGCAAAGGCGGTTATTCTAATTCTATGTCTGCCCGTGTAGTAGATCTTTTCGCTCCGATCGGTAAAGGTCAACGTGCACTGATCGTTGCTCAGCCTAAGACAGGTAAGACTATCTTAATGAAAGACATCGCCAACGCAATCGCAGCCAATCATCCCGAAGTATACATGATTATGTTGCTTATTGACGAACGTCCAGAGGAGGTGACCGACATGGCACGCAGCGTAAACGCGGAAGTTATCGCTTCCACTTTCGACGAGCCGGCAGAACGTCACGTGAAAATCGCGGGTATCGTATTGGAAAAAGCAAAACGTTTGGTAGAATGCGGTCATGACGTAGTAATCTTCTTAGACTCTATCACCCGCCTGGCACGTGCATACAATACTGTCTCTCCTGCATCAGGTAAAGTACTTTCCGGTGGTGTTGATGCAAATGCACTTCACAAACCGAAACGTTTCTTCGGAGCTGCACGTAACATCGAAAACGGTGGTTCACTGACTATCATTGCTACCGCCCTGATTGACACCGGTTCTAAGATGGATGAAGTTATCTTCGAAGAATTTAAAGGTACAGGTAACATGGAATTGCAGCTTGACCGCAACCTGTCTAACAAACGTATCTTCCCAGCTGTCAACATCACTGCATCCAGCACTCGTCGCGACGACTTGTTACTTGACAAAACAACTCTTGACCGTATGTGGATATTACGTAAATACCTTGCAGATATGAATCCGATTGAAGCTATGGATTTTGTAAAAGACCGTTTGGAAAAAACCAGAGATAACGATGAATTCCTTATGAGTATGAACAGCTAAAAAGGAAATCAACAAATATAATTCTTAAGAATGCAGATTAACACAGATTGCCGCAGATTAATTCTTATTATCTGTTCCAGTCTTGTGTTAATCTGCATTTTAATTACAGCCTATTCTACTTCTCTCCTCCTCGGCACTATTCCATTTTTGTACAAATTACTATCACTGACGTCCAAAACAACTCCCCTAGTCTTTTCTGCATTCTCTTTTTTGCTACTTTTGCTTCCAAATCAATTATTACTTAATTCTAACTAGAAATGAAAACGATTTATCCATTCATGGGATTAGCCTTATGTAGCGTAACAGCTCAGGCACAAGAAAAGCCCAATTTCCTGATTATCCAATGCGACCATTTAACACAACGTGTCGTAGGAGCTTACGGACAAACACAAGGTTGCACCCTCCCTATGGACGAAGTTGCTTCCAGAGGAGTGATCTTCTCCAATGCCTATGTGGGCTGTCCCCTCAGCCAACCTTCACGTGCAGCGTTATGGAGTGGTATGATGCCTCACGAAACAAATGTACGTTCCAATTCCAGTGAACCTATCAACACACGCATACCGGAAAACATACCGACATTAGGAAGCCTTTTCTCCGAAAACGGTTATGATGCAGTACACTTTGGAAAGACTCACGACATGGGTTCACTAAGAGGTTTTAAACATAAAGAACCAGTAGCCAAGCCATTTACCGATCCGGAATTTCCAGTCAACAACGATAGCTTCCTGGATGTAGGAACTTGTGAAGATGCAGTAGCCTATTTAAGTAATCCTCCCCAAAAACCCTTTATTTGCATTGCCGATTTCCAAAATCCACACAACATATGCGGATTTGTAGGAGCAAACGAAGGAGTACACACCGATCGTCCTATTAGTGGTACTCTCCCCGAACTACCTGCCAATTTTGACGTAGAAGATTGGAACAACATACCTACTCCGGTACAATATATTTGTTGCAGCCATCGACGAATGACACAAGCCTCACATTGGAGTGAAGAAAACTACCGTCATTACATTGCCGCTTTCCAACATTATACAAAAATGGTATCCAAGCAAGTAGACAGCGTTTTAAAAGCACTCTATTCCACACCTGCCGGTAAGAATACTATTATAGTCATCTTAGCCGATCACGGTGACGGAATGGCCTCCCACCGTATGGTAACTAAACACATCAGTTTCTACGATGAAATGACAAATGTTCCGTTTATCTTTGCAGGACCCGGTATCAAACACCAGAAAAAGCCCGTAGACCATCTTCTCACACAACCGACACTCGACCTCTTGCCTACCCTTTGTGATTTAGCAGGAATTCCCGTCCCAGCCGAAAAAGCTGGAATCAGCCTTGCCCCGACATTAAAGGGAAAAAAGCAGATGAAAACTCATCCTTATGTAGTATCCGAATGGCACAGCGAATATGAATATATCACTACTCCCGGACGCATGGTACGTGGACCAAGATACAAATACACCCACTATTTGGAAGGTAACGGAGAAGAACTTTACGACATGAAGAAAGATCCGGGAGAACGTCAAAATCTCGCTAAAGATCCTAAATATGTCAAAGTTCTTACAGAACACCGTGCAATGCTCAATGACTATATCAAACATAGCAAAGATGATTACCGTACTCTGAAAGTGGACGCTGACCCACGTTGCAGAAAACATGCTCCAGGTTATCCCAATCACGAAGGTCCCGGAGCACGCGAAATTCTCAAAAATAAAATAAAATAATAAAAAGAGCGAGGATTGTTTTGTAATCTTCGCTCTTTTTACTTCTTTTGCAGATGAACTAACGGGCAAGCAGCTAATTATTAAGTGAATAAGCACAAACATCATATTATAGCAGTAGCTGTAGCCATGCTTATATCTGTTACTCTATATGCGGCGCACACCAACCAGGCACGCCTGTCTCTGCTAAAACCGTTAATCAAACACAATACACCATTCAGTACCGAGATTTCTACCGACAGTATCACTGTATGGGAAAAATTACTGGAACCCGAATTAGAAGAACAACAACATTATTCACTTTTATTCCAACTAAAGCTACTGACTGTCCGGGCATTAATTACAGAAGGCCATTTCAGTTTGGCCATAGACAAAGCGAACTCGATGTATCAAAAAGCGAAAGAGATGAGTTACCCGCTAGGAACAGCACTTTCGCTGCAAGCAATCGGAAATACTTACTTAAATTCATCAATGCCTTTAGCGGCAATAGAATCTTATAAAGAAGCATTAGAGATCATCTCCAAAGACCTGATGCAGACCAATATGCCAAGACAATTTTAACTTGTATTATTCTGACAAAGCTTAAATTCTGGCAAATGGCAAATATAGAAGCAGATATCCGGCAATTGGAATCTCTTTCAAACAAAGACAAGAATCTAGGAGATGTTTTTTATCTTAATTATTGTCAGGCATTCTATAATATTCAGACGCATCACCTACCTGAAGCCCTTAATTATTTGCAACAAGCCGAGTCTATAAACCGACAATGCCAACATTCCTATTTCTTTTTGATGATTGAATATCTGTATGCTTGTTACTATACCGAATCAAAAGAATACACTAAAGCATTAAATATATTCGATACTATTTTATCACACACTCAAACAGCCGGTTCATACAAATCTCTTCTCATACTACAAGAACGAGCTCAGTTACTGGCATTGATGGGAAAGAATGAAGAGGCATGCCAAGCCTACGAATCCCTTAACACACTCAAAGACTCGTTGGATGCAACGAATTATATCCAGCAAATCAATACGCTTCATGCTCTTTACCAAATTGATAAAAATGAACTGGACAACCTAAACAGGCAAAAAATAATTCTCTATTGGAGTTGGCTCACGATCTCGTGTATTGTTATTAAGGCTTTGGAGGAGGCTTACCGAATGCTTACTGCAAAAGACCATCCCGTAGACCGAATTTCAGTACTGTCACAGTTAATATCAGTCACTAAAGAAAAGAAAGATAATCAAAGACTACTCAAATATATACAAGAACAAGAAAATATACTTCACAAACATATTGCCGAGAACCCTTCTTTGAAAGAGGGATTTACCGATGCATACCTTTTCAATGAACTTTTTTACAGTTATTATTATCTGAATATCAACGCTCCCGAACAAACATATCCCCATCTGATAAAATCTAAGGAATACTTAAATAAGAATACATATTTCACATACAGAATACTCTATTTCGATACACTCGCTCAATACAACCGAGCTATAGGAAAGTATCAACAAGCCTTGAATTATATCGATACAACATTGACAATGCTGAAAAAGAATTTTCCCAACGACTATGCCGAACAGTTACTTGAAAAAGCAAGAATATGGAAACAGATAAAAAAGAGATACAATATAGAAAAGAATGAATTAGAACAGGAGAAACGAAATAACAGGACTCAACTCCTATATCTAGTTTTTATATTCGTTATTCTGATTTTGCTGTTTATTTTCATGGCAAGGCTCTTCATGATACGCAAAGCTTTAAAACATTCGGAATACGAAATCCGGAAAGCTATGGAAGCTGTACGACAAACCAACGAAATGAAAAATCGCTTTTTGTCAAAAATGAGTTATAATATCCGTACTCCGCTCAACAATGTGGTCGGCTTTTCACAACTCATTGCCTGTGAACCGAATATAGACAAGGAGACAAGACAGGAATACACTAATATCATACATCAAAGTTCGGAGAAATTAATGAAACTCGTCAATGACGTTCTCGATTTATCCCGACTGGAAGCTCAAATGATGAAATTTCAAGTACAAGATTATGATGTCATCGAACTATGTAAAGAGGTGTGTTATATGGCACGTGTACAAAATGAGCAAACAGGTATTAATGTCGATTTCTCTACCGAGATAGATAGTCCAATAATCATCCATACCGATACAAGACGACTGACACTGGCTTTACTCAGTGCATTGGTTTATCCGCAAGAGCATCGACAAGAAAGGAATATCCGCTTCATATTAAGCCGGGAAGGAGACGTATTACATTTCCAAATCAACAATTCACCTTTGGCAGATCCTTCGTTTGTATCGCAAGAGACCATCATACGGCATGATATCAACCTGTTATTATTACAGCATTTCGGTGGAAACTACTTCATAAATCAGAAAACTCCTGAAAATCCGGAAATAGTTTTCATCTACCCTATTGGTTCCGAATCGGAATAAAGCGTTATCTTTGCAAAATGTAAACTTAAACGCTTAATTATGTATACCAACAAACAAATTTGGAGTGTCAGTTACCCGATACTGCTAAGCTTGCTGGCACAAAATGTTATCAATGTCACTGATACGGCATTCCTCGGACACGTAAGTGAAGTAGCACTCGGAGCTTCCGCAATGGGAGGCTTGTTCTATATATGTGTATTCACCATTGCATTCGGATTCAGTACCGGTTCACAAATAGTTATTGCCCGGCGTAATGGCGAGGGACGTTATACAGATGTAGGTCCGGTTATGATTCAGGGAGTCATGTTCTTGTTTGCTATGGCATTGTTGCTGTTCGGCTTCACCAAAGCATTCGGAGGAGACATCATGCACTTGCTCATTTCTTCCGAGTCCATTTACGAAGGGACAATGGAATTTCTGGACTGGCGTATCTATGGTTTCTTCTTCTCATTCGTCAACGTTATGTTCCGGGCGTTATATATCGGTATCACACGCACCAAAGTATTAACAATCAATGCTGTTGTCATGGCACTGACCAATGTGATATTAGATTATATGCTGATCTTCGGAAAGTTTGGTATGCCCGAAATGGGAATTAAAGGAGCTGCTATTGCATCCGTACTGGCAGAAGCCTCCTCTATTCTCTTCTTCCTCATCTACACATATATCACAGTCGACTTGAAAAAATACGGTCTGAATCGATTACGCACATTCGATCCGGCGTTATTGATACGGATTCTGAGTATTTCCTGTTTCACAATGCTACAATACTTCCTGTCGATGGCCACTTGGTTCGTATTTTTCGTAGCCGTTGAACGATTGGGACAGCGGGAACTGGCTATCGCCAACATCGTCCGAAGTATTTATGTAGTATTGCTAATCCCGGTCAATGCGCTGGCAACCACGACCAATAGCCTTGTGAGCAATGCTATCGGTGCAGGAGGTATCCGATACGTAATGCCGCTCATCAACAAAATCGCCCGGTTCTCATTTTTCATTATGCTAGGGCTGGTTGCACTATCAGCATTGTTCCCACAGTTCCTGCTTTCCATTTACACCAGTGAAAACGCACTCATTACAGAATCTGTACCTTCAGTATATGTCATCTGTTGCGCCATGCTGATTGCATCGGTAGCCAATGTCGTGTTCAATGGTATCTCAGGAACAGGAAACACACAAGCGGCTTTGTTGCTCGAAACGATCACAATAATCATCTACGGCTCATATATCATCTTCATTGGAATGTGGCTGAAAGCACCGATTGAAATCTGCTTTACAATTGAGATACTGTACTATACCTTACTGCTGATAACAAGTTATATTTACCTCAAAAAAGCAAAATGGCAGAATAAAAAGATATAAATACAAGAGATTTTTGTACATTTGCAGGCTCAAATATTAATTAGTAATTAAACAACTATGTTCGATAATTTAAGTGAAAGACTAGAACGGTCATTCAAGATTCTGAAAGGTGAAGGCAAAATCACCGAAATCAACGTAGCGGAGACGCTGAAAGACGTACGCAAGGCTCTTCTTGATGCCGACGTAAACTACAAAGTGGCAAAGAATTTCACTGATACGGTGAAAGAGAAAGCGCTTGGTCAGAACGTGCTTACGGCAGTGAAACCGAGCCAGTTGATGGTGAAGATTGTGCACGACGAACTTACTCAGTTAATGGGAGGAGAGACAGCCGAAATTAATATCGATTCTCGCCCGGCAGTAATCCTGATGTCAGGTCTGCAAGGTTCGGGTAAGACTACTTTTTCCGGCAAATTGGCACGAATGCTGAAAAGTAAAAAGAATCGCAAACCGTTGCTGGTAGCTTGTGACGTATATCGTCCGGCAGCTATCGAACAGTTACGCGTATTGGCAGAACAAATAGAAGTACCGATGTACTGCGAACTGGACAGCAAAAATCCGGTAGAAATCGCACAGCACGCTATTCAGGAAGCTAAAGCTAAAGGATACGATCTCGTCATTGTCGATACCGCCGGACGTCTGGCAGTAGACGAACAAATGATGAACGAGATTGCAGCCATCAAAGAAGCAATCAACCCGAACGAAATTTTGTTCGTGGTAGACTCCATGACCGGTCAGGATGCAGTAAATACAGCCAAAGAATTTAACGATCGTCTGGACTTTAACGGTGTAGTACTGACCAAACTCGATGGTGACACACGTGGCGGTGCAGCTCTTTCCATCCGTTCGGTAGTCAATAAACCTATCAAATTCGTCGGTACAGGCGAAAAGTTGGACGCAATAGATCAGTTCCACCCAGCCCGTATGGCCGACCGTATTCTCGGTATGGGTGATATCGTATCACTGGTAGAACGTGCGCAAGAACAATATGACGAAGAAGAAGCTAAACGCTTGCAGAAGAAGATTGCAAAGAATCAATTTGACTTCAATGACTTCCTCAGCCAGATTGCCCAAATCAAGAAAATGGGTAACTTGAAAGATCTTGCCTCCATGATTCCAGGAGTAGGAAAAGCAATCAAAGATATCGATATTGACGATAATGCGTTCAAAAGTATCGAAGCTATCATTTACTCCATGACTCCGGCAGAGCGTTCCAACCCGGAAATATTGAACGGTTCACGTCGTACACGTATCGCCAAAGGTAGCGGAACGACCATTCAGGAAGTCAATCGCCTGCTGAAACAGTTTGACCAGACTCGCAAGATGATGAAGATGGTTACCAGCAGCAAAATGGGCAAAATGATGCCGAAGATGAAAAGATAATCCACCAATAAATACCTTGAAAATATGACACTGATAGATGGAAAAGCAATTTCCGAACAAGTGAAACAAGAAATTGCCGCTGAGGTAGCTGAAATTGTTGCACGTGGTGGTAAACGCCCGCACTTGGCAGCTATCCTCGTAGGGCACGACGGTGGCAGTGAAACATACGTAGCCGCCAAAGTAAAAGCCTGCGAAATTTGTGGATTCAAATCTTCTCTTATTCGTTATGAGAGTGATGTGACTGAAGAAGAATTGCTGGCCAAAGTGCGTGAGCTGAATGAAGACAATGATGTAGACGGTTTTATCGTTCAGCTTCCGTTGCCGAAACATATTTCCGAACAGAAGGTAATCGAAACAATCGACTACCGTAAGGACGTGGACGGTTTTCATCCGATCAATGTAGGTCGTATGTCTATCGGACTTCCTTGCTATGTATCTGCTACTCCTAATGGTATTCTTGAATTACTGAAACGCTATCAGATAGAAACTTCGGGTAAAAAGTGCGTAGTTCTCGGACGTAGTAATATCGTAGGCAAACCAATGGCTGCATTAATGATGCAGAAAGCATATCCGGGAGATGCGACTGTTACCGTATGCCACAGCCGCAGCAAAGATCTGGTAAAAGAATGCCAAGAAGCCGATATCATTATCGCTGCTTTGGGACAACCTAATTTCGTAAAAGCCGGAATGGTGAAAGAAGGCGCGGTAGTAATCGACGTAGGTACCACCCGCGTACCGGATTCCACTAAAAAATCCGGATTCAAACTGACAGGTGATGTTAAGTTCGACGAAGTGGCACCCAAATGCTCCTACATCACTCCGGTACCAGGTGGTGTCGGACCGATGACGATTGTATCGTTAATGAAAAATACACTCTTAGCTGGCAAGAAAGCCATTTATCAATGAAACATAGCTTGTTTCTGATGATTTTACTTCTCTCTTTGTCCTGCACCTCCCGGTCGCAGGCAAAGAGAGATTCTATCATCGATACCCTGTCGGACAGCCTTTCCGACAGCATCTTCCCCACCGACACCCTACGCCTCCTTTTCGTAGGTGACCTCATGCAACATCAGGGACAAATCAACGCTGCACGAACATCAACCGGCTATGATTACTCCACATGCTTTGCGTATGTCAAAGAAGAAATAAAGAAAGCCGACCTCTCCATCGCCAACCTGGAAGTGACATTAGGAGGCAAACCTTACAAAGGTTATCCTGCTTTCAGCGCGCCGGACGAATTTCTGACCGCAATTCACGATGCAGGTTTCAATGTTTTAGTGACTGCCAACAACCACAGTCTCGATCGTGGTAAATCCGGACTGGAGAGAACCATTCAATTAATAGACTCTTTAAAGGTTCCACACGCAGGCACGTATATCAACGCTGATGAACGCGAAAAGAAATATCCTCTTTTATTAGAAAAGAACGGATTCCGCATCGCCCTGCTCAACTACACGTATGGAACAAACGGCATCCCCGTTACC
>OGPV01001938.1_pt1 | contig 13017 bp, 8 predicted proteins | sample 1553001 | NCBI WGS metagenome assembly OGPV01 (sample SAMEA2580268, study PRJEB22360) | human gut metagenome | biome: human gut; feature: human-associated habitat; material: faeces | place: Denmark | collected 2008/2010
AATCCTCCCGCCCCGCCGCGGCTCTTCGTCCCCCGGGGGGGAAAGCCGCAGCTGGCACAGGGCGCCCTGCCCAGGAACGAGTTGCGGCGGCTCATCGACCAACTGCTGCTCGGCGCCGAATAGGCGCGGGCTGCACTGCAGTGAAAAACGGAGGTCCCTCCCGAGCGGGAGGAGCCTCCGTTTTTTGTCGTCGTCTCTGCGCGGGGCGTGTCAGCCGATGACTGTGGCCACGATGCGTCGTCCCCGGGCTCCGTTGCGGAATTCGCAGAGGTAGATTCCCTGCCACGTTCCGAGGTTGAGGCGCCGCCGCGTGACGGGAATCATGAGCGATGCGCCCGTCAGGGTCGATTTGGCGTGGGCCGGCATGTCGTCGTCGCCCTCGAGCGTGTGGGTGTAGTAGGGCTCGCGCTCGCGTACGAGCCGGTCGAAGACCGCTTCGAGGTCGCACCGCACGTCGGGGTCGGCATTCTCGTTGAGCGTCAGCGCCGCCGAGGTGTGCTGCAGGAAAAGATGCAGCACTCCGGTTTCGGGCAGCTCGGGCAGTTGCGCGGCAATCTCGTCGGTGCCCAGATGCATGCCCCTCCGGCGCGGGCGCAGCGTGAATTCGGTCTGGAGAATCATGCTGCCGGTCGGCTTAGAGTTTCGACAGGTCCACCTCGATGGCGGCCGGATAGATGCGGCGCGGGTCGAAGAACTGGGCGCAGCTGTTGACCATGTGCTCCAGACGGATTTCCGGAACGCCGCTGAATACCTGCTTGCCGTTGACCGTCAGCTTTACGCTCTTCGACAGGTCGACCAGCTCGTTGCAGAGGTAGATGGTCAGCTTGCCGCGGGTTGCCGGGGTCTTGCTCTTCTCGAACCGCATCTCGATGCCCCATGCGGGGTCGGTCTCGGTGGTCGTGTAGCGCACCTCGTCGACCTTGAGCGTGATGTTGTTGCCCGAGATGGTCATCTCGTAGCAGCTCCGGGTCGAGAAGTCGGTGTTCGAACGCTCGTCGACATGGATGTTGTAGAAGCCCGTGCGGTACTGGTTGTCCATCTCGAAGTTCTCCCAGTAGACGTAGTGCGGATAGGGGTTGCGCGTATACTGCTTGAGCCAGGGCGTGGTGGGCGTGTAGTCGATGCCGTGGCCCATGCCCGGAATCAGCTCGATGAAGTGGGTGTAGTACCCCGGGTGGGCGTTTTCGAGCTCCTCGAATGCCTCCTGGGTGTATCCGGTCAGCGTGTTGCGGTAGAAGCCGTCGTCGTTGGCTCCCGTGCGGAGCGAGAAGGCGGTGTTGGCGCAATTCTCGGCCGGAGCGTTCTTAAGCGGCTCGCCGCCTGCCATCGGACCGGCACCGGCCAGGTAGTCGGCGTAGAAAGAGGCAAGACGCTGGCTGCCGTAGCCGCCCTCGGAGATGCCGAAGAAGTAGACGCGGTCGGGGTTGATGTCGCCCGAGACGAAGGCCTGGCGCAGCAGCCGTTCCCAGGCATACTGTTTGGCCTTCTGCCACCAGCGGTAGTAGTTGCCCGTGTTGGGAATCTGCGGAATGAAGTATGCCGAGGGGGCGTCGTCGAAGGTCAGGCCCAGCGACAGACCCGTTGCCCACTCCGAGGTCTTGTCGCCCGAACCGTGCAGGTAGAGGAAAAGCGGGTATCCGGCCGTCGGCTTGTTGCCCTTCGACCCCCAGTAGTAGGGCATCGTGGCGTTGGGTTCGAGCGAAGCGGGCAGCGGCCAGCGTCCCGTATGCTTCTCCGAAAGCGGTTGGAGTTCGATGAGCTTGTCCTCGTCGAAGCCGTCGTTGGCCCCTTTCCATGCCGCCCATACCAGGTTGCTGTTGGCCTCGAGTTTCTCGGACTCGATAGTGATTGGCGACGAGAATTCGTCCTCGCTGCCGGCCAGCACCGTCGTGAAGTGGTCCTTGATTTCCTTTTGGGTCTGTTCCGAAATCAGTCCGGTTCCGGTCCCGGGGGTCGTAGAGCCTTTGTCGCTGCCCGAGTCATCCGAGCAGGAGGCACAGAGTGCCGTGAGGGTCAGCAGCCCGAAAAAACGGCCGAAGAGTTTGGCTTGTTTCATAGTTGTCCGATGTTGTTTAGATATTGCCGGAGGGGGCTCCGGCGGGGGTGAAAAAACGACACCAAAAGTACGATTTTTTGGGGAAATTTCAAGAAAAGGTCTTCGAATAATAGGTTATTCGCGATAATCTTCCTATCTTTGTCGCCGCTATCGCAGGATGGCACCGTCGTTGGAGAGGTGCAGGAGTGGTTGAACTGGCCCGCCTGGAAAGCGAGTAAACCCCCAAAGGGTTTCAGGGGTTCGAATCCCCTTCTCTCCGCAACAAAGAAAAGCCTGAGTTCTTGGAACTCAGGCTTTTCTGTTCTGCCGCCGGACCGGGCTGGACCTGATCAGGCGGTTGGAACAAAAGACCGTAGCGGCGAAGCCGCGGGCTTTTCGGCTGTTGCCGGGGCGGCCCCGGCAAGGGGCCGGGAAAAGCGTGCGCAGCACGGTTAATCCCCCGGGTGCTGCGCCTGCGCGAGCCTGCACGAAGGCTGGCGCAACGGAAAAGTCGGCCGATGCGTCGGCCGAAAAAAATGCTCCGGCGGAATTCATTCCGCCGGAGCGTTTTTTCGGATTGCGCGATGGCTCCGGCATTGCCGGCAGCATCACTCGGCGGCATGCGCCGCCCTCCGGTCAGCGTCCCGTGACCCTCAGATAGCGGGCTACGGCCGTGCGGTAGGCGGCGCGGGCCTCCGTCTGTTTGTCGCGGCTCTGCGTATAGAGCGTTTCGGCCTCGAGCAGCTCGGTGAGCGACGAGGTTCCTGCGCGGTAGAAGTCGCGGTTCTGCCGCAGATTCTCCGTGGCCGATGCGATGGAGCGTTCGGCCAGCGAAATCTGCGCATAGGCCTCGAGCACGTCGCTCCAGCTCTTCTCGATTTCGACCGCGAGCATCTCGCGCGCCTCCATGCGGTCGTTCTCGGCCTGCTGCTCGCGCAGCCGCGCCCGCTTGATGGCGTGGGCGCCGCCCCACCAGTCGGATATGGGCACCGAAACCTGGGCGAAGACCACTCCGTCGTCGACGTTGCGGTCCATGACGTTGTAGTAGAGGTAACCGGCGCCTACGCCTACGGTCGGCAGCCGCTTGCCGCGTTCCATGCGCTTCTCGTACCGTCGAGCCTCTACATTCTTTTCGGCCAGCTGGTATTCGGCCCGCCGGTCGAGGGCCTCCTCGACGTCGACGTACCAGACGGTCGGAGGTTCGGGCTCCGTGTCGGCGAAGGCGATGTCGAAGGTCCGCCAGTCGGCCCCCACGTACTGTGCCAGCAGCATCTTCGAGACCTTCAGTCCGTTTTCGACCTTCAGCCGGTTGGAGGCGACCTCCTGCTGCCGCAGTTCGACGCGCAGCAGGTCGTTCGAGGTGACGAGTCCCGCGCGGACCGAGAGTTCGGCCTGGCGGTGGATTTCGTCGAGTTGCCGGTCGACGGCGTCGAGCGTTGTGAGGCGCTCCTTCAGCGAGACAATCTGCCAGAAGTAGGTGTCGGTCCGCTCGCGCACCTCGGCTTCGCTTTTCTGCAGCTGCAGCGAGCCGACCTCCTCGCCGAGCCGGGCCAGGCGGTTGCCGTTGACAATCTTCAGTCCGGCGAAGAGGGGCTGTACGGCCGAGATGCTGCCCACGATGCCGCGCTTGACCATCGATATGGGCACCGGCATGCTTCCCATCTGGGGGATGGTCACGTCGAATTCGGCCTGAACAAGCCCGTGTTGGGCCTGGAACACCCCGCCGGAGGCCGAGATTTGTGGGAAGTAGTTGGTGAAGGCCTCACGCCGGCTCTGCGTGGCGGCTTCGAGTTCGAGCCGGGCGTTGGCCAGCGTGCGGTTGTGTTCCGAAGCGGCGGCCCGGCACTCCTCGAGGGTGAGAGTCTGGGCTTCGGTGGTGAGGCTTCCGCCGCAGAGCAGCAGAAGCGCTATTGCGAAGTGTCGTTTCATCGTCATTTGTAGATTTTGGAGTAGAGGACCGGAAGAATCGTCACCACCAGCACGAGCGATCCGATGCCGCCGGCGAAAATCGTCACACCCACGGGAGCCCAGAAGGTGCTGCCGCCCAGAATCATCGGTATCACGCCCACGGCCGTGGTCGCCGTGGTGAGGAAAATCGGCACCATGCGGCGCTTGCCGGCGTCGTAGGCGGCCAGACGTCCCGTCCAGCGGCAGCAGATGCGCTTCTCCTCGGCGTGCTGGTACATCAGAATCACGTTGCGGACAATCATGCCCAGCAGGGTGATGAAGCCCAGCACCGAGGTCAGGCCGATGGTGAAGTTCGAGAGCCAGAGCCCGACCATCGCGCCGAACAGGCAGAGACTCATCGAGAGCATGACCACCAGCGTGATGCCGAACTTGCGGAAGTTGATGAGGATGAAGAAGAAAATGACGACCAACGAAATGGCCAGTCCGGCGAGGATGTCGGGCAGCGTCTCCATGTCGAACTCGTATTCGCCGCCGATTTCGGAGGTGACGCCGGCCGGGAGTTCGATTTCGTCCTGCAGGATGTCGTTGATTCGGGCAAGCATCTGCAGGGCGTTGGCCTCACGCTTGACGTCGGCCACCACCGACATGCAGCGCATGCCGTTGCGGTGTACGATGCGGCTCTCGCTCCAGGCCGGTTCGACGTCGGCAATCTGACGCAGCGGGACGCTCAGCGAGGGGATGACCGACGAAATGTAGGTGTTCTCCACGTCGGAGAGCGAACGCTCGCCGAGCCGCTCGTCGCTCTTGAGCACGACCGGCAGCGCATAGTCGCCCTCCCAGACCGAGCCGAGGGGCACGTCGCCCGACGCGAGTGTCAGGTTCAGTGCGGCCGTCGTGCGCGTGATGCCGAGCTGCGATGCGGTGACCGGGTCGAGCCGGACGTCGACCACGGGGCGCGGCTCCTCGTAGTCGGAGTGCACCCACAGCAGTTCGGGCATCTCCCTCATGCGGGCAATCAGCCGGTCGGCCGCCGTACGCAGCGAATCGATGTCGTCGCCGTAGAAGCGGAACTCGAGCGAGGGGACATTCTGGTAGTCGAGCTGCTTGAATTTGACGTAGGCGTCGGGGAAGCGGTCGGCCCAGCTGTTGGCATACTGGTCGAGCACGGCCTCGGTATCCTTGATTGAGGTGGTGTTCACGATGAACTGCGCATAGTTGCGGCCCGCAATCTGCGGCGCATAGCTCATCTGGAAGCGGGGCGACGAGCAGCCGATGAACGAGGTGACGGACTTCACGCGCGGGTCGTCGCGGAGCACCGTGTAGACCGAGTCGGCCACGGCGGCCGTACGTTCGAGCGGCGTGCCGTCGCGCAGGTAGATTTCGACGGCGAACTGGTCGCGGTCGGCATAGGGGAACATCCTCAGCCGCAGCCCGGGGATGAGCAGCAGGGCAACCACCACCGAGGCGATGCCGAGCGAGATGGTGAGCCATCCGTGGCGGAAGGTACCCACCAGGATGTGCTGGTAGAAGCGCTGCACCTTGTCGGTGAAACTGCGGTGGGCGGGGTTATGCTTCGGCGCGCGGGGAATGATGAGCACCTCGAGGAAGGGGATGACCACCATGGCTAGGATGAGCGAAACCATCAGGTTGATGGTGATGGTCCACGGGAAGTAGGTGATGAAGTCGCCCATGATGCCGGTCATCGTGAAGAGTATCGGGTAGAAGATGATGCAGATGCAGACGGTGGCCAGCAGCAGCGAGGGGAAGAATTCGCGGGCGCTCTCGACGGCCGCGTACCAGCGCGAATAGCCGCGTCCGAGGTAGTCGAGGTAGCCGTCGATGACCACAATCGAGTTGTCGACAATCATGCCCAGCACGACAATCAGCGCGGCGAGCGTCACCGTGTTGAGCGGGATGCCGCAGGCGTACATCAGCCCCACGGAGATGAAGGTCGAGAGCGGGATGGTGATGGCCGCAACGACGGCCGACCGCCACGGGAAGAGCAGCATCATGACGACGATGATGATGGCCATGGCGACGAACAGGTCGCGGAGGAACGACGAGACGGAATCGCCGACGACCTTGGCCTGGTCGGCGATGCGCGCCACATGGACATCCTCGGGGAGCACCTCGGCCGAGAAGTCGTGCAGCACCTGGTCCACCTCGCGGCCGTATTCCACGATGTTGTATCCGCCGCGCATCTCCATCGAGAGCAGCACGCACCGGTGGCCGTTGTTGCGGATGTAGCTGTCGGGGTCGTCGTATTCGCGTACGACGCGTGCCACGTCGCGTACGCGCAGCACGTTGCCCTGCGGGTCGCTCCAGATTATCTGGTCGGCGATTTCCTGCTCGCTGCGCAGCGTCGGGGCGAGGTGGATGGGGGTTTCGGTCGTGCGGTTTTCGATGCTGCCGCCCATCGGGGTGAGCCCCTGCGAGGCGAGCGCCGTCGAGAGGAACTGCTCGCCGATGCCGTAGGCCGCCAGCCGGTCGTGGTCCACGTAGACGGATATCTGCTCCGACTGCAGTCCGTAGGGACGCAGGTTCGAAACCGACTCGATGCGGCGCAGCCGGTCGCTCAGTCGGTCGAGATACTCCTTCAGCTCGCGGTAGCTGCGCGTGTCGGATTCGAGCGTGATGAGCAGCGCCGACGTGTCGCCGAAGTCATCGTTGGCCACGACCGCCACCACACCCTGGGGCAGCTGCGCCTTGAAGGAGTTGAGGCCGTGCTTGATTTTCGACCAGACCTCGTCCTTGTCGTGGACGTTGTCCTCCAGCTCGACCATTACGTAGCACATGCCGTTCTGCGAGGTGGAGGTGGTCTTCGAGCGTTTGACCTCCTTGTAGGTCATCAGGAACTGTTCGAGCGGGCGGGCCAGCCGCTCCTCGACCTCTTCGCTGGTGGCGCCCGGATAGAGTGCCACCACTACGCCCTGGCGAATGGTGTACTCCGGGAACTCCTGTTTCGGGATGCGGGCCAGTCCGAAGATGCCGAACAGGAAGAGAGCCCCGATGAGCAGGAAGGTGATGCGGAAATTGCGCATCGACCAGGCGACGATGTTGTTCGAACTTTTCATCACTCCCATACGACTTTGCTTCCCTGACCTATTTTCTGCATGCCCTCGACCACGATGCGGTCACCGGCCGAGATGCCCTCCGTGACCACCACGGCGTTGCCCGCAAAGCGGTCCGTGCGGACCGGTGCGCGGAGGACCGAGTCGCCGGACACCTTCCAGACGAAACGGCTGCCGTCGCCCGCCTGACGGATGGCCTGCAGCGGGAGCAGCATCTCCTCGGCAGCGGTGGCGGGCGAGCTCTTCACGCGGCAGACCATGCCGGGAAGCAGTTCGCGGCCGGGATTGGCCATCGGTGCCGTCACCTCGTAGGTGTGGGCGGCGGGGTTGGCCTCGATGTTGCGCGTCGGGGTGCCGGCCCGGAATGTCCGGTCGCCGAGAGCCGCGACGCTCACCTCAATGCGCCGCTCCTCGCCGAGCGAGGCTATCTCCTGCTCGGGTACGGCGAAACGCACCTTGACCGTGGCGATGTCGAGCAGCGTGAGTACCGGTGCGCCCGGCAGCACGGTTTCGCCGGCTTCGGCCCGACGCTTGCCCACCACACCCGCAAAGGGGGCGTGCAGCGAGCAGTCCTCCAGGTTCTTGCGTGTCATCTCGAAGGCGGCCTGGGCCTGCTGCAGCCGGGTCTGAGCCTCGACCCACTGGATTTCGGGCAGGCTGTTGGCGTCGTGGAGCTGCTGCAGACGTTCGCAGGCATCGCGGGCTTGGGCGAGGGCCGCCTCGGCTGCCGCATGGCTCTGTCGGGCCGAGGTGGGGTCCAGCTCGGCTACCAGCGTCCCGCGTGCGACGTATTGTCCCTCGTCGACGAAGGTGCGGGCAAGGGTCCCCGCAAGGGGGAAACTGAGTGCTGCGGAGCGCTCTTCCTCGATGGCGCCCACGTAGTAGGAGCAGTCTGCCTCGGACGACGGCGTCACAAGACAGGTCTCGACCCGAATCGGGGCGACGCTCGGGCGCTCCTGTTTGGAGGCGCAGCCCGTTGCGACGAGCAGGGCGCCCAGCATGAAGATTCGTTTCATCGTTGTTCTCTTTTCGTATGATTCCGAATACAAAATTGCCTCTTTGCCGCTGAAACGCAAAGTTCTTTGTGTTATTTGAATTCGTCGAAAGGTTCGATTTTGAACTTTTCGGTGAGCGAAAGCTTGCAAAATTCTTATATTTGTCGGAAAAATGGAGCCTGCAATGAATGACAAGGGAATCCGCAGTTTCTCGCTCGGGGCGCTGTTGGACGTCTGCGGAAGACGTCCCGAAGACTTCTATTACGACGGTTGTCTCATCTCGTCGCATGTGGACCCCGAGGATGAGGTCCCGATGGACCTGTTCCGCTTTCCGGTGCGCATCGACGCCTTTGCGCTGGTCTTCTGTTCGAAAGGTTCCATCACGCTCCAGTCGAACCTGACGCGGTATGAGCTGGGCGGCAATTCGTTGTTCATTCACGTGCCCGGCGCGATTCTCCACGTCGAGTCGATGCGCGGCGCCGAGGTCTTCGTTGCGGCCTGCGAGGAGGAGTTCATCCGCAGGATTGACGTCGACCTCAAACTCATTTCGAACCTTGCCCTGCAGCTGGAGCGCTATCCGCTGCTGCATCTCGCCCCCGGCGAGTGGACCGTTCTGGAGCGGAGTATCGCCGAGATTACGGACGAAGGGGTTCCCGAGCCCGACGACCCCTATTCGCGGGAGATTCTCCGCTCGTCCCTCCGCGTGCTCATCTACAAGGCCTGTCGCCTCATTGCCCGCCACATCGAGCAGGAGAGCCTTCGTCAGTATTCGCCGCGCAGCCGTCGCGAGGAGTACTTCCAGCGATTCATGACGCAGCTCCGCCGGAACTACATGCGCGAGCGCAGCGTCGGATTCTATGCCGCGCAGCTCAACCTCTCGCCCAAATACCTCACCACGCTCATCCGTCAGACGACCGGGCGTACGGTCATCGAGTGGATTGACGACTACGTGATACTCGAGGCGAAGAATCTGCTGCGCTATTCGACGATGAGCATCCAGGAGATAGCCTATTGCCTCAATTTCCCGAACCAGCCCTTTTTCGGGCGCTATTTCAAGAACCACACGGGAGTGACCCCTTCGGCCTTCCGTACGGGCGGCGACCTCCGAGCCGGGGCCGACCTCTCGCAGTCGCTGTCGCGGGAAGGCTGCTGACCGGCGCCATCCGGTCGTCCGGGTCCCTGTATTCCCGACGCCGGTGCTGCCGCGGAAAAAACGACGACGCCCCGGGAGTCTTCCCGGGGCGTCGGCTTCTCAAGCGGTCCGTGCGCTGCGCTTGCGCCATGGGCGGGCGTTGCCGCGCGAACCTTTATTCCGTTATTCCGTGCAGGCGGGAGCCGTCTCGGCGCCCCATGCCGGATTGGGCTCCGTGCCCATCCGCAGGCGCAGCGTGCCGCCGTCGCTCATCTGGTCGCGGTAGAACCAGCAGTTGTCGAGCGGCTGGCCGTTGAGCTCGGCCGACTGGATGTAGTAGGCTTCGGGCGTGTTGCCTTCCGTTTCGATGGTGAAGCTCCGGCCCGAACCGCTGCGGATGACGATGCGGTCGAACTGCGGGCTGCCCAGCTGGAAGGTGGGACGCATGCAGGTGCCTCCCTGCACGTCAAAGAGACCCATGGCCGCCATCACGTACCAGGCACCGAGCTGTCCCTGGTCCTCGTCCTGTCCGTAGCCGTAGCCGTGTTCGCCCGTCGTGCCGTAGAACTCGTCGCAGATGAGGCGCGTCCACTTCTGCGTGAGGTAGGGTTTGCCGGCGAAGTTGAAGAGCCACGAGATGTGGAGGCTCGGCTGGTTGCCGTGGTTGTAGGGGCTTTCGAGTCCCGAGAAGGCATTGACCACCTTGCCGCCGCCGAAGATGCTCTTGCGGGCTTCGGTGAAGATGGAGTCGAGCCGGTTGCTGAAGGGCTCGCGGCCCATCTTGGCGATGAGCCCCTCGGGGTCGTGCGGCACGAAGAAGGTGTACTGCACGGCATTGCCCTCCTGGAAGCCGCGCCACGATTCGAGCGGGTTGAAGTCGCCGATGAACTCGCCGTCGGTCGTGCGGGGGCGAATCAGACCCGTCGAGGGGTCGAAGAGACGCTCCCAGCCCTTCGAGAGCCACATCAGCTTGCGGTAGTCCTCCTCGCGGCCGAGCGCCTTGGCCCACTGTGCCACGGCGTAGGAGCTGAAGCTGTACTCAAGCGTGTGCGAGGCGCCGAAGGGCGAGCCGTTGAGCTGCAGTTCGTCGTTGATGCCGTTGTTGCTGGGAACATAGGGCGAATAGCCGCGGCGGACGAACTCACCCACGTCCATCTTGCCGGCACCTTCGACGCGTCCTTCCCACTCCAGCTCGTTCTTCAGCGCCGCCTGGTAGGCCTTTTCGACGTCGAAGTCGCGGATGCCGCACTGGTAGGCTCCCGCCATGAGGATGCTCACCATGTTGGTGCCCACGCCCGAGACGTACTTGCTGCAGGCCAGGCCGTCGCCCAGCCAGCCGGCGTCGCCGTAGACGAGCAGGTGGCCGCGGATGAAGTCGCTGTAGTATTCGGGGTAGGCGAGTGCCCAGAGCTGCGTGAGGTTCCAGTAGGCGCCCCATACGGCGTCGGTGTTGTAGAGGTTGTGGAGCGGACGTCCGTCCTCGCCCAGCGGAATCTGGCCGACGGTGCCGTCGTTGCGCGGATAGGCGCCGTTGGCGTCGCTGGCGATGCCGCGGCCGAGCAGCGCGTGGTAGAGTCCCGTGTAGAATTTCACGCGGTCCTCCTCGCTGCCGCCCTCGACCTCGATGCGGCCCAGGTAGTCGTCCCACTTGGCCTCGGCCGAGCGGCGTGCACCGTCGAAGTCGAGCTCCGAAGCCTCATGCTCGAGGTTGTAGCGGGCATTTTCGATGGAGGTGTACGACAGTCCGACCTTCACCTCGATGCGCTCGCCTTCGGTGGTCCGGAAGGTCAGTGCGCCGCCCGCACCGGGGCCGCGCACCTCGTCGCCCTCGACGGGCTCGCCGCCGCGCAGGAAGGTTTTCCACGAAGCGGCCGGTTTGCTCAGCCGGGCGTGGAAATACATGCCGACCGTGGCGCCGGGCTGGTACTTCTGGGCATAGGTGGGTTCGGCAACGGTGTAGCCCTCGACCGTCTGCGGGTCGATGACGTGCAGCCAGGCGTCGCGCACCGGGCCGCTTTCGCCCAGCCAGCTGCCGATGTCGAAGAGGATGTTCGACGCCTCCGACTCGGGGAAGGTATAGCGCTGGAAGCCGACACGCGTGGTGGCCGTCAGCTCGGCCTCGACGCCGTAATCCTTCAGCCGTACGCGGTAGTATCCCGGGCGGGCCAGCTCGTCGGCCTTGTCGAAGCGCGAGCGGTAGCCGCTGTCGGGGTCGTCGAGCGTTCCCGGCACCGTTTGGATTTCTCCCACGGTCGGCATCAGCAGCACGCCGCCGACCTGGAACTCGTGCAGGCAGGGGAAGCCCTCAATCGAGGTGTGGATGGCCTCCTAGCCGGTGCATCCGGACGCGTGTCGTCCCTGTGGGCCGGGGCCCCCCCAGCCGCTGGGGCTGGTGTAGGAGCCGTTGGTCGTGGCGCTGAGTTTGGCCATGCCGAAGGGCTCGGCCGCCGGCGTGTAGAAGAACCAGCGGCTGTGGACCGACCCCAGGTTGGGGTTGACATAGTCGGCGGGGCGGGGTTTCCGCTCTCCGCACGAGACGGCCGTCAGCATCAGGACGGCAAAGAGCAGCAGTTTTTTCATCGGGTATCTGTTTCGGTTTTTGGGCGTTCTCGGTCCGGATGCCCGGCGGTGCGGCCGCAGTCGTTCCGCGCATGCCGCTCCGGGCCGTGGGGCCTGTGGCGGCGGCCGTTCTCCGGATTCCGGGTAAAGGTACGAAAATATTCTTTGCCGGGAAAATCCGGAGCCGTTTTTCGGCCGGTGCGGGTGCCCGGACCCGCCCATTCCCGCCCGACATGCCTGAGCCCTGCCGCCTCCGGGTCGCACCCGGACGTTCAATCGCCCGACGCAGCTCCGGCCCGACGCGGCTCCGGTCCCATGCCCGACGCCCGACGCCCGACGCGGCACCGAGCAGCGCGGCCCCGCTCTGTCCCGCATTCCCGCTCTGCTCTGCTGTCCGTTCCGGGGCCGCAGCCCATGCCCGGGGCGCTGCGGACGAATGCTTTTTTTGCGGTTTGCGGGCGAAAACGCTTCATTTTGGGAGAGTTCGGAAATTTTGTTACCTTTGCCCCGAATTTTAAACCGAAACAACAATGGCATATCAATTACTCAAAGGTAAGAAAGGCTTGATTTTCGGCGTGCTCAACGAGCAGTCGATTGCTTGGAAAGTGGCGGAACGCGCCGTCGAGGAGGGCGCCGAAATCGTTCTTACGAATACTGCCGTATCGATTCGCATGGGTACCATCGGCAAGCTGGCCGAAAAATGCAATACGATTGTGATTCCCGCCGACGCGACGAGCGTTACCGACCTGGAGAATCTCATCGACAAGACCATGGAGCACTTTGGCGGCAAGTTCGACTTCATGCTCCACTCCATCGGCATGTCGCCCAACGTCCGCAAGGGCCGTACGTACGACGACCTGGACTACGATTATCTGGCCAAGACGCTCGACATCTCGGCCATCTCGTTCCACAAGGCCATCCAGGTAGCCCGCAAGAAGGACGCCATCAACGAATGGGGTTCGATTGTGGCCCTCTCCTACATCGCCGCGCAGCGGACGCTCTACGGCTACAACGACATGGCCGATGCCAAGGCGCTGCTCGAGTCCATCGCCCGCAGCTTCGGCTACATCTACGGCCGTGAGAAGCATGTGCGCATCAACACCGTGTCGCAGTCGCCTACGCAGACCACGGCCGGCAGCGGCGTGCTGGGGCTGGGCGACCTGATGTCGTTTGCCGAGAGCATGTCGCCGCTGGGCAATGCCACGGCCGAAGATTGCGCCGACTACGTGCTGACGCTCTTCTCGGACCTCACGCGCAAGGTGACGATGCAGAACCTCTACCACGACGGCGGATTCTCGTCGATGGGCATGTCGCGCC
>OGPV01001940.1_pt1 | contig 13003 bp, 14 predicted proteins | sample 1553001 | NCBI WGS metagenome assembly OGPV01 (sample SAMEA2580268, study PRJEB22360) | human gut metagenome | biome: human gut; feature: human-associated habitat; material: faeces | place: Denmark | collected 2008/2010
GACAGAACGGAACCCGCACCAAAGGGGGGGGCTCCCGCCACTTTACGGAAGCACCGGAAGCCGGGCGGCGGATGCCCGGAGGTAAGATTCGAACCGGTCGTCGAACCTGAACTGCCCGATGCCGATCAACGGCTTGGTCTTGCCGTGGAAATCGCTTCCGCACGTCATAAGCGCACCGCGCCGCTGAACCAGCGGGGCGAAATAGCCGATCTGCGTTGTATCGTGGTAGTTGTTGAAGACCTCCAGCCCCTCAGCCCCGAAGTCGAGCAATCTCTCGGCCACACGTTCCCTGCCACGGAAATTAAGCCCGGGATGTGCCACCACGCCCGGCTTCCCGGGATGGTGCCCCCCCAGCCCCCCCGCCGTTGTCCCGGATCAGGGCGACGGCATCCCGGTAATCCATGAAATCGACGGGCACGAACGCAGGCCGCCCCTGCGCCCCGTAATCCAGGTAAAAGTTGATGTAGGGCATATCGCCCCGCGCTCCGCCTTCGCGGTAGGGAGCCAGCAACGGCGTGTCGTACGCCGCATCCGACAGCATCACTTCGGCGACCAGTTCCAGCGTGGGCAGCTTCCCGCCCGCAGCCGCAAGCACCGCCGCGCCGTCGACCGCAAACCCCAGCTTGCGGAGCCGGTGCACCGTCTCCCCGAATGCCTCCGTGACCTTCGCCGCAACGTCCTCCTCCAACGACGCGAAATCCCGGGAACGCCAGTCGATGCCGTATCCCAGCAGGTGCAGGTCGGTGCCTTCGAAATTGCAATCGACCTCGATGCCGGGCACAAACCCCAGCCCTGCCTTCGACGCGCCCCCGGTGGCTTCGTCCAGCCCCCGCACGCAATTGTGATCCGTCAGCGAGAATGTCGTCGTTCCCGAAGCCGCACATCGCTGCGCAATGCAAGCAGCCGGGATTTCGCCGTCGCTGCTGTATGCGGAGTGGATGTGCAAATCCATACCGATCCTGTTTTCCATCTCATTCCGGAAGCCCGTTTATGGCCTCCCCGTGCGCAAAGGTAGGAAATAAAGCGGCGGCGAAAAAAAATCCGCCCCGGAAAAACAGGCTTCCGGGGCGAAAAGATATCGGGCATGAAACGGCGGCTACTCCTCGTCCACCTCTTTCATATTATGGTATACGTTGGTCACGTCGTCGTCCTCTTCGAGCTTCTCGACGAGTTTCTCGATCGACTCGCGCCCTTCGGCATCGAGCTCCTTGGTGTCGGTCGGCAGGTAGACCGACTCGCCCGACACGATTTCGTAGCCCTTGTCGTCGAGCCACTTCTGGATCGCCCCGAAGGATTCGTAAGGAGCGTATACCGTCACACCGTCCTCCTCGGGATAGAACTCGTCGACACCCAGGTCGATCATTTCGAGCTCCAGCTCCTCCATGTCGGCGCCTTCGGCCGCATGGAACTTGAAGACGCATTTATGGTCGAACATGAAAGCCACGCTGCCGCTGTTGCCCAGCGTACCGCCGCACTTGTTGAAATACATGCGGACGTTGGCTACCGTGCGGTTGGTATTGTCGGTCGCAGTCTCCACGAGGAAGGCGATGCCGTGCGAGCCGTAGCCTTCGTAGATCACCTCCTTGTAATCGGCGGCATCCTTCTCGGTGGCACGCTTGATGGCACGCTCGACGTTCTCCTTGGGCATGTTCTCGGCCTTGGCGTTCTGCATCAGGATACGCAGGCGGGTATTGCCCGAAGGGTCGGGGCCCCCGGCCTTGACGGCGATCTCGATTTCCTTACCGATCTTGGTAAACACGCGGGCCATGTGTCCCCAGCGCTTCAGTTTACGCGCCTTGCGATACTCAAATGCTCTTCCCATATGAATTTTTCGTTATTATTTTATTCGTGGTGCAAAGGTATAAAATTAAGCATTAAAAAATAAGAATTATAGATAAAATTTATATATACGCGGGGCGTATGCGGATTTCACGATAATTGTGTAATTTTGCAGCGTACAAAATTTGGGAACCATGGAAATCAAGAGCCGATTCGACCATTTCAACATCAACGTCACCGACCTCGCGAAGAGCCTGGAGTTTTACGGCAAGGCCCTGGGGCTGAAAGAGACCGGCCGCAAGGAGGCTGCCGACGGGAGTTTCGTACTGGCCTATCTGGGCGACGGGCAGACGGGATTCCGACTCGAACTGACCTGGCTGCGCGACCACACCGGGGCCTACGAACTGGGTGAGAACGAGAGCCACCTGTGCATGCGCGTGGCGGGCGACTACGACGCCGTGCGCGAATACCACCGTGCGCTGGGCTGCATCTGCTACGAAAACCACGAGATGGGGCTCTACTTCATCAACGACCCCGACGACTACTGGATCGAAATACTGCCCGCAAAATAACCGACATGCAGAACAACAACGAATTGCAGCGCGAGGCCGACGAGGCTGTCCGCGTGCTGAAAGAGGGCGGCATCATCCTCTACCCGACCGATACGGTCTGGGGACTGGGCTGCGACGCGACCAACGCCGAGGCCGTGGAACGCATCTACAAACTCAAGCGGAGCGAAAACAAGAAGTCGATGCTCGTGCTGTGCGCCTCGGCCGACATGGTCGTGCGCTACGTCAACCGGGCACCGGGCATCGCCTTCGAGGTGATGGAACTGGCGACCAGCCCCCTGACGGCGATCCTCCCGGGTGCCGTGGGCGTTGCCGGGAACCTGATCCCCGAGGAAGGGACACTGGGCGTGCGCATCCCCGACCACGCCTTCTGCCAGCGGATGCTCCGCGGGCTGGGCAGGCCGATCGTTTCGACCTCGGCCAACATTTCGGGCGAAGCGACGCCCGCAGGGCTCGCCGGGGTGTCGCGCGAGGTGGTCGACGGTGTCGATTTCGTCGTCAACCCCCGTTTCGAAGGCAAGCCCACGAAAAAGGCTTCGGCGATCATCGCCTTCGGCGAGGGCGGCGAAGTGAAAATCATCCGCGAATAACGACAAATGGCAAAGGTACTCGAAACAGAGATCCAGAAACGGTTTTCGGACGTAGACCCGTTCCAGCACGTCAACAACGTCTCGCAGCAGATGTATTTCGACGTGGGGAAGATGGAATACTACGAGCAGGTGCTCGGCGACGAAGTGCTGCTGGGCGACCTGCGCATCATCACCGTTTCGACGTCGACCTCCTACATGGGGCAGATCCGCCTCCACGACCGGGTGCGCGTCACCACGACCTGCGAGAAGATCGGCAACAAAAGCCTCACGCTGTTCCAGCAGCTCGTCGTCGACGGCCGGGTGCGCAGCGAGAGCCGTTCGGTGATGGTCGCCTTCGACTTCGCCAGGCAGTTGAGCATGCCCGTGCCCGAGGCATGGCGCACGAGGCTGCTCGCGGACTAAGTGCGCAGCCGCCCGTCGTGCCCCACGGGCGGGAGTCCGTGGCGGACATAGTATTTATACCCGATCACCACCAGGACGACCCCCGCGAAGATGAAGGCCAGCGCCACGATATTGGCGGCATCGAACACCGCCTGCCCGCGGACGAGGGCCAGGATGCCGGCGATGACGGGCTGGATATAGCGGTACAGGGCCGTATGCACCGAAGTCAGTTTCTCGGTGCCCCGGTAAAGCAGGTACATCGGCAACACCGTCCCCAGGATCAGGATGTAGGCCAGTTCGGCCTGTGCCTGCAACGGCAGGCGCAGGAATTGCGTATGGTCGATGTATTTCCAGAAGAACGGCGCCGTCACGGCCAGCCCGACGATGTAATACCATCCCATCACGACCAGCGTTCCCAGCCGTTCGAGCTGAGGCTTGATAATGACCGTATTGATGGCGATCGCCACCACCGCGACGAGCACCAGCGCATTGCCGTAGGCGCGGCTGCCGTGCGTGAGCACGAAGCCGTGGTCGAAGAGCAGCACCGCAGCCCCCGCCAGCGCGCAGAAGACGCCCACGACCCGCGACCTGATATATTTGCGCGGGTGCATGATGTGATCCATGATCAGCGTCACGGCCGGGCCGAGCGTCGAAATGATCGAGGCGTCAATGGGCGAGGTGTAAGAGGATCCCCAGAGCAGCATGTACATCCAACCGTAGACAATCAGCATGGTGACGACCAGGATGTTGCCCGCGTCGCGCCACCGGATGCGGAAAGACTGCTTCGAAAAAAGGGCGAACGGGATGAAGAAAATCGCGCCCGAAAGCACCTGCAACATGAATATCTGCTGGAAATCGAGATAATTGCGCGTGAGCGAGACATAGAATGAAAAGTTCGCCCCGAAAAAGATGTTGGCAAATACCAGGTCGAGATTATAGCGCGTTTTACTCACAAAGATCCATCCGGGCAATTATTACACCAAATTTTACCTATATTTGCCGCGTCAATCCCGCAAACGTATGGACGGAAAACTGAAAGGGCATGCGGCCCTTTGGGTCGCGAATATCATCTGGGGCCTCAACGCACCGATCGGCAAAAGCGTACTCTGGTCGGAAACGCACCCGCAGGGAGTCAGCCCGTTCGCACTGAGCGTATACCGTATGCTGGGCGCCTGCCTGTTGTTCTGGACGGTATCGCTCTTCCTGCCCAGGGAGAAAGTCGCCCCGCGCGACATCGTGCTGCTGCTGTTCGCCTCGGTGTTCGGCATCCAGCTCAACCAGATGCTTTTCCTCTGGGGCCTTTCGCTCACCTCGCCCATCGACACCTCGATCATCGCCACCATCGTCCCCGTACTCACCATGGTGCTGGCGACGCTGTTCCTGCGCGAGCCGATCACCTGGCTCAAGGCGGGCGGCGTACTGCTCGGCTGCGGCGGGGCGCTGCTGCTGATCCTCGTCAGCAGGCACGGCACGGGCGGCACGTCGAGCGTGGCGGGCGACGTACTGTGCGTCATCAGCGCTGTCAGCTATGCCACCTACCTCACGGCATTCCGCAACGTGATCGTCAAGTATTCCCCCGTGACGACGATGAAATGGATGTTCCTCTTCGCCGCCGTCGCCGCCGTGGCGATCTACTACCGGCCGCTCGCAGGGGTGGACTACGCCGCGCTTGCACCCCGCACCTGGGCAGGCATCGGCTATGTGGTGGTCTGCTCGACCTTCCTCTCCTATTTTATGGTGCCGATCGGGCAGCGTTACCTGCGCCCGACCGTCGTGTCGATGTACAACTATGTGCAGCCCCTCGTGGCGGTGCTGTTCACCGTCGCCGTCGGGCTCGACACCTTCGGCTTTACGAAAGGCGTCGCCGCCCTGTGCGTCTTCGCCGGGGTATGGCTGGTTACCAAGTCGAAATCGCGGGCACAACTGGATGCGGAGAGGGCCGCGGCGGGACAGGCTCCGGAAAATCGGCCCCGGGCATAAAAAACCGGCTGCCGAAAATACTAAATTACTGATTGTTCCCGTTTTGCAGGAAACCGACCTCTCACTGACATGAAATCCCTCCTGCTCCTCGCCGCAACGATCTGTTGTGCATGCTGCTCTTCCATGCAGCCCAAACACTACCCCGACTATTCCGTCTCTTCGGGCTTCACACTCGACTCCCTCGACGCCCGGGATCCGCAGGTCATCGAAAACCTCGGTGTCACCTGCCGTGTATGGGGTTACGTCAAGTACCACCATCCCGTTTTCGCCGATTCGACCCTCAATGTCGATTATGAGCTTTTCGGGCTCTTGCCGCAAGTCGCCAAAGCCACCCCGGCCAAACGCAACAAAGTCCTTTCCGAATGGGTAAAGGGGCTCGGACGGTTCAGCACCGACAAGGCGGAATACGACGAAGCCCTGAAAACAGTGAAATGCACCCGGACAGCCGACCTGCTCTGGATGGACGACTCGGCACGGTTAGGCAACACCCTCCCGCGCCTCCTGCGGGAATTGCGCTACGCCAAACGCGAAGCAAACCGCTACACGGATTTTACAGCAAACGCAGGAAATTTCGTGATGCGAAACGAAAGCACTGCCGGTTCGTCCGACGACTGCGGTTACCGGATGCTGTTCCTGTTCCGCTTCTGGAACGTCATCGAATATTTCTCCCCCAACCGTAACCTTACCGATACCCCGTGGGGCGAAATCCCGGAAAAATACATTCCGCTTTTCATACCCGGGCAAACACCCGGCAACCCGAACCAGGCCATGCTCCTGCGGGAGCTGTGCGATTCGCATTCAGCCTTGGTCAGATACAATATGTTCGGTTACAACACCGTTCCGGCGGAGGTGCGCAACGCCGATGACCGGGTCTTCGTAATCGCCGACGGCCCGCTGCGCAAGGGCGACGAAATCCTCTCGATCGACGGCCGCGGATGGAAAAGCACGCACGACGGGCTTGCCCGTTTCGAAGCCGCATCCAACGCCGAGAACCGCAACTACATGACGGCCATGTGTATGGTCTGTTCCCACCGGGATACGGCCGCCGTGGAGCTGGTGCGCGACGGCCGGCGGCTGACGGAACGGATTGCGACGCGCAGTGTCATGGATTGGAGCCCCTACATCACGGAGCGCATGCTCGACACCGCCAACATACGCATGGTTGCCGACGGCATAGGTTACATGACGGGGGTTAACTACACCAAAGCGGACGGCGCCCGGATTATGGAAAAATTCCGGGATACGAAGGCCCTGATCGTCGATCTGCGCTGCTATCCCCGCGAGTTCATGATCTTCGACTTCATCGGCCGCTACTTCATGCCCCGTACGTCGCCGCACGTCATCTGGCTTGCGCCGACCGGCGCACTGCCCGGAGTATTCCATGAGTTGCAGGACTCCCTCTTCGTAAACCCGGACAATCCCGCCGTCGCGGAGAATCCCGATTACTACAAAGGGCGCGTCATCGTGCTGGTAGACTCATCGACCCAAAGCCAGGCGGAATATACTGCCATGGCATTCCAGGCCACACCGCGCTGCACGGTCGTCGGCACGCAAACGGCAGGCGCCGACGGCAACATTTCGGCACTCGTAATGCCCGGGGGCGATTTCGGATATTTCTCCGGGCTGGGCGTCCTCTATCCCGACGGCACGAACACCCAGCGCGCAGGCGTTCGGATCGACGTCCCGGTTTATGCCACAGTCCCGGGCTTACAGGCCGGACGCGACGAAATCCTGGAAAAAGCCCTCGAAATAATCGCCACCGGGGCTTACGACCCGGCAGCCAAAATATAATCCGGCGAATAAAAAGGCCGAGCGGAAAACTCGACCTTTTTTATTTTAATACAACGACGGGGCGGCAGCGTTCCTACGGGTTCCGGGCCGCGGCTTTGGTCAATCCCTTTTCCGCGGCCAGCCGCTCCATCAGGGCATAGGCCGCGTCGTAGTCGTTGGGAATCTCCCCGTCGAGGATTGCGTTCTTGATGACCTCCTTGATGTCGCCGATCGCACGGCACGGCCCGATGCCGTAGGTCTGCATGATGACCTCGCCCGTGATCGGAGGCTGGAAGTTGCGGATACGGTCACGCTCCTCGAGGTCTTTCATCTTGCGGCGTACCAGCCCGAAATTGGCCAGGTAGCGCTTCACCTTGGCGTCGATGCCCGACGTGATGTCGGCCTCGCACAGGGTCATCAGCTTTTCCACATCGTCCCCGGCTTCGAACAGCAGCCTGCGCACGGCCGAGTCGGTGACCATATCCTCCGAAAGGATGATCGGCCGCAGGTGCAGGAAAACCATCTTCTGCACGAATTTCATATGCTCGTTCAGGGGCAGTTTCAACTGCCGGAAAATACCGGGCACCATCTTCGATCCCACGACCTCGTGCCCGTGGAACGTCCAGCCGGCCTTCGGGTCGTAGGCCTTGGTCAGCGGCTTGGCGATGTCGTGCAGCACGGCGGCCCAGCGCAGCCACAGGTCGTCGCTGTGCCGGGCGACGTTGTCCAGCACCTTGAGCGTATGGACGAAGTTGTCCTTATGTGCATGGGCGCCGCGTTTCTCGACCCCTTTGAGGTTATGCAGCTCGGGGAATATCCGCTCCAGCAACCCGGTCGCCTCCAGCAGTTCGAAGCCGATCGACGGGACGGGCGACAGGACGATCTTGTTGAGTTCGGCGGCAATGCGCTCCCGGGATACGATCCCGATCCGCGGCGCATTGCGGCGGATGGCATCGAAGGTCTCCTCCTCGATCGTGAAGCCCAGCTGCGAGGCGAAACGCACGGCACGCATCATGCGCAGGGGGTCGTCCGAGAAGGTGATGTCGGGGTCGCACGGCGTACGGATGATGCACTCCTCCAGGTCGTACATCCCGTCGAACGGGTCTACCAACTCGCCGAACGAATCGGCATCGAGCGACCACGCCATCGCATTGATCGTAAAGTCACGGCGGGGCTGGGCGGCTTCCAGCGTCCCGGCCTCGACCTGCGGCTTGCGCGAATCGTGCGTGTAAGACTCCTTGCGGGCGCCCACGAATTCGACCTCGATTCCCCCGGCACGGAGCATCGCCGTACCGAAAGTCTTGAAAACGGACACTTTGGTATGCAACTCGCGCCCCAACGCTTCGGCCAGGGCGATCCCGCTCCCCACGACGACCACGTCGATGTCGGTCGAAGGGCGGCGAAGGTAGTGGTCGCGCACGTAACCGCCGACGACAAAGGCCCGCACACCCTGCTCGCCGGCGATACGCGAAATTTTCCGGAATATGGGGTTCGACAGCGGCACGCGGCTATTTCACGTATTTCTCGATGACCTCTTTCCAGGCGAGATACCCCTCGCCCATCAGGTGCAGCCCGTCGTTCGTATAGCGTTTGTCGAGCATCCCCTTTTGGTCGACCAAGGCCGAATAGACGTCGATGTAGAGCACATTCTTGCGGCCTTCGCAAAGCGCTTCGATCAGTTTGTTGGCCTCGATGATCTCGGCACCCTTTTTCCAGTGATTCTTGGCTTTGGCCTTGGTATCCACGCCGTTCACGGGGAGAATGCTCTGTACGTAGATCTTCGTCCAGGGCGACTCCTCGGCGAAGCGGTCGAGTAATTTTCCGATGTTGGCGGCTACCTCCTCGGGCGACACACCGGCCGCCAGGTCGTTGGTGCCGATCATCAGGAACAGTTTCTTGGGATGGCCGTTAACGATCGGGTCGAGGCGGTCGAGCAGCCACCCTGAACGGTCGGCGCTGATACCGCGGTTCTTGATATGGCGGTTGTTGAACAACTCGGCCCACTCGCAGCCGTCGGTGATGCTGTTCCCGAGGAAAACGATGTCGTTACCCCGGATCGGCAACTGTTCGAAAAGACTGCGTTTCTGATAGTTGTATTCGTTTTGGGCGAACGATGCGACCGCGACGAACAAAGCCGCGGCAAGGAGGATGACTTTTTTCATATCCGGCTTCTATTTATTATTAATATTTGAGTTCACGTTTATAAAGCTGCACGGTGTTTTCCAGCCCGTAGTAGAGCGCATCGCAGATCAGCGCATGGCCGATCGACACCTCGTCCGTCCACGGGATGCGCCCGACGAAGAAGCGCAGGTTTTCCAGGCTGAGGTCATGCCCGGCGTTGAGCCCCAGCCCCTGGCGGCGCGCCTCTTCGGCAGCAGCCAGGTAGGGTGCCAGCGCAGCATCGGCACCCGCAGGGTACTCGCGCGCATAGGCTTCGGTATACAGCTCCACGCGGTCGGCGCCGCAAGCCTTCGCACCGGCGACCATCGCAGGGTCGGGATCGACGAAGACCGAAACACGGATACCCTTTTCGTGGAACCGCGCCGCGATCCCGGTCAGGAAATCCCGGTTGGCGAGCGTATCCCACCCGGCATTCGACGTAATGGCGTCATGCGCGTCGGGCACCAGGGTCACCTGGGCAGGGACGACCTCCAGTACGAGGTCGACGAAACTCGGAATGGGGTTGCCCTCGACGTTGAGTTCGGTGGTTAGCACACGCTTCAGGTCGCGGACGTCGTCGTAACGGATATGCCGGGCGTCGGGACGCGGATGCACCGTGATGCCGTCGGCGCCGAAACGCTCGATATCAAGGGCTGCGCGAACCACATCGGGCATGTTGCCGCCCCGCGAATTGCGCACCACGGCAATCTTATTGATGTTTACACTTAACTTTGTCATAAAATTCGCTATATTTGCACGTAATGACGGCACAAGCCGCTTGTATAAAGCCCCAGGCGGAGCACGAACCATGCCGTCCCGATGTTGAACCCGACCGCGCCGGCCGATCCGCACGGGGGCACGAACGGCTCCCGGATGTCGTCTTGACGTGGTAAAGTTACTTATTTTTTCGAAACTCCGCCGATGAAAATCATACTTTTTTCCCGCAGGCAGCTCTCCCACACCGCAGCCGAGATATGCCAATTGTTCGATGCACTGTGCCTTTTCGGGTTCGACTACGCCGTCAACGAGGAGTTCGCCCCCCTCGTCACCGAACTCACGGGCATGCAGATCCCGCCCGAAAAGGTCTACGGGCACTGCGTAGGCCGGCAGGCCGCCCCCACCCCGAGGGGGGGTTTCGGGGGATCATGCCGCCGACAGCCTGATGGTCTGTTACGGCGGCGACGGCACGCTGCTCGAAGGCGTACACCGTCTCTGCGGCGCCCCGATCCCCATCATGGGCATCAACGCCGGGCACCTCGGGTTCCTGACCAGCGCCCCGAGCGCCGGGCTGAACCTGATCTTCGAAGAGGTCGCGGCAGGGCGCCTCACCACCGAGCCCCGCTCGATGATCGAAGCCACGGGCGACTATGCCGAGCAGCCCGACACGGAGCTGGGGCTCAACGAATTCACCGTACAGCGCCACGGCGCCGGCATGATCTCGGTCGAAACCTACGTCGACGAGCAGATGGTGGCCACCTACCACGGCGACGGCGTGATCGTCTCGACCCCCACGGGGTCGACGGCCTACTCGCTCAGCGCCGGCGGCCCCGTCGTAGCCCCGACATGCGCCTGCCTGGTGATTTCCCCCCTGGCCCCGCACAACCTCACGATGCGCCCCGTGGTCATCCCCGACTCGGCCACGATCACGCTCCGCATCGACGCCCGGCGCTCCGACGCATTCGTCACCCTCGACAGCCGCGTATACGCCATCGGACAGGAGGCGGCATTCACGATAAAACGCGCCGAACAGAAGATTTTTTTGGCCGTACCGCACAATATATCATTTTATGACACGTTACGGAATAAAATGATGTGGGGCATCGACATCCGCAGTTGAAGCCCCTGTCTCAAATCGGTGTAAAGTTGTTCAGTAAAGTAGGTAGATTTTCATTTTAATTCCCTATATTTGTGCCCTAATATGAGCGAGCAGAATCGCATACCGCAACACGTCGCCATCATCATGGACGGCAACGGCCGCTGGGCCGAGCTGCGCGGCAAGGAGCGTTACGAAGGCCATGTTGCAGGTGTGGAACCTGTCCGGGCATCGTTGCGCGCAGCGGCACGCTGGGGAGTCAAGTACCTGACGCTCTATGCGTTCTCGACCGAAAACTGGGGGCGTCCCGCACAGGAAGTCGACGCGCTGATGGAGCTTTTCTGCAAGAGCGTGGTCAACGAGACCCCGGAACTGATCCGCCAGGGGGTGGAGATCCGGATGATCGGTGACCGCACACGATTTTCGGAGAAGGTGCAGCGCTACCTCTGCGAGGCCGAGCAACGGACGGCCGGGGGCAAGACGCTGACGCTGATCCTTGCGCTCAACTATTCGTCGCGCAGCGAGATCACGCGCGCCGTGCAGCGCATCGCCGCACGGGTCGCAGCCGGAGAGCTCGCCCCGGAGGAGATCTCCGAGGGGACGGTCAGCGCTTCGCTCGACACGGCGCCCTACCCGAACCCCGATCTGGTCGTCCGCACCAGCGGCGAATGCAGGTTGAGCAATTTCCTGCTCTGGCAGGCATCCTATGCCGAACTTTATTTTCCGGAGGTGCTGTGGCCCGATTTCACCGAAGAGGAGTTCGACCGGGCAATGGAGGAATACGCCCGCCGCGACCGACGTTTCGGGCTGGTTAAATAGATGAAGTAAAGATTAGATTAAAATAGATGAATTATTTCGGTAAGATATTCACGGCAGCCGTGACCTTCGTGTTATGCTGCACGAATATATTCGCCCAGGAACAGAATCCTGCAGACACCGCGGCCTCGTCGAAGCCCGCATTCCCGGAAAACGCCCCCATGATGCGGCAGGATGACCCCCAGAAGCTCTACTACATCCGCGACATCAATATCCACGGTGTGCAGTACCTCAATTCCGACATCCTCAAATCCTCGGCCGGACTGATCGCAGGCGACTCGATCTACCTGCCCAGCAATTTCATCGCCAATGCCATTTCGCGCCTGTGGAGCCAGCGGTTCTTCTCCGACGTGAAGATCGGTGCCCAGATCGAAGGCGACAGCCTCGACCTGGAGGTTTTCCTCAAGGAGCGTCCCCGTGTCAACAACTGGGATTTCGAAGGCATCTCGAAGGGCAAGAAGAAAGACCTGCTGGAGAAGCTCAAACTCAAGCGGGGCAGCGAATTGTCGGATTATATCATCGACAAGAACAAAAAACTCATCAAGGCCTACTGGTCGGAAAAAGCCTTCCGCAATACGGAGGTGGACGTGCGCATCACCAACGACACGCTGCGCCCGCAGATGGTGAACGTCACGTTCCTCATCGACCGCAAGAACAAGGTCAAGATCGGCAAGATCAATTTCACGGGCAACGAACAGTTCAAGGACAAACGTCTGCGCCGTACCTTCAAGAAGACCCACCAGAAGAGCATCAACATTTTCCGCGGGGCGAAGCTCAACGAAAACGATTACGAAGAGGACAAAGACCTCCTGATCGACTTCTACAACTCGCGCGGTTACCGTAACGCCACGATCGTACGCGATTCGATCTATCCGATCAACGACAAGCGGCTGGGCATCGACCTCGAAGTCTCGGAAGGCAACAAATACTACATCCGCAACGTATCGTGGGTCGGCAACTCGGTCTACGAAACCAACGACCTGCAGCAGATGTTCGGCGTGAGCAAGGGCGACACCTACGACAAAAAGTCGATGCACAAACGACTGGGCATCGGCAAGGAAACCGACCCCGAGGCGATGTCCGTCTCGTCGCTCTACCAGAACAACGGCTACCTGATGTCGCAGATGGAACCCCCCGTTCGACAC
>OGPV01001954.1_pt1 | contig 12933 bp, 10 predicted proteins | sample 1553001 | NCBI WGS metagenome assembly OGPV01 (sample SAMEA2580268, study PRJEB22360) | human gut metagenome | biome: human gut; feature: human-associated habitat; material: faeces | place: Denmark | collected 2008/2010
CATGGAAATATATAAATCATAGCCGTTCACCGGCTCAAGCCGCGTCTCTCCCGCATTTTCAATCTCAATCCCGCGCGCATCCGTTGTCGTCAGGATTTTTCCGTTGATTCCTTTTAAAATTTCCTCATATTCCACCTCCAGTCCGATGATGCCCTGATTATCGCCTCCGGTGAAGCCGATAACGCGCGACGCCAGCTTCCCTTTGGGGTAATACCGCTTGAAATCCTCATCCACTTTTACCCCCGCGTATCCGTACGACCGGATGGTATCACCCGTCTCCTTGTCCACATTCGTCTCGACACGCTCGATTGAAGACCGCTTCTCCACGCGTTTCCGCGCCGTCTCCTCCGAAATTCCAAGCTCTTTTACCAGCATCGCAATCACCGCCTCCGGCTCCTCGATCTGGCTGTGGATCACGGAAATCGTACAGACCGTGCGGTTTGCCGCGAGAACTTCCCCGTTTGCATCAAGAATCCGGCCGCGCGCCGCCTTGATTCCGCGCTCCCGCTCGTGCAGATCATCCGCCTTCTCGGAATAATAGACGGACCGGAACACACACAGATACACCAGCCGCCCGGCAAGTCCGACCATCATTCCCATGCAGAGTACCCACAGAAGAACCGTCTTTTTCCGGTGATACGTTTTGTTTTTACGCATAGAATACCCCATAGCCGAATCCATTATGATAACACTATATGGAAACTGCTATGGGGTTATGTCTTTTGTTTTTTATGTTTTTTTACTCTTCATTGATGAGATCCAGCTCGGCGTTTGTCAGACCGCCGTTCTCGATATTGCTGTTTTCAGCACTGTTTTCCGTATCGTCTTCCTGTACCGGTGCCGCTACGTTTGGATCATCCGTTCCGGTCTCGGAGCCTTCGCCCGTCACACCGTCCGTATCATCCGGGAATACGTTCAAATACGGCAGCAGTTCTGTGTAGATCTCTTTTACGATCTCCTGTGCCAGCACACTGTTCGCCTGATTTTCTACATCCGGCTCGTCCACAATCGCGTAAACAACAGCTTTCGGGTTTTCTACCGGTGCAAATCCGATAAAGGAAACGAGATATTTTCCATTGCCTCGCGGATACTTCTGTGCAGTACCTGTTTTTCCTCCCATCGTGTAACCGGCAACCTTTGCACTCTGGCCGCTTCCATCGGTCACGACTCCCTGGAGGAAACTTCTCATTTTATCGCTGATTTCCGCGGAAACCGTCTGACGCACCAGATTCGGCTCATTGCTCTCAACAACGGCTCCTGTGCTGTCCGTGATCGTCTTCATCACATGCGGCTGGTAATAATTGCCTCCGTTGATCAGAGAGGAAAACGCAGCTGCCTGCTGTACCATCGTCACGGTATAGCCCTGTCCGAATGTACTCGTTGCAAGCTCGGTCGGTCCCATGGTATCCTCCGTGTGAACCAGGCCGTACGCCTCACCCGGCAGGTCAATTCCTGTCAGACTGCCGAAACCGAAAATATCCTGATAGCGGAGAAATTCCGCTGCTCCCATCTTCTGTCCGATCTGCATCATACCAGCGTTGCAGGAGTTTTTCAGTACATCGGCCGGTGTCTGTACGCCATGTGTTCCCGGATAAGCTCCGCAGCGGATCATCTGCCCTGCAATCGTCTCAAACCCCTCACAGTCAAACAGGGTATCATCATCGATTACATCGAGGGAATATGCCGCCGCCACGTTCATCGGTTTTGCCGTGGAACCTGGCTCATATGCATCGGAAATACAGTAGTTTTTCCAGATGGCACTCAAAGCCTCCATTGTCTCGTTATCGTTCATCGCATCAATTTCTTCCTGCGAATAGAACGGTGTCAGATCTCTTGGATTGTTCAGGTCATACCAGTCGGAAGAATCCATACCAAGAATCTCTCCATTGTTCGGATCCATCACGACAACGCCGATATTCTTTGCCGCTTTTGTCTGACGGTTCGTCTCAGTGTCCGATTCGTCCGCGCCGTTCTGGACATGAATCCGCTCATTGTAATTCTCGATCGCCGTGCGGATGATCTTCTGAATATTTACATCAATCGTCGTAACCACGTTTTTGCCCGGCTGCGCCTCGATGATCGTCTGTTCCATATCCGCATCTTCGTTGTAATAGCCGAACTGGCGGCCATTCACGCCATTTAAGATACTGGAATAATACCCTTCGATTCCCCAGTCTGCCGTGTCTCCTGAATACGTAAAGCCGATCAGATCGCAGGCAAGTGAATTTAACGGATACGTTCTGTGGTAGGATTCCTCGAACCAGACGCCGCGGATGTTGGCACGGTATGCTTTTTCCGCCTGCTCGTTCTCATCGAGCTCCTTGTTCTTTTTGTCCGCGTACTCGTCCACATAGGCCTCAAACGCTTTTTTCGCGTCCATCGAGACCTCTCTGGCGAGAACCTGGTACTGGCTTTCTTTTGTCGTTTCGCCGGTCAGACGATCCCGGATATCCGTCTCGTCGAGTCCGAAGTATTCAACCAGTGCTGCTACGGTCGGATCGACGTACGGATGGGTATCGTTCTTTTCTTCATCTTTTACCGTCGTATTGGCAAGTTTACAGTCGAGAATAACGTTGTAAACCTTCTCACTCGTTGCCAGAATCGTTCCGTTCCGGTCGGTGATACTTCCCCGCTGGAATGGAATTGTCCTGCTGTCGTAGGACTGCTGCGTCTGGCTTAAAACCTGTCTTTCGTATTTTTCTCCCTTTGTGGCATTCACATACGTAATGTCAATCGCTAAAGCAACAAAAACCAGCATCACTCCCAAAAAGAGTGCTACCAGTTTTCTGCTCATACGCCCACTTGTCTTCCGTCTCCGGAATGCCCCGCTTCGTTTTTTATTCTGTTTCTGTTTACTCACGTTTTCACCTATTTCGCATCCGGAACATCCTGATACTGTCTCACATAGCTGTTTTCTGAATCATCGAAATAAATTACCTGGGACTCATCTGCATATTTCATGCCGAGCCGGTTCTGTGCTGCTTCTTTGACTGCCTCAAGATCTTCGGAGGCAACCGTTGTATTGTAATAGGCGTCATTGTCCGCCTTCAGATCGCTCAATTCTTTTTCTTTGCTGGTAATGTCTTCCGCCTGCGTGGTAACCACGGTCTGCAACTTGACATACGCAACACACGCCGCGATACACAGTGTGCAGACAATGGCAAGAAAAACAGCGTAGCCCGCGCTGATCTGTGTCGCCCGTGCCCGGTTTCTTCTTGTCTGGCTGCTCACACCCGATTTCAGAGGCCGTGCTTCTTTTGGTGCTTCCTGCGGCTGTGCTGCAAGACGCCGTACCGCACTTCCGTCCTCAAACGTATCTGGCGTATAACGTTTCGTTCTATCTGTCGAATTTACCCTTCCATCTGCCCGTCTGGCCATAACTTCTCTGTCTCCTTCGTGCCGAGCCGTCACACTTTTCGTTCAAAGACGCGCAGTTTTGCGCTCTTGGAACGGGGATTTGTTTCCATTTCCTCTTCTCCCGGCAAGATCGGTTTCCGAGTTACTACGGTTCCCTTGGACTTCTTTCCGCATACACAGACCGGAAATTCCGGCGGACACGTACATGGATGCTCGTTTTTTCTGAAAATGTTTTTTACGATACGGTCTTCCAGAGAATGAAAGGTGATGACACAAAGTCTTCCACCGTCATTTAAGAGATCAATCATGCCGTCCAGTGACTCCGACAGAACGGTAAGTTCCTGGTTCACTTCGATACGGATTGCCTGAAAGGTTCTCTTGGCCGGATGGCCGCCCGTCGCCCTTATTTTTGCCGGAATCGAGCGCTTGATGATTTCGATTAACTCCCCAGTTGTTCGAATCGGCGCCTGCTGCCGGCTTACGCATATATTGTGTGCAATTTTTCTTGCAAAACGCTCTTCTCCATATTCATGGAGAATACGCGAAAGATTCTCTTCACTGTAATCGTTCACGACTTCGTACGCGGAAAGAGCATTTCTCTGATCCATCCGCATATCCAGCGGAACATCCTCACGGTATGTGAATCCACGCTCTGCATTATCCAGCTGATAGGATGAAACTCCAAGATCCAGCAGGATTCCGTCTACCCCGGTGACTCCGATTTCGGCAAGACGCGGAACCATATCGCAATAATTGCTGCGGATAATCGTGACCTGGTTCTGAAATGGTTCTAGGCGTTTACCCGCAGCAGCTATCGCAGCTTCGTCCTGATCTATGCCTATTAATCTCCCCGTGGCAGATAAGCGCTCACATATATGACTGGAATGTCCAGCGCCTCCCAACGTCCCGTCCACGTAGATTCCGTCCGGTTTTATCTTAAGGTTTTCAATGGTTTCATTCAGTAATACTGATGTATGCGAAAATTCCATGGTCATCTCCTGTATCCCAACGAAACAGATCAGATCACAATGCCCATCTCTTCCATTGATTCGGCGATGGCATCCATATCATCATAATTGCTGTTTTCGTTCCATTTTTCCTTGCTCCAGATTTCAATCCGGTTGATATTTCCGGTAAGGACTACATCTTTTTCCAGACCAGCAAATTCCCGCAGCGTTGCCGGTACGAGAATCCTCCCCTGCTTGTCCAGTTCACATGACGTAGCACCTGCTACAAAGAAACGGGAAAAAGTTCTGGCGTTTTTGTTTGTAAGTGGTAAGGCTCTCAGCTTCTCTTCAAAGGCAGCCCATTCGTCGTTTGGGTAAATGGAAAGGCATCCGTCCAATCCCTTCGTCAGTACAAACTCTTCTCCCAGCTGTTCTCTGAACTTGGACGGTATGATCAATCTTCCCTTCGCGTCAATCGTATGACTGTACTCTCCCATGAACATAATGAAAACCCTCTTATCACCTGAAATGGCGGTCTCCCCACGCACCACTTCATGTATTGCGCCGCAGCCAGACTGCCACATCCGCTCCACAACGCACCACTTTTCACCACTTTCTACCACTTATATTTTTATTCTATATCAACTCAGGGAAAATAGCAAGGTCTTTTTTCTATTTCATTTTTAAGATTTTCCCCAAAATGCAACATTTTTATGCGCATTTTCCGCCTTTTTTATACCAATTTTGTATCAAAAAAGAGAAAACCTTTTTTGCCGGTTTTCCCCTTTTCTGTATTTTTATTCTGTTTTTTTCACTGGTTTTATCCTTAAGAATGGGCTGTCTCCCCACCGGATGATAATTTTTTTCGTTTCCATACCACCAGGATGGTACATCCCACCACAAGGCACCCCGAAAGGAGCTGGGAAACCGGAAGTCCCACCACCGGAAGCAGAAGCTGGTCGGTGCGGAGTCCCTCGATCCAGATTCTTCCAAGGCCGTATCCTATCAGATACATCAGGAACACTTCGCCGTTAAATTTTTTTCTTTTCCGAAACCAGAAAAGAAAAAGCAGGACACCCACATTCCATAAACTTTCATATAAAAAGGTGGGATGCACCTGAATATACTCGACGCCGTTTACCGTCACCACATGATCCCACATTTTCTGTGTGATTTCATTGGCACGGACCGCGGAAACCGGAAGCTGCATCGCAAACAGGTTGTTAGTGTAGTCACCGAATGCCTCACGGTTAAAGAAGTTTCCCCACCGTCCCATAATCTGACCGAACACGATGCTCATGCTCGCGGTATCCATCAGAAGGCTGAAGTTCTGTTTCTTCTTTCTGCTGTAAATCACCACCGCAATGCAGGCACCGATGATGCCGCCGTAGATGGCAAGTCCGCCTTGGCGGATGTTGAAAATACTCAAAAGATCATCCTTATAATAGTCCCAGGCAAATATAACGTAGTAAATCCGTGCCCCGAGAATACCGGCTGCGATGCCGATCATCGCAAGATCGAGGTACTGCTCCGGGTTCTGCCCCGTCCGCTTTGCCTCTCTTTGGGCAATCCAGATCGCAATCATCATACCGGTTACGATCACGATGCCATAATAGGCAATGGAAAATCCGAAAATACTAATGTTTTTTCCCACATGATCGAGATAAATCCCGAGATTGGGGAAATTAATTTCCATATCCATAGATTTTATTCTCTCTGATTTTCAGTTCATTGTTTCAACTCACAGTCGGTATTTTCACGGAGTCTGACATGTCGAAAATAGTTCGACTGTGACTTGCCTCATGTCAGTGGAGGATACCGATTTCTCTCCGCCCGCCACTGCCGTTATGTTTCTTTTAACAATTCATCCCACCGCTTTAGAAGCGGGGGACTTCTTGTCTACTGGTGTTAAACGTTAAAACGGAACAGGATGACATCGCCGTCGCGGACAATGTAATCTTTTCCTTCCATACGCACAAGGCCTTTCTCTCTTGCTCCTGCGTAGGAACCGCAGTCGAGCAGATCCTGATAATTGACAACCTCGGCTTTGATGAATCCTCGCTCGAAATCGGTGTGGATTTTTCCGGCTGCCTGCGGTGCTTTTGTTCCGACTTTGATGGTCCATGCACGGGTCTCATCCTCTCCTGCTGTAAGGAAGCTCATGAGGCCGAGCAGACGGTAGCTTGCTGCGATCAGTTTTTCCAGGCCGGACTCGGTAAGACCAAGATCCTCGAGGAACATTTTTTTCTCATCCTCTTCGAGTTCGGAAATTTCTGCCTCGATCTCGGCGCAGATGACGAACACTTCGCTGTTGTGCTCTTTTGCATACTCACGGACAGACTGTACATAAGAGTTGTTTGCGCCGTCGTCTGCGAGATCATCCTCTGCTACGTTCGCTGCGTAGATGACCGGTTTGCTGGTCAGAAGGTTGTACTCTGCGATCCATTTTTCCTCGTCCTCGTTCTGCAGCTCCATCAGGATGGCATCTTTTCCGTCTTCCAGCAGTTTTTTCAGACGCTCCTGGAATTCGAGCTCTTTTGCCGCCTCTTTGTCCATTCTTGCAGATTTTGCAGTTTTGGAAATACGGCGCTCGAGTACTTCAAGGTCGGCGAAGATCAGCTCAAGGTCGATGGTCTCGATATCACGGAGCGGATCAATGCTGCCGTCTACGTGGATAACGTTTGGATCCTCAAAGCATCTGACAACGTGAACGATAGCATCTACCTCACGGATATTGGCAAGGAACTGGTTTCCAAGTCCCTCTCCTTTGGATGCACCTTTTACAAGACCTGCGATGTCAACGAACTCGATGACAGCCGGTGTTACTTTCTTGGACTGATAGAAATCTCCGAGCTGCTGCAGACGCTTGTCCGGAACCGGCACGATGCCGACATTCGGGTCAATGGTACAGAACGGATAGTTTGCGCTCTCTGCTCCTGCTTTGGTCAGGGAATTGAAAAGTGTACTTTTTCCGACGTTCGGAAGGCCCACGATACCTAATTTCATAGTAATCTATATCTCCTTTGTTTTTATTTTTCGCTTCTTTTTCTGTTCGGGTTCTTTTTATGCACAAAAAGAGCCCAATGCAACTATAAATTATAGCACACGGGCTCTTTGATTTCAATGGATTTTAATCTCTTGACTGTACCATCAGAAGAATGCCGCCCTCGTACGATACATGCGCGGTCTCCTCAACGATCTCATTGCTCACGCACAGACCACCCGAAGTATTCGGCAGATAGTGATGGTCGAGCGGGTAGGCGAAGCCCTCCAGGGTGATGGATGCGACTTCCTTTTCCAGCGGGAAGAACGAAACGTACTTTCCGAACTGCTCTTCTTTCCGGATTTCAAACGAAGTTTCCACCGGAATCGTAATCAGATTGCGGCTGTCCACGATGTAAGCCGGAATTTTCTTCTCCCATGCCGTTTTCAGGTTCTGCACAATACTTAAGAAATGGTCGAGTCTTCCCCCTGTTGCTCCGAGGATCGTGATTTCACTGCTTCCCAGAACAATCGCCTGCTGAAATGCGATGTCCGTGTCCGTATTGTCCTTCATGGGATTAAATTCCCGGATCGGTGCGACATGGTTCTCCTTGTAATAATTTAAAATCTCCGGAGATAAACTGTCAAAATCTCCCAGAATATACGTCGGCATAATCTGGTAATGGTAGCAGAACTCCAGTCCCCGGTCTGCTGCCAGGATAATATCAAACTGCTGTTTCCGAAGATATGGGAAGGCAAAATCCGGTTCGATCATCCCTCCCGAAATAATACATGTTCTCACGTTTCCCTGCCTCTTTTTTCTGTCTTTTTGTATCTTATTCTGCCTTTTTGCTGTATGAAGAAATTTTTTCCTGCAGCTCGCGCACGTTCTGCTCGATGTTGCTGCCAAATACAGCAGAGCCTGCCACGATGATGTTGCCCCCTGCCGCAAGGACTTCATCGATGGTCGCGCGGTTGATGCCGCCATCGACCTGAATGTGCACATGCTCCAGTCCCTTTTCATCCAGCATTCTGCGGAGCGTACGGATCCTCTCCGTCGACTCCGGGATATACTTCTGGCCGCCGAAGCCAGGATAAACGCTCATAATCAGAATCATTTCTACCTGATCCATCACGTCCGTAACCGCAGAAAGCGGCGTATCCGGATTTACGGCAACTCCGGCATCTGCGCCTGTTTCATGAATCTTTTTCACGGTTTCTGCCAGATCGCGGCATGCCTCCGCGTGAACCGTGATCATATCCGCCCCGCAGCTTTGAAATTCTTCTACGTACCGCTCCGGGTCCTTTACCATCATATGAACATCAAAATACAGACTGCTTTCTTTTCGGATCGACTTTACCACCGGCATTCCAAACGAAATGGATGGTACAAACATTCCATCCATAATATCGATATGAAGCCACCGGCACTCTGCTTTCTCTACCCTTTGGATCTGTTCTCCGAGACGGTTGAAGTCTGCGGATAAAATAGAAGGTGCCAACTGATATACTCGGCTCATGCTAGTATCTCCTCTTTTCCTGTTCTTTCAGTTCTTCATAGAACATGGTATAGTTTTCAAATCTTTCTTTGCTGATATTTCCCTGTTCCAGTGCCTCTTTGACGGCACAGCCCGGCTCTTTTCCGTGGATGCAGCCGAGGAAACGGCATTTTCCTTCGTACGGATGAAATTCCGGGAAAAAGTTTTTCAGCTCCTCTTTTTCCATATCGGTTGTATAAAGCGAGCTGAACCCCGGCGTATCGCACAGATACGTCTCATGGTCGATCGGGATCATCTGGGAATGGCGCGTCGTGTGTTTTCCTTTTTTCAGCTTTTTGCTGATCTCTCCGGTCTCCATCTGGATTTCTTTCTGCATCCGGTTTGTGATCGAAGATTTTCCGACGCCGGACGGACCGGCTACCACCGTTGTTTTCCCTTTCAGGTATGCTTCCACTTCCTGCATGCCCTGCTCTTTCGCTGCACTCACCGTAAAGACACGGTAACCGCAGTTCTCATAGACGCTTCGCAGATGGTCTGTGTAATCTTCCCCCGCAAGATCTCTTTTATTGAAACAGATTGCCGTCGGAACGTTCTGCTGTTCCATCATCACAAGAAAACGGTCCAGAAGCGTCAGGTTCGGGGTCGGATTTTCCAGCGCAAAAATCACAAGCGCCTGATCGATATTGGCCACTGCCGGACGGATCAGTTCATTTTTTCGCGGCAGAATCCGGGTCATATTTCCCGTTTTTTCCGCTTCATCCAGAATCTCGATTTCCACAAGATCTCCGACGAGCGGTTTCTGGCCTTCCTTTCGGAAAATTCCTTTTGCTTTGCACTCATAAATGCCGGATTCTTCTACGTCTACGTAGTAGAATCCGGCAATTCCTTTCATAATCTTTCCTGTCATACTCACCCTTCACTCAACGGAACCGATGGGTACTGTGCAATTGCCTGATAACTTCCGCTCGAATCCATCTCATAGAAGACGATTCTTCCGGTAGAAGAAGCAGACGATGAAGCACTCCAGTTGGTGTTGACAGAATACGGCCAGCTCGTAATGGCCTGTCCGTCCATGACGGTGATGGAGGTCTCGTTTCCGTTTCCATCATCCTGGATCAGCTCAATTTTTGCAATACCACCCTGATACTGATCCGGCGCACTTAAGGTCTGGCTGCAGGACCAGGTAACATCCGTAGCGGTATTTGCGCCCGGCTCTGCCGGTGTCGGGGTCGGTGTATTCTCATCCGGCGTCGTTGGCTGTGCACTCGGGCTATTGACATAAATCGTAACGTCAGAACCTTTCTTTACTTTGGTTCCGATTGCCGGGTCAACCTCCATGACTTCGCCCTCGGCCACCTTGCTGCTGGTTCCTGTTTTCACAATAATATTGAAATCGCTCAGGATTGATTTTGCTGTCTCCTCATCCAGGCCGATTACATCACGGATTGCAATTTCTTCCGCGTCCTTGGATCCCTTGCTGATCACCAGCGTAACGGTAGATTCCGGCGCAACCTGACTTCCCTCTGACGGGTCAACGGAAATAACCAAGCCTTCTGCAACGGTATCGCTGAAATCCTCTGTTGTGGAAACCTGCAGTCCCAGCTGAGTCAGTGCAGCACTTGCAGCGTCTTTCTGTGTTCCCACAATGCCGGTCGGAATGGTTACGGTTTCTTTTCCGGAGCTTACATAATACGTAATCGTTGCATTTTTATCGACTTTCGTTCCCGGTTTCAGATCCTGGCGGCAGATCTTTCCTGCCTCAATGACATCCGATGCCTCGGTTCCGCCGTTGACTACACCAAGGTTCAGGCTGTTTGCCAGATCGACGGCATCTGCCTCGGTTTTATTGGTCAGATCCGGAACGGTTACTTTTTCCTCTTCTTTGCTGCTGGAAGAAACAACTTCTGTGCTGCTCGAAGATGATGCGGAACTGGAAGAAGCTGCGGTCGGTCCTTTTCCGCCGACAATGCCGGCTGCCTGTGCAATAAAGTAGATCAGCATGCAGATGATGATGGCTGCAATCGCAAAACCGCCGATTGTGATGATCTTTTCGAGTTTGTTTCCGGCTTTATCATCGTCGTCATCGTCGTAGTAGGAATCGTCGTCATCCTCATCGTAGGAATCGCGGTCATCCTCTTCTTCGTCCTCATCCTCGTCTTCTTCGTCCTCGTAGCTGTAATCTTCGTCCTCTTCCTCATCCTCGATCTTGCTGTAGCGCTTGCGGGCCGGCTCCTCTGCCGTCTGCGCATTTGCCTTTGCTGCTGCGCCGGAACGGATCTGGCTTAACTCCTCTGCGGATACCATAACAGTCTCGGCGTGAGAACTTAACGGAGTTACTTTTACGAAATTGCCCTGCGGCTCCATCAGCGAATGCTTCAAGTCGTCGATCAGCTCCGCCATGTTATTGTAACGGCGGTCCGGGCTCTTCTGGGTACATTTTAAGATGATCTGCTCCAGTGCGAACGGAAGGTTCGGGGTATATTTGGATGGAGATTCAATCTCCTCCTGCAGATGCTTGATTGCGATGGCAACGGTGGTATCGCCGTCAAACGGCACTCTTCCGGTTACCATCTCGTACATGGTGATACCAAGGGAATAGATATCACTCTTATAGTCCGAATATCCGCCGCGCACCTGCTCCGGAGAGCTGTAATGTACGCTTCCCATAACGTTCGAACTGATCGTATTGGAAGAAGTTGCCTTTGCAATACCAAAGTCGGAAAGTTTTACTTTTCCGTCTGTGGAAATGATGATGTTCTGCGGTTTGACATCGCGGTGTACAATATTGCGGTTGTGTGCTGCTTCAAGACCGAGGGAAACCTGAATGGCGATGCTGGTTGCCTCTTTTACGCTCAGTTTTCCTTTGCGGTCAATGTAATCCTTCAGAGTAATTCCCTCGACAAGCTCCATGACGATATAGTAAACGCCGCGGTCCTCCCCGACATCGTACACGTTTACAATATTCGGATGGGACAGTCCTGCTGCGGCCTGTGCCTCCGTGCGGAACTTGCGGATAAAGGTTTTATCCTCCCGGAATTCCGGTTTTAAAACCTTGACGGCCACCATGCGGTTCAGCTTGTGGTCTTTTGCTTTGTAGACATCAGCCATACCGCCGGAACCGATCCGGCTTATGATCTCATATCGTTCTCCTAAAATAACGCCCTCTTTTAACATTCTTTCACCTCGTTTGTAAATGGTTCAACGACAATGACTGCGATATTGTCTCTGCCGCCATTTGCATTTGCTTTATCAATTAAACGTTTCGCCTTGTCCTCACCGTCTTCTCGGCAGATGAGTTCGAAAATCTCCTCATCCGTTACCATGTTGGAAAGACCGTCCGAGCACATCACCAATTGATTGCCCTCTTCAAGCTGAATGTCAAAGAAATCAATCTTTACGGTATCCTGTGTGCCTACTGCTCTGGTAATAATGTTTTTGTCCGGGTGATTCCGCGCCTGCTCGGGAGTGAGTTCTCCAAGGCGCACCATCTCTGCGATCAGGGAATGGTCCTGCGTCACCTGGTCAAACGTGCCATCTGCTGCCAGATACAGCCTGCTGTCTCCTACGTTTGCAACGTAGGCATAGTTGCCGACAACCGTAGCTACTACCATCGTCGTACCCATGCCTTCCATGGATATATCTCGTTTTGCCTGCTCAAAAATCTGGCTGTTTGCTGCTTCAATTCCATGCCGAATGATCCGCACCGGGTTGAAATTCGTATCCCTTTTTACAGATTCCACCAGTACAGAAACACCGTAACGCGAAGCAAAATCGCCCGCGTTATGGCCTCCCATGCCGTCTGCAACGACAAAGAGGTTCGGAAGGTTTCCGACCGGAGAGGCGGAGGCAAACACAAAATCCTGGTTCATCGTCCGTTTCTGTCCGATATCGGTTGCAGAAAATACCTTCATGCTTTTTTCTCCTGTATTGACAGCCGCTTTTTACGGCTGTTCGTTTGATTTATCGATAAAACTTTTTCTTAACTGTCCACAGGCTCCGTCAATATCGGCGCCCATTTCCCTTCTAATAGTAACATTAATTCCGTATTTTTCAAGTTTATTTTTGAAATTCTCTACGACTTTTTTCGTTGATTTCACGTAATCGCGCTCTTTGATCGGGTTGACCGGGATCAGATTTACATGACAGTT
>OGPV01001974.1_pt1 | contig 12864 bp, 17 predicted proteins | sample 1553001 | NCBI WGS metagenome assembly OGPV01 (sample SAMEA2580268, study PRJEB22360) | human gut metagenome | biome: human gut; feature: human-associated habitat; material: faeces | place: Denmark | collected 2008/2010
GCTGCCCCGCCGTTGTCCCCGTTGGGAAGCTGTGGTATAATGACGGAAAATGACGTTTTCTGCGAGGCACCGAAATGATAACCGAACCTGTCAAAATTTCCCAGAGCGACATTCGCAGGCTGCTTTCCGCCGCCAATCCGGATGCAGCGCTGCTTTACCTTTACATAAACAGCGGCAACCGCCCCGAGGACGCGGAAGCCGATCTGCATTTCAGCGCTCCCAGCTCAGGCTGCGCCGCCGCGACCCTGCGGCAGCTGGGTCTGTGGTCGGAAGACCGCCCCAGCCACATCGCCCCCGGCGAGCGTCCCAGCTACTGCGAAAAGGACGTGCTGGACGCCATGGACTCGGACAACACCTTCCGAAGCCTTTACGGCGAAGTGCAGCGTCTGCTGGGTCGGAGCCTGAACACTGAAGAACTGAAAATCCTTCTGGGCTTTGTGCGCTACTTGGGGCTGACCGCGGACGTGATCTCCCTGCTGGTGTGCTACTGTAAAGAACGCGCTCGACAGAGAGGAAGTCTGCGCAATCCGTCTCTGCGCACCATCGAGAAGGAAGCCTACAACTGGGCGGAACGGGGCATCGACACCGTAGAGGAAGCCGCCGCCTTCATTCAGGCGCAGAACGTGCGCAATTCCCGGCTGTCCCGGCTGATGAACCTGATCCAGATCCGAGGGCGCAGTCTCACCGCCGCCGAGGAGCGCTATGCCCAGAGCTGGCTGGACATGGGCATGGACGACGAGCTGATCTCCATGGCCTACGAACGCACCTGCCTGAACACCGGCGGCTTGAACTGGGCGTACATGAATAAAATTTTGCAGCGCTGGCAGCAGCAGGGCTTCCACAGCGCCGAGGATGTCCGCACCGGCGACCGGAAGACGAGCGTCCCGAAGGGAGCCTCCGGCCAGCTGGGCGAAGCGGAGCTGGAAGCCATTCAGAAAGTATTGCAGGAGGGATAATTCGTGGGATACAGTGCGGAAGTGGTCCAGCGCGCCCGGGCGCGTCTGGCCCAGGCAAAGGAAGACCGGGAGTCGGAAAACAGGCAGCATCTGGCAGAAGCCTACGCCAAAGTCCCCCGCATCCGGGAAATCGACATGCTTCTGCGCCGCACCATGGCGCAGGCCGCTCAGGCGGCCTTTTTGCAGGGTTCTGACGGTCAGGCGCTGCTGGAACAGGCGCGGCGGGAAAACCTCAGCTTACAGCAAGAACGGGCAGCGCTGGCCGCGGCGAACTTTGAGGATGGCTTCTTGGACGAAAGCCCCATTTGTGACAAATGCGGCGGCAGCGGCTATGTGGGCACTACCATGTGCGAGTGCCTGAGCGAGCTTTGCCGTCAGGAGCAGAAAAAGGAAATTTCCGTGCTGTCCAACAGCCGGGAAACCTTCAGCCAGTTCCGGCTGGACTACTACCCCGACGCCGTTGACCCCAAATACGGCGCCAGCCCCCGTACCATTATGGAGCGGACGCTGAACATCTGCCGCCGGTATGCCGCGACCTTCACCCCCAACGCAGGAAATCTGCTGTTCATCGGCGGGACGGGGCTGGGAAAGACCTTCCTGTCGGCGTGCATCGCCCGGACAGTGACCGACCGGGGCTACAGCGTTGTTTACGAAACTTCCAGCCACCTGTTCTCCAAGCTGGAGCAGGCAAAATTCAACCCCAGTGATGACACCCGCCGGGAAGCGGCCAAGCTGACGAACAGCGATCTTCTGATTCTGGACGATCTCGGCACGGAAATGCCCGGGCAGTTCGTCACGGCCGCGCTGTACAGCTTACTCAACGACAGAATGATGGCCGTCAAGCCCATGGTCATCTCCACCAACCTGAATGTGGACGAGCTGAGCCGCCGCTACTCCCCCCAGATCGCGTCCCGGCTCCACGGTGACTTCCAGCGTCTGACCTTCGTGGGAAACGACATTCGGGTACTGAAAAACAGAGGTTTATGATGAAAACAGGTATTTTATTCGATTTGGACGGCACGCTTCTGGACACGCTGGCAGACCTGGCCGACAGCGTCAACCACGTTCTTGCATCCTTCGGCTATCCTCCGCGCACGGTGGAGGAAGTCCGCCAGTTCGTGGGCAACGGCGCTGCCCGTCTGATTGCTCAGGCCGTCCCGGAGGGTGCGAACCCCGCCCCGGTGCTTGCGGCGTTCCAGCCCTATTACAGCGCCCACTGCCAGATCAAAACCAAGCCCTATGAGGGCATTCCGGAAGCGCTGGCCGCGCTCCGGGAGCGCTACCCCCTCGCCATTGTTTCCAACAAGCCGGACGCGGCGGTCAAAACCCTCTGCGCCGACATTTTCCCCGGCATTTACGCCCGTGGGGAAAGCCCTGACTGTCCCCGTAAGCCCGCCGCGGACATGGTTTACAAGGCCATGGCATCCATCGGCGCCGATACGTGCATCTACGTCGGCGACAGCGACGTGGACGTCCTGACGGCGAGCAACGCCGGTGTCCCCTGCCTCAGCGTTCTCTGGGGCTTCCGGGACAGAGCCTGCATGGAATCGGTGGGTGCGAAGCATTTCTGCGAGACGCCCGCCCAGCTGGTCGCGGACATAGAGGAGATCATCCATGGCAAATGAATTTTACGCCCTGATGGGCCGTATGCGCTATATAACCCGCTGGGGTCTGATGCGCAACACCTTTTCCGAAAATATTTCCGAGCACAGCCACATGACCGCGGTGCTGGCCCATGCTCTGGCGCTGATCCGCCGGGACATTCTGAACCTCCCCGCCCCCGACCCTGACCGCTGCGCCGTCGCGGCGCTGTACCACGACGCTTCGGAGATCCTGACCGGCGACCTGCCCACGCCCATCAAATACTACAATCCGGACATCAAAACCGCCTACAAAGAGGTGGAGCGCATTGCGGGCAACCGTCTGCTGGATATGCTCCCCCCCGAGCTGCGTTCCAGCTACACTCACTATGTCCTGGAGGACGACGCGGAGCTGGAACCCTTCGTCAAGGCCGCGGACAAGCTGTCCGCCCACATCAAGTGTCTGGAGGAGCAGAAGGCAGGCAACACAGAATTCGACTCTGCGGCGCAGCAGACTCTGGACGCGCTGAAAGCCATGAACAGCCCTGAGCTGGAATGGTTCCTAAATAACTGTCTGCAAGCCTTCACGCTGAATCTCGACCAGCTGTAGCACTTGACGGTTGACGGAAAATATGCTACCATAGGCTGTGTCGATGTGCTGACATTTGTTATGTAATTTTATATCCCCCGTCATGGGGGGACATGCCGTTGTGGTGGAATAGGTAGACACCCGAGACTTAAAATCCCGCGGGCCGGATGCAGCACCCAATCCGAATTGTGCTTGCAAACAGCCAACTTTTTCAAATTTGATTATCTCTGTTTCGGAGCATCCCTCCAAAACATCCCTCCAACTTCATATCCCTCCATTGGAGGGATTGAATACGCCGCTATGGTGGAATTGGTAGACACCCGAGACTTAAAATCTCGTTCTGGTTTCCAGAGTACCGGTTCGAGCCCGGTTAGCGGCACCATTCTCTTAATTCTCAGAGCAGTTTATTGCTCTGAGAATTATTTTTTTGCAAAATAGAGAGAATCGCATTGGCAGAGGACAGCTTGTTATTCTCATCCAAGTGGGTATAAATATTAGCTGTCGTTCCGATTGTACTGTGTCCAAGCCATGCTTGAATCTCTTTAAGGCTAACGCCTTGTGCGAGCAGAAGAGAGGCACATGTGTGTCGAAGATCATGAAAGCGTATCCTCGGCATATTGTTGGCTTTCAGCACTGACGCAAAATGTGAGGTAAGGAAACCGGGCTTAATAATCTCGCCAATCTCATTCACATAGATATAGCCGATATAATCCTGGCAATAGCAATTACCACACAGCCTTTTGTTCTCTTCTTGCTCCATTTTCATTTTAAGAAGCATTTCTTCAAAGGGAGCCACAAGTGGAAGTGTCCGAAAACTAGATTTCGTTTTTGTGGTATCTGCCATGACCAATGTGCATTTCCCATCAATTCGCGCTTCGTTCACTGTATGCCTAATTGTGATGGTTTTATTTTCAAAGTCGATGGCATCCCATCTCAAACCAAGAACTTCGCTGCGACGCAAGCCGTAGAATGAGGCCGCAATAACACCAAACTCAGCGGGGTCTCCCTCAAAAATCTTAAACAGCTTTTCAATTTGTGTCGCATTGTAGAAGTGCCCAACATATTTATCTATCGTGGGCAGCTCCACTTTATCTGCTGGATTTGATGGAATCAGGTCTGTCTTATATGCGTAAGAAAGAGCCTTGTGGATATTCGCATGTCGATGCTTCACAGTATTCGCAGAAACCTTGTTGACATTCATTTCATAGGAATAATAGTCCTGAATGTGTTTTGCAGTAACTGCATCCAAACGCAGGTTGGGGTGATGCTCTTTGAAATAAGGGATAACTCTGGACTTGATAGTCTTTTCATAACCAGTATAGGTTGTAGACTTAACTTTGAGTTTGATAACGCTAAGCCAGTCAAGCAGGAAATCGGTGAAGTATGGGGTGGTGCTCATCAGGCACGGATTGATGTCATGTGCCGGATTGTCTGACCTCCAGCCGATGGTTACGGCATAGTCCAGCGCCGTGCAGATCGTGCGATTAATTGACAGCAATGCTTTGTTGCCGGTGCCGTTCTGCAATCGTTCGAACTCAAAGTATGCAATCAACTCCTGATCGGTGATTTCCGTGACCTTTGCGTTGTGTGCAGAAAAGTAAGGCGCGATGTTCGATTTTACATAGTAGGTAAAGTTGGAATACTCCTCTGCGGGAATATCTGTAACCTTGTCATTGAGCCATTTCCCGAGATAATCCGTGAAAAGCATCCCTTTGTTGACGACGAGATTGTCCGGGTTAAACTCGGAACGGGCTTTCATGAGCATTTTCTCTGCCCGCTTCTTGTTTCCCTTAACGGTGAGTCCGGTACTGATGGACTTGCCCCGCCGCTTGCCAGAGGCATCTTTCCATGTCAGTATCATCTGGAAATAGCCGTTTTGCTCTCTTAGGTGCCCTGTAACCATATGCGTTCCTCCTGTTCATTAGCATTGTGGTCTTTTGCGTGGCTATATGGTATCATCAGCAGTAAATTCCGGCAAGTTTGTCAACCCCTGCACTCACTTTCCATGAAGGCGAATACATTCACCTTCGGGATACGATACGCCCTGCCAACCTTGAAGTGCTTTATCTGGTTGGTCACCAGGAGTCGATATACTGTACGCTCACTGACACCGAGCATTTCGCATAATTGCAGGGTGGAAACGACATCGGGGTAGTTTTGAAAGAGCTGAGTATATGTAGCTGTGATTTCTTCCATCGGGAAAACCTCCTCTAAAAATCTATGTATAAAGCTGGGCAGGTAGCTTCTGCCCAGCTGGTTTGTCATAATTCAAGACTGCATTTCAGTGCGGTGTTGACCTGTTTCATTTGGGAATCGGAGAGCGAGCCGATATAGCCCAATAAGCGGGATTTGTCAAGTGTGTGAATCTGCTCCAGCAGGACGAGAGATGGGATTCGGGCGTACATTCCGGGGATGTGGTCTAAGAAGACATGAGTGGGTAACTTCGCTTTAGTAGCCGTCCTGCTCGTCAGGGCCGACACAATGATCGTTTTGGAGTGCTTATTGCCAACATCGTTCTGAACCACCAGAACAGGGCGAATACCGCCCTGTTCACAGCCCAGATGCGGTTCGAGATTTGCGTAATAAATATCACCACGGTGATACTTCCGAGGCGCGGTATCCATTGTGCTTCCTTTCTATCGTTCCGCAGCGTGGGAACGCCGTTGGTTTTTGATTGGCTGCCCGAGGGCATCGTAATTCTTGGGATTTGCAGCAGGCGTCTCCCAGCCAAACATAGAACCAGCCACCATCGCCGCTTCCTGCGCTTTGGTCACGCCATTGGCAGCATTCAGAGCAGCTGCACCTTCTTTTGGGGAAGTGTTCTGCGGGTATACATCCGTGGGCGAGTAACCTTTTTCGCCCTTGGTGATGACAATCAGCTCCCCGGTGGCCCCCAGCGTACTGAAACAGCTCTCCGGGAGCGACTTCCGCAGCGGAATGATGCCGTGACAGCCTTGGTTTTGATACTGTTCTGCAAACTCGCAGATGTGGTACAGGTTCCTCCCCCGGTCGCTGGTTGCCTCAAAATGGTAGTCGTCAATGTAGCGGCAAATCAAATCCCAGAAGCTGGGAAGCATGAAGACGCCTATGTCCGGCAATGATTTCATAACCGCCTTCCGGTCGGGGAGGGGCGATTGCAGGGGCCAGAACTCCGAATTGCGAGATACTCTCTACCGTGCGCTGCATGGCTTCATCATCCAGCACACGGAAAGGATGATCTTTGAATGGGAATAACTCAGAAATCGGTATTTCCTGTACTTGCTCACTCTGTTTTGCCATTGGGCTGCACCTCCTTTTGTGGGAACAAAATTTGCTTTGCAAGAACCCGTTTCCCACTGCTGATGGATTTTCGACGGTCTGCACCCTGAAGCAGAATAGGAGTACACATCTCCAGAACGCGGCTGTAAATCCGGGCGTGGGCAACATCCTGGGCGCTTCGCATCTGCTTTGGGGTCAGATTGGTTGTAATGATGAGCGGCAGATTGGCTTTGTATCGTTTGTCAATCACCGCGTATACCTGTTCCAGGGCAAACTCCGAATTTCGTTCCACGCCGAGATCATCGATGATCAGCAAATCCACCTTGCCAAAAGAGGCAATATACTGACATCGTTCTTTGACTTGTAAATCGCTCAGCTTATTCAGAATCCAGGTAAAGTTGGTCATCCTGACAGAAACACCCTGATCCAGAAGCCCGTTGGCGATGCAGGCGGCAAGAAAGGACTTGCCTGTGCCCACATCACCCCAAAACAAAAGGCCAAGGTTTTCCGCCTTGACCTGCTTCCAGTTATTCACATAGCGCTTCCCCATCTGCACATAGGGCGTATCCTCTGCTACCCGAAAGTTCCAGTCCAGCAGATGCGTGTCCTGAATGCCTTTCTGTCGGAGTTCTGCGATCTCCATCAGGCGTTGCAGGCTGCGGTATTCTTGCTCCAACATGTTTAATCACTCCTTACAAACTGTCATTGCCATCATAGGTGTACATGCCATGATGGTAGTCGGTATTCCTCTGTGCGTCCTTCCGTGCCCAGCTGCGAATGGTCGCAAGATGATTTTTGTAGGTCTTACCGCAGGAAGCCATGTACTCAGAAAGACGATCAATCCGGGCAGAGTAGTCCCCAGGGAATTGCTCTTTCAAGGATTGATACTCTGCATCTGACAGAAGCACATTTCGATACAGGCCATAACGATGGCGGGGAGAGCCATTCTCTCTTTCTATTTGTTCATCTGTATTTTTTATATCTGTCCTTTCTTGTTCTGTATTTCTTTGTGAGGGCTTTTCCTCCGCAGGTTTTTCCTGCACAGGCGTATCCTGCATAGGCTTCTCCCACACAGGAATATCCTGCACTGGATAATCCAGAACTGGTTTCTCCAAAGTAGGCTTTTCCAGTTTAGGCAAACCCTGTTCTGGAGTAGCCGGAACTGGTCTGCGGTGGGGCGGAATCTCATAGATGACATACTCACTGTCACCCAAACGGCCCCTCTCGTTTCTGTACCGATGCCGTTCCAGATATCCGGCGGCTTCCAGCTCCTTCAGCCCGGACAGGATACCATCTTTGCCCTCTTTGGAGATGGCAGCAAGCCCACTGACAGAGTAGTTCCAGTTCTTCGGAAGACTCAGGAACATAGAAAGGATTCCTTTGGCTTTGTAGGAAATGGTGTTGTCTCTGAGGTGGTAATTGCTCATGGTGGTATAGTTGGCGTTCTTTTCTACACGGAAAACAGGGATAGGCAGCACCTTCTTCCTACGCAGCGGCAATCTGGCATCTATGCAGACTCGCGGATGCGGCTGGCAAGGCGCATAAACAGGAGTTTACCGTTGGGGGTAATCAGGGTGTGGTGGGCAATCTGCCCGTACCCATAGTAGAAGTCCTTCACGATGAACAGCCCCTCGTTGGACTTCTTGGCGTAGGGCATCAGGTAGCCCTTGGCAGTCCTGTACAGGTACTTGTTCTTCAGCATCCACGCGATGAACTGCTTTTCGGGCACCTGAATCTCCTTGGCGGTGGTCCGAATGTTGGTGCAGTCCTCGGCGGTGATAAAGGAATCGAAATACTCCACCTTGGGTTTTGCAGCTTTCACTTCGCCTTCCAGCCGCATCCGCTGACCGCGTTCCTTCAGCATGTCAGATGTGACCTTGTAGATGATGTCAGGCTCGTTCATCAACTCATTCAGGAGATTGTCGGTCATGTAGCCGCCGGTCTTGCGAATACAGGGCAGCACTTCTTCAAAGGCCCAGTGTTCAAACTTCTCTGCGGAGGGCAGCTTGCTGTGGATGATCAGCCGGTACAGATCTCCTTCGGGAATGTAGGACAGGCTCTGGACACCGCCCGGAGTAAGGGTGTCGCGTTTCGCGACACCCTTGCAATGCCGCTGCAACGCAGCTCTGGGGTTGGAGTAGCCGAGTGCAACTGCCGCATCATTGGCACAGAAGAGATACTTGTCGCCCTCCCGCAGAATCCGCATCTGGCCAAATTCGGGGTTGTCAAACACTTCGAGGCTCAGTGGTTCGTTTTTGCTCATGTTTCATCCTTTCTTTTCGAGGCTGTTTCGGTGGCTCGATCACCGTGAAATGGTCTTGCTTTCCCGTAGAAAAAAAGAGCGGCTACCAACCACCGAGGAATCTCGGAAGTTCATAACCGCTCTATGTATGTGTTCTCAAGCAGCACCATATAGACAGCACTCCGTAAGCCGGAGTGCCTGTCTACACCTTGGTGCTGTCTATGCTTATTTACTTGGAAATGTGGTAGCTGCGCAGAATATCCTTTAATTTCCGCATATTCTCCAGCAGAATCTGCCGTTCATTTACAGAGCAGTCAAAAAGGATATTCTGTTCCTCGGAGTTCATATTGCTGCCTGTCACAAGAAGATTATTTGCAAGCAGCTCATCCGCCGAGACATTCAAGGCATTTGCAATGTTGATAAAGGATTCCATACTGGGAATTCTTTCTCCACGCTCCAAATAGCTGATGTGAACCCGGCTCACCTGCGCCAGCTCTGCCAGTTCTTCCTGCGAGATTTTGTTTCTTAATCTGTGATATTTCACCCTGGACCCGATACTTTCTATGTCGATCACTGAGACTTTTACCTCCTTATTCAAAACACCAAGGTGATCGACTGTATCGGTTTCTGGCTCTTCGATTCTGGGGAAGGATGCAAGATTGCACCATTTTTGATGCTCCCCGGTGTGTTGCAATCTTGGTTGAAATGTAACCGACAGTTACATCTCCGAGAAAATGTAACCGTCAGTTTGTGGAGTAAATACAAGATTGCAATTATAATATTTCCATCATATTTCATAGGTAGCATCTTTAGGCCGCTCAGAGAGGAGGTAGCTGAATGATTGATATGTGCGACGGAAAATTGAAGCTGTATTCCGGGGTCACCGAAACGGCTGTTGACTGGCTGTGGTATCCGTTCATCCCGTATGGGAAGCTGACATTGCTGCAAGGTGATCCCGGATGTGGAAAATCCACCTTGATGATGAACCTTATAGCAGCGGCATCCAGCGGGAACTGTTCACCAGACGGGAAGAAACTCAAAAAGCCGCTTCATGTCATCTATCAGTGTTCAGAGGACGGTATCAGCGACACAATCAAGCCCCGACTGTTGAACGCTGGCGCTGATTGTAATAATGTCGCGTTTTTGGACGAGGAAACGGACTGGATCACGCTGAATGACGAAAAGATTCGCAGGGCAATCGCTGACTTTAACGCAAAGCTCCTTGTAATAGACCCTGTTCAGGCGTATCTGGGAGAAACGGATATTGCCAGCGCGGCGGCCATGCGAAAAGTGCTTCGCCAACTAGCAGCCTGGGCTGCTATGTATGATTGTGCGGTTGTGTTGATAGGACATCTCAATAAGAAACAGAGTTCCAAAGACCTGTACCGGGGCCTTGGGAGCATTGACCTTGTTGCAGCTGCCAGAAGTGTTCTGCACATCGAACGCCTGCCGGAGGATGAGGATATTGCAGTCATTCATCATGTCAAAAGTAGTTTGACCCAAAAGAGCAAGGATGTGTACTTCACACTGGATGCCAATCATCGGGTGGAATGGCTGGAGCAGCCTTTTGAAGTTCCGCCAGACAAGTCTACAAAACAGATGATCGCAACGAGTATTCTCAAAATGCGATTGGCAAACGGCCCAGCCAAGGCGACGGATATCCTTGAAGAACTGAAAAAAGAGGGCATTGGCGAAAGAACCATTCATCAGGTAAAAAAGCAGTTGGAAATCCGTTCGGTAAAGCGTGACACCGCGTGGTATTGGCTTCTGCCAGAGTCCGAAAGTGGAAGGTGAGTACATGTCGAGGGATCAGGCGAAAGAAGAACTTCGCCAGGTATATCAGAGAGCGGAAGCACGCTATCAAGCGTATATCCCAGCAAAACCAAAGGTCAATCTGTATGGAGACGAGCATGTTTTTCGCGTCTGCGCCTACTGTCGTGTTTCTACGGAAAACGATGAGCAGCTTTCTTCCTTTGAGTTGCAGCAATCCCATTATAAACAGCTGGTGATGGATCATCCCAACTGGGAACTGAAACACATATACGCTGACGAAGGCATTTCCGGCACTTCCCTTAAAAACAGGGATCAGTTCAATGAGATGATTACTGCATGCAGGCGGGGAGAATACGATCTCATTGTAACCAAAAGCGTATCACGGTTTGCCCGAAATCTGGTTGACTGCATTTCTCTTATTCGTATGCTGAAAGGCCAAGTGCCGCCGGTTGGCGTTTTCTTTGAAACGGACAATCTCTATACTCTGGCAGAGAATACAGAGTTTATGCTTTCTTTCCTTGCTACTTTTGCGCAGGAGGAATCGGTGAAGAAAAGCGAGGCAATGAACTGGTCATTACAGCAACGCTTCAAAGATGGAAAGCTCCTGACCCCTGCGCCGCTGGGATACGACCGGCAGAAAGATGTGACAGGCAGATACATCAAGTATGCACCGCTGATCGTGAATGAATCGGAAGCGAAAATCGTTGTATTCATATATGATGCCTATCTCACGGGATGGTCCATGGAGCAGATTGCATTATTCCTGAAAGATATTGGCGTAGAAACGAAAGCGGGCGGCACGGATTGGAATGCCGGCTCTATTGGCTATATCCTGACCAACGAACGATATTGCGGTAATGTCCTGACTTGGAAAACCTTTACCGCAGACCTGTATGAACACAAACACCGAAAAAACAGGCAGGACAGAGACCAATATCTCTATACCGACAAGCACACCGCCATTATCCCGGAAGAAAAGTTTGAAGCCGTTCAGGTACTGATGGAGAACAGAAAACACCATGTGCGCGGTGGCTTGCCCGTTATGCATGTCATTGACGAGGGTATCTTCCGGGGGTTCATTCCCATCAATCATCATTGGGTCAATGACGACCCCGGCACTTACTACGATATTTCCAATAGTGTCCGGCAGCAGCCCAATAGAGCGAAACGGATTGAAAAATCATCCCTGAGTGCGTTTGATTTGCAAGGCTATCAGGTAGTAAGGGGGCAGTTCCTTCAAATTCGTTATGAGGGGCCAACGCTGAATATCACAAATGAGCGAATCGCGTTCAACAAATTCTGTATGCAGAAGTTTGACAGCGTTGCTTATGTCCAGCTGCTTCTCCATCCAGCGGGGGATCGGCCTGGGCTTCCATGTGGCGAAGATCGACAAGAAGCTGATCCAGCGGGTATTGTCCTTCCCCTGGAGCGAGAAGCACTACTCCGAGGCCGTGTGGGGGGCCTGCGACCATCTTTCGGCGCTGGCCAAGCGGGAGATCACCCTGGGCTTCATCCAGGGGAGCAGCGTCCAGAAGATGGCCCGCGCCATTGATGAGGTGATGGACAAGGGGCGCTACAACGCCGAGCGCCTGGTGCGGACGGAGTGCAAATACTTCTCCAACCAAGGCGAGATCATGGGTTACAAGGAGAGCGGCATCGAGGAATATCAGTTCCTGGGCGGCACCGAGCATTCCGGCAGCTGCACCTGCAGTGAGCTGAATGGGCGAGTGTTCCGAGTAGACGAGGCGGAGGCAGGCCTGAACCTGCCGCCCATCCACCCCAACTGCCTGTGCATCATCAAAGCCCATTTCAAGAAAAGCGTTTTCGACAAGCGAGAGGGCGATCCCTTGGCGGACAACATCAAGTTTCGGGAATGGAAAAAGAAATATGTTGACAGCCCTGCAAGGACTGCTAAAATTGACTTAACAGAACCGGAACAGGCCGCACTGATGAAATACATCAGCAGCGATTCCTACAAGATCAATGACAAGCTGCGCCGGGGCACCGCCCTATCCAAAGGTGACCGGCAATTTGTGGAGGCACTGGATCAGGCGCTGAGAAAGCTCCCGGAGTACCGGGGGACGGTCTACCGATCCCTCGCTATGGGTCTTGAGATTGAGGATGCAGATGCGTTTGTAGCAGAATATGTTGTTGGGAAAGGCAAACAATTTCCCTCATACATTTCTTCTTCATTAGGCGTCTATGATCCTGATATGCCGATTCAATATCATCACCTCCAGACATGGCAAAGACATGACGATGTTCAATGCCGGTGAGCGTGAGGTCTTGTTTCCAAGAGACACCTGGTTTCATGTTACCAAAGTATCCGGCCACACAATTTATATGGAGGAGATAGAGGATGACTAAGCAGCTGTACAGCGACTCTCGTTGGTGGGACAATCCCAAGCCTAGAACGCCGGTGTGCTGTACTTGTAAACATTATATCGGTGTTGTAGATGGTCATGT
>OGPV01001976.1_pt1 | contig 12861 bp, 19 predicted proteins | sample 1553001 | NCBI WGS metagenome assembly OGPV01 (sample SAMEA2580268, study PRJEB22360) | human gut metagenome | biome: human gut; feature: human-associated habitat; material: faeces | place: Denmark | collected 2008/2010
ATATAAAGAAGCTAATACACTTGTAATTAGAAAGACATTTAGAACATTAAAAGATAGTTGTTTTACAGAATTAAAATGGGCAATACATAGATTACAAGTAGATAGCTTCTGGGAAATAAAAGAAAGTCCGCTAGAAATGACATACAAACCTACAGGACAGAAAATATATTTTAGAGGTTTAGATGATCCATTAAAAGTAACATCAATATCAGTAGATATTGGTGTTTTATGTTGGTTATGGATTGAAGAAGCATACGAAATAACAAAAGAATCTGATTTTGATGTAATAGATGAAAGTATAAGACGGAGAAGTACCAGAGGGATTATTTAAACAAATAACAATAACATTAAATCCTTGGAATGAACATCATTGGATTAAGAAAAGATTTTTTGATGTTGAAGATGATGACATATTGGCAATGACAACAAATTATCTTTGTAATGAGTGGTTAGATGAAGCTGATAAGAAAGTGTTTGAAAGAATGAAGAAAAATAATCCTAGAAGATATCAAGTCGCCGGTTTAGGCAATTGGGGTATAGTAGATGGATTAGTATATGAAAATTGGAAAGAAGAAAAATTTGAATTAAATACAATAAGAAACTTAGATAGTGCTTTTGGGCTAGATTTTGGTTATACAAACGACCCGACAGCACTATTTTGCGGTGCAATAGATTTAAAAAATAAAAAAATTTATGTATATGACGAAATATATCAAAAAGGAATGAGCAACAAAGCAATATATGACAAAATAAATCAAATGGGGTATTCAAAAGAAAGGATAACAGCAGATAGTGCAGAACCAAAATCAATAGATGAATTAAGAGGATTAGGGCTAAGACATATTACAGGTGCATTAAAAGGAAAAGACAGTATAAATAATGGTATTCAATTTATACAAGATTTTGAAATAATAATACATCCTAAATGTGTAAATTTCATAACAGAAATAAGCAATTATACTTGGGATGAAGACAAGTTTGAAAACAAAATAAATAGACCAATAGATGATTTTAATCATTTGATGGATGCAATGAGATATGCAGTGGAAAAATATATAAATCAAAAGAAATTACAATTTGGTTATAACAGTATAATGTAAAGGAGAAAAACAATGAGTTTTGTAGAAAAAATACAATATAAAGATGAGTTTTTAAATGAAGCAAATATAAATCAAAATATAAGTGTGTTATGGGGAAAAGCATTGCCAATATTTATGCATAGAAAATATTTGCAAGATAGATTTACAAGAAAATATGATCAAAAGGATGTTGTTGTTGCACTTGAATATTATATAAGTATTATTGCAAGTGGATATTTTGGAGGAAAAGAACCTCAGTTTAAAGTAAAAAATATAAATGAAACTCAAAAAGGGATTTTAAATAGAATATTTAAAAGAATATTTGGAGAAAAGAATGATCCAGAGGACTATCAAGCTATTATTGATTATATTGCAAAATATAATGACAATGGTAGCTTTTTTTATGACTGTGTACTTGATTATATTACTACAGGAGCATGCTATGGATTGATATATGAAAACAAATATAATGAAGAGGTATATGCAAATGTTTCAAGTTTAAATACAGTAGCAATATGGAATTATGACGTACCAAGTACAAAAATAGGCTTATTAAGATGTTGGTATGAAAATACAGCTACAGGTGGAATTGAAACACATTTAGAAATAATAACCAAAGATTACAAAAAACAATTTGTGGATGGTATAGAAAAGAAAACAATTACTGAAAATGCTGAATATAAGTTTGAAGAAGTAGACGGTACTAATACACCAATAATGTGGACTGATTTACCTTGTTTTGCTGTAGAAAATCCTTATGGAATGGCTTTTTTTGAAAATGTTATGACTTTAATAAATAAAAATGAAAAAGTAATTGAAAATAATGCAAATATTTTTGATTATAATGATAATGCTAAATTGAAAGTAACAGGATTTTCTCCAATGAATGATCCGTTAATACCACTTTTGAATGATAAAGGAGAAGAGCAAAAAGATAAAGAAGGAAATGTAATAATGACCAAGAATCCTGCAAGAATGCAAGAAGATGATGCTATATTAAATGCAAAGGTATTCTATACGCCAGATAAAGATGGAGACATTGATTGGATTATAAAAGATATAAATGACACTGCATCAGAAAATCATAAAAAGACGTGCTTAGATATGGCTCTTATGATTGCTGGTGTTCCAAACGTAACTGATCAAGGTTTTACTAATGCAGATAATGCTGCAGCTTTAGAAAAAAAGTTCTTTCCTTTAGAACAAGTGCTACAGCAAGCACATCATTTGTTTAGAAAAGAATATTTAAGAATGTGGGAGATGCTAACAGCAAGAATTAACTTGAAAAAAGGCAAAGAATATGATTTTAGAGATATTGATGTCATTTTAATACGTAATTTGCCAACAGATACTGAAAGTCTTACAACTGCTTGGTTAAAATTAAGAGGATTGGTAAGTGATAAATCAATTATAAGTCATTTACCATTTGGATTAGACGCAGAATCAGAACTTGCAGAAATGGATAAACAAAATGAAGAGAATATTCAAAAGAATTTACAACAAATGCAAATTATAGGACAAGCAGGAGAAAATCAAGACAATAAAGAAAACAATCAAGATAACAAAGTGACTGATTTGACAGATCAACAAAAAGCACAAAAACTAACAGCAGATAACAAGAAAGAGCAAACTAAAGTAGTTAAAAAACAAATCAATAAAGAAGAATAGAGGTGTTTTATATGTGGGAACAACACGATCATTATATGAAACAGTTAAAACAACTATATAATAAAACATCAAGACAAACACAGAACAGACTCCAAGAAATCTTTGATACGTTTAATCTTACATCAGAGAACATATATAATATTGCTGATAATAAGACTAAAAAAAGAATAAATACATATATAGAGCGGTTGGAAAGAACAAGGATTACTAAAAAATAATAATTACTTTACTGCATTAGCAAACAATATTTATAAAAGAACAAGAGTAAAAAATAGTGAAATACTAGAATTACTTATTTATAGTGCATATATAGAAGAACAAAGTAAACTTGAGGAACAAGAAAAACAAATAATGCATGAAGATGCAAATTATTACTATGAAGAACGGACAAAAAGAAGTAAATAAAAAGAAAAAGCCATCAATAATTCAGATGGCTTTGTTTCTTGCATTATTAGACCAACCTAATTATAGCGGATTTAATTGGAATCAATACATTGAAGCAACAATACAATATAATACTCAACAATTATACAAACAAGTAATTTTAAATATACAACAACAAAAAGACCTAGAAATTGATTCTAGTGAATTTCAAACGATAATAAATAGGCAAAATAATCAAAAACTCAATATAAATAATGATAAAATTTCAGGTGCAGTAGATTTGCAAATGATAGGGCTAAATAATTTAGCAAAAGCAGAAGGAATAAAAGAAGTAGCTGAAGATAATTCAAAAGTTAGATTTATTGCAGTAGAAGATGATAAAACAACATTGATGTGTGACAGTTTGAATAATCAAGAGTTTTACATTAACAAAGAAAATGTATTTGATAGATATTATGGTGAGACACAGAAAGAATTAACAATACAAAGAATTAGATGTAACGGATTAGTATTAGGATTAAATCTTCCGCCAATACAACATCACTTTCATTATTGCAGGTCAACTATAATGTATTTACCACCAGTTGAAAAACAAGAAAAAACAGAGTATAATCTAGATATACCAAAAATAAGTAAAGATATTAAACAAGTTTTAAGTAACACGAAATTAAATCCAAATGTAAAAAGGCTATTTAATAAATATCTAACAAGCAACAATGCAAAAATAGATAATAACTTGAATGTTCCGATGCGATATAGTGTTAGTGATGATAAAATATACATAAATCCAAATCACTCAGATTTTAAATATTATGATTTATCTGAAAGTTTAAGCCATGAAATTATACATATGATAGATATAAGAAACAATATATCTGATAAATTAAATATAGATAATGAATTGAGAAGAGCAAGATTACAAATAGATGTAGATGAAGATAAATACATTAATATGTTGTCAAGTAGCAAATATGAAGATAATATGACATTAAGTGATATATTTTCTGCCATAACTAATGGAAAAATATCAGGAAACTATATGCATTCAAGTAAATACTGGATAGAGGATTCGACAAGAATAGAAAAGGAACTTTCTGCAAATATAATGTCAGCATATTTAAATAAAAACCAAGATACATTAAATATTATAAATTCAATAAATGGGCTTAAACAAATTAAAGAAAAGGTAGTGAAGTTATACAATGATTATACCAGATGAAATAAAAGAATTAATCCATAAATACATAGAAAAGAATGGAAAAAGACCATTAGGCTTTAATTATGATGAATGGAATAGTTTGGCAGAGTATAAAGAATATTTAGAAAAAGAATTAGAAAAATAGGGAGATATTTAAATGAAAATATTAACACACTTATCTAAAGAAAAAATTAATAGCATTGTTCAATTTAAAAAGAGCTATAATTTTAATATAGATATTGATAACAAGAAATATGAAGCAACTTTATCTGGATATTCTAGTGTGATTAATTTTTTTGTGGGTGAAATAATTAATAGTGAAATTAGAATAAAAAATATAAGCTTTGAAGATATGAGCACATTAAATTTTCAAGTAGGGCAAAAAATAAAAATTGACGATGAAGATTATTATGTGACTAGTATAAATGCAGATTGCTTGTATGAAAGGGCAGAAGTAACAGTAATTAAAGTGAAATAATTAAATAAATAATATTGATAAGCACCTACTAAAATAGTAGGTGCTTTTATTATGGAGGGATATATGAGTAAAGATGAGTTAATAGCACTTTTAAATACATTAGATATAGAGGAAATACAAAATTTTAAAATTGAATATTATTCTGAATGACAGAAAAACAAGAAAAATAGAATTTGAAAAATAAGAGTAAGTACACAGTCGTATTTACTCTTTTATTATGGAAAGAAGGTGGAAATATGAAAGAAGCATTAACACCAGTTGGAAAAGAAAATGTAAAGAAATCAATTATAGCAATAGGACAAGAATTAATAGAAAGAGCAGATGATATAACAAATGATTTAAAATTTGTTGCAAATATAGAAATTAATGCAAAATTGACAGTAGATGAAGTAACTAACTTCGATATAAAGAAAAATTATATAGCAAGATTTGAAGAGAAGGAGGAAAAATAATATGTGGTTATTAGTTTTAATATTAAGCATTAAATTGCAAATGCCAACTTGGTATTGGATTATATTTAATATAATTACAATATTAAGACCATATATAGGACTATTTTGTAATATTATAGAGAACGAAATAACAAAAAATAGCAAATGAAATTGATACACCAGATAAGGTATTAAAAGATACAATGGAGTGTTCAATTAATAAATAAGTTATTAACATTTTATAATTATAAATTTTAGACGTAGACGTACGTCTATTTTTTATGCCTTTTTACTGATTGCAGGCTATAAAGAACAACAGAATACAAATTCGCAATGGCTGGGGCTTTTAGCAATGGCTGGGGCAAAAGGAGTAAAGAATGGAAGGGCAAGATAATAATCCAAATAATGCTAATACTGGGGCAAATAATGAATCAGTGGGAGCAAATAACCAAAACAATACAGGAGCAAACAACAATCCTGTTACATTTGATGATTTTCTGAAAGATGGAAAGAATCAAGCAGAATTTGACAAAAGAGTTCAAAAAGCTATAAACACAGCAAAAACAAACTGGGAAGAAATGATGAACAGTGAAAAAAGTGAAGCTGAAAAGTTAGCAAAAATGAACAAAGAACAAAAACTTGAATATCAAGCACAAAAAGAAAGAACAGACAAAGAAAAAGCACTTGCAGAATTAAATGCTTATAAATTAAAAGAACAAGCAACAAAAATAGCAAGCGAAAAAGGATTGGATATATCTTTATTGACTTTCTTTAATTTTGAAACAGTTAAGGCAGAAGAAATTAATTCAAAAATAGAAGATGTTTCAAATGCTTTTAATAAAGCTGTTGAAAAAGCTGTAAATGAAAGATTAAAAGAAGATACTCCAATACAAAAAACAGGTATTGATAATACAAAAAGCAAATCAATAGCTAGATCAAGTTATTAAAAAATAGGAGGAATAAAAAATGGGAGAAATTACACAAGAAGCATTAAACATAATGCTACAAGATGGTAAAACAAAAGATAATTTAAAACAAGTATTAAGTGGAGTTCTAGAAAATGTTGCATCAAGAGCAATATCAGAACAAATCAAAGCAAAAAATGGTTCAGGAAATCCAGAAGGCGGAGTAATTGAATACAAAAGATTTGTAAATGCAGAATTAAAAGACAAAGGTACTGCAAGAGCAGCTGGTAAAGGAGATAAAGTAAAAGCTAAACCAGTAAAAGTTGTTATAGATACTGATAAAGAAATTGTAGAAGAACTACAAGGAAAAGACGTAAAACTTTATGGTATTGATGGCATGGCTGAAAAAAGAAAAGTAAATCATCAATCAGCTATTATAAGATACTTAGATAGAGAATTTTTTGCCAAAGTATTAGAAGGAACAGAAGTACAAGCAAAAGACAATATTCAAGATACAATTGATACTTTGTTACAAAAAGCAAGAACATTAAGAAATGATTTTATTGATGGAATAGAATCAGATTTATTAGTAATTGTTGTTGATAGCGAATACAGAAAAGGAATGAAAAAAATTCTTGACGATTTACCAAACGGAACAGATCCAAAGGAACAAGCAATTGGTATGTATGATTCTGTTAGAGTTTATGAATCAACAAGATTACCAGAAGGTGTAAAAGCTGTTGTAATGATGGATGGAGCTATAGCTCAACCATTCTATGTATCAGAATATGGAGCAGAAAAAGTACCATTCGATGATGCTGTAGCATTAGAAGATTTCTTATATAAAGGAACAAAAGCATTAATGGAAGATACTATATTCTATGTAACAGATGCTAAACTTACAGAATTAATTGTAGAATCAGAAGCAGGAACATCAACAGGAAAAACAAAAATAACTGTTACACCATCACTATCTGCAGGAAATAGTTATAAATATAAAACAGCAGCTAATCCAACAATGCCAGAATATGATGCTGTCTGCACATCTGGATATACAGCTTGGAATGGAACAAATGAAATAACAGCAACAACAGGTCAAAAAATAATCATTGTTGAAGTTAATTCAGAGAATAAAGCAAAAAAAGCAGGAATGACAACAATTACTTCAATGGCTTAGAAAAAAATAGGAGGCAATAGAAAATGGACGATAATATAGATAAAATAATAGCTGATTTAGGAGCTAATTATAAAGATGACAAAAATGTATTAAAAGAAATATTAGAGGAAGTAACTTCTATTGCCTCTGATATTTCTAATAGACAAAAAAATGATGAGAAGTTATTTCCATATATTAAGAAAGCAGTAAAAGCAATATATCTTTCAAGAGGAGCAGAAGGCTTAACAAGTCGTGGAGAAGGTTCTATATCAAGTTCATATGAAGATATTATAGAAAAATTAAGAAATGACATTATAAAATCTGGATTAAGGAGGATTAAGTAATGCTATTACGAGATTTAACAAAAGTATATATATCAGAGTATGAAGAAATAGAAGACCACGGAGAAACAGATAAAAAATGGAAATATAAAAGCATAGCTTGGCTAAATATGCAACAAGACGTAAACGAACTAGACAAAAAGTCTACAGGAGAAGTAGATTATAGTATTTATAAAGGCAGAAGTACAAGAGATTATGAGATACAAAAAGGTGACGGAGTATCATTCGAAGACGTCTCAAAATTAGAGGAATTTATTCCTGAATATAGAGTATTAGATAAAAATAAAATAGGAAATACGTATGTATATAGAATGGAGAAAATGCAAAAATGATAAGCTGTGATATAAAAATAAAACATAATTTCAAAAATATTAATGCTATAATTCAAAAACTACCACAAACTGCAAAAATAATAACTGAAGACATACTAAAAAATATTCAAGGGTATGCAGTAAAACTAGAAAAAAGCCATAAAGAAGATGGTATAATAGTAGAAATGATAGATATGTCTACAAAAGAAGTAAAAGGAAGGGTCTATGCTGACCCTTCTAAATTTATGACTGAAAATGGACAATCATATTTATGGTTTGAATACTTTGGCACAGGACAGTGGGCAGAGCAAGAACATATAGGAAAAACAAAACACTTTATTGAATCAGGTTATACAGAATGGTATATACCTGTAAATAAAGTTGGCAGATCATTAAGTTATCCAATTATAACCATAAAAGGAAAGCAATTTTATGTTGCAGTAGGCTCAAAAGCCAATCACTTTATAGCCGATGCAGGTTTTCAAAGCAGAAATGAAAATGCAGAGATAGTTAAGAAAAAATTAGATGAAATGTTAATGGAGGTATGTAAATGAAAGATTTAAGCGAATTACAATTTAGCGATTTAGTATATGAAAAGCTAGAAAAATTGTATAAAAATAAACCAATTTTAAGTAATCCAAATACAGAAAGTAAATTTCCTATATTGGAATTACATACACCTTTAAAGTCAGTAAATCTAACAGAAAACGGATTTCCAATTCGTTCTACATTTCAAATATCAATAACTTGTTGGAATGAAAAGCAACGCCAAGCAATGAAAATGATAGATGAAGTTGATAAAAAACTTCAAGAACTTAATTTTACAAGGACGAATACCAGTCCTGCAGTATATGATCCTATATTGCAAAAATACGGTATAACAATAACATTTGAGGTTTGTTATAATTCAATAACAACCTCTTTTAATTTAAGATAATAAGGAGGAATTAGAGATGGAAGGAGAAATACCAAAAGCAACGACACCACAAGTTGCTATGAAAGCTGAGGTATCATATGCACTAACTTTAACAGGAGAAAAAACAAAAATAGGTTATGTTCAAAAAATTGGACAATTAAAAACTCTAAAAGAGGGACAAACATATAGTGCTTTAGATTTAGAAGAAGAAAGAATGGCTAAAGGAAAAAGAAAAGCGGAAACAGTTGATATAGAAATGATGTTCATACAAGAGACACATAAAGCTATTCAAGCTATAGCAGATGCAGATACATCAATATACTTATTCGTAAAATATCCAGAATCAACAGCATCAGTTGCTACTAAGCCATTGGTTCAAACTGTTAAATGTACTGTAGATATTGCAGGACAAGAGATAAACGATGGAGATTTCATAAAAGATACTATGAGGGTTTACAAAGAAACAAAAACAGTTGAAACAGATGGATATCCAGTTGAAGGAGATTCAACAAAATTTTAATTTAGGAGAAGGCTTGTGCCTTCTCTCTTTTGCAAAGGAGAGAATTAAAGATGATTATAGAAACAAAAAATAAAACAATTAATTTAGTACTAAAAACAAGAAAAATAGTAGACATAGCTAATCTACTAAAAAACAAAAATTTTGAAGAAGTATTTATAAAAGCATATTCTATATTAGATATAGAAGCATTGTCAAAAATAATATTTAAATTAGCAGAAAATGAAAACGGTGAAAGTATATTCACATCATCAAGTGAAGTGTATGACTTTATGGATGATTGTAGAGCAGAAGGAATAACTATAAGTGAATTATATGCAAAGATAGCAGAGACATTGAATAATGAGGGTTTTTTCAAAAAGAAAATGGACAAGAAAGAACTAAAAGAAATAACATTAAATCCATTATTAACAATGAATACAGACAAATTATTGGAAAAAGCAGTAGAGAATGCAGCCAACAGAGTAGTGGAAAAAGAAATAATGGCTCAAATTTAAAAGGATTAAATGATATTATTGAAAATATAAGAAAAGCTAACAATTTAATAGAATTAATATATTCTATAGAATCATTGGCATATTATTTTGATATGAAACCACATGAATTTTGGAATAGTAGATATTCAGAAATAAATATATACTGCCAAACTCATCTTTTAAAAATAATTGATAACTTAAAAAGCGAAATTAATCTACAAGAATCGGTAACTAATAAACTTATAAGAGCAGATAGTATGAGCAAAGATCCTAAAATTATTCTAATTAGAGATGATTATAAAGAATTATTTAAAATAGAAGAGAAAGAACAAACATTAGAAGAGCAAAGAATGTTATTTAAGGGATAAATGATAAAAAATATATATTTTCGACAAAATTCGACATGTTTTTTTAACTTGAAATGATATAATTTTATTCATAATTAAAATTAATAGGAGGAGATTTTATTATGGAGACACAAATAGAAACTAAATTTTGTAAATACTGCGGAGAGAAGATACCGGTAGATGCTATAATATGTACTAAATGTGGAAGGCAAAAAGAACAATTAAAAAGTGAACAACCACAAGTTATAGTAAACAACACAAATACTAATGTAAACAGAAATATAAATTCGACTAGAGGTGGACAAAAAAACAAATGGGTTGCATTACTACTATGTATATTCTTAGGATTTCTAGGGGCTCATAAATTTTATGAAGGTAAGATTTTGTTAGGGGTGGTATATTTATGCACATGTGGACTATTTGGAATAGGATTAATAATTGATTTTATATCATTACTATTTAAGCCAAATCCATACTATGTTTAAATCACAGTCAAAAAGAAAACACATACTTATGTACTGAAATAAGATAAGCAGTACAAACAAAGTATGTGTTTTTATTTTGGTTAAAATATAAGGAAGGAGGGATTTTAATGACGGTAGAAGAGATAGAAATCATAGTAACTGCAAAAATAGAAGAAGCATTAAAAGAGTTTCAAAAAATAGTACCAACCATAAAAAAACAGATGGATCAAACACAGAATGCTTTTTCAAAAATAAATACAAAAGAGATGAAAAATAAAGTACAGCAGGCAGTTTTCTTTATCAAGAAAAAACTACAAGAGATTAGAAAAAGCTTAGCAAATAATGAACTTGCAATAAAAGTTAATAATAAAGATGCACAAAAACAAATATCTCAGATACAAAAGCAAATTGATAGTTTACAAGAAAAAATAAATGCCCGAAAAATAAAATTAGATATAATAACACCTAAGTTAGATAAAATAGCTAATGAACCAATGAATAAAGTAAATCCTGAAAGGCTAGAAAACAATAAACAATATATTAATTTGAGCGATAAAGAAGAAGTATTAGTAAAAGAAATACAATATTATAATAAGCAACTTAGCGAAGCAAAGAGCAAAATGTCGCAATTAAGACAACAAATATCTCAGACAGCAACTACTCAAAACAAATTGAGTAGTTTTTTTGAAGCATTTAAGCAAAAAATAGAACAAGTTAAACCTAGTATGTCTAGTATAAAAAATAGTTTTAAAGGACTACCGAAAATAACTCAAAATATTACAAATAATATAAAAGGAATGGGGACAGGATTAAGGCAAGGAATAGGAAACGTTATGAAATATGCTATGGCATTATTCTCATTAAGAAGCATTTATTCTGTTTTAAGTGGTTGTGCAAATACATGGTTATCAAGTCAAAATGCAGGAGCTAAACAGTTAAGTGCAAACATTGAATATATGAAATATGCTATGGGAAGTGCATTAGCACCAGTTATTCAGTTTGTAACAAATTTAGTTTATCAATTAATGAAAGCTATACAAAGTGTAGCTTATGCACTAACAGGAGTAAATATATTTGCTAAAGCAAGTGCGAGTTCATATGCAAATATGGCTGGAAACGCAAAAAAAGCGAAAGAAGAAACAAAACAATTAGCTGGGGTTCATGATGAAATCAACAATATCTCTGATAGCAATAATTCAGATAGTGGAAGCGGAGGAACAACAGCACCAAGTTTTGATTTATCTAAAGTAGATAATAGTATTATAGATACAATAAAAAATGGAAATTGGTATGAAGTTGGAGCAACAATTGGAGAAAAATTAAATGATGCAATGAATAACATACCTTGGGATAAAATACAAAATACAGCAAAAAAAATTGGAACTAATATTGCACAATTTTTAAATGGTTTCATAGCAACAACAGACTGGAAGCAAGTCGGAAATACTATAGCACAAGGAATAAATACTGCAATCTATCTTGTTCAATCATTTGCTCATACATTTAATTGGTCAGGTTTAGGAAGTGCTGTTGCTAATGCAATCAATGGATTTTTTAAAAATACAAATTGGGGAGCATTAGGAGATACAATAAGTACAGGTATTAAGGGAGCTTTAAATGGTATTACAGCATTTTTCAAAGATTTTGATTGGAGTTTTATTGTTCAAGGGTTAATTGATTTTTGCAAAAACATAGATTGGAATGGAATTGTAGACTCAATGTTTGAAATGTTGGGAAGTGCTTTTGCAAGCTTTGTTAATTTAGGAATGATTCTAGGAGAAAAAATAAATGAAGCTATAGATGAAGCAGGAAATTTTTTCAGTGAAAAAATAAATGAATGTGGAGGAAATGTTGTTGAGGGGATTTTCAAGGGAATAATTGAAGCTCTTGGAAATTTAGGACAATGGATCATAGATCATATTTTTACACCTTTTATAGAAGGATTTAAAAATGTGTTTGGAATACATTCACCATCTACAGTCATGGCAGAATTAGGAACATATATAATTCAAGGACTACTTGATGGAATATCTAGCCTAGTAGATAGTATAAAGCGAATTTGGGAAAATATAAAACAGACAGCAATTAGTATATTTAATAGCGTGAAAGATAATATTTCAAATATTTTTAACAATACAAAAAATATAGCATCAAACATATGGAACAATATTACATCCAATATAAGAAATG
>OGPV01001977.1_pt1 | contig 12860 bp, 8 predicted proteins | sample 1553001 | NCBI WGS metagenome assembly OGPV01 (sample SAMEA2580268, study PRJEB22360) | human gut metagenome | biome: human gut; feature: human-associated habitat; material: faeces | place: Denmark | collected 2008/2010
TGTTGCGGACCGAACGGCGTCCGGCCGGCGCCACGCGGACCACGCTCCCTTCGCCGACGGGGAAGCTCTGGCCGTCGACCTGGAATTCGCCCTGCCCGCTCAGGAAGAAGTAGAGCTCCTCGTGGGTGCGGTGGGTGTGCAGGAAGCCGGTCTCGGTGCCGGGGGCAAAGCTCTGGAACGAAAACTCGGCGCCCGTCGCGCCGACGGCGGCTCCGCCGAAGACCTTGCCGGGAAGCTCTGCGTCGGGTCCCAGCGGCAGCCGGTATTCGCCCAATCGGGCCATCTCGCCCGCATCGACGGCGGTGAAGTGCTCGCCCGCCGCAATCTGTTTCATCTGTTTCATGTTCGTATCGTTTTTTTTGAGGTTTGCGTAGTGTCGGTTCCCGGTTGAGGCTGTCGCCCTGTGCAACGGCCCGAATGGGGGCTCCGTGTGTGCCAATGACCCGGAATACGGCGGCAAAGTTATGTGTTTGTTTGTTGTCCGTCAAGAAGTTTCGTTTCGGTAACATGGTAACCTTTTGCTCGGTTTTGCTGAAAATGACCGATTTGCGCGGAGCAAAAAAAGAGGAATTTTTTCGACCCTCGGTGGTGCATTTCTTCCGATTTTGCAGTTACTTTGCGGAAGAGAGTCACTTTGTTTTGTAAATCGTATGGAAAAACCTGTGCAAAAAAACTCCGCCGCGAAGTATTCGCTCGTGGAAATCTGCCCCGTGCGCAACGTCGTTGCCCGGTTCGGCAACAAGTGGTCGCTGCTTGTGATTCTGCTGCTCGACGAGAGCGGGGTGCTGCGTTTCAACGAGTTGAGCCGCCTGATTCCGGACATCTCGTCGCGGGTTCTTTCGGGGACGCTGCGCATGCTCGAAGCCGACGGGTTGGTCGACCGGCAGGTCTATCCGGTCGTGCCGCCGCGCGTGGAGTACCGGCTGACCGAGACCGGGCGTTCGCTCGTGCCGCTAATCGGACAGTTGACGCGCTGGGCTCAGGAGCACATGGGCGAAATCGTCGACCACCGTCGCCGCTACGAGGCTGCGCACGGTGCCTCCGCCGGGCATTAGGGCCGCCGCACCGGGACAGGAACTGCCCGCTATCGGTTCTGGATGCCGGTGTTGCATGCTGCCTGCCGGCGGTTCTGGATGCCCGCCGACGGTCGCTGCGGTTCGGCACCGGGGAACTTCGGTCCGCCCCGGCCTTGCCCTCTGGCCCCGCTCCGAGCTTCGCCCCGGAACCACTCCGGCCTCACCCCGACTTCATCCCGGCCCCGCCCCGGAACCACCACCGAACCCGTTCCCGAGCGGGTCGTACATCGTGTGCCGGGGAGGCCGCTGTTGATAAATTATCGAAAACTTTGGCCGGAAATTTGCCGCAAAGCCCCCGGAATCGGCTATTTTTGTGAAAAACAACAGTGAAGTTATGGCAGAGATGAAACAATTCGGCCTCGATATCGACATCGATGATGCGGTGGCTCAGGGCAACTATTCCAATCTGGTAATCATCACCCACTCCACGTCGGAATTCATCGTCGATTTTGCGACGGTGCTTCCCGGAGTCCAGAAGGCCAAAATCAAGAGCCGCATCATTCTGACGCCCGAACATGCCAAGCGGCTGCTGATGTCGCTGCAGGACAACATCGTCCGCTACGAGAGCAACGTCGGCAAAATCGAGATTCCCCGTCCGCAGCCGGTTCCCGACTCGGGACCCAAGATGGGCCAGGCCTGATTCCGCGCGCCGGACTCTTTCGGGGATGGGTTCTTCCGGGGGCGGAATATTTTCGCTCTCCCCTCGGCCCTCCGGGACTTGAGTTTGGGCTTTCCCGTTTTTAGGTTTTCGGGCTCCCGGATGTCGCCGCCGGTTGCCGGGCAGAAGGGTGCACCGGCCGGTGTGGTTCGTCCGCGCCGTGTCGGGCCTTATGGGGTTGCTGCGGCGGTCGTTCTCCGGGAGACGGCTTCTCGTCCGACGGTTTTTTCGGACCCTGATGACCCTGATGACTTTGACGACCCGCCGCTTCGTCGCCTGTCGTTCATTCCTTTTGCCCTACGTCCGCCGCTCATTCCCGCCGCCTGCCGTCTGCCGTCTGCCGTTCCGTCGCCTGCTGCTCCGGCCCGGCATTCCGGAGCAAAACGCCCCTGGCCGCCCCGCCGCCCGTTGCCGGGCCTGCCGCTCCGGCCCGGCATTTCGGAGCAAAACGCCCCTGGCCGCTCCGCCGCCTCCGTCCGGTTTGTCCGGTGTTCTCCCTCTCCGCCCCCCCCCACGATAAAACACGAAGAGACAAAAACGTCGTCCTGCGACAAGGCAGGACGACGTTTTTCTTGTCTTGCGGGGCTGACCGCTGCGGGTCAGAGCGCCTCGCCGACGACATAGGTGCTGCCGCCGATGAAAATCATGTCTTCGGGCGTGGCCAGTTCGCGGGCGCAGGCCACGGCCTGCTGGACGTCGGCCACCACCTCGCCGCGGAGTCCGTATTCGGCGGCGCGCTCGGCCAGCTCGCCGGCCGGAATCGCACGGTGGCTCTTCGCCTGCGTGAAGATGTAGTGGGCGTCGGCGGGCAGCAGCGGGAACATGTGGCCCAGGTCCTTGTCGTTCACCACGCCCAGCACGCAGTAGAGGTGGGCGTAGTCCGGACGCAGGCGGTTCAGCTGTTCGCCCACATAGGCGATGCCGTGGGCGTTGTGGCCCGTATCGCAGATGACGAGCGGCTTCTCGCCCAGCTTCTGCCAGCGGCCGCGCAGCGAGGTGTGGGCTGCAGCGTCGCGCGTGCCCTCGAGGAAGGCGCGGCGGCTGATGGTCAGCGGCGTCTCCTCGTGCAGGAAGTCGATGGCCGCCGTGGCCGTGATGATGTTGTGGCGCTGGTAGTCGCCCGCCAGGTCGAGCAGCACCTCGAAGTCGCGGCCGTCGCGCGTGCGGCGCAGACGGAACAACTGGCGCTCTCCGGCCGGTTCCTGGCCGGTGCAGGTGAAGATTTCCTCGGCGTGGAGCAGCTTCGACTTGTTGGCGGCGGCCACCTCGGCGAAGATGCGGTCGCAGCGCTCGTCGTGCTCGCCGATGATGACCGGGATGCTCTTCTTGATGATGCCGGCCTTCTCGGCGGCAATCTTCTCGGGGGTGTTGCCCAGCAGCGCCGTGTGCTCCATGCCGATGTTGGTGATGATGCTCAGGATGGGCACGATGATGTTCGTGGCGTCGAGCCGTCCGCCGAGCCCCGTCTCGATGACGGCCACCTCGACGTCGCTCTGCGCGAAGTAGTCGAAGGCCAGCGCTGCGGTCATCTCGAAGAACGAGAGCCCCAGCTCGACCATGCGGTCGTGGTGCTTGTCGACGAAGTTGACCACCTTCTGTTTGGAAATCATCTCGCCGTCGACGCGGATGCGCTCACGAAAGTCCTGCAGGTGGGGCGAGGTGAAGAGTCCCGTGCGGTAGCCGGCCTGCTGGAGCACCGAGGCGATGATGTGCGAGACGGAGCCCTTGCCGTTGGTGCCGGCCACGTGGATGGTGAAGAAGTTGCGCTGAGGGTTGCCCAACAGACGGCAGAAGGAGGCGATGCGCTCCAGCCCCGGCTTGTAGGCCGTCGCTCCGTCGGTCTCGTAGGCCGGCAGCGACGAGAAGAGAAAATCGAGAGTCTGGGAATAGTTCATATCGTTTCGGGAGAGATTTTTTCGTATTCCTGGCCTCAGTCCACCAGATAGTTGCGCTTGCGGACGCGGTAGGCGACGTAGTAGAGCACGCAGAGCAGCGCCACGTAGCGGGCGATGCGGGCGATGTAGTCGCCGTAGCGCGTGTAGAAGGTGAGCCGGCCGTCGAGCGCCACCTCGTCGGTGAGCGTTCCGCGCTCCTCCCAGCCGAGGGTCCGGCCGATGTCGCCCCGCGCCGTGATGAAGCCCGACATGCCGGTGTTGGCCGAGCGGGCGATGGCGCGGCGGTGTTCGATGGCGCGCAGCCGCGAGATGGTGAACAGGTGGCGGTAGCCGGGCGTGTCGCCCCACCAGCCGTCGTTCGAGATGATGAAGAGCGCCCGTGCGTCGCGGCGCACGAACTCGCCGCAGAAGTCGCCGTAGAGCCCCTCGTAGCAGATGGTGGCGGCCGTCTTCGTGCCCTCATGCTCGAAGACGGGGCCCGGTGTGCCGATGCCGATTTGGCCCAGCGTGCCTCCCAGGTCGATGACCAGGAACTTCAGCACGTCGAAGACCCACGTGGGGGTGTTCTCCACGCCGATGACCAGCCGCCCCTTGTGGTGGAGCTGGACGCGGGCGGCCGAGTCGATGCCCAGCGCCGTGTTGTAGATGTCGATGTATCCGCCGCCGTCGTAGGGACGCGCCGTTTCGGACTGCGTTCCTGCGGGGTAATGGCGCAGCGTGTTGGCTCCCGTGACGAGCAGAGCCCCCGAATTGCGCTCGCGCAGCAGTCCGGCGAAGCGCCGTACGGGGTCGGCCGTGGTGAGCGACCGCTCCCACCAGTAGCCCGGCACGGCGGTCTCGGGCAGCAGGATGTAGTCGGCGTCGGTCGGAGCTTCGCCCGCCAGGGAGAGCAGGTTCTCCATCTGCTGCTCCTCGGTGCCGGCGGCGAACTTGTCGTAGCAGTCGACGTTGGGCTGGACGAGTGTCACGCGGGCCTTCGTCTCGGGCTCCTCGTACCCCGCGTAGAGTCCCAGCGAGAGGAGCATCGGCACGACGATGGCCGCGGCGGTCACCAGCGCCCGCCGGCGCGAGGGGCTGCGCAGCGTCTCGAAGAGGAGGATGTTGACCAGCAGCACCCAGAGCGAGCCTCCGAAGACGCCCGTGTATTCGTACCACTGTATGAGGCGGATGTCGTGCGAGAAACCGTTGCCCAGGATGAGCCAGGGCCACGAGAAGTCCCCGACCGTGTACCAGTATTCGGTGGTGAGCCACCCGGCGACGAGCAGCGTGTAGGCCAGCGCCTTCGGAGCCCGTTTCGAGACGGTGTGGAACGACATGAAGGCGAGCATGTTGAGGAACGTCGAGGCGAGCGTCGCGGCGATGGGGCCCACCGGCGTGGCGTTCCAAATCCACCAGACGGTCATCGCGTTCCACAGCACGAAGGTGAGCAGCGCCCAGCCGAACATGCCCCACCACGAGCGGCGCGAACCGTCGCGTCCGTCGCTGAGCCAGAGCAGCGGGACGAAAGCCACGAGCAGCGTGAGGCCCGTCATGCCGAGCCATCCCGCCGAAAGCAGAAGTGCCGAAAGAATAGCTGCCGCGTATTTCCGGAGCATGGGGTCGTGGATTTTAACGAGCACAAAAGTAGTCAAAGCAACCGAGATTTTCAAAATAATCCCTATTTTTGTATCATAAGGAAACTCAAAAACTCTTGCTTATGAAGAACTTTGCCTGGATGGGACTGGTGCTCTGCGCGGTGCTGGCCCTGAGCGGATGCTCCCCGTCGCACGACGGTTACCGAATCGAGGAGGGCATGCTCGTCTTCGACACTCCGGCCCGCGAGCCGGGACAGCGGTCGGTGCTCGGCCTTGCGGTGGAGCCCATCCCCGTGGTGCGGGTGGGATTCATCGGTCTGGGCATGCGCGGCCCGGGTGCCGTCGAGCGTTTCACCCATCTGGACAGCGTGCGGATTGTCGCCCTGTGCGACCTCTATCCCGAGCGGGCGACCGCCGCACAGCAGCTCCTCGCCGAGCGGGGCCTGCCCGCCGCGGCCGAATACAGCGGCGAGGAGGGGTGGAAGGAGCTCTGCGAGCGCGACGACATCGACCTGGTCTACATCTGCACGCCGTGGCAGCTCCACGTGCCGATGGCGGTCTATGCCATGGAGCACGGCAAGCATGTGGCCGTCGAGGTGCCGGCCGCCACGTCGCTCGAGGAGTGCTGGCAGCTGGTCAATACGGCCGAGAAGACGCAGCGCCACTGCATGATGCTCGAGAACTGCGTCTACGACTTCTTCGAGCTGACGACGCTCAACATGGCGCAGCACGGGCTCTTCGGCGAGCTGCTCGAGGCCGAGGGGGCCTACATCCACAACCTCGAACCCTTCTGGGACTACTATCAGGGCAACTGGCGTCTCGAATTCAACCGCACGCACCGCGGTGACGTCTATGCCACCCACGGACTGGGCCCCGTCTGCCAGCTCTTCGACATCCATCGCGGCGACCGCATGCGCTATCTGGTGGCGATGGACACCCCGTCGGTCAACGGCCGCGAACTGGCCCGCGAAAAGATGGGCACCGACTCGTTCGCCAACGGCGACCACACCCTGACGCTCATCAAGACCGAGCGCGGCCGCGTCATCCATCTCCAGCACAACGTCTATACGCCGCGTCCCTACAGCCGCATGTACGCCGTGACGGGCACCGAGGGCTATGCCAGCAAATATCCCGTCGAGGGATACGCCTTCCGTCCCGAGCAACTCTCCGATGCCGGGGTCCCCGACCACGAGAACCTGAGCGAACACTCGTTCCTGCCCGATGCGGCGCGCGAGGCGCTGATGCGGCGCTACGAGCACCCTATCGCGGCCGAAATCGCCGAAAAGGCGAAGCAGGTGGGCGGCCACGGCGGCATGGACTTCATCATGGACTACCGGCTGGTCTACTGCCTGCGCCACGGGCTGCCGCTCGACCAGGATGTCTACGATGCGGCCGAGTGGTCGTGCATCGGGGCGCTGACCGCCGCCTCGCTCGAGCGGGGCAGCATGCCGGTGGCCGTGCCCGACTTCACGCGCGGCGACTGGAACAAGGTCGACGGCTACCGCCACGCCATGGCCGAGTAGGTTGGCGTGCGGCCGCCCGAGGGGGGGGCGGCGGTGTGCAGCCCCGGGAGGTGTGCCGGCGATGGAGCCCGAGCGGAGCGCTGAGTGCTGCCCGGAGGGGGTTGGCGGCGATGCCGCCCGAGTGGGCGGCGGCGTGCTGCCGGGCATCTTTTCCGCCGCCGGCGGTTCTGTCTGACTGATAGCTTTTTTTGGGGATATTTTGCTACCTTTGCCCCGCCGCGGAGCTCCGCCACGGCCCGGGCGTGGAAAAATTCCACGCATGTGTGGAATCCGACGCCCCTGCGGGACGATTTTTCCAGACGTGCATTCTGTTGTGAAGCAGATGATTGCGCTTGAGGAAGAGGCTCCGGCACGGGGCTTGACCGATTCGGAGAAATTTTTGTTGCATATTTTTTAGTTGATACCCCTTATGAATTTCGAACGGATAAAGTCGGCCGTCGCCCAGTGGACCCCGGACTTTGTGAAAAACGCCTTTGCACGGATTCCCCGAGTGGAAATCCACCTCAGCCGTTGGCAGCAGATTACGGCGGGCGTGCTCGTCGTGGTGCTTGTCGCAGGACTGCTCCTGTGGTATCTGTGGCCCCGCCCCGAAATCGAGGTGCTGCCCGTGGTGGAGGTCGAACCGGTGAAGACCGAGGACGTGAACATCTACGGCGAGTACGTGGGCCGCATCCGCGCCCAGCAGTTCGTCGAAATCCGCGCCCGCGTCGAGGGATACCTCGAAAAGATGCTCTTTGCCGAGGGTACCTATATCAAGAAAGGCCAGACGCTCTTCGTCATCGACCCGCGGCTCTACCGGGCCCGCGCCAACAAGGCGGCCGCCCAGCTCAACAAGGCCCGGGCGCAGGAGACCAAGGCCAAGCGCGACCTGGACCGTATCCGTCCCCTCTACGAGCAGAATGCCGCCAGCCAGCTGGACCTCGACAACGCGATAGCCACCTATGAGAGCGCCGCGGCCGACGTGGTGGTCTGCGAGGCCGACCTCACGCAGGCCGAGATGACGCTCGGCTACACCACCGTGCAGTCGCCCATCTCGGGCTATATCTCCGAACGCCACGTCGACATCGGTACGCTCGTCGGCCCCGGCGGCCAGTCGCTGCTGGCCACCGTCGTCAAGAGCGACACGGTGCGCGTCGACTTCAGCATGACGGCCCTCGACTACCTGCGCAGCAAGGAGCGCAACGTCAACCTGGGCCAGAAGGATACCGCCCGCAAGTGGAACCCCTACATCACGGTGACGCTGGCCGACGGCTCGCAGTACCCCTACCGCGGTCTGGTCGACTTTGCCGACCCGCAGGTCGACCCCCAGACGGGTACCTTCTCCGTACGTGCCGAGATGGCCAACCCCGACCACATCCTGCTGCCCGGACAGTTCACCACCGTCAAGCTGCTGCTCGACGTGCGTGAGGACGCCGTGGTGGTGCCGACCAAGGCGGTGGTCATCGAAAAGGGCGGCGCCTATATCTTCGTGGTGCGCCCCGACAGCGTGGTCGAGAAGCGCTTCGTCGAGACGGGCCCCGAAATCGGCAACAACATCGTCGTCGAGCGCGGTCTGGCCCCCGAGGAGGACATCGTCGTCGAGGGTTATCACAAACTCTCGCACGGCATACGGGTCGAGCCCGTGGCTGCAGCTCTGCGGACCGAGGAGCAGGACGATAGCGAAAAGTAACCGGAGGGAACAGAGCCTATGAAAAGCGACTTTTTTATCGACAGGCCCGTCTTCTCGACGGTGCTCTCCATCATCATCGTGATTGTCGGCTGCATCGGCCTGGCACTGCTGCCGGTCGACCAGTATCCGCAGATTGTCCCGCCCGTGGTGAAGATTTCGGCCTCCTATCCGGGAGCCGACGCCCAGACCGTATCGCAGGCGGTGGCCACCCCCATCGAGCAGGAGTTGAACGGTACGCCCGGCATGATTTACATGGAGTCGTCGAGCTCCAACTCGGGCGGCTTCTCGGTGACGGTGACCTTCGACATCTCGACCAACCCTGACCTGGCGGCGGTCGACATCCAGAACCGAATCAAGGAGGCCGAGGCGCGTCTGCCGGCCGAGGTGGTGCAGAACGGCATCTCGGTCGAGAAGCAGGCGTCGAGCAAGCTCCTGACCATCACGCTGCTCTCGAACGACCCGAAGTTCGATGAAATCTACCTCTCGAACTACGCGACGCTCAACGTGCTCGACATGTTGCGCCGTATCCCGGGCGTGGGCCGAGTGTCGAACGTCGGCAGCCGTTACTACGCCATGCAGATTTGGGTGCAGCCCGACCGTCTGGCCGCCCTCGGCATCACGGTCAAGGACCTGCAGAACGCCCTGAAGGACCAGAACCGCGAATCGGCCGCCGGCGTGCTGGGCCAGGCGCCCATGTCGGGGCTCGACGTGACGACGCCCATCACGGCGCAGGGCCGCCTTTCGTCGGTGAGCCAGTTCGAGAACATCGTCGTGCGGGCCAACCCCGACGGCTCCATCATCCGCCTGCGCGACGTGGCACGCATCTCGCTCGAGGCGCAGTCCTACGCGACCGAGAGCGGTATCAACAGCGGCAACGCCGCCGTGCTCGACATCTACATGCTGCCGGGCGCCAACGCCATGCAGGTGGCCGAGTCGGTGCGTACGGCCATGGATGAAATCAGCCGCAGCTTCCCCGAAGGCATCTCCTACGAGATTCCCTTCGACATGACCACCTACATCAACGAGTCCATCCACCACGTCTACCGCACGCTCTTCGAGGCGCTGCTGCTGGTGATTCTGGTAGTCTTCCTCTCGCTGCAGAGCTGGCGTGCGACGCTCATCCCCATCGTGGCGGTCCCCATCTCGCTCATCGGAACCTTCGGCGTGATGCTCATCTTCGGCTTCTCGCTCAACATGCAGACGCTGCTGGGTCTGATTCTGGCCATCGGTATCGTCGTCGACGACGCGATTGTGGTGGTCGAGAACGTCGACCGCATCATGAACGAGGAGCACCTCTCGCCCTACGAGGCGACCAAGAAGGCGATGAGCGGCATCGGCGGCGCGCTGGTGGCCATGTCACTGGTGCTCTGTGCCGTATTCGTGCCGGTGAGCTTCCTCTCGGGCATCACGGGACAGCTCTACCGCCAGTTTACCATCACCATCGCCGTATCGGTCATCATCTCGACCATCGTGGCGCTGACGCTCAGCCCGGTGATGTGTTCGCTCTTCCTGCGTCCCGAGGGCGCCGAGCGCAAACCCCGCTTCTTCCGCCTCATCAACCTGGGGCTGGCCCGCGGCAACAACCTCTACGGGCGGATGATTGGCCGCTCGTTGACCCGTTCGCGGCGGATGTTCGCCGCCTTCGGCGTCGTGCTCATCGGCATCTGGCTCATGAACCGGCTGGTTCCCCAGAGCTTCATGCCCCAGGAGGACCAGGGATACTTCACCGTCGAACTGGAGCTGCCCGAGTCGGCGACCATCGAGCGTACGCGCGAGGTGACCGACCGTGCGATGGCCTACCTGATGGAGGACCCCGACGTGAAGTACGTGCTCAACGTCACCGGTTCGAGCCCCCGCGTGGGTACGAGCCAGGCGCGCAGCCAGCTGACGGTGATTCTCAAGGACTGGAACGAGCGCGAGACGGAGGACGTGAGCGAGGTGATGGAGCGCGTGCGCGAGGAGTTCTCGAGCTATCCCGAAAGCAAGGTCTACCTGTCGCGTCCGCCGGTGATTCCGGGCCTCGGAGCGTCGGGTGGTTTCGAGATGGTGCTCGAGGCGCGTGCCGATGCCGGTTATGCCGACCTGCAGCGGGCCGTCGATACGCTGATGTACTATGCCGAGCGGCGTCCCGAGCTGACGGGTCTCGCCTCGTCGATGCAGAACGACATCCCGCAGCTCTATTTCGACGTCGACCGCGACAAGGCGCAGATGCTCGGCGTGCCGATGTCGGACATCTTCTCGACGATGAAGGCCTTCACGGGCTCCATCTACGTCAACGACTTCAACATGTTCAACCGCATCTACCGCGTCTACATCCAGGCCGAGGCGCCCTACCGTGCGCAGCGCGACAACCTGAACCTCTTCTTCGTGCGGGCCTCGGGCGGTGAGATGGTGCCCGTCACGGCGCTCGGTACGACCCACTACACGACGGGTGCCGGCACCATCAAGCGCTTCAACATGTTCACCTCGGCGGTCATCTCGGGCGAGGCGGCCCATGGCTACAGCTCGGGTCAGGCGATGGACATCCTGCAGCGCATCGTGCGCGAGCACCTGCCCGAGAACATCGGCGTCGAGTGGAGCGGCCTCTCCTATCAGGAGAAGCACGAGGGCGGACAGACCGGTACGGTGCTGGCGCTGGCCTTCCTCTTCGTCTTCCTCTTCCTTGCGGCGCAGTACGAGAGCTGGTCGGTGCCCGTGGCGGGGATTCTCTCGCTGCCGGTGGCCGGTATCGGCGCCTATCTGGGCATCTGGCTCTGCGGGCTGGAGAACAACATCTACTTCCAGATTGGACTGGTGATGCTCGTCGGTCTGGTGGCCAAGAACGCCATCCTGATTGTCGAGTTCGCCAAGGAGGAGGTCGAGAAGGGCCGCGACGTGGTCTCGGCGGCACTCACGGCGGCGCGGCTGCGTTTCCGCCCCATCGTGATGACCTCGCTGGCCTTCATCCTGGGTCTGCTGCCGCTGGTCTTCGCCTCGGGTCCCGGTTCAGCGAGCCGCCAGGGTATCGGTACGGGTGTCTTCTTCGGCATGCTGGTGGCCATTACGGTGGGCATCGTCTACGTCCCCTTCTTCTTCGTCTGGATTTACCGGATTAAAGCCAAACTGAAAAAATGAAACGACTTGCAATACTGTGCTCGCTGCTCACGGCGCTTGCCGCCGCCTCCTGCTCGGCGGTAAGGGAGTGCAAGAGCCCCGAGCTGAACCTCCCGGCGACGATTGCCGAGGGGTATGCCGACTCGCTCACGGTGGCCGACATGGCGTGGTGGGAGTTCTACGGCGACCCGGCCCTGCGACGCATCATCGAGCGTACGCTCGAGAACAACAAGGACATGCTCGCCGCCGCCGCCCGCGTCGAGCAGTTCCGTCAGCTCTACCGCGTGAAGAAGGCCGAGCGGCTGCCCTCCGTCAGCGCGCCGGTCTACGCCAACCGCGAGACGAACGAATATTACGGCCGGCCCTTCAACAACGACCCCGAAATCGGAGTGAAGGCCTCGGTGAGCTGGGAGCTCGACATGTGGGGCAACCTGCGCTGGGCCAAGCGCAAGGGCGGAGCCGAATACATGGCTTCGGTCGAGGACGAGCGGGCGATGCGCATGACGCTCGTGGCCGAGGTCGCATCGGCCTACTTCAACCTGGTGGCGCTCGACAACGAGCTTGCCATCGTGCGGCAGACGCTCCGCACCCGCAGCGAGGGGGTCAAGCAGGCGAAGCTGCGTTTCGAGGGCGGTCTGACCTCGGAGACGGTCTTCCAGCAGGCCAAGGTGGAGTACGCCTCGACGGCGTCGCTCATCCCGGACCTGGAGCGCCGCATCGAAATCACCGAGAACAGCATCTCGCTGCTCATGGGCGAATATCCCGACTGGGAGGTGGTCCGCAGCGGTATGGATACCGAGGTGGTGCTCTCCGATACGATTCCGGTGGGGCTTCCCTCGGAGCTGCTCAAGCGGCGTCCCGACGTGCGCTCCTCGGAGCAGGAGCTGCGTGCGGCGATGGCTGCCGTGGGCGTGGCCTATGCCGACCGCTTCCCGCGGCTGATGCTGACCCTTACGGGCGGTGTCGAGGACGGATACTTCGAACACCTCTTCGAGGCCCCCTTCACCTATATGGCGGCATCGCTCTCGGCGCCGTTGTTCGCCTTTGGGCGCAAGAAGGCGCGCTACCGTGCGGCGGTGGCGGCCTACGACCAGGCGCGGCTGGGCTATGAAAAGAAGGTGCTCGAGGTCTTCAAGGAGGTGAGCGACGCGGTGGTGACCTACCGCAGCGTCCGCAGCTCGGCGACGCTGAAGGCCAACCTGCGCGACGCGGCCCGCAAGTACGTCGACCTGGCGCAGCTGCAGTACCGTGCCGGCAGCATCAACTACCTCGACGTGCTCGACGCCCAGCGCCGTTATTTCGACGCGCAGATTGGCGTGAGCAACGCCGTGCGCGACGAACACCTGGCGATGGTCGACCTCTACAAGGCGCT
>OGPV01001978.1_pt1 | contig 12858 bp, 9 predicted proteins | sample 1553001 | NCBI WGS metagenome assembly OGPV01 (sample SAMEA2580268, study PRJEB22360) | human gut metagenome | biome: human gut; feature: human-associated habitat; material: faeces | place: Denmark | collected 2008/2010
GGACTATTCTATCAGCAACCGGGCGGAGTTTGAAGCCTTAGTGAAAAAGAACCTTCCCCGCCCCAAACCAATGGTTAACCAGCCCCAACTGTCTCCGGGGCATCTTTGCTACGGCTGCGGGCGGTATCACGAGAGTTATGGCATTGGCTGCGTCCATCCCTGTTATCGGGAGGTTCGGGAAAAGGCGGTGGCGGGATGAAAGTTGTTTATAAGAAACTTCACACAAACAACTTCGTCAGGTGCGGTCTCTGATCCGGAAACGGTGCTGCAACTTTGACGGCGGGGCCTGCCTACTCTTTGACGATCCCCACTGCAGTATCTGTCCCCAATGGCATTCCGGTACTCTGGTCTGCAAATGGTTCCGGTATGCGGTGCTGCCCAACGACCCGGCATTCTTTCTGACAATTATAACCTTGATTGTATCGTTATGGAGGTCAGCAAAGAGCAGCACGCAGCATGGAACAGCGAAAGGCGATCCGCTCGCCGCAACCGGGATGCTGCCAAGGCTTACACTGTTCTATCATTGGAAGAATTGGTGGAAAGTCACAGCGCCGCGCTACCTTCCGTTGAATGTCAGGAAGAAGCCCTCATCAGTTCCGTTGTAATCGGCGAGTTAAGAAAAGCCCTGTCCACATGGAACATCTGGGGAACAGAGGTGCTGGAGATGTACCTGTCCGGAAAAAGATGCATGGTTGCAAAGTTTCTGATGGACAACTATGGTTTTTCACGAAGGACTGCCTTCCGCAAGAAAAATGAGTTTGAAAAATTTTCAAAAGATTTTCTATCAGAATGGCACTATTAAGCCCATCGTGTCCTGGTGGTATAGTGAAGGGACTTTTTCACAGACCCTTCTCTGTATTTTGAAAACTGAATACAAGATGATATAAGTACACACACCCTTTCAGAGATTGTCGGTTCGCCGCCATGACAAGGGGCTTCTGAGATGAATCTCAGAAGCCCCTAAGAGCGATCTACGAGCCGAACGGCCCCGGCTGGTAAAACCGGGGTATCCTCTCTCAATGCGGTGAAATGGAACTTGCTCACGCGCTCCCAAGGACTAGGGGGCAGCCCTGCGGTACACGCCAGCCAGACGGCAGCGGTACTTGCAGAGTTATGACAGCCTTGCCAAAGGCGGCTTGTATCATACCCACCAACCGGGATGCGTGGCAAATGGGTTGGATTTTATATACGGGTATCCCAGATTGCCCTTCACATAAGAGTTATGTAAATGAAGGCATATTCAAGCAGGGCATTCAAAGTCAGATACCATGCGCTGCAGATGCAATTCAGCAGCGCATTCATGTGATTTTGAATCATGGACATATCAAATAAGGAGTGATCACATTGGAAAGAATTTTGCAAAAAGAGAAAGCAGCCCTTTTGCTCTGCGTTGAGGATTTGATACCGCTGCTTTCTATCGGAAGAAACACCGCATATTGCCTTGTCCGCACCGGGCAGATTCGCAGTATTCGCATTGGTCGGAAATATCGCATTCCCAGGGAAGCAGTTACAGAATATATTTCCCGATGCCTGTAGTACATTTGACATCATTGCTTTTTGAGAGCTTTCCTGATACTATCTAGCCGTACCTGCTGTGCGGCGAAAGGAGGATTTTATCATGCCGCGAAGCAACACAAGAAAAAGCGCCGCAGGAATCGGCACCATTCGCAAAAAGACAGTTACACGGAACGGAAAGGAATACACATTCTGGGAAGCCCGCTACACCGTTGGCTTTGACCCCGGAACCGGGAAACAGGTTCAGCGTTCCATCTCTGGTAAAACGCAAAAGGAAGTCCGTCAGAAGCTCCAGACGGCAACCTCCTCTATCGCCGCCGGTACATATACCGCTCCATGTAAAATGACTCTTGGTGAATGGTTGGACACCTGGAAAGCGGAGTATCTTGGCGGTGTAAAACCATTGACAATCAAGGATTACAACAATCATATCGACGTACATATCAAACCGGCTTTGGGTGCTGTTCGATTGGACGGATTGGAGCCGCATATGATTCAGAGGTTCTACAATACAATGAGTGATAAAAACGGAACCCCTCTGGCGGCTAAGACAATTAAGAATGTCCACGGTGTTCTTCATAAGGCACTCCAACAGGCAATCGCCAATGGTTATATTTCACAGAACCCCACGGCGGCTTGTGTCCTACCCAAAGTTCAAAAGCCGGAGATTAAGCCTTTGGAGCCTAATGAGATTGCATCGTTTCTCAAAGAAGCGGATAAGGACAGCTACAGTAATCTATTCACCGTGGCAGTCTTCACTGGAATGCGTCAGGGAGAGCTTTTAGGACTTCCGTGGTCCAATGTGGATTTCAAAAACGGTGTCATCTATGTGAAGCAGCAGTTGCAATGCACAGATGGGGAATACTTCTTCTGTACACCTAAAAGTGGAAAGGGGAGGACGATCACACCAGCTCCCATTGTAATGGAAGCCCTTCAACAGGAGTGGCGCAATCAACGCTTTGCCAGCGCCGAAGCCGGAGATGCCTGGGACAACCCGTACGACCTGGTTTTTACGGATGCCCTTGGAAAACATCTCGTAAGGCGAACGGTGGTCAAGCACTTTAAGGCGGTGGCTCAACGCGTGGGTGTCCCGGAGGCTCGGTTCCATGACTTGCGTCACAGTTTCGCGGTCAACTCTCTGCAGGCCGGGGATGACATTAAAACCGTGCAGGCCAACTTAGGCCATGCCACAGCAGCTTTTACACTGGACGTTTACGGTCATGTAACAGAAAAAATGAAGCGGGATAGTGCCACAAGAATGCAGAGATTCTATGAATCCATAAGGGAAACAAATTCTTCCCAATAAGGGAAAAAATAAGGGAAAACACAAAACAGCGAAAAATCGGGTGGACAAACCCCGAACTTCTGGTACGGTAAAAGCAATCAAAAGCAGGGTAAAAAAGAAGATCACCGAACAAAACCTGTTCGGTGATCTTGGCAGGGGCACTAGGACTTGAACCCAGAGCCTACGGTTTTGGAGACCGCCGCTCTACCAATTGAGCTATACCCCTATGTATTTATATTTGAAGGCGGAAGACCTGAAAAATCTGGTGGGCCTTCAGGGATTTGAACCCGGGACGATCCGGTTATGAGCCGGAGGCTCTGACCAACTGAGCTAAAGGCCCATGAAAATCACGGGTGCATTCAATCACCACGGGTGATATTATAGCATCGAACCAGACGCATGTCAAGCGATTTCTTTGGAAAGTGGAGCAAAATATTGATGCCGTCCGGGACTTGCAAATTTGGCACGGATGAATTACTATATAGAATATAAAAAAGGAGGAAACGCCATGAACGCGGAACAGATTATGAAAATATTTGCGGATACGGCCTATATCCGCACCGGCGGCAGCCAGGAGGAGCTGCGCACGGCACAGTATTTGCAGGATAAGATTGCCGGGCTGGGGCTGAAAGCCGAGATCGTGCCGTTCGACGTGCCGATGTCCAGAATACAGGAGGCGGTTTTGCAGGTGGACGGCGTGGAAGTGACCTGCAAGGGCTACCTGTGCGCAGGAAGCGGGGAGGTGGAAGCGCCTTTCTATTATCTGCGGGATTCCAGCCCCTACGCGCTGAGCAAGTGCCGGGGGAAAATTGTGATGATCGACGGCTATCTGGGCTACTGGGTCTACCACGATCTGCTGGAAAACGGCGCGGTGGGCTTCGTCACCTATGACGGAAACATTAATTACGCCGACCGGGACATCGACCAGCGGGAGCTGCGCTCTTACGTCCACAACGGAAACCGAATTCCCGGCGTGAACATCAACGCAAAAGATGCGGTGGAGCTGATCCGCAGAGGGGCTTCCACGGCGAAGATCACGCTGAAGCAGGAGGAGTATATCGGCCAGTCCCACAACGTCGTTCTGGACATGCCGGGGCAGGTGGACGAGTATATTGCCTTCACCGCCCACTGCGATTCCACGTCTCTGTCACAGGGCGCTTATGACAATATGTCCGGCTCTCTGGGAATTCTGGGTATCGCGGAGCTTTTCGCGGCGCCCCCCCACCGTTACGGCCTGCGCTTCATCTGGTGCGGCAGTGAGGAGCGGGGACTGCTGGGCTCCAAGGCGTACTGCGCCGACGAGGAGAAGCTCAAAAACTGCGTGCTGAACATCAATCTGGACATGATCGGCTGCATTATGGGCAAGTTTATCTCCTGCGTCACCGGCGAGGAAAAGATGTGCCATTATATTTCCTATCTGGGCGACGAGCTGGGCTTCCCGGTGGAGGTGAAGCAGGACGTGTATTCCAGCGACTCCACGCCCTTCGCCGACAAGGGCGTCCCGGCGGTGTCCTTCGCCCGCATCGCGCCCCCCAATACTGCCACCATTCACAACCGCTATGACACCATGGCACTGATGAAGGGCGAGCAGATGGTGCTGGATACGGATTTCCTCATTGCCTTTGCGGAGCGCATGGCGAACGCTGCCCGGTGCCCCGTAGCCCGGGAGATGCCGGAGAACATGAAGGAAAAGCTGGACATCTATCTCTGCCGGAAACGCGCGCCGAAGCAGTAAAAGCAATCAAAAACAGGACTTTAACAGTAAGGGGCTTCCTCCCAAAATTGAGGAAGCCCCTTAAATATCGATACTTATTCCGGTACGATTCAGAGCGATGTTCATAGATTCGTTTCCAAAACGGGTGAAAATCCAAAGGAATCGCCGCAGAAAACACCGGGAAAAGCGGCGATTTGTCAAAACGACGAAAACAGGACATAATTTATTCACAAGTTTGTGTTGTCTTCTGTATTGTATTATTTTTGGAAAATGTTACAATGAACCTGTACTTTTCCACCGGCGCTGCCGGAAAACTAAAAAGAAAGGTCGATACTATGTTAGAGAAAGTTTTCAAGCTCTCCGAGAACAAGACCACCGTCAAGACTGAGGTCGTGGCTGGCCTCACGACGTTCATGACGATGGCCTACATCATCGCGTTGAACCCGAACCTGCTCACCGGCTTCGGCGCCGCCGGACAGGATCTGTGGAACGGCGTGTTCCTGGCAACCTGCATCGCGTCTGCCATCGGTACGTTCTGCATGGCGTTCCTGGCCAACAAGCCCTTCGCAATGGCTCCCGGTATGGGTCTGAACAGCTTCTTTGCCGTGGTCGTCGGCAACATCGTTGCCATGACCGGCATGACCTACGTGGCTTCCTTCCAGGCCGCTCTGGTCATCATCCTGCTGGAGGGCATCGTCTTCGTTGTCCTGTCCATCTTCAACGTCCGCGAGAAGATCGTGGAGGCCATTCCCCTCGGCATCCGTCTGGGCATCTCTCCCGCTATCGGCCTGATGCTGATGAATATCGGCCTTGGCTCCAACGTGGGTGTCTATGCAGAGGGCAACGGCTTCACCACTCCCTTCTATGTCATGCGGGACTTCTTTGGCGCACTGACTCCCAGCTACCTGCAGAATAACATGGGCGACACCGGTTTCGCCACCATGATCCTGACCGTCGTGACCATGTTTGTCGGCCTGTTTGTCATCCTGGCGATGTCCAAGAAGGGCATCAAGGGTTCCGTGCTGTACGGTATGCTCGTCGCTTCCGTGATTTACTGGATCGGCTCCTTCGCCTTCCTGCACACCAACCCCTTCGCCTCCCTGGCTACCGCTTCCTTCCTGCCTCCCTTCGCCGATATGGCCAAGGTCACCCTGTTCAAGTTCAACTTCGCCGGCTTCATGGAGATCGGCTGGTTCACTGCCATCACCCTGATCATCACCTTCTGCATCATTGACATGTTCGACACCATCGGCACTTTGGTGGGCACCGCCTCCCGTGCCGGCATGGTGGACGAGAAGGGCGATATGCCCAACATGAAGGAAGCTCTGCTGTCCGACGCCATCGGCACCATCGCCGGCGCCTGCACCGGTACTTCCACCATCACCACCTTCATCGAGTCCGCTTCCGGTGTTGAGGCCGGCGGCCGCACCGGTCTGACCGCCGTTGTCACCGGCTTGCTGTTCCTGGCCTGCATCTTCATCGCCCCCATCGCTGCCATCATCCCCGCCGCTGCCACCTCCGCTGCTCTGATCTACGTGGGCATCCTGATGCTCCAAGGTCTGAAGCGGGTCGACTTCGACGATATGGATCAGATGGTTCCCGTGGCGCTGATGCTCATCGGTATGCCCATCTCCGGCTCCATCGGCCACGCCATCGGCCTGGGTCTGATTTCCTACACCATCATGAAGGTCTTCGGCGGCAAGGCCAAGGAAGTTTCCGTCCTGACCTACGTGATCTCCGCTCTGTTCCTGGTGAAGTTCTTCCTGGCTGTGTAATTAAGAATGCAAAAATGAATTTCCGCCCGAAAGAAGCTTGCTTCTTTCGGGCGATTTTCCGTTTCCTGACCGGATGATTTCCATCAAAAAAGGCGAACCGTATGAAACGGTTCGCCTTTTGCAATCGATGGTGCTGCAATTACAGGTCGCAGTTGCCGACGGTTCTGGGGAAGGGAAGCACGTCCCGGATGTTGCCCATGCCGGTGAGGTACATGACGCAGCGCTCAAAGCCCAGACCGTAGCCCGCGTGACGGGCGGAGCCGTACTTGCGCAGGTCGAGATAGAAGGCATAGTCCTCAGGCTTCATGCCAAGTTCTTCGATGCGGTTCTTCAGGATGTCGAAGTTGTCCTCACGCTGGCTGCCGCCGATGATCTCGCCGATGCCGGGAACCAGACAGTCCATAGCGGCCACGGTCTTGCCGTCGGGATTCAGCTTCATGTAGAACGCCTTGATCTCCTTGGGGTAATCCGTGACGAAGACGGGCTTCTTGAACACCTTTTCCGTTAGGAAGCGCTCGTGTTCGGTCTGCAGGTCGCTGCCCCAGTGGACGGGGTACTCAAATTCATCGTTGTGCTTTTCCAGCAGCGCCACGGCGTCGGTGTAGGTGATGCGGCCGAATTCGTTGTGCAGGACGTTGTGAAGACGGTCAAGCAGTCCCTTGTCGATGAACTCGTTGAAGAAGTTCATTTCCTCGGGGGCGTGCTCCAGAACGTAAGAGATGATATACTTGATCATGTCCTCGGCCAGCTCCATATCATCCTCCAGATCGGCGAAGGCGATCTCCGGCTCGATCATCCAGAATTCGGCGGCATGGCGGGTGGTGTTGGAGTTCTCCGCCCGGAAGGTGGGGCCGAAGGTGTAGATGTTGCGGAAAGCCATGGCAAAAGTTTCGCCGTTAAGCTGGCCGGAAACGGTCAGGTTGGTGGGCTTGCCGAAGAAGTCCTGCGTATAATCGACCTTGCCGTCCTCGGTCTTGGGGACGTTGTTCAGGTCAAGGGTGGTGACCTGGAACATTTCGCCCGCGCCCTCGCAGTCGGAGCCGGTGATCAGGGGCGTGTGGACATACACAAAGTCCCGATCCTGGAAGAACTGGTGGATGGCCATAGCGGCAAGGCTGCGGACGCGGAACACCGCCTGAAAGGTGTTGGTGCGGGGACGCAGATGGTTGATGGTGCGCAGGAACTCCATGGAGTGGCGCTTGGGCTGCAGGGGGTAGTCGCCGGTGGAGGGGCCTTCCACGGTAATGCTCTCGGCCTGAATCTCAAAGGGCTGCTTGGAGTCCGGGGTGAGAACCAGCGTGCCGCGAATGATCAGAGCGGCGCCGATGTTGATTTTGGAAATTTCCTGAAAATTTTCCAGAGTGTCGTTATACACCACCTGCACGGGGGTGAAATAAGTACCGTCGTTCAGGACGATGAAGCCAAACTGCTTGCTGCCCCGGCGGTTTCGCACCCAGCCGCCGACGTTCACTTCGACGCCGGCATATTTTTCGGTGTTTTTGAACAGATCGCGGACGGTAATCAAATCCATATGGGTGTCCTCTTTTCTCGCAGAAAGTATAAGGAAGAAATCACCGAAAGCAATCGCCGATTTCTTCGAAGTTGCATTAAGTATACGTCAATTAGGAAGATTTTACAAGAGGAAAATAAATTTTTTGTGAAAAATATCGATACAAGGAATTCTTAAGTGTACATTTGCGGCATTTTGTGATACAATACCATGAGTTTCGATAAAGGAGCGGATGAACAGTGGGCACGACCTCGGGCAAACAAAAAACACGGCGGCGTATACATTTTCTTTTCCTGCCGCTGTCCTTCTTTCTGGTGGAAGTGTTTGCCTTTCTCTTTTTATCCCTGAATACGGAGGAGTTCCGGTTGGCGCAGCTCTGGCCGCTGGCTTTCGGCGCTTTGTGGGCGGCGATTCTGAGCGGCTTTGTCAGGCTGTTCCCGGCCAAGGCGGGTAGAGTGGTGTACGGTATTTTGTATTTCGTCGCCGCGATCTACGCCGCTGTGCAGACAGGGTATTTTTATCTGTTTTCCGAGATGATGTGGCTGTCGGATTTTCGCTATGCGTCTGAGGGGTCGGACTATTTTTCCGTCCTGCTGAGCTACCCCATCGGCTGGTGGCTGGGACTGGCGGCGCTGGCGGTGCAGGGTATCGTGATTCTGGCGAAATTCCCAAGGTGGAAGCAGAAATGGTCAACCGGAATCGCGGCTGCGGCGGTGGTCATCGCCGCGTCGGTAGGAGCGGTCTGCCTGCCGCAGGCGGTGTTTGTGCAGGACGGCGACATCCGGTACGCCTCCTCCGATTACGGCAGAGTTCAGTCCGCTGAGGCGGCCTACGACAATATGTTCAATGCCCACCGGCTGTATCAGGTCTGCGGTCTGTACCAGACGCTGGAAAAGGACATCTACAAAAACGGCATCTACCCCCTGACGCCAAGCTACGCCGCGGCGCAGAAGGCAGGGAAAGCGGAGATCAACGCCTATTTTGCGGGTCGGACTGTGGGCGGCGACAACGAAATGACCGGCCTGCTGGAAGGGAAAAACGTGGTTCTGGTGCTCATGGAGTCCATGGATGACTGGATGATCGGGAAGTACACCCCCACGCTGGAACGGCTCATGTCCGAGGGTATTTCTTTCACCCACTTCTACACGCCGGGCTACGGCGGCATCCGCACCTTCAATTCGGAGTTCTGCGTGAATACCGGATCGTTCCTGAGCAGTCAGGGCGGCTATGCTTTCGACTACATCACGAACACCTACCGCCAGTCCCTCGCCAGCCTGCTGACGCAGGAGGGGTATTCCGCCAAGACCTTCCACTATAACGATCCCAGCTTCTACAGCCGCGGCGTGTTCTCTCCCGCCATGGGGTATTCGGAATACGTCTGCTACGGGGACTACATCGGCGCGGACGAGGAAGACCTTCTGTATGACGATCAGCTGCTGTTCGACAATCCCGGCCTGAATGCCGAATTCTTCCGGGAGGGACAGCCGGCCCTGAACTTCATCATCACCCGTTCTGCCCATCTGAGCTACAAGTACAATGAAGTCCTGAGCTATTGGGCGCTGAAAAAGTACCCGGAATTTCGGGGGCTTACAGGCAACGAGGAGACGGACTGCGCCTATCTCAAGGCCAGGCTGGTGGACGATCTGTTTGCCCGGCTGCTTCAGGAGCTGGAGGACAAGGGGCAGCTTGACAACACCGTTATCATCGGTGTCACTGACCACTACACCTACGGCTACAAGGACGAAGCGTCCCTGTACGCCCTTTCAGGGGTGGACGACGCCCTGCTGCTGGAAAAGACGCCCTGCTTCATCTGGAGCGCGGATTTGCAGCCCATGAAGGTGGACAAGACGCTGAACACCTCTGACCTCCTGCCCACGATGCTGAATCTTCTGGGCGTGGACAGCCCCTATGATTACATAGGCCGGGACGCCTTTGACCCCACCTATGAGGGCTACGCGCTGTTCTCCGACGGCAGCTGGATATCCGGAGATATCGCCTACGACGCGGGGACAAAGCGTGTTCTCAGCATCACCGGCGGTGAAGCGGAGGCCAGCAGCGAGACCCTTGACGCAATGGCCCAAAAGGTGCAGCAGTTCGTGCGGATCAACAATCTGATTCTGGATACGGACTACTATAAGGACAACACAGCGGCAAACTAAAAACAGGCTCCCTTCCGACAGGCGAAAGACCGTCGGAAGGGAGCTTTTTCTTATCCCAGATATTTTTCCAGACACACAAGCTGCACATTGGGAATGCCGTTGAAGACGCACTTCACGATGCCGACTTCCTCGTATCCCAGCGTGTGATACAGCTTTCGCGCCCGCTTATTTTTCACGTTGGTGTCCATGCGCAGAGCGGGGCAGCCGTGCTGTTTTGCGTAATCCTCATAGTATGCGACGAAAGCGCGGCCATATCCCTTTCCGCCCTCCAGAGGGTCAACCACAAGGCAGTGCAGCACCATGACCTCGCGGTCTTCCGCGGCGTGCTTCCATGCTGCGTCTTTGTACTCGTACACCTGCGTCTGGTTGATGACGGCGGCGGCAACTACATTTCCGTCATCCAACATGACGAACAGATCGCCTCGCTCCAGAGCGGCTTCTGCCGTTTTTCGGGTGGGGTAGACGCCCCGAATCCAGCCGATGGTGGAAAGCCCCTGTTCCTCACTGTCATGAATGCGGTCGTAGATTTTTTCGATGCTGTCAATGTCAGCTTTTTGTGCTTTCCGTACATTCATCAAGGATGACCCCTCTTTCTTATATGGCGGCAAATCGATATTTGCCGTGCTGTTTGAGCGGCATTATAGCATAGCCTGACGGTTTAGTCAACGGCACAGACGGGGCAAAAAATGTCCGCCGGGAGAATGCTTGACAGGAAAGACTTTATCTGTTATCATTGGTGTATGCACCGAATAGCCTTCGGAAAGTTCACAATGGGGTACCCCGATGCAATCCCCGACTGTCTGCCCGACGGGTACGGGTCAGGACGAGAAAGGAGAACGTACATCCAATGAAAATGAGAAGACTGATTTCCGCGATCATCGCGCTGCTGCTGGTCGTGAACCTGTCTGTGACCGCGTTTGCGGCGGAATGGTATCTGGAGGACGGCGACATTACCGTCAGCGCCGGAGACAGCGGCCAGACGGTGTCCCAGGGAAGCAGCACAGACGTTGCGGATAATGCTCCTGTCATCAAGCAGCGCGACAGCTCTAAGACAACGGACAGCACCATCACCATATCCACCTCTGACAATGCAACGGCAAATGTCACCATTCAGGATATCAACATCAGCAGCACAGGCGACGCCATCGACGTGGGCAGCTCCAGCGCGAACATCACACTGGAGGGAGACAACAAGATTTTCTCCGAAAGCGGCTCTGCCCTGCATGTCTCCGACGGCGATGTGACCATCACCGGCAGCGGCTCGCTGGAGGCCGAAATCGGCGATAGTACAGAGAATGAAAACGATAACGCCATAATCGGCAGCCACAAGGGTGAAGACATGTCCGGTAAAATCCATATTACCGGCAGCGCCACCGTCACCACGGAAGATGACGAGGAAGATGATTTCCGTGGTGACGGTGCAGGCATCGGTTCCGGCGAAGACGGCAATATGTCCGGCAGCATCACCATTGACGGAAACGCAAAGGTCAACGCCTTCAGCCATGAGGACGGTGCGGGTATCGGCTCCGGCAAATACGGCAATATGTCCGGAAGCATCACCATCAGCGACAATGCGCAGGTTACGGCCGGAAGCGGCTGGGACGGTGCAGGAATTGGCGCCGGCGAATCAGCATATGACCCCCAAAAGGGCGAGATGTCCGGGACGATTACGATTGGCGGCAACGCGAAGGTAACCGCGTGGAGTGAAGAAGGCGGCACCGGTATCGGCTCCGGTGAGGATGGGGACGTATCCGGCACCATCATCATCGGCGGCAACGCTCGGGTGACTGCGGGAAGTGACGATGAAAGCGCAGGCATTGGCTCTGGAAATGACGGTTCCATCACATCTACCGGCAGAATCATCATCCGGGACAGTGCAAAGGTGACGGCGATCGGCGAGGATGAAGGTGCGGGCATCGGTGCCGGTGATGGTGAACATATGGCCGGACTGATCATCATCCAGGACAACGCGCAGGTCACCGCCATAGCGGGCGATAGTGCCGCTGCCATCGGCAGCGACGACAAAGATGATATGCGCGGAACCATTCTTATCCTCGGCAACGCCCGCATTACCACGGGTATGCTCTTGAACGACAAAGTTGCCTTTAATTATAAGACAAAGGAAATCGAATACACGCTGGATAAGAATGCCATCGGCCGCATCGGCGACGGGCAGGATGCCTACCATGAAAGCAGCTACGGTCACTACGTGATCGGCCCGGATGTGACGATCAACGGCTTGAACGGCAGCGATATTGAGAAGCTGAAGGACTACATCAACATGCGCCTGAGCGGCGAAAATCACGACGGCGACCCGGAAAACCTGACCGCTCTGGACATCCGCAGCGAAAACGGCAAGTTCACCGTGACAGCGTCCGGCGAGGGTACTGTAGAAAAAATTCTCTACGGCGGCAGTGAGACCGTTCCCGCCGCACCGGGTACCTACCCCGTCACCTGTGTCCTGCGGCTGGGCGACGAGACGATCGAATTCCAGATCGGCACGCTTGTGGTGCCGGAAGGGAAATCCGACGACGCGGATATCCCGCAAAGTTCCCTCTACCGCGTGACCGACAAGGACGGCAAGGACATTGCCTACACGGCCGAGCAGAAGGACGGCGTGCTGACCGTCACCGTGGACGCCGACTTTGCCGTGCTGACGGGAAAGCTCAGCGGCATCGGCACCCTCAAGGCGCAGGGCGTGGAAAAAATCGTCTTTGTCACCAAGGACGCGACCTCCGCGTTCCGGCTCGCTGATTTGCTGGAAAAGGGCGCGGCGGGGGAAACCTATAAGCTCACCCATGACGGAAAAACGGCAGCCTTTACCGCAGGCGGACAGCAGACCGATATAAGCGATATTCTTGTGAAAGCGTAAATAATTGCAGGCGGGCAAGTGCATGAAG
>OGPV01001979.1_pt1 | contig 12856 bp, 10 predicted proteins | sample 1553001 | NCBI WGS metagenome assembly OGPV01 (sample SAMEA2580268, study PRJEB22360) | human gut metagenome | biome: human gut; feature: human-associated habitat; material: faeces | place: Denmark | collected 2008/2010
GGGCGTGCGCATCGGCACGCACTCGGAGACCCCGGGCCTTGGCGCCGCGAGCCACATCGGCGGCCGGAGCGAACTGGTCGCCCCGCTCGCCCGCCAGGCCATGGAGCTGGGCTTCGACGGAGTGATGGTCGAGGTGCACTGCGACCCCGCCCGGGCATGGAGCGACGCCGGGCAGCAGCTCACCCCCGGCCAGCTGCAAGAGCTCACGGCCCGTCTCTCGCCGCGCCGCGTCGCCGACACGAGCGACGGGCTGGCCGAGATGCGGCTCGAAATCGACCGTCTCGACGACCAGCTGGTCGAACTGCTCGACCGCCGCATGGCCGTCTCGCGCCGCATCGGGCGCTACAAGCGCGACCACGCGATGCCGGTGCTCCAGTCGCGCCGCTACGAGGAGCTGCTCTCGCGCCGCACGGCCGAGGCCGAGGCGCTGGGCATGGACCCCGAATTCATGCGGAGCGTCCTGCAGGCCATCCACGAGGAGTCGGTCCGCCAGCAGCTCTCGCTGCCCGACGACGAGCCGCAGCCCGCAGCCGCGCCGCGGCAAAGGGAGTAGCCCGCCCCGTCACGAGGGGGCGTCAGTCCGCCCGCAGAGCCCCTTTCACGCTGCCCGCCGGGGAGGTGCCGGAGGGGAAAAGGGGCCGAAATTTGTCGCGTCACCCGGCAATTTTCCCCTGACGGTGTGTTACATTTGCGTGAAAAGTGCACCGGAGCGGAGTCATTCCCGAAACCGTTTCGTAATTTTGAGGCGGAATCGGAACACCGGGCAGCGTCCGACTCCGCGACGCGCCCCCGGACGACCGCAAAAAAGCAGTTATGGCAAAACACAAAATTCTGGTGGTAGACGACGAAGAGTCGCTCTGCGAAATCCTGCAGTTCAATCTCGAGGTCGAGGGTTACGAAGCCGACGTGGCCTACAGCGCCGAGCAGGCCCTCACGATGCATCCCGAGCGCTATTCGCTCATCCTGCTCGACGTGATGATGGGCGAGATGAGCGGTTTCCGCATGGCCCAGCAACTGAAGGCCAACCCCGAAACGGCCGCCGTTCCCATCATCTTCTGCACGGCCAAGGACACCGAGGACGACACGGTGGCGGGACTCAACCTCGGCGCCGACGACTACATCACCAAACCCTTCTCCATCCGCGAGGTGCTGGCCCGCGTCAAGAGCGTCCTGCGCCGCACGGCACGCCGTGAGGAGGAGCCCGAGATGCTCGAATGCGGACCCCTGCGCATGGACCTGCGCAGCAAGACAAGCACGCTCGACGGCGAGGAGCTGCGCCTGACCAAGAAGGAGTTCGAGATTCTGGCGCTGCTGCTGAGCCACCCGGGCGTTATCTTCTCGCGCGAGGAGATTCTCCACCGCGTCTGGAGCGACGAGGTCATCGTTCTGGACCGCACCATCGACGTCAACATCACCCGCCTGCGCCGCAAAATCGGCGCCTGCGGCGAACATATCGTCACCCGCCCGGGCTATGGCTACGGTTTCGAAGCTTAGGCTCTCCTACCACCGACGGCTCTTCCTGCTGCTGCTCGGCATCTCGTGGGTGCTGGTGGGCTGCTTCGTCGTCTATCAGTACGGACGCGAGAAGTATTTCAAAATCGAGCGGCTCGACGCCCGGCTCCAGCTGCTCAACCTGCGGCTGCTCGACGAACTGTCGGCCGGCGTGGGGCCCGACTCCCTCATGGCGCAGTGCGCCGCGAACTTCCCGGGGCTGCGGCTGACGATTCTCGACCGCAACGGCCGCGTCCACTTCGACTCGCGCAGCGACACGGCCCGGCTGGCCAAACATCTGGACCGCCCCGAGGTGCGCACGGCGCTTGTCAACGGCACGGGGTACACGCTCGAACGGCTCTCGGAGAGTACCCACGAACACTATTTCTATTCGGCCATGCGGGGCGACAGCCTCATCGTCCGCACGGCACTGCCCTACAACGTGGAGCTGAGCGAGGTGCTGGCCGCCGACCGGAGCTTCCTGTGGTTCATGCTGGGCGTCACGCTGCTGATGAGCGTGGCGGGCTACTTCGCCACCCGCCGGCTGGGCCACAACATCGTGCGTCTGCGCGACTTTGCCGAGCACGCCGAGCGCGGCGAGGTCATCGACGAGCAGGAGCGCTTCCCCCACGACGAACTGGGCGACATCTCGAACAACATCATCCGGCTCTACGCCCGTCTGCAGAAGACCACGGCCGAGCGCGACCGCCAGCATGAACTCATGCTGCACGAGGAGCAGGAGAAAATCCGCATCAAGAAGCAGCTCACCAACAACATCAACCACGAGCTGAAGACCCCCGTGGCGGCTATCCAGGGCTATCTGGAGACGCTGCAGACCAACCCCGGCATCGATGCCGCCAAACGGCAGGCCTTCATCGAGAAGAGTCTGGCGCAGACCAGCCGCCTGCGTCAGCTGCTCACCGACGTCTCGCTCATCACCCGCATGGACGAAGGGAGCCAGCTCATCGGCAAGGAGCGCGTCGTGCTCAACGACATCATCGCCGATATCGCCGCCGACATCCAGCTGCTGCCGCCCGAGAGGAGGCTGCGCGTCCACTGCGACTTTCCCCGCCCGCTCGAAATCTACGGCAGCCCCTCGCTGCTGAGCTCCGTATTCCGCAACCTGGCGGACAACGCCACGGCCTACTCCTCGGGACGCGACATCTTCATCCGGCTGCTCGACGAGGATGCCGAGAGCTACACCATCTCCTTCGCCGACAACGGCATCGGCGTCGAGGAAGAGCACCTGCCCCACCTGTTCGAACGTTTCTACCGCGTCGACAAGGGGCGCTCGCGCAAGATGGGCGGCACGGGACTCGGCCTCTCGATTGTCCGCAACGCCATCGCCATCCACGGCGGCACCATCACGGCGCTCAACCGTCCGCAGGGCGGGCTCGAATTCCGCTTCACGCTCCGCAAGCGGTCGTAGAGGCGACATTAACTGATACGACATCCGACTGTAACGGTTTTGTAACATCTGTTTCGTTCCTTTGCGACGCAGAAGTGCCGCGAAGCGGCCTCGGCATGGAGGCAACGAAACCTTACCAACCGGATATATGTCACCGCTTTTCACATTCATCGTCATCGTACTGGCCGTGCTGGCCGTACTGGGCATCGTCGTCGGCGTGGCCAACGACGCGGTCAACTTTCTCAATTCGGCCCTCGGTTCGAAGGTGGCGCCGCGCCGCACGATTCTGTGGGTCGCCGCCGCCGGTATCCTCGTCGGCACGCTCACCTCGAGCGGCATGATGGAGGTGGCCCGCAGCGGCGTCTTCTACCCCTCGGAGTTCACCTTCCCCGAGGTGATGATGCTCTTTCTGGGCATGATGCTGGGCAACGTGCTGCTGCTCGACCTCTTCAACACGCTCGGACTCCCCACGTCGACCACCGTCTCGATGGTCTTCGGCCTGCTCGGAGCCGCCGTCGCCGCCGCACTGCACCGCATCGCCATCGACCCGGCCTTCTCGCTCGCCGACCTCTCGCAGTTCATCAATTCGGGCAAGGCGATGGTCATCATCGCGGCCATTCTGGTCTCGGTGGCACTGGCCTTCGGCGCGGGTATCCTCTTCATGTACATCTCGCGGCTCATCTTCTCGTTCCGCTATGCCCCCGTATTCCGCCGCTTCGGCGCCGTATGGTGCGGCATCTCCTTCGCCGGAATCATCTATTTCGCCCTCTTCAAGGGACTCAAGAGCTCGGGACTCATCCCGCCCCACATCAACGAATATGTCGGCGAACACACGCTGCTGACGCTGCTGGTGCTCTGGGTCGCCTCGGCCATCGTGCTGTGGCTGCTCCAGCGCATGCGCTTCAACATCATGCGCATCACCATCCTGGCCGGCACCTTCTCGCTGGCGCTCGCCTTCGCCGGCAACGACCTGGTGAACTTCATCGGCGTGCCGCTGGCCGGATACGACTCCTACCGCATCGCCCAGGAGGCCGGCACCGAGCAGCTCACCATGGAGGCGCTGATGAACCCCGCACGCGTCGACTTCCTGCTGCTGGCCGTCGCCGGTATCATCATGGTGCTGACGCTCTTCTTCTCCAAGAAGTCGCGCCACGTCACCGAAACCGAGCTCTCGCTCGCCTCGCAGCACGAGGGTGACGAGCGCTTCGGTTCGACGCTCATCTCGCGCGTACTGGTGCGTTCGACGCTCGTCCTCAACAACTTCTGGTCGGGCATCATCCCCGCACGCATGCAGGCGGCCATCGACCGCCGCTTCGAGCCGCTGCCCGTCGAGGAGCGTTCGTCGGCCCCCTACGACATGATTCGCGCCGTGGTGAACCTGACGGCCGCCTCGATTCTCATCGCCATCGCCACGTCGTACAAGCTCCCGCTCTCGACCACCTACGTGGTCTTCATGGTGGCCATGGGTTCGTCGCTGGCCGACCGCTCGTGGGGCCGCGAGAGCGCCGTCTACCGCATCACGGGCGTAATGGCCGTCATCTCGGGCTGGTTCGTCACCGCACTGGGCGGTTTCGTCATCGCACTGGGCGTCACGCTGCTGCTGCTCTGGGGCGGATGGATTGCCGCCGTGGTGCTCACGGCCATCTGCGCCTGGCTGCTCATCCGCAGCCACCGCAAGACCCCGGCGCTGAAGGAGGAGGCCGAGAAGCCCCGCATCGAACAGGCCGAAACCTCGGACGACGTGCTCTACACCTGCATCGAGGAGGTATGCACCACCATGGAGCAGGTGACGCGCATCTACAACCGCACGCTGGTGGCCGTCTTCAAGGAGAACCGCAAGGTGCTCAAGGAGATGGTGCAGGCCTCGAACAAGCTCTTCGAGGAGGCCCGCGCCCGCAAGTACGGCATCATGCCCACGCTGCGCCGCCTGCGCAACAGCGACATCGACACGGGACACTTCTACGTGCAGGTGACCGACTACCTCTCGGAGGTGACCAAGGCGCTCATCCACATCACGCGCCCGGCCTTCGAGCACATCGACAACAACCACGAGGGTCTCTCGAAGGAGCAGATTGTCGACCTGATGCGCGTGAACGACGACGTGGAGGCCATCTTCGACAAAATCAACGAGATGCTCCGTTCGAAGGACTTCTCGGGCCTGGACGAGGTGCTGGTCATGCGCGACCGTCTCTTCGAGACCATCGTGGGGGCCGTCAAGAGCCAGCTGCGCCGCATCCACGACGACGAGAGCACCGGCACGCGTTCGAGCGTCCTCTACCTGACGGTGCTCAACGAGACCAAGACCATGGTGCTGCAAGCGCGCAACCTGCTCAAGTCGCAGAGCTACTTCCTCGAACACAAGCAGTAGCCCGCACGCTCCTGCGGCATACGGAAAAAGCCCCGGCAACACCGGGGCTTTTTTTGTCGTCGGAATGTCACACCTCCGACATCCGGGCGCAACACCTCTGCCCTATCTTTGTGGTCGAAAGGAGCAGAGATGCGATAAACCCGAAAGCTCTTTTCCGGATTCACCCGCGGGAACGCCCGGTCCGAGGACCCTGCCGCTCCCTTCGTGAACGGGAAACCTGCTTTTTCTTCATACACCGGATTGGGAGAGGCCGCTGTGACCCGCAGGTCATGCAGCGGCTTCGGATTTTTTTGCCCCGGAACCCGGCATCGGGGGCCGCCTCCGCCCCCCACCCGACCGGGAGTACTCACTCCTCCATGTCGTGCAGGTGGATTTCGAGCGCACGCACCGAGATGCGGACCTCGTGCAGCGAGATGCCGAGCGAACCGATGAGGCAGAGCAGCGCCACGCCGAAGACATAGGCCGACAGGGACTGCAACCCCACGTAAATCAGAAACATCGTCACCACGCAGAGGAACAGGCTCGCCACCCCGAGCGACTGCATCGAACGCGTGAGCCGCAGCCTGAGGCGCAGGTTGTCGATTTGCGCCCGCGTCACCTTCGAGGGCTGCAGCCGGTGCTGTTCGCGCAACGAACGGATGAGCTGCGCGTAGGAGAGGAAACGGTTGGTATAGGCCAGCAGGATGAGCGAAATGGCCGAAAAGAGCAGCGCCGGCGTCGTGAGTGTCAATTCTTCCATGGAAAAAATCGGTTTTACGGTGCTAAGGTATCTATTTTCCGCGACATGCGCCGCTGCAAACGGCTAAAAAGCGGCTCCCGGGCACGGCACGCCTCCCCAAAATCGGGTATTTTGCGGTGCAGAGGGGCCGATTTTTCGATTTTTCGGGAAAAAGAACGTACCTTTGCGGCTCCGAAATCATACAGTTTTAATCTCATATTGGACAAACACGCATGGAATTGAACAAAACCTTCAACGACGGGCTTTGGAGCAAAGAAATCAACGTCACGGACTTCGTCCGCCGCAACATCACCCCCTATGAGGGCGATGCATCCTTCCTCGAAGGAGCGACGCCACGCACCCGACGCATCTGGGAACTCTGCCTGGCCGCCCTGGAGGAGGAGCGCCGCAACAACGGCATCCGCTCGCTCGACAACAAGACCGTCTCGACCATCACCTCGCACAAGGCCGGATACATCGACCGCGAGAACGAGCTGATTGTGGGTCTGCAGACCGACGAGCTCCTCAAGCGCGCCATCAAGCCCTTCGGAGGCATCAACGTCGTCTCGCGCGCCTGCCGCGAAAACGGCACCGACGTCGACGAGCGCGTGCGTGACATCTTCACCCACTACCGCAAGACCCACAACGACGGCGTCTTCGACGTCTACACCGAGGAAATCCGCTCGTTCCGCTCGCTGGGCTTCCTGACGGGTCTTCCGGACAACTACGCCCGCGGCCGCATCATCGGCGACTACCGCCGTCTGGCCCTCTACGGCACCGACCGCCTCATCGAGGCCAAGCAGGAGGACCTGCGCAACCTCACCGGTCCGATGACCGAGGCGCGCATCCGCCTGCGCGAGGAGGTCGCCGAGCAAATCAAGGCGCTGAAGGACATCCGCACCATGGGCGAATACTACGGTCTGGACCTGAGCCGTCCGGCCACCTCGGCCCACGAGGCGGTGCAGTGGGTCTACATGGCCTATCTGGCCGCCGTCAAGGAGCAGGACGGCGCCGCCATGTCGCTGGGCAACGTATCGTCGTTCCTCGACATCTACATCGAGTACGACCTCACGCACGGCCTCATCGACGAGCGCTTCGCCCAGGAGCTCATCGACCAGTTCGTCATCAAGCTCCGCATGGTGCGCCACCTGCGCATGCAGTCCTACAACGACATCTTCGCCGGCGACCCCACGTGGGTCACGGAGGCCATCGGCGGACGCTTCAACGACGGCCGCACGAAGGTGACCAAGACCTCGTTCCGCTTCCTGCAGACGCTCTACAACCTCGGCCCCTCGCCCGAGCCCAACATGACGGTGCTCTGGAGCCCCGAGCTGCCCGCCGGCTTCAAGGAGTTCTGCGCCTGCGTCTCGGCCGACACCAGCTCCATCCAGTACGAGAACGACGAGCTGATGCGCGAGGTGCGCGGCTCGGACGACTACGGCATCGCCTGCTGCGTGTCCTACCAGGACATCGGCCGCCAGATTCAGTTCTTCGGCGCCCGCGCCAACCTGGCCAAGGCGCTGCTGCTGGCCATCAACGGCGGCCGCTGCGAGAACACCGGCACGCTGATGGTGAAGGGCATCCCCGAACTCTCGGGCGATGTGCTGCGCTTCGAGGAGGTGATGTCCAACTACAAGAAGGTCCTCACGGAGATTGCCCGCGTCTACAACGAGGCGATGAACATCATCCACTACATGCACGACAAGTACTACTACGAGAAGGCGCAGATGGCCTTCATCGACACCGACCCGCGCATCAACCTCGCCTACGGCGTGGCGGGCCTCTCGATTGCCATCGACTCGCTCTCGGCCATCAAGTACGCCCGTGTGAAGGCACGCCGCAACGCCCTGGGACTCACCGACGCCTTCGAGGTCGAGGGTGACTTCCCCTGCTTCGGCAACAACGACGACCGCGTCGACCACCTCGGCGTCGACCTGGTCTACTACTTCAGCGAGGAGCTCAAGAAGCTGCCCGTCTACAAGAACGCCCGGCCGACCCTCTCGCTGCTGACCATCACCTCGAACGTGATGTACGGCAAGAAGACCGGCGCCACGCCCGACGGCCGCGCCAAGGGTGTCGCCTTCGCACCGGGTGCCAACCCCATGCACGGCCGTGACCGGAGCGGCGCCATCGCCTCGCTCTCGTCGGTGGCCAAGCTGCGCTACCGCGACTCGCAGGACGGCATCTCGAACACCTTCTCGATTGTTCCCAAATCGCTGGGCCCCACGCCCGAGGAGCGGGTCGAGAATCTGGTGACGATGCTCGACGGCTACTTCACCAAGGGTGCCCACCACCTCAACGTCAACGTGCTCAACCGCGAGATGCTCGAGGATGCGATGGAACACCCCGAGAAGTATCCGCAGCTGACGATTCGCGTCTCGGGCTACGCGGTGAACTTCACCAAGCTGAGCCGCGAGCACCAGCTGGAGGTCATCAGCCGCAGCTTCCACGAGCGGATGTAGCCATCCGGCACCTGCTACGACCGGGAGCTTCCGCTGCGGAGGCTCCCGGCTTTGTTCCGAACCGTGCACCTGCACACAACACCACACGACGATGCTTCGCGTACACTCCTACGAATCGATGGGAACCTTTGACGGCCCCGGGCTGCGGCTGGTCGTCTTTCTCCAGGGCTGCAACTTCCGCTGCCTCTACTGCGCCAACCCCGACACGATTGAGGCCTGCGGCGGGCAGCCGACGCCGCCCGAAGAGATTCTCCGCATGGCCGTCGACCAGCGCCCCTTCTTCGGCCGGCGGGGCGGCGTGACCTTCTCGGGAGGCGAGCCCACCTTCCAGGCCCGGGCGCTCGTGCCGCTGCTGCGCATGCTCCGCGAGGAGGGCATCCACACCTGCATCGACACCAACGGCTCGCTCTGGAATCCCGACGTCGAGGAGCTCTTCACGCTCGCCGACCTGGTGCTGCTCGACGTCAAGCAGGCCAACCCGGAGCGCCACCGCCTGCTCACCGGGCGCGACAATGCCCAGACGCTGCGCACGGCCGCCTGGCTCGAGGAGCACGGCAAGCCCTTCTGGCTGCGCTATGTGCTCGTACCGGGCTACAGCGACGCCGAGGAGGATATCCGCGCACTGGGCCGGGAGCTCGGCAGCTACGGCTCGCTGCAGCGGGTCGAGCTGCTCCCCTACCACACGCTCGGCGTCCACAAGTACGAGGCGATGGGGCTCGAGTACCGACTCCGCGACGTGCGCGAGAATACCCCCGAGGAGCTCGACCGCGCCGCTGCGCTGCTGCGCGAGTACTTCCCGACGGTGGTGGTCAACTGAGCCCGCTCTCCGCACGGACCTCCTGCACAAAAGCTCGACACCACACCGGTGCCGGGCTTTTTTCCGACCGTCTGCTACCCCGGCGATTCGCATCGCCGCCGGCAGGGAAAGCATCGCCGTTGACCGGAGAAGCATCGCCGCCGACCTTTTCACACAAAAAAATCGAACGCCCAACCGAATTATTGCTTACCTTTGTCTTACGCGAACCGCCTCGACGACGCATCGTCGGCCCAGCCCCGGCTTCGGAGGGGAAAGCTCCGGGACTCCTGCCGTGCGCCATACGGGATGCCCCACCGAAGGGCACCCCGCAACGGAACCGGCACCAGGAAGCTCCGCCGCCATACGGTCTCCAGCGTGCAACCCGTTAAATCCGCCGCTCCATGAATCTGCCGCTCTACGAACATTCGCTCAGCATCGCCCTGCCGCTGATGCTCTTCTTCGGCGCCTACTTCCTGTTCGCCCGGACTCCCGACAAGGCCATCTTCGCCAACTACCTCCGCTCGCGGCGCATCATGGGCGTGGCTCTGCTGCTCCTGGCGGCCAACTATGCGGTCCACCTCTTCGTGGGAATCCGCTTCCGCGACACCAATGCGGCCATCCTGATGAACCTCTCGACCTATTTCCTCTGCTACTGGCTCTTCAGCTCGGCTCTCACCACGCTGCTCGACCGCTTCTACATCACACGCCGCCGCATGGTGTTCCACCTCACCGCATGGGTGCTCTTCTCGCTCTTCTCGGGCTTCATCCTGCTGTGGCTGCCCGACGGTCTGCTCCAAAAGATTGGATTGACGGCGATGGCCGCCTGGCTGGTCTGCTACGGGTTGTGGCTGGGCCCCCCCCCCCTCCCCCCCCCCCCCCACGATGGCCGCACTCCCGCCGCGCCGTGCGGCTCTTCGACGACACCCACTCCGACGACATCGCCGCCTACATCCGCTGGCTCTCCATCTTCACCTACTGGGCCGTCATTTTCGGCGTCGGATGCGGCGTGCTGACCTTCCTGCCCGACCGCTACATCTTCCTGTGGATTCTCTCGTCGGTACCCTTCTACATCTACCTCTACTGCTCCTACCTCAACTACCTGCTCTTCTACGAACAGGTGGAGCGTGCGCTCGAGGACGAGATGCCTTCGTGCGAGGAGGGGTTCATCCCCGACGACGAGCCCGCGGGCGATGCGGCACGTTCCGGCATCGACCTCGGCGCCCGGCTCGAGGCATGGGTCGCCTCCGAGAGCTACCTCAGCCCGGGGCTCACGGTCAAGGAGCTGGCCGACGAGCTCCACACCAACCGCACCTACCTCTCGGGCTACATCAAGAGCATCCACGGCCTTTCGTTCCGTGACTGGATTGCGAAACTGCGCATCGAATATGCCAAGCGGCTGCTGCTCCGTTCGCCCGAGCTGACCATCCACGACATATCGGAAAAGTCGGGCTTTCTCTCGCCGAGCCACTTCACCCGCATCTTCAAGGAGCACGAGGAGTGCTCACCCGCCCGCTGGCGCCGCACACGCACGGATGCGGAACAGTCGTCGGAGCAGCAATGATTGCGCGCTGCAGCATCCCCCGACGGATGCGCGACGGGTCGGACAACCGAACCGCCCGCAGGAAACACCATCGGGACGCTTCCGCCCCACCAGCCCGGAGCTTCCCCGGGAAATCCAGGGAATCCGGAATATCCGGGGGCGGAGACACCCGGACTGCAACCGCAGAACGAGCAAAGGGAGAACCTTCGGAAGGTTCTCCCTTTTGCTTTGGAGCGGAAAACGGGACTCGGACTCGCGCTGCGCGCGAGCGGTTCTCGAATACTGGCAGACACCCCCGGCCCCTGGAAGGGGCGTTTTGAGGTCGCAGATGCCGAGTCCCTCATGCACCGGCATACAAAACAAAAAGGGAAGAACCTTTTGGATTCTTCCCTCCTGTTTTGGAGCGGAAAACGGGACTCGGACCCGCGACCTCAACCTTGGCAAGGTTGCGCTCTACCAACTGAGCTATTTCCGCATTTCCCCTCGCCGGACGACCTCCGAAAGGTCGCTTACCCGTGTTTTGGGATTGCAAATATAAGGGCTTTTTTTGATTCCGCAAAATAATCGGCGGGAAAAATCGGATTTTTTTGCTCCACACCCCAAAAAGAGCCCGGGACGGAGACCGTCCCGGGCTGCTTGCATATCCGTATTCAGACGGACTAACGAACCTTGAAGCCCTCGTCGGCACGAGCCGGAATGGGCAGCGAAGCGTAGTAGCCGCTTTCGAGCTTGTCGCGCACCGACTTGAACGCCTCGAGCGTGTAGTTCACGTCCTCGAGCGTATGGGCCGCCGTGGGAATCACACGCAGGATGATTTCGCCCTTCGGGATAACCGGGTAGACCACAATCGAGCAGAAGACACCGTGGTTCTCGCGCAGGTCGACAATCAGGTTCGTCGCCTCGGGAATACCACCCTTCATGAAGACGGGCGTCACGGGCGAGTTCGTCACACCGATATTGAAACCGTTCTCGCGCAGACCGTTCTGCAGCGCGCGGACAATCACCCACAGCTTCTCCTGATACTCGGGGTGGTTGCGAATCAGCTCCAGACGCTTCAGCGCACCGATGACCATCGGCATCGGGAGCGACTTGGCGTAGAGCTGCGAACGCATGTTGTAGCGCAGCAGGTTGATGAGCCAGCGGGGACCGCTCACGAAGGCACCGATGCCGGCCATCGACTTGGCGAAGGTGTTGAAGAGCACGTCGACACCGTCGACCACACCGAAGTGCGAAGCCGTACCGCGGCCGCCCTCACCCATCGTACCGAAGCCGTGGGCGTCGTCGACCAGCAGACGGAACTGGAAGTCCTTCTTCATGGCGACAATCTCGTCGAGCCTGCCCAGGTCACCCTTCATGCCGAAGACACCCTCGGTGATGACCAGCACGCCGCCGTTCTGCTCCTCGGCCAGCTCGGTGGCATGCTTGAGCTGCAGGCGGAGCGAATCCATGTCGTTGTGACCGAAGACGAAGCGCTTGCCCTTGTGCAGACGCAGACCGTCGATGATGCAGGCGTGAGCCTCGGCATCGTAGACCACCACGTCGCGCGGCGTGAGCAGGCAGTCGATAATCGAGAGCATGCCCTGGTAGCCGAAGTTGAGCAGGAAGGCATCCTCCTTGCCGACGAACTCGGCCAGCTCGCGCTCCAGCTGCTCGTGGTAGACCGTCTGTCCGCTCATCATGCGGGCACCCATCGGGGCTGCCATACCGAATTTGGCTGCGCCCTCGGCGTCGGCCTTGCGCACCTCGGGGTGGTTGGCCAGGCCGAGGTAATTGTTCAGGCTCCAGTTGAGCATCTCCTTCCCGCGGAAACGCATGTGAGGACCGATTTCGCCCTCCAGTTTGGGGAATGCGAAATAACCGTGGGCATAGGACATGTACTGTCCAATCGGGCCGCCGGCGTTTTTCTCGAGACGTGCAAAAATATCAACCATTTCTATCTGTTTTTTAATGTTCTGGTTCGGTTCAGGGGGGCGTACCGAGGTACGCAAAATCGCATTTGACGGCCAAAGTTAGCTATTTTTCGACCGTCGCGAGTACGCTTAAATACTTATTTTTCGGGAAAAGGCGCCCTGA
>OGPV01001980.1_pt1 | contig 12845 bp, 12 predicted proteins | sample 1553001 | NCBI WGS metagenome assembly OGPV01 (sample SAMEA2580268, study PRJEB22360) | human gut metagenome | biome: human gut; feature: human-associated habitat; material: faeces | place: Denmark | collected 2008/2010
CCGAAAACGCCTTCGAGCCTTCGCCTGCCGTGCGTTCGTCATCGAAGTCCGACCGCGCCCCATGCGTCCCGTCAGTGGGCCGATTCGAATCCCTTCATGTTCTCCGCGCATTTTTTTCGTTTTGGTTCGCAACAATCCCGGACGCCCGCCGCGCAGCGCGATGCGCCCCATGCGGTCCGGCCCAGCGCGAAGGTTCCCCCTGACCCCCTCCGATGAACGCCACACGAACGCATACGGGTGCCATGAAAGTCCATCCGAACCGTCAAATCAATAGCCTTTTGCGTCCTGATTCCTCCAGTCGATGTAAGAATCAGGACGCAAAGGGGTCTGTAAGCAGGGTGATTCCTCCATTGACTGGATGTTTTGGGTCGCTGAGCGGGTTTTGATCGGGACGATTCCTCCAATGGCTGGAAGAATCGGGACTTTTGGAGGCATGTTTGCGGGAAGAATGTTCCAGTGACTGGAAGGATTTGCCCGCTGAGAAGGCTTTGAACGAGAGGATTTTCCCGGTCGGTGGGAGAATCCAGACGCTGGAGTGGTCTGTAATAGAGTGTGTTGCGCATAGCTTGAGGGGAATGGTGGTATAGGCTGTACCTAAGCATTTCTGATACCGATGGAGGTCTTATGAGCCGCAAGAATTATGTCGATGATTATGCAATTTCGTTGGATATCGGAAACGCATCCGTTGGCTGGTCGGCCTTCACCCCGAATTATCGGCTTGTACGTGCAAAGGGGCATGAACTCATTGGCGTGCGACTTTTCGATCCGGCTGATACGGCTGAATCTCGCCGAATGGCACGTACCACACGCAGAAGGTACTCGCGCAGGCGTTGGCGCCTCCGTCTTCTTGATGCTTTGTTTGACCAGGCGTTGTCTGAAATTGATCCTTCATTTTTGGCTCGTAGGAAGTATTCTTGGGTCCATCCTGATGATGAAAACAATGCGGATTGTTGGTACGGTAGTGTTCTGTTTGATTCAAACGAACAGGACAAACGTTTTTATGAGAAATTTTATATCTAATTTTCGATTATCCGCATAAACACTATACTTTCAAGTATTTTGAAGTATAGAAAAAACTCATTTTACCACGAATTTACCACGATTGAATGAGCCTTGATATGACCTATAAAATAACACCCAAAAGACATCATTACACCTAAATGGTGTCTTTTTAAAAAGCAGTCAATCCTAAAACTAACTGCTTTGTGTATATGGATATGAAATTGTAAACTAGAAGCTGTTTATTTTTTCTTTTTAGGTTTTGGCGTTGGTAGTTCATCATACATCACATCAAATAACCCCGTCAGAAAATCTTTATTATCAACTTCTTCCACCAATAACATTTCTTTGGCGTTTTCGTATGGAATTTCATAAGTAACTGTCGGCATATAAGAAATTGCAGACTTTGTTGGTTTTACAAGTAACCTATCATCATATATACCGCCAACGATTTTTCCACGATAATAAATAATAAATTCTCCCATCATTGCACGATATGTTATTTCTTGTAATTCTGATAATTGTTCTAAAACAAATTGTAAATAATCTTTACTTGAAGCCATTTCCAACCCTCCAATCTTGAATTTTATTATTCCAATGCTTTCTTTAAGTCCAGAACAAATTGCTTTTGTTGTTTTTTCAAATAGGTTTTTACAAAAGGTTTCATAAACCACTTTTTAGGTATCACATTTTCTGTAAAGTCTATTTGTGTTTCATTCCCTTTGTCTATAAAAACACCAATCCAATGACCTTTCATGTTGCTATTCTCCATATCAAATTCCCAGCGTTTATATGGTTCTGCAACGGTAACGGTAAATGTAGTAGCATATCCATTTTTTGTGTATTCAATAAATTGTTTGTCATTTATTATTTCTGTTTTGCTCAAATCACTTCGCCATGAGTTATATTTATCAACAGCTAAAACAATGTTCCAAACTTTTTGAATATCATTACTAATAATTGTATTTATATTAAATACCCAACTATTTATCACCTGCGCAAAGCATTAATGGAAGATGACTCTCAGCATGATATTAGAGAAATCTATCTTGCCATTCATCATATGGTGAAATATCGCGGTAATTTTCTGGTTGAGGGAACCCTGGAATCGTCGAATGCGTTCAAAGAAGATGAGCTGCTGAAACTTCTTGGAAGAATCACCCGTTATGAAATGTCGGAAGGTGAGCAAAACAGCGATATTGAGCAAGATGATGAGAACAAGTTGGTTGCGCCTGCCAATGGCCAGTTAGCTGATGCTTTGTGCGCAACGCGCGGCTCGCGCTCCATGCGAGTCGATAATGCGCTTGAAGCGCTTAGTGCTGTAAACGATTTGTCTCGTGAACAAAGAGCTATTGTCAAGGCTATTTTTGCTGGACTTGAAGGTAATAAACTTGATCTCGCGAAAATATTCGTCAGCAAAGAGTTTTCTTCTGAAAATAAGAAGATACTTGGTATTTATTTCAATAAGTCTGACTATGAAGAGAAGTGTGTTCAGATTGTAGATTCGGGACTTCTTGATGATGAGGAACGCGAATTCTTGGATCGCATGCAGGGGCAGTACAACGCAATCGCTCTGAAACAGTTGTTAGGAAGGTCTACGAGTGTTTCCGATTCAAAATGCGCAAGTTATGATGCTCATCGCGCCAATTGGAATCTAATTAAATTGCAATTGCGTACGAAAGAGAATGAGAAAGACATAAACGAGAACTATGGCATTCTAGTTGGCTGGAAAATAGATAGTGGCCAACGTAAAAGTGTACGTGGCGAAAGCGCGTATGAGAATATGCGAAAGAAAGCCAATGTCTTTTTCAAAAAGATGATTGAAACGTCTGATCTTTCGGAAACGGATAAAAACAGACTGATTCATGATATTGAAGAAGATAAACTTTTTCCGATTCAACGAGATTCAGATAATGGAGTTATTCCGCATCAGCTGCACCAAAATGAGCTGAAACAAATTATCAAGAAACAGGGAAAGTATTATCCTTTCTTGCTTGATGCTTTTGAAAAAGACGGAAAGCAGATTAATAAAATTGAAGGGTTATTGACTTTCCGTGTGCCCTATTTTGTTGGTCCTTTGGTTGTGCCTGAAGATCTTCAGAAATCTGATAATAGTGAAAACCATTGGATGGTAAGAAAGAAGAAGGGTGAAATCACGCCGTGGAATTTCGATGAGATGGTCGACAAGGACGCCTCTGGTCGAAAGTTCATTGAACGATTGGTGGGTACTGATAGCTACTTATTGGGTGAGCCGACGCTGCCGAAGAACTCCCTGTTGTATCAGGAGTATGAGGTTCTGAATGAGCTCAACAATGTTCGCTTGTCTGTGCGCACTGGAAATCATTGGAATGATAAGCGCAGAATGCGTCTTGGCCGTGAAGAAAAAACTCTTCTGTGTCAGCGTCTTTTCATGAAAGGGCAGACTGTTACAAAGAGGACTGCGGAAAATCTTTTGCGCAAAGAATATGGACGTACATACGAGTTGTCTGGCTTGTCGGATGAATCGAAATTTACGAGTTCATTGTCAACGTATGGCAAGATGTGTAGAATATTCGGCGAGAAATACGTGAATGAGCATCGCGATTTGATGGAAAAGATCGTTGAGCTGCAGACTGTATTTGAAGATAAAGAAACGCTCTTGCATCAGTTGCGGCAGCTTGAAGGCATTTCGGAAGCGGACTGCGCTTTGCTCGTAAACACTCATTACACTGGTTGGGGGCGTTTGTCTCGCAAATTGCTGACAACAAAAGCTGGTGAGTGCAAGATTAGTGATGATTTCGCGCCGCGTAAACACAGCATTATTGAAATTATGCGTGCTGAAGACCGTAATTTAATGGAGATCATTACCGACAAGCAATTAGGTTTTTCTGATTGGATTGAGCAAGAAAACCTTGGTGCAGAAAACGGTAGTTCTCTTATGGAAGTCGTTGATGATTTGAGGGTCTCACCAAAGGTAAAACGAGGAATTATTCAGTCGATTCGTTTGATTGATGATATTTCTAAGGCAGTTGGCAAACGGCCGTCAAGAATTTTCTTGGAGTTGGCGGATGATATTCAGCCAAGTGGCCGGACGATATCTCGAAAGAGCCGTCTACAGGATTTGTACAGGAATGCGAATCTGGGGAAGGAATTCAAGGGAATCGCGGACGAGCTTAATGCGTGCAGTGATAAGGATCTTCAGGATGATCGTCTGTTCCTGTACTACACGCAGCTTGGAAAAGACATGTACACGGGCGAGGAATTAGATCTCGATAGGCTTTCATCGGCGTATGACATTGACCATATTATTCCCCAGGCGGTGACGCAGAACGATTCGATCGACAATCGAGTGCTCGTGGCGCGTGCTGAGAACGCTCGCAAGACGGATTCGTTCACGTATATGCCTCAGATCGCAGACCGAATGCGTAATTTCTGGCAGATACTTTTAGACAATGGATTAATCAGCCGCGTTAAGTTCGAGCGATTGACTCGTCAAAACGAATTCTCGGAGCGTGAGAAAGAACGTTTTGTTCAGCGTTCGCTGGTTGAAACAAGGCAGATTATGAAGAATGTCGCAACGTTGATGCGCCAACGGTATGGCAATAGCGCGGCGGTCATTGGTCTCAATGCGGAATTGACTAAAGAAATGCACAGATATTTGGGATTCTCGCATAAGAATCGTGACATCAACGATTACCATCACGCGCAAGATGCGCTGTGCGTCGGCATCGCTGGACAGTTTGCGGCCAATCGTGGTTTCTTTGCGGATGGTGAGGTTTCTGACGGTGCACAGAATTCTTATAACCAGTATTTGCGTGATTACCTGCGTGGATATCGTGAGAAACTGAGCGCAGAAGACAGAAAACAAGGCCGTGCGTTTGGTTTTATTGTTGGCTCGATGCGTTCTCAAGATGAACAAAAGCGAGTTAATCCGCGTACTGGAGAAGTTGTTTGGTCTGAGGAAGACAAAGATTATCTGCGTAAGGTGATGAATTATCGTAAGATGCTCGTTACCCAGAAAGTCGGAGACGATTTCGGGGCGCTGTACGATGAGACAAGATATGCTGCGACTGATCCGAAAGGAATTAAGGGTATTCCTTTCGATGGTGCCAAGCAAGACACTTCCCTTTATGGAGGTTTCTCCAGTGCGAAGCCTGCCTACGCGGTTCTGATTGAATCAAAGGGGAAGACCCGCTTGGTCAATGTAACGATGCAGGAGTATTCGCTGCTAGGGGATAGGCCGTCTGATGATGAGCTGCGAAAAGTGTTGGCGAAGAAGAAGAGTGAATATGCGAAAGCGAACATTCTGTTACGTCATGTGCCGAAGATGCAGTTGATCCGTTATGGCGGTGGACTGATGGTGATTAAGTCGGCTGGCGAATTGAATAATGCTCAGCAGCTTTGGTTGCCGTATGAAGAGTACTGTTATTTTGATGATCTGTCTCAAGGGAAAGGTTCTTTGGAGAAAGATGATCTGAAGAAGCTTCTCGATTCGATTCTGGGCTCTGTACAGTGTCTCTATCCGTGGCATAGATTCACCGAGGAGGAGCTCGCTGACTTGCATGTTGCTTTCGACAAGCTTCCAGAAGATGAGAAGAAGAATGTCATCACGGGTATAGTCAGCGCATTACATGCGGATGCGAAAACGGCAAATCTGTCAATTGTGGGAATGACAGGTAGCTGGCGTCGAATGAATAACAAATCTGGCTATACATTTTCCGACGAAGATGAGTTCATCTTCCAGTCGCCGTCAGGACTTTTTGAAAAGAGAGTAACGGTAGGGGAGTTGAAAAGAAAGGCAAAAAAAGAAGTAAATAGTAAGTATCGGACAAATGAAAAGAGGCTCCCGACATTATCGGGAGCCTCACAGCCATAAGGCCAGGTATAAAACCTTCTGAAGCTTGGTCGAAACCTTGCTTTATTTCAATTTATGCCTGTCAGGTCAATGACCTTGATCATGGATTGCGACCAAACAATCCTCTGTAAGTATAGCACGATGAGGTGTATATGGCATGGCGGAATGTAGTGGTAACTCGGCATTGCAAGATTTCCACAAAAATGAGATTGCTAGTTATTCAGACGGACGATGATGTGTGCCAATTGCCCATGGACGATATCGGTATGTTGATGATTGAAACGACACGGGCGGTAATCACGACATGTGCGATAGCAGATTTGTTGAAACGCGATGTGAAAATCGTATTCTGCGACGACAAGCATCTTCCAATAGGGGAGACGAGCCCTTATGAGACTGAATCAAGTCGACGGGCATACATAATTCAGCAAATACGTTGGGATGAAGCGCGTAAAGATCTGTTGTGGCAGCATATTATTCGTGAGAAAATTGCGCATCAAGTGTCTGTGCTGGAGAAGAATTGTGACAGTCTTGACCTTGAGAAAATGAAGTCACTTGTTGTGGATGTGAAGCCTGGAGATTCGGATAATCGTGAAGCGGTTGCGGCTCACATGTATTTCCCTCGGTTATTCACATATGAGTTTGTTCGTTCCGATGAGGAGAATGGAATAAACGGGATTTTGGATTATGGGTATGCGATTATTCTTTCTGAAGTGGCTAGGAAAATAACGGAAATTGGCTATCTGACGGAATTTGGAATTCATCATGATAACGAGAAGAATCCGTTTAATTTGGCTTGTGATTTGATGGAGCCGTTCCGTCCTTTTATGGATGAAAGAGTCTTTCAATTGGGTGCTGAACACCTTGATTCCAAAGTCAAAGTTGAATTGATGAGATTTATGCGAAGCGATGTGCCCGAGCTTGGTACTACGATTACTCAACTTATCAGTGTGTTTGTGAGAGATGCTCTTCGGTATCTTTCTGGTGAAGAATGCTTGCCGGAATTGGGGTTTGTGCGATGCGGTACAGAGTTATGCGAGTGATAGTTTTTTTTGACCTTCCTATGAAAACCGCTAATGAGAGAAAAATATATGCGGAATTTAGGAAAAATCTGATTCGTGAGGGATTCCTTATGATTCAGGAGTCGGTTTATGTGAGAGTGGCGACCACGCGTGAGTCTGCGCATTTTTTGGAGAATAGAGTAGCTAGTTTTGCGCCTGCTGAAGGTTTGGTTCAGTCGTTGATTATTACGGAAAAACAGTACTCGTCTATTCGGTTTTTAGCTGGGTCGATGATTGATGATGCACAGAATAGTGATGATAGGACTGTGATTATATGATAGATAGCCTTGTTGCGTACCCTCTTGATCCTGTGCAACTTGAGATGGGGCTGAATGTTATAGGATGCGCATCTCCAAAAATTTTTTATGAGTTATCTGCGGGACTTCAGGAAGATGCCGATTCTGTTGTACTTGGCGTGGGAGAAAAAACTGTTTTGGCTTCCAAAAGTATAATTTATATTGGTGATTGCGCGGATGAAGTGGATTATAATGCTTTGTTCCAGAAGCTTGCTGTCAAGAAAATAATCGAAGGATTTACGCCGGAGCAAATCAGTAGATTATTGTCTTTGCAGGCTGAGTTAAAAACAATTATTCAAGATGAGATATGGGGTCAAAATCTACCTCTGACTATTCCCTGCGATTTGGATTTGAAAGCAGCAATTGCAATGGCCAAACCTCGGATTGACACGAGTTCTTTGGGATCCTTGTATGATAAAATTTCGACGGCAGTAGATACTGCCGGTGCTCTTGCCGAGAGCAGGATGCTGGTGACGCTTCATACAACTCAATACTGTGATAACGACCAATTACTTTATCTGCACCGTACTTTATTGCGGTACCAGTTGCAGCTTCTTGACCTGGAATGCTGCAGCAAGAAAGTCATGCTGACAGAGGGGATGAGCCACTATGTCGATGAGGATTACGTTCAGTTCTCATGAACTGTTCAGGAATCCTTAAGGCTATCGGTTTCAGATGCCTGTCAGATCAATGACTTTGACCACGCTTCCCGCCCGCGAGATGGCGGAGATGTTGTTTCAGATGCCTGTCAGATCAATGACTTTGACCACTCGCCAATTGCTCAAACTCGTTTTTCAGATGTTTCAGATGCCTGTCAGATCAATGACTTTGACCACAATTAAGTTCAGAAAAAACTGAACAATGAAGTTTCAGATGCCTGTCAGATCAATGACTTTGACCACAAGTCGGTGATCGCCGCCGCTGGGGTGAGTGTTTCAGATGCCTGTCAGATCAATGACTTTGACCACAAACTCACGCCGCTTAACTTGGCCTGCTGGGTTTCAGATGCCTGTCAGATCAATGACTTTGACCACTCATGTCTAACTATATTCGTGGTTAGATATGTTTCAGATGCCTGTCAGATCAATGACTTTGACCAAGTGATGCGCAATAGTGTTAGGGGCACCTCTGTTGCTGTCTTCTGGATAGCTTCCGGGGTGTGCTTTTGATTCTGGTGACATATGGGAAACGATTGATGCACAATATTCGGACTGTTATAGTGACATCCTATGTGAAGAGCGCTGTCGTTGGCGGCCTCAGGCCGATGCCCAAGGAATAAGTGGAGCGCATACCGCAAATGACCAGCCATCAGGAAGTCCCTGATGGCTTTTTTCATGCTTCAAGGTGTGTAAGCCTGTTTGACAGTGTCTGTTGTGGCTTGATTTTTCCGTTCAGTGGAGGTTTTGGGAGGTAGTGCCCGAAAGGTTGCGCACTTTGGATCATGCCCGCCCATGGCGCGATGACCGGTTCGCTTCCTGCAGATTGTCACCGAGCCGGGACATGTCGAAGTAACGCCGGTTGGACCATTCGTTCGCGGTGACGTACCTGATGCGCGCACAGACGAGCATGAGCGCGCCGTTCCCGTCCGGGAAGCTTCCCACGACGCGAGTGCGCCGCCTGATCTCGCGTTTGAGCCGTTCGATCATGTTGTTCTATTCTTCCCGCCTATCTTTTTCTTGTGGGGGCGTTGGAAAACCGCCGTTTTCGCGGGCCGGTCGCGCTGGTGGTCTGACTTGTGGTGCAACTATGGCGCGACTCGGGCCGCGATATGGTTCGGGAAGGTTTTCGCTTCGCGCAACCTCGTCGCGGGTGGAGGGTGATGGGCTGGCGGGGACGGGCGCAGCGCCCATGGTGTCGTTCCCCGTGTGTGCTCCGCGCAGTTTTTTTCGTTTTGGTTCGCAACAATCCCAGCCTCCGTATCGCAAGCGCATCGCAGCGAATACCGGTCGGCCCAGCGCGAAGGTTCCCCCGGACCCCCTCCGAGAAACGCCACACGAACGCATACGGGTGCCATGAAAGTCCATTCGAACCGTCAATCGACTCCTTGATACATAGACAAGAAGCCAAGGAACGTCCGTCGGTCGGATGGATCCGAAGGAGAAACCGGCAAACCCCGCCGGCATCCCTCCCCCGGATGTTCGCCAGCGAACGGCACCGGCTCCGCCATGATCGGCCAAGGAGAAGACATGTGCCCAGACCCCATCCGCCGCAAAGGCAGGAAAACACTCGCCAAGGTATACGATTCCCTATCCGGCCCGGAAAAGGCCCCGGACAGGTCGCGCATCATCGGGCTGCCCACCAAGAAGGAGGCGCGCGACATTCGGAACGAATTGACGGCGGCGGCGTGGGCCGGCGGCAAATCGGTGTCGCGCATACAGACGGCCAAGGAGTACATAAGCATCGTCGAATCATTCTTCCGCAAGCTGCGGGCCATCAAAAACGCGGAGCCGCGAACCCCGCAGACGGGTATTCCGTCCCTGCGGGGACTGCTGAGGGACACCCGCGTAACCAACCTTGACGAGTATGAAGGAATGCTTGAGATCTTAAGCGCGGATACGGCGATCCTGCTTGTCGGCAGGAAAGACCGCCGAGGCAGAGGAGCCCGGATGCTGCTGGCCTTGAACGAGATGCGACTGAAAATGGGGAAGGCGACGATCCTCCTGGCCCACGGGGCGGAAAAAGACCACAAAGCCGTCCTGCCCGCGTACAAGCCCAGGTTCTACCGGCGATAGGCAAAGGCGTGAGGCGGCGTTCCGGCGGCTCGCGCACGCGCCCGGCTGGCCGCCGTTCCCTCTTCCGCCTTACCCTTGAATCGTTTTTGTCGCCATCGCGCACCCACGGGCCGGATTCGGCTCGATTCAGCCCGATTCAGCTCGTACCACACTCCTTTTCCGCCGCCCCATGAGTGTTTTACTGCCCGTATCGCCATTCACGGCATTCCACCTAAAATAGCCTTCACCAGAGCTGCAACAGCGCAAGAACGCAACTCATTCGGCACCAGTTGGCTTTATGGCCTCTTAAGTAGGAATCCACCAATTCCGCTACATTAACTCAGATCTTTACGAATAGAACCTTCATCCTGTACTTTTGAACGCCTCAATACAAAGCAGCAGTCCCTGATCACCACGGGTATTAATCGTACAAAGCTGTTCTAATAGCAGCCTCATAAACATTAGGCTCCGGCAAACCAACATTTGAGAAAGCGGCAGACACTTTTTCAACAGTTGTGCAACCCTCTCCAGCAACTTTAAGCGGAACAGGCCTGCCCTCCACAGCTTTATCGAAATCGTAGTCATAGCGCAGGAAGTGGATGGCTCCGGGCTGTGAGGGAAAACCGAAAGAAAGATTGTGCTCTCCTCCAAGTCGCCTCATAATGCGGTCATAAACGGGAACGGGAGTGACAAACCAAAGACCCGTCTTATTAAGACGTTCACGTTGCAACACTTGCCCTTTGTAGACAATCTGAGGAATAATTCGTTTATTAACGTTCTCCCAGTTCAAGCCCACTGTGGATTTAACGATTCGACGTTCTGGCTCAAATAACGCAAGACGAGACAAACGATAATTCCCCGTGGTATCGATAGTCTGCACCTCAATAGCAGTGAACTCCACCAAATTGCCTTCTCCGTCGAGACGGGCGAGAATCCAATCAACAAAGTAATTCCCAACCCCATCACGTTTTGGAAGCTTTAATTCACCGCCCCAGTCGTGTCCATATACGGCGACTGCACCACCTTCTTCTTTCGCTTTGTAGAGAGCGAGCTTATTCTTACCAGAATAAAGGTTGAGATCAACCCCGAAAGACTTATATGCAATAATCTTAAGCATTTTGTAATCGTCTGCATATAGACGAATAGGACAACAAATAGTAGGTGTTGCGTCCTTAATCTGCGCTACAGCGCAGGCTCCGCTGATACCACCAGCATCATCTTCCGCTACAGGCTTAGTACATTGTTTGCCTAGAAAAGGACACTGTCTACGTGCAGATGCCAATTTTGCCGCATCCGTTTTATCTGTTGAGAGGTATCCGAAGAAGTCAACTATTGTTCCGGCCATGTTCATGCCTCCTTTAGCACTGCTGATAACGACGTACCTACAGCAAGAGCAAGTAGTGGCGGCACTGCATTGCCTACCTGCGCATATTGTTCAGCCTGAGAACCTGTAAATACATAGTGGTCAGGAAAGGATTGAATACGCGCTGCTTCTCTAACTGTAAATGCCCTGTTCTGGTCAGGGTGGAAAAAAGCACCCCAGTGGGGGTCGCACTTGGTGAGGATCGTGGAAGATAACCCATCCCACATAGGACGTCCATAACGCTTTGTGTGATCAGATTTCCTAGCTTTACGCATGCCTTTTGGCAATAATTCATCCGGAATGTCTGTCCAATTTCCCCCCTGCTGAATGTAGTTTAGGCGCTGCATGTTAATTGCAGAGAGTCTAGGAGCTTCATGGTTCAGAACACCTATGGAGCCGCGCCTAAGCGCACGCTGATAATCACACTGCGGCCTTACCGGGTATTCTTTGACCGCTTCGCCGCGTTCACCGTTCTGTAATGAAGGCAAATCTCCAATGGCTTCACGAAGCGTAGTGAATGGCGCATCTGTTTCGGGGCTAGGCTGCTTAACAATTTGTCGCCCATCAAAAGTGGTAGTGAAGTTCGCTCGCACAGGAGCATGACGAGTGGGTTCAGGCCAAGCGGATTGCGGTATAACCGCGCCACGAAGGCCAAGAATGATAGTACGCCAACGCATCTGTGGCACACCGTAGTAAGGGGCACCCAGAATATGCACATCAGCACCGTAACCGAGATCTGCCAATGCATCGAGAATCGCATGCAAAGTTCCGCCGTGCTCAAAAGAGACGAGTCCCGGCACGTTCTCGATTAGAATTGCACGCGGCTGAAAGGCATCCACATAGCGTAGATATTCACGGAACAAATGGTTGCGGGGATCCTCATTGGAACGAACAGGCGCATTAATGGAGAACCCTTGGCAGGGCGGGCCACCAGCCACTAAATCAAGTTGACCTTTCTCTAGGCCCAATTCCCGGCGAACGCGCTCCGGGTCAGTTTTACGGATATCTTCAACACATACCTTAGCGCTGGGATGATTCCTAGCGTAGGTCTCTGCATATTGGGGAACAATCTCCGAGGCGAAAAGGGTGTGAAACCCAGCCTCCTCAAGGCCTTCCGAAAGACCTCCAGCGCCAGCAAACAAGTCAATGGAAATCAGGTCGGATGATGGCGTAAGAGTCAACGCATTTCACCTGCCTTCACGCACTTCATGACTGCTCCTCACATGTAGGTCCGCTATAGGCACAGGCGTCATAAGCTCACACAAGTAGCAGATGTTCCAATAAGCGGCACATGCCTACAGACCAGCGTATGAAGTTTACCAGTGGGCACGTACCGACATGCCGACCATCGGTCTTCCGACTAATCGTCTTGGGACATCTACCTCTGTCTCATTTTTGTACTTTCCAAGAGTTTCCGCGGAGGAACGACTTCAATCTACATCAGCAGATTCCACCGTTGCTTCGAAACAATTCATCCAACCGCTTTCACATCTTGCGTCGCTATTCATGGGTATATTCCCGAACGGTCACCTCAGTGTCATCGGCATGTTGTTCGTCGTTTGAAACTGGCAGCCTTCGCGG
>OGPV01001982.1_pt1 | contig 12843 bp, 10 predicted proteins | sample 1553001 | NCBI WGS metagenome assembly OGPV01 (sample SAMEA2580268, study PRJEB22360) | human gut metagenome | biome: human gut; feature: human-associated habitat; material: faeces | place: Denmark | collected 2008/2010
TTTGTCGTTTTCGTCCACGCGCCTTTCGATATACCCCTTTTCTTCGAGAGCCGCAAGCTGTCGGGTAACGGTGCTTTTGTGTATGTACAAAGAACGCGCGATTTTGGGTGAACGCGTCAAACTTGCAATGGGCGGACACAAGGACAACCCCAACGTAATCGAAGTCATCGATATTGCTTGCGACGAGTGCCCGATGGGCGGCTATGAAGTCACGGGCGCATGCCGAGGCTGTCTTATGCATCGCTGCGAAGACGTGTGCAAGTTCGGCGCAATCACGTTTGACAGTCAGCATGTGGCGCATATCGACAAGTCCAAGTGCAAAGAGTGTGGCGCATGCGCAAAAGTTTGCCCGTACAGCGCAATCACCAACCATAAACGTCCCTGCGAAATGGCTTGCAAGGTCAAGGCTATCACCATGGACGAAAACCGCGCGGCAAAAATCGACAATTCCAAGTGTATAGAGTGCGGCGCATGCGTATATCAATGTCCGTGGGGCGCGATTTCGGACAAGTCTTATATCCTTGACGTAATCGACCTCATCAAAAAGAGCGAAAACAACACAAAATACAAGCTCTATGCGGTGGTTGCTCCGTCTATTTCCAGTCAGTTTACTTACGCAAAACTCGGACAGGTCATCACCGGCTTGAAAGTTTTGGGATTCCATACGGTGGTCGAAGCGGCTCTCGGCGCAGATATGGTGCTTCTTTCCGAGGCAAGAGAGCTTGCTGAAAAAGGATTCCTTACAAGCTCCTGCTGTCCTGCGTTCGTATCCTATATCAAAAAGAATTTCCCTCAAATGGTGGAACATATATCCCACAACCTTTCGCCGATGGCAATGATTTCCAAGTATATCAAGGACACTACGCCCGGCGCAAAAGTTGTGTTCATCGGGCCTTGCACCGCCAAAAAAGCCGAGATTTTGGACGAAAAAGTCAAGCCGTACGTCGATTCCGTCCTCACGTTCGAGGAGCTTCAAGCCCTCTTTGACAGCAAGGATATGGAAATCACGTCCCTTGCCGAAGGCGTTCTCGACAATGCCTCCTATTTCGGACGCATCTTTGCTCGTTGCGGAGGACTCAGCGACTCAATCAAACAATCTCTCAAAGAGCAAAACATCGATTTCGACCTCAAAGGTTGCGCTTGCGACGGCATCGACGAGTGCCGCATCGCACTCCTCAAAAAGAGCAAAAACCTCTCCGACGTCAACTTCATCGAAGGTATGGCGTGCACCGGCGGTTGCATCGGTGGTGCCGGCTGTCTTACCCACGGCGAGAAAAACAAGGCAGAAGTTGACAAGTACGGTCGCGAAGCGTTGGAAAAGACCATTACCGACGCCGTGTCGTTGCTGTAATATTAAAATCGGTTTTTTGAGAATAGCGTTTAAAGCACCCCTTGATTTGATTGTCAAAGGGTGCTTTTTTAACAACACGAGAGCAAGAGAATTTTGTAGCGTCATATTTCTCTTGACAAAACGGGGTTTCGGGCTTATAGTTTTCTCATCAAACAGGAGGCAGAATCGAAGTATGAACAAAAAAGTCGTTTTTGACAAATCAAATTCTTTCTCTTCTGCTTTCTCGGCAGTTTCTTTTGCGCGCGCTTCTCGATTTTTCGAGGGCGGATACTACTATTATTATTTTAGCGGTAGGGATACTTTTGGCAAAGGACGCTGACGGCTGATATTTCGGATATACGAAAAAAGCGATTCCTTTGCGGAGTCGCTTTTTTTGACGATTGAGTGAATTTTGGACAAATGTGATTGTTTTTTCAAAAAATTCGCTCAGAATATTTGAAAAATCGGACGTATTGCAAAAAAATAGGTGGATTTATAATCATAATTGATTATAATGGATGCAAAGAGGTAGTTATGCAGGACATCAAAGAATCGAGAAAAATCATCAACGAAGTGGACGAACAAATGGCGCGCCTGTTTGAACAACGCATGCAAGCGTGCGAGCAAATCGCTCTCTACAAAAAGGAAAACGGATTGAGCGTGCGCGACAGCGAGAGGGAAGAGCAGGTTGTCGCAAACAACGCAAAACTCATTCAAAATCCCGCGCTCGTGCCATATTACAAGGACTTTATTCGCTCGACTATGGACGTGTCTTGTCACTATCAAGCGTCGTTTATGCGCAAAATGAGAGTTGCGTATTGCGGAACGGAAGGCGCGTTTGCACACATTGCGGCAAAAAGGATGTATCCCGACGCCGAATATATCGCTTTTTCAAACTTTCGGGACGCGTACGACGCCACGCAAAAAGGAGATTGCGATTGCTCTGTGCTTCCGCTCGAAAACAGCTATGCCGGCGAAGTGGGCGAAGTGATGGATTTAATTTTTTCGGGCGACCTTCACGTCAACCAAGTCGTCGACGTTGCAATCGCGCACAATCTCATCGCAAAAGAAGGGGCGCAAATCGAGGATATAAAAATCGTTGTGAGCCATCCGCAAGCACTTGCGCAATGCGAAGAGTATATCAAAAAACACGGATTTGAAACGAGAGCATACTCCAACACCGCTCTTGCCGCAAAATACGTTGCAGAGGCGCAAGACGCATCGGTTGCCGCGCTTGCATCGGATGAAACGGCAAGGATTTTCTCGCTTTCGATCGTGCAATCGCACGTCAACGACAATCCAAACAACACCACTCGTTTCGCGGCGTTTTCAAGAGCGGAGAACGTACCCGTGTCCATAGGCAAGAGAGAGGACGAAAACTTCATTTTGGCATTTACCGTGCAGAACGAATCGGGCGCGCTTGCAAGTGCGCTCAACATCATCGGCGCGCACAACTTCAACATGCGCACTCTACGCTCGCGCCCGATGAAAGATCTTCAATGGAACTATTATTTCTATATCGAGGCGGAGGGCAACGTTCGCACCGAAAACGGCAGAGATATGCTTCAGGAGCTTTCCGCGCTCTGTGCAAAACTCAAACTCGTGGGTAGCTACTTTGCCGACAACGTGAGGTAATTATGATTTTGAAACGCAACGCAAAGTGCCCATACGATATAGTCGTTGACAGAGGACTGCTCCAAAACATCGGGCAATCGCTCGACCTTGACAGAAAAGTGCTTCTTCTCACCGACGACGGCGTGCCGGAAGAGTATGCCCTCGTTGTTGAAAAAGCGTGCAAGAAGTGCGTAACTGTGCGCTTAAAACAAGGCGAAGCGAGCAAAAATTTCGACAACTTCAAGTATATTTTGAGCGTAATGCTCCAAAACGGTTTTACGCGCAAAGACTGCGTTGTGGCACTCGGCGGCGGAGTTGTGGGGGATTTGGCGGGATTTGCCGCATCGTGCTATATGCGCGGAGTTGATTTTTACAATATTCCCACCACGCTTTTGTCCCAGCTCGACTCGTCCATAGGCGGAAAAACCGCAATAGATTTCGAGGGAGTAAAGAACGTCGTGGGCAGTTTTTATCAGCCTGCAAAAGTGGTTATCGACCTCGATACGCTCAAAACTCTTGACGACAGGCAGTTGCACGCAGGGCTTGTCGAGGGTATAAAAATGGCTCTCACGTCAAACGGAAAACTGTTTGAATTTATCGAGCAAAGCGATGATTTGCAAAGGGATTTGCTCTGCATAGTGCAAAGTTCGCTCATCATAAAACGCGACGTGGTGGAGAAAGATCCGAAAGAGCAAGGGCTTCGCAAAGTGCTCAACTTCGGCCATACCCTCGGACATGCAATCGAAAGCGCGCAAGGCGGAAAACTTCTTCACGGCGAGTGCGTTGGCATAGGTATGCTGCCGATGTGTTCTCAAAAAGTGCGACAAAGACTTGTCAAAGTGCTTGAAAAATACGATTTGCCAACAAGCGCAAATTGCGATAAGGCGGAACTTTTGAGGCTTATGTCGCACGACAAAAAATCCGAAGGCGACAAAATTTGCGCTGTCATGGTAGACGCTCCGGGTTCGTTTAGATTTTTGGAAACGACTGCAAAAGAAATTCTTGAAAGAGAGGAAAATTTATGAAAAACACGTTTGGACAAAGCATATCTCTCACCGTGTTCGGCGAAAGCCACGGCGCAGGCGTGGGTGTTGTTCTCGACGGACTTTGTTCGGGACTCGACGTAAACGACGCAAGCATAAAAACCGCGCTTTCTCGTCGCGCACCCTCTACGTCAACGGACACCGCAAGACGAGAAAGGGACGCGTATCAAATCCTCTCGGGCGTGTTCAACGGCAAGACCACGGGCACTCCGATTTGCATTTTCATACCCAACGAAAACACTGACAGCAAGGCTTACGAGTACGGAATCGCACGACCCTCTCACGCAGATTACGCTGCGTTTTGCAAGTACGGCGGATATGAAGATTATAGAGGCGGAGGACATTTTTCGGGACGCGTTATGGCAGGTATAGTCGCTGTCGGCGCAATTTTGAAAGACGCGCTCAAAGGACTTGGCGTGACTATCGGCACACATATTCTCGAATGTGCAAACGTGCGCGATAACGAGTTTAACGATATACAAAACGAGGTTTTAAGTCTTGATTGTGAAAAATTCCCCGTTTTGAACGAAGATAAAGGAAAGCAAATGATTGCGAAAATCGAGGATGCAAAAGCAAATCTCGACAGCGTGGGAGGAATTACTCAAACGGCAATCGTAGGTTTGCCGGCAGGGGGTTGGGGAGCCTATGTTCGACAGCGTGGAAGGCATGCTTTCGCACGCTATGTTCGCAATAGGCGCAGTCAAAGGTATAGAGTTCGGCAAAGGCTTCGAACTCGGCAAAATGCTAGGTTCTTCCGCAAACGACGCTTTCGTCATCGAGGACGGAAAAGTCAAGACTTCAACCAACAACAACGGCGGCATAAACGGCGGCATCACCAGACGGACGGCGAGTCAACGCGGCATCACAAACGGTATGCCCGTGCTTTTCAATTTGGCAATCAAGCCTACGCCGTCAATCGCACAAAAGCAAAACACGGTTGACTTCATAAACGGAAAGCAAACCGAAATCGAAATCGTCGGCAGACACGACCCGGCAATCGTCAGACGAATTTGCCCCGTCGTCGACAGCGTGAGCGCGCTTGTGGTGTGCGACCTTCTTGCTCAAAGATACGGCACGGACGTTTTCAAAAAGGGTATAAAATAATGAAGTACGGACTTATCGGCGAAAAACTTTTGCACAGCTATTCGTGCGAAATCCACGCGCTCATTGCGGATTACGAGTACGAGCTTAAACCGCTTGCCAAAGACGAGGTGGGCGAGTTTTTGAAGCGTAAAGATTTTTGTGCGATAAACGTAACGATACCCTACAAGGAAACCGTCATACCTTATCTCGACATTATATCCGAGGAGGCAAGGTCAATCGGCGCGGTCAATACGATTGTCAACAAAAACGGAAAACTTTTCGGCTACAACACCGATTTTTACGGCATAAAGGCACTTGTGGAAAAAGCAGACGTCGAAATCGCAGACAAAAACGTGCTTATTCTCGGCACGGGCGGCACGGCAAAGACGGCAAGCGCGGTTATGCGTACGCTGGGCGCAAAGAGCGTTGTAAAAGTGTCGCGTACAAAAAAGGACGACGCTATCGATTACGCAGAGGCAAAAACGAAAAAAGACACGCAAGTGATTTTCAACGCAACCCCCGCGGGCATGTACCCGAGCGACGAGGGTTGCCCGATTGATTTAAGCGTGTTCGACAATCTCGAAGGCGTGCTCGACGCAATATATCATCCCCTATGCACCAATCTCGTTTTGCAAGCGAGAGAGAAGGGCGCAAAGGCTCTCGGCGGACTTTATATGCTCGTTGCGCAGGCGGTGTACGCATCGAGGCTGTTCCTCTCAAAAAGCATTGACGACGTAGACAAATACGAAATAGACGATACTTACGAGAAGATTTTGGCGCAAAAGCAAAACGTTGTGCTTGTGGGTATGCCGTCGTCGGGAAAATCAACAATCGGCAAGCGAGTTGCAAAAATGCTGGGCAGAGAATTTGTCGACACCGACGATGAAATCGTCAAAAAAATAAATATGCCCATTGCAGAGTTTTTTGCCAAATACGGCGAAGCGGAGTTCAGAAAAATCGAGAGCGAAATCGTTTGCGAAATCTCGAAGAGAAGCGCAATCGTCGTTGCAACCGGCGGCGGCGTAGTGCTTGACAAAAACAACGTGTCCGCACTAAGACGCAACGGCAAAATCGTGTTTTTGAACAGAAGCGTACAAAATCTCGTAGCGACAAAGTCAAGACCGCTTTCGTCAAACGCGAAAGACTTGAAAAATATGTTTGAACAACGCTATCCGATATACAAAGCGAGCGCGGATATAGAGATAAACAACGACGAAACCGTCGATATCGCCGTGCGCGAAATCGCAAAGGAGTTTGAAAAATGAAAATTTTGGTGCTGAACGGACCCAATATAAATATGCTGGGAATACGCGAGCCGCAAATTTACGGCAATCGCACATACAGCGACCTTGTGCGGACAATAAAGAATTACTGTGACGAAAAGGATATAACGGTCGAGTTTTTTCAATCCAACCACGAAGGCGCGCTCATCGACAAAATTCAGGACGCTTACTTTTCAAAGACGGACGGCATCGTGATAAATCCGGCAGGCTACACTCACACGAGCGTTGCGATTGCCGACGCGTTGAAGGGCGTCGATATTCCGTTTGTCGAAGTGCATATCTCGAAAGTTGACGAAAGAGAGGATTTTCGCAAAATAAGTTTTGTGAGAAATTACGCAACCAAAACGATTTCGGGCAAAGGTTTCGAGGGGTATATCGAGGCGATAGATGCGCTTGCAAACCTCAAAAAGTGAGTGAACAAGCATAGAAAACGGCAAAAACATAAGCGTAAAAAGCATGCGAAACACGAAGAAAATCGTATAAAATAACATTCAAAAACTGCGAAAAATAATACGCGAAATAAACGGCATAAAAAACAATAGAAAATGAGAGTTAAAATCGAAAAATCCAAAGCGGTCGGCACAGCCGTCGCGCCACCGTCGAAAAGCATTGCGCACAGACTTTTGATTGCGTGCGCCTTGGCAAGCGGAAAAAGCGAAGTGAAGGGCATCTCGGACAGCGAAGATATGCTTGCCACTTTGGATTGTATAAAAGCTCTCGGAGTCGACGCACAAAAGGACGGCGACGTCGTGAGAATACGCGCAATTGCAAAAGCAAAAAATTGCGAGTGCGAGAGTAGCGTTTTCAACGATACGAAAAGCGTAAACAATAAGGCGATTTTCGATTGCCGAGAGAGCGGAAGCACGTTGAGATTCTTTATTCCCGTAGCAAGCGTTTTTTGTGACGAGTGCGAGTTTGTAGGCTCGAAAAGATTGCTCGAAAGAGGTGTGGGAATTTATGAAAAAACGCTGGGTGAAAACGGCGTGAGCGTGCAATCTCAAAAGGACGAAATCGTTGTGTCTGGCAGGCTTAAAAGCGGTACGTACACGCTTGACGGAAACGTGAGCAGTCAATACGTTTCCGGGCTTATGTTTGCGCTTCCGCTGCTTGACGGGGACAGCAAAATAATCGTGCGAGAACCCGTTGAAAGTCGGGCGTATATCGACCTTACGACAGACGTTTTGAAAAAGGTCGGAATCGAGATTGTCGAAGAGCAAAAAAACGTGTTTTCGATAAAAGGCAATCAAAAATACACATGCGGACAATATGCCGTCGAGGGCGATTGGTCAAACGGCGCGATGTTGCTTGCGCTTGGCGAAATCGGCGGAAGAGTGGACGTTGTAGGACTTGACGAAAACAGCGTGCAAGGGGACAAAGTTTGCAAAGATATTTTCAAAAAACTCGATGACAAAAACGCGGTTGTCGATCTTGCGAATTGCCCCGATTTAGCACCGATTGCGTTTGTCGCGGCGGCGGTGAAAAACGGCGCGACTTTTACGGGAACAAGGCGTTTGAGGATAAAAGAGAGCGACAGAGCGACGGCTATGGCGCAAGAACTTGAAAAATTCGGAATTGTCGTAGATGTGCATGAAAACGACGTTGTCGTGCACAAAAACGATATAAAAACACCGTGTTGTGACATTTGCGGACACAACGACCATAGAATCGTTATGGCGTGCAGCGTGCTTTTGAGCATGACGGGCGGATATATAGACGGCGCGGAAGCGGTGAAAAAAAGCTTCCCGAATTTCTTTAATACCATAGGCAGACTCGGAGTGAAATATGAAGTTGAATAAGGATATGAAAATTCTCATAGTCGGGCTCGGGCTTATCGGCGGAAGCTATGCCGAAGCTCTTTCGAAAAAGGGCTATGAAGTGGGGGCTATCGACCAAAAACAAGAAGCTATCGACTTTGCTTTGCGCAAGGGATATATCGCAAGCGGAAAGACGAGCGTCGACAAAGACTACGTAGAAAAATTCGATATAGTCGTGTTTGCGCTTTATCCGCATGCGTTTGTCGAATGGATTGAAAAATATCAAAACTGCTTGAAATCGGGCGCGATTGTAACCGACGTTACGGGCGTAAAAGGCGGCGTCGTGTGCGACGTGCAAAACGCGTTGCGCAAGGACGTGGAGTTTATTGCCGCGCATCCCATGGCGGGAAGAGAATGTTCGGGCGTAGAGAACGCGAAAGCGGAGATTTTCGAGGGCGCGAATTACATCGTCGTTCCCACCGAGAAAAACACGCAAGAGGCAATCGAATTGTGCAAGGATTTGGGCAGAGAACTGGGCTTTAAACATATAAGCGAACTGTCCGTCAAACAGCACGACGAAACGGTGGGATTTCTGTCCCATCTGACGCACTGCATCGCCGTATCGCTGATGGTGTGCAAGGAGAGCGGACATCTTGCCGATTATACGGGGGATTCCTTCCGCGATCTCACCCGTATCGCAAAGATAAACGACGAGATGTGGAGCGAGCTGTTTATTTTAAACAAAGACGAAATCGTCGAACAAATGAACCTTTTCGAGCAGCATTTCGGCAAGCTCAAAGAGTGTATTCAAAACGACGACAGAGAAGGCATTCGAGAGATGATGCGCCTTTCGACAAAGCGTCGCAAGGTTTTCGATAAATGCAACGAGGAGAATTAAAATGAATTTGGAATTCAAAAGAAAACTGCCCACATTGCAAGAGATAAAGGCAATGTATCCCATAGACGAACAACTCGCGTCGCAAAAAAAAGCGAGAGACGTCGCACTCAAAGACATTTTCGAGGGAAAGGACGACAGACTTGTTTTGGTGATAGGCCCTTGTTCGGCGGACAGAGAGGACGCCGTTCTGGACTATATTTCTCGGCTTCGCGACGTGCAAGAGAAGGTGAAGGACAAAATCTTTATCGTTCCGCGTATATACACCAACAAGCCGCGTACCACGGGCGACGGCTACAAGGGTATGTTGCATCAACCCGATCCGCATGCAAGCGAAAACATGCTCAAAGGGCTTATCGCAATCCGCAAACTGCATATAAAAGCGTTGCGTGAAACGGGCTTTTCCTGCGCGGACGAGATGCTTTATCCCGAAAATCACCTTTATTTGTCCGACGTGCTGTGCTACGTCGCGGTGGGCGCAAGGTCGGTTGAAAACCAATTCCACCGCCTCACCGCAAGCGGGTTAGATATTCCCGTGGGCATGAAAAACCCAACCAGCGGCGATTTGTCCGTGATGATGAATTCTATTCGCGCCGCACAACATCCGCATACGTTTGTGTATTCGGGCTGGGAAGTTAACTCGAAGGGCAATCCGCTTGCTCACGCAATATTGAGAGGCTCGGTGGACAAAAACGGGCAGACTATCCCCAACTATCATTACGAGGACTTGCGCAAACTTGCCGATTTGTACGCGCAAAGCGGTCTTGAAAATCCTGCCGTCATCGTGGATACCAATCATTCAAACTCCGCAAAAAGATTTTTCGAGCAACCTCGTATCGCAAAAGAAGTGTTGCACAGCATGCGCCAATCGCAAGATATAAACGCAATCGTCAAAGGGCTTATGATAGAGTCGTACATCGAAGAGGGCGCGCAATCCCCCGACGGCGGCGTGTACGGCAAATCCATCACCGATCCGTGCCTTGGCTGGCAAGACACCGAACGACTGATTCTGGAATTGGCAGAGCAGGTGTGATATGCGCAAGCGGCTATAATCGCGATAAATCGATTTGCGTTTTAGATTAAAAACAACGAAAATCCGAATAAAGCAAATATCCCGAGCGACCACACTCGGGATATTTGCTTTGTAAGAAGATATTTAAGGGAGAAAATCACAATGCTTTGAGCATTGACAATTTGTTTTCGTGAGTTGCTTTGTCTTTGTGCCTTTATTATAAGCATACTATGCGATATAAGTCAATCAAAATATGAAAAATATTTCACATTATTTTATCGGGCACGGTAAGCACTGAAAATCGAGAGAAATTTTTATTGACAAACGCCTCACAGGAAAGAAAATAAGCAATCGTTTTCTTAAAGTTGAACAAAACGCTTGTCAAACAGTTGGTTTTAGTGTAAGATATCAAATGTTCACGATGAATGCGGAGGCATAGCCCAGTTGGTTAGAGCGCTACGTTGACATCGTAGAGGTCATAAGTTCGAGTCTTATTGTCTCCACCATACGTGAACAAAAAAGAACTTACTTTTTTGTAAGAAGAAAACCCCGAAATATCGGGGCTTTTTCTTTTCTTTTTATAAGCTACGAATCATAAACATAGTCGAACATTGACGAGGCGAGTTATAGGCTGTTCGAATCTGAAACGCTTGCCGTTATAGTTGAATTTTTTTTCGTAAAATAAAAAGCCCTGACTTTCGTCAAGGCCTGCGGCTAACATTTGTAATAAAAGGATCTTTTTCCCGTTACACTTGTTCCGCTTTCGCCCGCCATACAACTTTAGATACAAGAGTAAAACTTTATACGGAGGTTTAAACTGTCGTAGGGGAATGAAAAGTGATTGATTTTGCAAATAATCCACGCTATAATGGCGGTATGAGCAGAAAAGATAAACGCGACGATTGGGATAACGGCATGACTATTGCCCCTATGAACGGCGACGAGTTGCCGAAATATAGGCGTGCAATTTATCTCAACAGCGAAAGACGTCCAAAAAACAAGAGAGAAAAAAGCGACATAACGAGAAAGGAACAGCGCGCAATGATCCGAGCGATGTTTGAGGTTATGCTGCCGCGTGTGCTTATCGTTTTGTTGTGCTTCGGCGTAACCGCGCTTCTTATTTGGCTGTGGCTCAAATAGGGGGGAATGGATTGTCGCGAGATTTGAGAATATAAAAAGCGGAACGCAATTTGCGCTCCGCTTTTTTAGTGTTTGTTTTTTATTATGCTTGCAACGTTAACATACAGCGGAAGGAATAATCGCTGTTTGCAAAGAATATTTGGTTGTCCTCACCGTAAGAGGAGGATAAAGAATACTCAACGCCGTCAATTGTGAAGTAAACGCCGAACTCGTCGTAGCTTGCCTCTGTGGCTTCTACAAGCTCTCCGCCGTTGATAGCGACGGAAAGGTGACCTTTCGACGCAATAACTTTGGTTTGACCGTCGTCCGAAACCCACGTGCCGAAATAGCTTTCGGGCATTTCGATTTTTGCCAATTTGGTGAAGTCCACGTCATAGCCGCCGTCAACTTGATACAAGTTGAATTTCTTTGTTTCCGCATCGTAGGTGAAGAAAGTCTTCGTGCCGTTGAGATCAAACTCGAATTGACCCTTTTCAACGTCATATTCAGCTCTTATCGACACAAATGCGGCGTCGCCGATTTTGAGCTGCAATTTGCCATCTTTGTCGATGACTGCGGTTATTTTGGTTGTGGCGTCAACGCCTTCCCACGTGCCGATAATCTCTTCGGGAACTTTGGTGGGAATCTTCTTGTAGAGATTGATCGTCGTGCCGCTGTTGCTGTACATGATCATGCTAGGATTGCCGTACTTGTTGTAGAAGAAGAGAATGTACGTGGTGTAGCCGTCGCCTTCGAACTCAACCTCGTAACCGTAGGTTTGGTTGTATTTGACGGGGTAGAATACATCGTTGATTTTGAGCGTCGTTTCGGTGAACACTACGGTGTAGTGATACGCGGTGATTTCGGGGTCGGATTCCCACGTGCCGATATAGTTTTTGTTGAGGGACTCGACGCGGTTGAGCTTTTCGCCGTTGCCGATTTGCAAGATATCTTTGTTTACGTTTCCGGACACGGAATAGAACGCAACTCTATACGAGGTGTCCGAACCGTACGTACCCACAAAGCCGTCTGCCGCGGTGTATGAGGTGGGAATAAACTCGACGCCGTTTATCGTTATGGTCGAATACGTGATGGTGACTTTGTACGTTTCGTCGTCCGTCATATACAAACCTACGTATTCTTCGGGGATTTCGATGCCGACGGATTCGTTCGTTTCGAGCAACGTGAATTTGACGTATTCGTTGTTTGTATATTTAATCATTGCGGACACGAATTTGCCTTCCTCGTCTTGCGCCGCATCAAACAGATAAAGGGTGTCGTTTTCGAGTTTTATCGCAACGCCTTCCGATTCGGTGTAAGAAATGATTTCACATTCGACGCCGTTTACCCAAACTGCGTGAGATTGTACGCGCACTTTGTATTGCAACTTGTTTTTCGCATCGTCGATTTTCCACACTCCGATAAATTTCGAGGGAATTGTTACAATGTCGGGATCAACTGCGTCGAGGGTTACGTTGACGGAATAATCGTCGCTCGTGATGAGAATTTGCTTGGAGCTGAATTTCATTATGCTGACGACTTTGTTGTTCCACGTGCCGATGAAGTAAGCGGGCTCGGTTTCGGTTGCCGCGATATATTGGTCGATGGCAATGTCCGTGCCGTTGTAGTTGAAGCCTGACTTGTCAACGGTGAGGAAGTTGCCGAAGCTGTCTTTGTATTGTCCGATATAATCGTCGAGAACGCTGGTTT
>OGPV01001986.1_pt1 | contig 12830 bp, 9 predicted proteins | sample 1553001 | NCBI WGS metagenome assembly OGPV01 (sample SAMEA2580268, study PRJEB22360) | human gut metagenome | biome: human gut; feature: human-associated habitat; material: faeces | place: Denmark | collected 2008/2010
GGGCATTGGCGCGGATGCCCGAGCCGTAGAACTGACCACATGGGAAATGAAAAAAAAATGGAAAGCCCTTGCCTATGTAATTGCCGGCGCCCGCGTCTGTACGGAAAAACAGCCGCACCTCACCCTGACCACAGATGAAGGCCGGGTATTGGAAGGCCGTTCCATCATCTTCGGCAATGGACGCAAGTATGGCGGGCCGCTTAACTTCTTTGCTGAAGCGGACGCAGTAGTATTCAGGCATTCCATTACTTCCATCATCGGGGAATTCCTGATGGCCGCAGTCCAAGGGGGCTTTCATTCCCGGAGGAGCGGCAGTTTTGAATACATCCGGATGACGGGGGGGACCGTCACCTCCGCCGAACAGGCCTCCTGCGAACTGGACGGCGATTATGCAGGAAACGCTCCGGTCCGCATCACCCGCCCCGGCTCGCTGAAAGTGTTCGTCCCCTGAAACGCAGCGGGGAAACAGGCCTTTCCGACAGAAGCCAGGAAGCCCCCAGCTCCCTTACCTTCTCCATGAAACCGTAAACAAGCCGTACCGGAAAAACCGGTACGGCTTGTGAACAGGAAGAAAGCTTCCGCAAGGAACGCATTACATTCCCATGATCTGATAACCGCCGTCCACGTAAATCACCTGCCCGGTGATTGCGGCTGCGCCGTCACTGGCCAGGAAAACGCCGGTGGCTCCCAATTCCTCACCCGTGCAGGAACGGCCCAGAGGGGCATGCTCCTCATACACCTTGAACATGGTGTTAAAACCGGAAACACCGCGAGCAGCAAGCGTCTGCATGGGACCTGCACTGATGCAATTGACACGGATACCGCGGGAACGGCCCAAATCATAAGCCAGATAACGGGTGCAGGCTTCCAGGGCAGCTTTGGAAACTCCCATCAGATTGTAGTTAGGAACCACTTTTTCGGATCCCAGATAGGACATCGCCAAAATGCTGCCGTTGTCGGACATCATGGGTTCCACGGCGCGGGAAAGAGCTACCAGGGAATAAGCGGAGATATCCAGAGAAATCTTGAACGCCTCGCGGCCCGTTTCCAGGAAACTGCCGCCAAGAGCCTCCTTCGGGGCAAAAGCCACGGAATGCAGCAGACAATCTACTTTGTCCGTATGCTGGCGGACCCTTTCAAAGAAAGCGTTAACAGATTCATCACTGCTGACATCCAGATCATAAACGGGAACATCCTCGCCGAAGTTCTCATGGATCAGCTTGAGAACTCCGTCTTTGAGACGTTCTCCCTGATAATTGAAGATGAGCTTTGCGCCCGCTTCATGCCACGCCTTGGCAATTGCGAACGCGATGCTGCGCTTGTTCGCTACGCCGACTACGACACCAACTTTGCCTTCGAGTAATTTACTTGACATAATGGTAACTGAATACTGCCCTACTTTCCTTCATTTGACAAGAAAAACGGACGTCACGGCATTTTCATCAGGCTCCCGTCTGCTGGCGGCACGCTTTGACCGTATTAGCCATCAACATGGCGATAGTCATCGGCCCCACGCCGCCGGGCACGGGAGTAATGGCCCGGCACTTGGGAGCCACCTCGTCATAGGCTACGTCTCCCACAATCCGGTAGCCGCGCTTGGCGGAGGCATCTTCCACGCGGTTGATGCCCACATCCACCACTACGGCGCCGTCTTTCACAAAATCAGCCGTCACAAAAGCGGGCCGGCCTATGGCTGCCACGATGATATCAGCGGAACGGCAAAGTTCCGGCAGGTTTTTCGTACGGGAATGAGCCACGGTTACGGTAGCGTTTGCCTGTTTGGACATCAAAAGATGCGCCATCGGTTTGCCCACAATCATGCTGCGGCCAATGACCACGGCATTCGCTCCCGCCGCAACCCAGCTCGACCATTTCAATGCCGGCGGCCTTTAACAGCCTCATACAGCCCAGAGGGGTACAGGGCACAAAACCGGTCTCATCTTCCAGCACCAGCTTGGCGACATTCTCCGGATGGAAGCCGTCCACATCCTTGGCAGGGTCTATTTCCAGGACCACGGCCGCCTCGTCGATATGGGGAGGAGGCGGGCTTTGCACCAGTATGCCGTGGACGGCAGGATCCACGTTCAATTCACGGACAATCCGGAGCAGTTCTTCCTGGGAGGCGTCGGAAGGGAGAACTATTTTACGGGAATTCATCCCCAGCTCCGCACACTTTTTCACCTTGGAATTTACATATACCTGGGAAGCGGGATCTTCCCCTACCAGAACCACGGCCAAACCGGGCGTTATTCCCTGTTCCCTGAGCCGGGCAATATCCCTTTCAACCTCTTCCAGCACCTGGGAAGCTACTTGTTTTCCATCGATGATTTGCATAATAATGATTGGTTAAGAGGCGGGAAGTCCGGAAGCCCCTCGCCAAGCAGCCCGGCCAGAAGACGGGCATAATCCGCCACCTGTTCATCCGTCGCGTCCGGAGGAATGAACAGGCGCTTTTTCCATAGAATATTTACGTTGGAACACGGTTTGGGAATGGCATAGCGGTCCCAGGTCTTGTTCAAACGCCAGCAGCTTTCATATTCGATGCATACGGGAACGATGGGCAGCCCTGACTGGGAGGCCAGTTTGACAATACCGTGGTGCACTTCGTAAATAGGGCCTCGCGGACCATCCGGAGTAAAACAGAAGCAGACGTCCCCCTCCTGGACCTTTCGCATCATTTCCATGTAGGCCAGAGCCCCCCGCCGTCCGGAAGATCCCCGGACGGCACCCAGGCCAAAATGCCTGCATACGGCCTCCACCAGGGCGCCGTCCTTGCTGGCGCTGGTAAGCACACTCATCTTGAGCGGCTTCTGGGCCAGGGACCACGCATAACCCGGAACCATCGTGCGGTTGTGCCAAAGGGCTACCAGAAAAGGCGCCGTATAAACATCATCATGCTCCTCCTTGATGGAACGGATATTCAGGCTCATGCAAATGGGCTGGAGTACGGACCACAGGCCAAATCCGGCCAGCCTGGTCCACCAGCGGGAACGCTTTTCAGATGTTTTCCGAACAATAGGATTGAGCAGCAGCATGGAGTCCTGGCAATATCACATGAATCCGTCTACCGTAATACGGGGAGGAGAGGAATTTGACGGAGCTGGAAGAGCTATTCCACGGGAAGGAGCGGTATGCATTTCCGGGCGGCCCGTGCGCGGCGCCTCTTCCTGGAACATTCCGGCAGAGTTGTCCTGTGGAGACTCCGGAGTACCGGAAATTTTCACAGGAAGAATAATTTCATGCCCTTCCTGCGTCACGCCGGAAGGCAGTTTCCGGCTGTCCACCATGTAGGAAGGAATTTTAAAAACCAGCTTCCCCGTCAAGGAAGTACCGTTGCTGTACACCCCCCCGGTCACTCCCAGAAAGCTCTGTTCAAACAGGGAAATTTCCTTCAGGGAGGCGGAACGACCCGTTCCATCGCTTTCCAGCAGGAAAGAACCGGACGTAAAGACGGGAGAAGAGTACGGCAGCCTTATTTCCGTATTCCGGGCCAGCCATGGCCGCCAGCAGGCGCAAAACAGGCAGCCTGATCATGGTCGCCTTGATAACGGAACCACTGTATCCTTTTAGGGAGGGCCTCTTCTGTTCAGTTGTTACAGGCAAAGCAAAATCCAGCTTCAATTCATGCTTTTCATCCCCTTCCTGTTCTCCCGTCTGCACCTTGAGAAGGGAAGAGAAATCATCTCCCAGCAGGGAAGCGAGATCGAAATTTTTTCCTGTCAAAGTCCACGCTTGGTGACGGAAATCCGTACCCAGAAGAAAATTCCCCGTAATCATGAAGGGGCTGAGATCCGTAGGCTTATTGAGCAGGCGCCCTTTGTCCAGAAAACCGGAAAAAGTGAGCTGCTTGACGCCGCTCCCGTTTAGAATGACGGAACCGGAATCAACCCCCATCAGCGGCCAGCCCTTGATTTTCAATTTTTGCTGTGACAGATCCAGCACGTATTCCGGTTCAGGTCCGTTCCCGGACGTGCGGATGTAGGCTTCCGCCGTCATATAAAAGGGAGCGCCATTCCTCTCCAGAGTAAATTCTTCCGTCCCATGGGCATACCCCACTTCCAGACGTGGCGCTGTGTATCGCCGGAAAACGAACGGCAATTCCCGTTTCGTCTGCGGTACGGCAAATTTAACGAATCCGGGCCGCAAACCAACTACCGCCCTGGACACATTAATGCTTTCCCCCTTGATTTTCCCCATGAATAAGGGCACGGCGGAAATTTCCCCGGAGATGCCTTCCATCGCCACAAAGGACAGGCAGGAATCTTCCGGAAAGGATACCTTGATGCGTGAAGCCTTCATGGTAAGGCCATCCACCGCCATTCCGGAAATTTTCACATCTCCGCCCCAGGCGGCGGAAAGATCAGCTTGCAGACGGCCGGCAAATTCCTCCGTATTGAAAGAAGTAAGGCGGTACATATACGTCCCCGCCAGCGCACCGGCAGCCAGCAGAACCAGAATGCAAAGGCCTATTAAAAAACGCTTGTTTTTCAACATGGCCTGTTTGGCGTCCCGCTGATCGTCACTGTAAGTCCGCCGGCGCTTTTCCACCCGGATCACCTTGCTGCCGTCCGGGCGCACTACTACTTCCCTTCTCCGTTCTACTCCGTGGGAATCCGACGCATGCAGCTGACGCATGATATTATCAGCCCCCTGGGAAGGAGAAGACTCAAAATCGGAACCGCTGTTTTTCAATGGTCTTGATCCGGTTAAAGGTTACTGGGCATTGCTGAGGGCGGGGAGAGAAGCGTCCCCTGCCGGGACCTCCTCGTCCGGAATGGAAGTATCCGGCGTATAAAGCTTTTTGCCGCCCGGATCCACCACTTCCGCCTTTACCATGATGATGATGGCCTTGCGCTGTTCCTTGGACCCCTTGGAACGGAAAAGGCGCCCCACCCAGGGAATATCCCCCAGAACGGGAATTTTATCTTCATACGTAATGGAAGTGGATTTTTTCAAAGCGCCGATGACGAGCGTATTGCCGGTGGCTATGCGCACCGGAGCGGTCAGGCGCCGCGTGGAAAACACGGGCTGAAGGATGAAGTTGTCTGAAGTTTTCACCATGACGACATCTTCCTTTGCGTCCTTTTCCTGGGAGACCATGGGAACGAAAAGCGACGTACCGTAATTGATGAAACCGTCAAAATCCACGATTTCCGGCACTACGGTCATTTCCACGATGGATTTGTCATCGCTGATGCCGGTCACTTCCACATTGAAGATCGTGCCGAGCTGCCTGGTTTCAAAGGCAGTGGGATGGGCGGGAGTCATGGGCATGACCGGAATACCGCCGCCGTTATTGTCATTGTCGCCCCAGTCATTATTATTGCCCGTGCTGTTGGGAACTTCAGGCGGATCATATTCCGTAGGGTAAATCAGTTCCCTGCCGCTGAAAAAGGTGGCTTTTTCACCGGGGCGCACAATCACGGAAGGATGCTGCATAATGTCTGTGCCTTTTTTCTGGCTCAGGCCGCGCATAATCATCGTGATATCCGCGTGGCTCCACATGCCGCGCAGAGTGACGATGCTGGGAGCGCCGCCGGGAACATAGGTCGCATCAGAACTTCTGGCGGAAGTGCCGCGTTCTATCATGCTGTCAATGCTATCTTCCGTAAAAACCTGGTTGCCGGAACGCAGCCCGCCCACCACTCCTGCGGGAGCGACGGCCCCGGCCACATTGGCGGCACTGTCCAGCACGGAATTGTTATAGTCATTTTTATCGGTTCCCGCGCCGCCCATGAACCACTTGGTAGGGTCCAGGTTCAGATTGACGATCCAGTTAAAGCCCAATTCCTCCAAGTCCGTCTGATTGACTTCCAGAAAGGTCGCGCTGACCACCACCTGGAGGGGCTGTTCCGCAGTCCTGGCCGCTACCAGCTCCTCCAGCATGCTCAAATCTCTGGGCGTGCCATGGAAAAGAAGAGTGGAGTTGCCCGAGTTGTATTTGATGAAACTGCCTTCCGGGAATTTCACCCCCATGGAAGCCAGCGCCTTTTGCGGATCCACCCGTTTCAGGGTCATGCCGGAAGAACCGGAATCACCGGAACTGAAGGGGTCTGAATTTTCGGCGCCAGAGTCCTCCGACAATCCGGAAAAGAAGCCCGGCGGAAGGGTAATGGACTTGGTGACCATGTAGGAAGTTCCGTCTGAACTGGATACCAGTTCCGCACCAAAGGCATTTGTCCGCAGAATAAGGCCGGATGCGCGCGCCACGTATTCCAGGGCCTCACGAAGAGGTACATTCTGAAGATTAAGCGTAATTCTCTTGGCGGCGGCGTCCCTGGCGGAAACGCTGTCTGCAGGACCGGGATCCACGGAAATATTCACGCCGCGTTCCGCCGCAGTCATGGCCGTGGCATCATGCGTCCTGGCCTGGCTGCGCAGATAGTCCACGGCTTCCTGCACCGTCGCTCCATCCAGCTGCACACGGGGCAGGCGGATCATGCCCAGTTTCTGGTCCACATTCACCACCGGGTTATCCAGCGGCCGGGAAAATGAAGCGGGTTCCTCCGGTGTTTCCGTCAAAGGAACGGGCATCTCCCACTGTCTGGAAACATCCGCCAGGGCACTGCTGCGGGTTTCATCCCTGGCAGCGCTAAAATAGGCGGTTCTGGCGCGGTTAACCAGTTCCATGCCGCGCCGCGCCGCCGTATTGTAAGGGTCCGTCTTAAGGACGGACGTAAATTCCTTCAGGGCCGCATCATACTGGCCCAGTTCATAATAGCCGAAAGCCAGGTGAAGCAGACGGTTGACTTCCTCTACATTTTTTACGTGTTCCGGAGACAATGCCGGATTCGTACGCACCGGGTCGCGGGCTATTTCCAACGTGCGCCTGGCCAAGGCATGGTCCGGAGTGGATTTCAGGGCATCTTCCAGCAACTTGACGGCCTCATCGTAACGCCCCGCCTTGATATATTCCTGAGCCACAGCCACACTGGCATCCGCGATGCTGGTTTCCAGGAAACGGCGGCGCTTCTCCATATTGGGGGATTTGGGCAGCGCAGTCAGGCTTCTGCGGTAATTGTCCAGAGCTTCCTGGTACTTGCCCTCGGAATATTGCTGACGCGCCTGCCCTAACAGCAGCATGGAAGCCTGAGCCTGCTCTTCCATCCGGGCTGCTGCCCGGCGTGCGGCCCCTGCCCCCTCCTGGGCCAGCCCCTGGCCGGCTCCAATACCGGCAACGGCAAGCGCCATGGCAATTTGCTGAATGGCAGACATGGAGTGAGGGAAACGTCTAGTCATAGGAATTTCCGGGACTATACCGAATTAAAAACCGCCCGTCATCATAAAAACGCCCAGCAGAGTAAAAAATATCGGCAAAGGCTGCAGCTTCCCTCCGGAGGGAACGCTTCTCTAAACGGCAGACAGTTCCAGCACGCCCACATGTCCCGGTTTCAGGGGATGGGCCAGACCGCAGTCCATCAATTCCCGCCGCTCAAAAATCCTGTCCTCACCCTCGGCGTCCATCAGGTTTCTGACGCGTACCCGATCCGTCTGGATGCCGCACCAGCCGAAAGCGTGCTGGGGAATGGAAATGCGCAGGTTGTAGAAATTGATATTTGGAGAAAGGTTCCCCACCACAAGCACGGTGGCCCTGGCGCGGGCATCATGCCGGAGCATGGCATATCCCCAGTGGCCGGAAGTGTCTTCCGCCGGTTCCCTGCCGAAAGTGGTGTTTTTCATATTAGCCCAGTTCAGGCCGTAAAAATCTCCCCGGTCCAGCGCCGGATGCTGCATCAGAGGAAGAAGCTTCCGATGAAAATTTCTCAGTTCTGCGGACTCTTCCGGCAACAGGGAAGAGTCAAACCGGCCATTCGCCACCCAGGGCTGGAGCCGGGGGAGGCAGGTATAGTCAAAAATGCTGGTACGTCCGTCATGTCCGCCGAAACCGCCGGGCCCCTCCGCCCGTTCCCCCACTTCCTGCCCGTTGTACACCAGCACGGGACCGCTCCCGGAGGCATACACCAGCGTCATGACCGCCGGCAGAACAACGCGTCCCACGCCGCCCCAGGAAAGAGGGGAGCACACGCGCGTTTCATCATGGTTTTCCACGTAGCGGACGCCGTGGGTCATGTATATGGGATTGCTTCGGAAAAGCCGGTCGAAGTCATTGGCCCAGTTATTTTCCGTGTACATATGGAGCGCCAGATGATAGCAGTCGGAATCGTAAACGGCATTAAATCCGGCATCCAGAAGGGCGGCGCACGGATCGCCGGGTGTGGTTTTCATGTGGTCGTTGTATGCCTCCGCCATGAAAAACACGTCCGGCAGACGCACCCGGGAACGGGAAATGGCCCATTTCCAGAAAGCCATGGGGATCATTTGGGCCATGTCGCACCTGAAACCGCCGATGCCCAGGCTTTGCCAGAAGGAAAGGATATCGTCCATGATGCGCCATGTCTTGGGCACATGCTGCTTGGGGCTGGTCCACCCCGGCAGCAGGCGGAGGGCAGGAAGACCGGCCATAAAGTTATAGCCGTAGTTGAGCTTGACCGTTTCATACCAGTCGTACTTGCCGGGATTCCATGTAACGGCATTGTTGCCCGTCACACGTCCGAACGTCATTTCCCCTTCAAACAGGCCGTCCGGCAGACGCAGGGGTGGACCGTCCCCAGGGCTGTTGGAGGTCAGGTAAAAGTACCCCTGCTCCGGAGAAAAAAACGTATGGGGATCATCTCCTTCTCCAAAATCGTCATGCCCGTCCCAGTCCGCCAGGTAGGCTCGGGAAACATGGTTGGGAATAAAATCCATCATCGGCAGCAGCCCCACCGTCCGGCAACGCTTTACCAGAGCCTTGAACTCATCCATTCTCTTCTCCGGGGAGGAGGCCAGATCCGAATCCACGTCAAAATAATCCACCACGGCATAGGGACTTCCTGCCAGGCCTTTTACGATGGATTTCGGCTGGGCGGCTAGCCCGGGATGGGACGTCTGCGTAGCGTGCCTCAGCACCCCGGTCAGCCAGATGTGTGTGAAACCCATCCGTGCTATTTCACGTAAGGCTTTATCCGTCACTCCATTAAAAGTTCCGCACCCGTTCGTTTCCCGGCTCCCCCAGTCAACTCCATGGGTCTCCATATTGGAAAAATGACGAACAAATAGTTGATAAATGACAGGACGCATGAGTTGAAATAATCAAATTTTGACGCTTATAATGCTAACTTTTTCAGGTATTCTGCAAGCGCATTCTGTTCCACCGGGGCAATTTGTTCCAGCTGCAGCAGGGCTTCCTCCCTGGTCCGGAGCGTTCCCTCCAACTGAAGCTCCTGCAGACGGGACAGCCATTTCCCGAAATCAGGCCCCGGGGACAGCCCCAGATTCACCAGATCACGCCCGGTCACCAGAGGAGGAGGCACCAGAGGGGCATTCCGGTAGGAATCCATGAAGTCCCTGACAAATTGCCAGTTGTCCATCAGTCCGTTGGAGGAAAGGCAATCCAGGCGGTGGAGTTCCAGTTCATCCCGGAAATGAGGAGCGTTCATGAACATTCGCAGCGTAGATTTCCTCATCTGCCTCACGTTGATGAAGCGCATATGGCGCTCCACCATGGAACACACCGCATCCACCACGGCATTGGAATATTTCAGCCTTCTTAAAATGACCCTGGCCATGGAAGAGCCTTCCTTGTCATGACCGGAAAAACGGATGCGCCCCGTTTCATCCACCTGACGGCAGGGAGGTTTCCCGATGTCATGCAGCAGAACCCCCAGGGCCAGCTCCAAAGACACGGGGGAGCCGTCCCTTCCCAGCGCATCCAGCATCATCAGCGTATGGGTGTATACGTCTCCTTCCGGATGCCATTGGGGAGGTTGCGTACAGCCTATCATATCGTATATTTCCGGAATGACATGCTTCATCAACCCCGTTTCCACCAGCATTTCCACACCCCGTTTCCTTCCGGGAGACAATAAAATCCTGTCCAGTTCCTCCCGGATGCGTTCCGGGGAAATCCGGGCCAGCAGCGGAGCGTTCCTGAAAATGGAGGAGCAAGTCTCCTTCTCCACCTGGACTTCCCTGGTAACGGCAAAACGTACGGCGCGCATCAGCCGCAGGGAATCTTCTTCAAAACGACGGTCCGGCTCCCCGATGCACCTCAATACGCGGGCCCGGATATCCTCCACTCCGCCTACATAATCCACCACACGGCCCGGAGGCAAAGAAAACGGATCTTCAAAGAGGCCGTTCATGGTAAAATCACGCCGCCGGGCATCTTCTTCCGCATCCGTGAAACAGACGGCCTCCGGCCTCCGGCCATCCCTGTAGCTTCCGTCTCTGCGGAAGGTCGTCACCTCAAAGGAAAAACCTTCGCGGCGTACCAGCATCACGCCGAAGGCGGCGCCCACTTCCCAGGCATCCGGAAACAGGCGCAACACTTCATCCGGGCGGGCGGAAGTAGCAATATCGATATCCTTCACGGAATATCCCAGCAATCTGTCCCGAACACAGCCGCCCACAAAATATACGGTGTGTCCTGCTCCGGAAAGAACCCGGGCCACGTCCTCCGCGGCCTTTCTCAACAGAATCCCCTCCATGAAACGGATCATTCAGGCATGGGCCTCAAAGGAGGAGCGGAAAGAGAATGGTCCTCCGCACCGGAGGGGGCGGAAGGGAACGCGGGCCGCGGCCTATCAGGCCGGGAAACAGAGGGAACGCGCGTATCCGGGGAATTAATCCTGGCCGGCGGAGAAACAGGCTTGGAGGAAGCAGGGGAGGAGGGAGACTTTTTCCCATCCGGCTTTTCTTTCTTTTTTCCCTCAAGTTTGCCCATGACCGCGTACAGGTTGGCGTCAAACAGCATATCCGGCGTGCCGCGCATCAGGATTTTCCCCGCAGGGTCCAGCAGATACACCCGCGGGGTGAGCCTCACCCGGTAATCCTTAAACGCCGCCGCTTTTTCATCCACCAGGGAGGGCATATCCATTTTCAAGTTCAATAGGGCCTTTTCTATGTTCTCTCTCTTTCCGGGAGCCACCGGCATCACCGTCAAACCGGGAAATTCTTTCCGGAGAGACGCGGCTTTTTGCAAAAACTGAACGGAACGCATATCCTGCGGATCCCAAAAAACCACCAGCACGGGCTTATTCCCGGAGGGGAGCGTCACTTTTCCGGCCGCCGCGGTAGAGGGAAGGCTGATTTCAGGCCCGGTCTGCCCGATATTGAGATTGCGTATTTCATACAGTTCCTCCTTCACAATATTTTGAACCGGAATAGGGCCGAAACTGGAATCATAGCATTTGATAATGGCGTCTTTCAGCAATTTTCCGCGGGCCGCCACCAGCCTGACGTCATCCTGAAGCATCCCTGTCGTTTCCTTCATCACCATGGCCAGGCCCAGGGAAGCCAGGCCCTGGTCCTCAGGGAACTGGTTGTAATCCTTGATCTGTTCCAGAATAACGCGGCAGCGCAGGTCACGGGAATTGCTCAGGGCATACGCCGCCTTTCCCGCCCCCTGTTCCCGGAACAGCGTATTTTCCAGGGAATCCAGGCAGAACACGACAATTTTCCTGGCCATGTCTCCATTGGGGAACGCCTGCGCTACAGCCTGGGGATGATCCAGAAACCAGACGACAGCCGGAAGAAGGCAGGATTTTTGAGTCTCGGGTTTCTGAAGGTCGCGCCCTACCAGCCTCCATAATTCCCGAGCCACCGGAACGGCATCTGGACGGTTTTTCATCAATTCCGCCCTTTTTTCCCCGCTTTCAGCCGTTTTCAATGCGGATTCCCAGTCGGACTGCCTCATCCGCCAATCCTCCAGCACATTGTTCATGCCCGTCTCGTCCGCCGGAGCCCATCCAAGCAGGCTGCATGCACCGGCTATCACGCAAAACGCTCTCTTCATACCCTGCCACTATGCCCTGACGCATCCCACACGTCAATCAAACCCCGTGGCAAAACGCAGCCTATTTTTTCTTTTCCCCTCCCTTCCAGCTGTTTACAGCGCGGAATACATCTTCCGGAAATGAACAAACCCCGGCGAATCCCTTCGCCGGGGCTGCTGTTCAACTAACTACCTATGAAGACGGTCGAGTCCTTAAGTGGATGAAGCGCTCTCTCTTTCACTGCATCCGGATCATAACCGTTATGGGTGAGACAAACGCACGGCAAATATGTTCAAACATTATTTCTTTTGTATGACACAAGGCCCGGGAAGACAAAAAAGCGGCTACGGAATTTCTCCCGTAGCCGCTCCAACTAACTACCTATGAAATCAGGGTTATTCCTGGTGACAAGGGAAGCTCTCGTTCCTCCCTTATCGAACATCCCTGTTCATTCAGGATACCTTCACGAATTAAACGCTCAAGAATTTTTTTCCTTACGTGAAAAAAACAGAGAACCGCCGCTTCAGGCTGCTACAAAGTTTCGTTCGTCATTGGTCAGGGCCCGCACCTGCACGGCCATAAACCTCATTTCATTAAGCATGTTCAGATAAAGCAGGGAGGAACGGGTGCGCGTCTGGTTGCGCTGGGCCCGCTTGATCTGGCGCTTGGTGGCCTTTGCCACCAGTTGAAGAAGCTGTTCCTGGGCCACCATCGTATAGTCGAACTGAATGTACGTCCCCGTCTGGAGCATTTTGCAATATTCATCCAGCAGCTTGATGAGGGCGGTATGCACCTCCTTCAAATCGTCCACCTGGTCAATCGTAAACGGCGTGTGGTTATTATCCACATACGTGAAGATGGACTCGGAAAACTGCGACAGGCTCTGCGTAGCTTCATTCAGATGCTCCAGGGCCTGCACAAAGTGGTAGCCCATATCCAGGGAACGGGACTGCATCTTGTACAGAATAGGGAGAATATCGTACTTGTGATGTTCGCTGCTGGTCATGGCCAGCC
>OGPV01001993.1_pt1 | contig 12789 bp, 10 predicted proteins | sample 1553001 | NCBI WGS metagenome assembly OGPV01 (sample SAMEA2580268, study PRJEB22360) | human gut metagenome | biome: human gut; feature: human-associated habitat; material: faeces | place: Denmark | collected 2008/2010
GCCTCTGCACATGTATCTTTATCTTACATTTGTTGCACACTCTTATGGTAAGAGATACAACTTGGTGCAAAAGTACGAAAAATAGTTGAATTATGTGTCGTATTTTTTTTATTTTCTGTATATCACTCCCCAGATTTATCACAAGTGTTTAGCAAATCTGCCTCGGAAGAACTCTCCAAATGGCAGATTTGCGGTCAATTCGGCTGTTTTTGCTCTCTTACCATAAGAAAGGGCGAAGTTTGCTAAACATTTTACCCTATCATTTGGGAAAGGGGTAAATATAACGATTTATTTACAATTCTTTTAAGATTTTGCTTATAATCCTCTTGTTGGCTTCATTGATGGTTGCTACGTCTAATGACTGCAAGTAAATCTGTGTGGTCTTATAGGAGTTGTGTCCCATGCCCTCGCTGATTGTGGCTATCGGTATGTTCATGTGTAAGGCTACGCTTGCCCATGTGTGGCGTGCCACATAGGTGGTGAGCGGTATCTTCAAGCCTACCATCTCACCGATTTTCTTCAGGTTGTAGTTGGTGTTGTGCTCCACCTTGCGGTATGCCGTGTATGGAGAGGATTCCTTGCCTGTCAAGATGGGTAGCAGGTAAGGGGAGTCCTTCGTTTGTTGGGCGTACTTGTCGATGATGGCTTGCATCGGTTTCATCCACTCGATATTGAGATTTTGGTGGGTCTTGCGACGGTTGTAGTTCACCAAGCCACATTTCAAGTCTGTTTTCTTCAGGAACGCCATATCCACGAATGCCATGCCTCGGAGATAGAAACTGAGCAGGAACAGGTCTCGTGCCTTGTCAAGGGAGGAACCTATTGGCAAGTCCAGGTTTTCTATTTTACGAATATCCTTTACAGAGATGGCTCGTTTGGCAGTTCTCACGTTAGCGGTCTGCACGTGAGCAAAGATATCCTTGGCTGGCGCATGGCCTGTTTCCACTGCCTTGTTGTAGAGCGTGCGCAGGGTTCGCAGATAGAAGGACACGGTGTTTTGTCCGATACTTCTGTTGAACAGCCATGCCTGATACATTTCCATCATCTCGCTGGTCATCTGAGAGAAGGTGAGGTCTTCGTGATTACGAAACTCCATGAAGCGGTTGGCAGCACTGGTATAGTTGCTCTTGGTGCCAATGCACTGCATCTGCTCCTTCTTGGCTATCTGTTGGCGGAAGAAGGTGAAGACGCTCTTGTTTGGTGGCAGCTGCTGTATCTCCTTAGCTATGTCATCAATGGTATAAGGGATGCCATCCATCTCCTTGTCATGGATGATACGCTGCATCTGCTTCATCTCCCAATCTATCTGTGACTGGATGAGCTGTAGATGCGCCTGTCGGTTGTTGCGGTTAGAAACAATGATAGCCGACTTCTTGTCGTTCCACTCGTCCTCAAAGACATGATAGTCGGTACTCATCCAGCGCAAGTTGCGCTGATGGATGAGGTGATAATATAATGTGCCTTCCTTTCCCGGCACCGAGGATGCTCTGAATTTTACTTTTATTGTAGCCATAATACTAACTTTTTTATTTGTAACTCATGTCGCTTTTGGGTTATTTACACCTTATTATATATAAGCAACGCTTTGGCAAGAATGTAGTTGTATATCAATAGATATTTGGGAACACATGAAGCACACTTTTATCTTTTACTTGCTTTTTTTATCTGCTTAGGGAACTCTTTCTGTATGCGAGTAATCATTTCATTCACTTCCTTGTCAATACGATTGAAATTCTTATAAAGGGTACGTTCCTTGGCATCAGAGGTTCCGAAGTTATAGAACTTCGGAAGTGGATAGTTGTCGTAGGAAGCTTCTTCCTTCTTGATTTCTTCCATGTCAAAATTCGTTTTACAGAAGAACTTCGTTGTCTTGAACTCTTCTGCCTTCTGAATATCCATGGAACCTTTTCTGCCAGTTTTTGTAACCGTGAAATCTCGTGCCGTCTGACCACAGAGCCAGCCAGAAGCCATATCGGAAATCTTAGATGCAGGAACCAGACTGTCAAGATTCTCATTGAGATTAATGGAGGTTTTGTCTCTGTCGATAGTGATACCTTTTTTCATCTGAACTACCTTTCCGAAAATATCGCCTGATAACCATTCAAGGGTTTCCTTGGCCCTGGCAGAACCACTCACTACATTACCTACGGTTGTGATAATCTTCTGCATACCGACCTTGCCATAATCTGCTTCCAGCTGTGGAAGTTCCTGGAATCCTAACGTTACAGCAACCTTATTACTACGAGCTGTACCGATAAGACGGTCTATCTTATGGAAATATAATGTTGGAAGCTCATCGACGATGATACTTACCGGTACGTTTTTTCCCTGTCCACTATTTACTCTGGTAACAAGTCGGTTTAGAATCAAAGCATTCAAGGCACCAATGATGCTTTCCATTTCCGGATCATTGGCAATGAGCAGATAGCTTGGATTTTTAGGATCAGATACTTTCAGGTCGAAATCATCTCCACTGAATACCCAATAAGCCTCTTTGGTTGCCAGACGTGAGGTTTGTACTCGCAGTGTACCAATCATACCTTCTAACTGCTCCATCGCTCCATTTTCGTAGGCTGTCTTGAAAGGACCCAGGAGAGGAGATACTTCCGGATCAGTAATCAGAACTTCGAAGATTTCCTCATAGCTATGATTCAGGAAGGAAAGTACATGCGGCATATCTGAATATTGCCCTTTCCAGTAGGCTGGCTCTACAACAAAGTTATTGTCGTCCTTGTGTCCTTTGGCAAAAACCTTACCTGTTAACCTTTGGTGTGGTGTTCCTGCAACAGGGGCATATTCTGCCTCTAACTCGTTTCCGTTCTCATCGTATGGTTTCTTCCCATAGTTGACGAAGAAATAAATACAGGCTGCAAGGAAGTTGGTTGCAGAAGTCTGGAAGAACTGGTCACTACCACCACCACTTCCTTTCTGGCCCTTCTGAAGAGACTCAATAAGTGTCTCTGCCGTTTCCTGGGCAGCTGCTAAGTTGGCAATATATTTCTGCTGTATAGGATTGACTCTTCTTGAATACTCTACATTCACGAAGTTGATGATATTGAACTTGCATCCTTTAGGGGTAAGCCCCTTTTTCTGGTTGTTTTTGTAATGATAGAACAACTTTGTTGCCAGGGTAGGGAACTTATAGTCATATACTACCATGGCAAAACCTTTTGCACTATGTTGTCTGATATAAGGTTCTATCACGGAAAAGGTCTTACCGGAACCTGGAGTTCCCACAACCCACGTACCTCTGAATGGATTGATGATGTTTATCCAGCCGTGTCGGAATTTGCCACCATAATAATAACGCATCGGTATGTTGACCGAGAATTTATTTTCTACCAGGTCTTCCGGCTGTTCAAAGCTCTCATTCTCCAAATTGAAACGGTCTTTCATAAGTCCGTTTCTAAAATACTTCGCAACGTTATCCAAGGCAACATGTATGGCAACTACACCTGTGAGGGAGAAAAGCATATATACCCAGACATTTGCCTTGAAAAGCCATATCCTGCTGTGCCAGTCCCAATTATAGATGAATACTGACAGTATCACAAAAAGCAAGCCTAGAGTTATTGGCCAAAAAACCAATTTTCGGGCATCAAACTCTAATTGCTTTTTGTTTTTGGTACCGATACAGGTGATGATGACCAGCATAACCGTAACCATTTTGCTGTATGGCAGGAACTGATACACAGACAGTAATTGTAAGCGTGAGTGTATATTGGTTATCAATCCCCCAAGGAAATCAAGGGAAGATGGATCCAATGCATACATGAAAAATTCAAGCAACAATGAAATGTAAATAGTCGCTCTAAATATGGTATATAATCCTTGTAATTCTTTTGATTCTTCCATTTTAAATTATTTTTGTTTCCATTTTGAGGCATTGTTTGCCCACCGCCTCTGACAACTCTTACAGATGGCATGCATACTTTTGGGTCTGTAGTATTGTCCTTTCAGGTCATACCAGCAGTCCATAAGTGTTGTATAGCGAAGAAGAAGATTCATCTTTCTGATCTTTCTATTCATTTCCCTTAAACTCTTCCTGACATTACCGATGCATTCCAGACGTTCTTTCTCTGACATCTTTGCATTTTTCTCTTTGTCCTTCTTTAGAGGAAGAAGTTTCTCGATATCCAAAGCTATCTGTACTCCGTTTTCTACGACATCTTTATAAATGTAGTTCCTTGACCTCAAAAGGGCTACGGCTATGATGTTGGTAGGAGAGGAGAGTGCCACTGATTTCAGTTCACTGAGGTTTCTACCTGTTTGATCCACTTCATAATAGATAGCGTAGATTTCTGCAGCATAGGTAAGGATGTTGTCAAAGTTGGTGAGATAGTTGTTGAACTGGGTCTGGAATTTCACCACCTTATCGATTTTTTCCTTAGACATCATGTGTTCTCCTGCATTCACGGTAAGTACGGCATCGGATGCTTTGAGGGCTTTTGTGGCAGATGTTGCGAAAGTCTTGAACATACCTGCTCTTACCAGGTCTTCTGCAACACCAATGGCACTTGATGAGACAGGAGCCAGAAATAGAGCCATCAGTAGGAAGATATATCTGATTAATCTTATATGTTTCATCATTACCACCCCCATGTTTTATGTGATTGTCTCTCCCGGTAGAACCTGGCAACTACTTTCATGGCTCGCTTTTGACGGCTCAGTGCCTCCTTTGCCAGTACTTTGTTGCTCTTTTCTATCTTTCCGGCAATGGCTTTGTTCCATACGTCTTCGAAAGTATACAAGCTGATACTCAATGCCAGGCTTCTAAACTTCCTGTTAAGCTGTTCCAACTCAGTATTCAGCTGCCACAGAATCTTTGTACGTTCTGAGCCTTTGAGCATGTTACCTTCACCGCCTTTAGCTACGACTGTCTTCAAAATGCGATATGTCTTGACAAGTTCTACAGCTGTTTCGGCATAAAGCGTATTCATGGAAACAGAAGCAGCGATACCTTGCGGATTGATCTTACAGGCAGTATTGATTTCCCATAGGGCAGTAAGCGTCTGCATTCCTTGCATATAGAGGGTACAGCCAGCTTTGATGGCATCAGCATAACCTTTGGTTGTTTTCAGGTAGCTGTTATACTTCTCTTCCCATTTCTTCATCTTGGTTTCTGCAACAACCATTCCACCATGAAGCACGCTTAAGGTGTCCAATATTTCATTCTGCTTGCCGATGATCTCATTTATTCGTGATTCTCCCTCACCGATAGCAGCATATTCCAGAGGATTGGATTGGGTTACGCTTTGCCCGAAGCAGGAAATCATGGTGGAAAAGAACAACAGGAGAATCATTGTTCTCCTAATTTCTATTTGTAATTTCATAGATACTTTTGTGTCGTTTATTATATTCAACTCTCATCCTTATGTCGGCAACAATATTGTTATTGGCTTGAATGCCTATCATATCGAGCTTCGAATTATTCCGGTCACCAGAGAAGATGGTTACGGTCTTCAGTCCGAAAATCTGCTGTGGAAGGCTTCTGTGCTGCCGGTAATCCACAACTCTGTACAACTCGACGTAATCGGTAGAGTGGGACAGAACACCATGCATGATGATAATCTGTTCCCCTGTTATCACATATTCCATCCTTGCCAGATATATCAGTTTGAACAGCAGATAGAGGAATAAAGCTATGCCAACGTATTTTGCCAACTCGTGGTATTGGAAACTGCAAAATTCCCATACCCAGAGGCTGCCAAGAAAGAAACACAACGCTACGAACTCATTGATGACATACTGAAACCAATGAGGACGTAACGTTACTGTTCTAAAGATATGTACTGTATTGTTCATATATCTTTTCTGTTAGAAATGAAATCTGTTATCTGCCTAAGCCATAACTTTCTGATGGTGCTGGTCCATTGTTCATAGACTCGTAAATGGATGCTGAAACTTCAGCAGCAGAAACAACACCAGGTTTTGAGAACACCGGTCCGCTTTCAAACACCACAGGACTGTGATGCGGACGAGGCTCTGATGCAATTGCCATGACTCCCACGCCTGTTGTCACGGCAGCAAGAAGGGCTGCTCCAAGGTTGAAGCGGTTTTCCGGCTTCGTCTTCATTTCGACCTCTGGGAAGATTTTGTCAAAGAGCTTCATTCGCTGGAGGTTGTTTACGGTCATGAACTTGTTATATTGCTTTTCCGTAATTTCATGGGAGAAGACATTGCCATCGATGACTGCTGTCATCTTGTATTTGCCTTCTATTTCCTGTCCTTTGGCATCCTTCAGTTTTTCCACTACGATATCTACCACCTGGGTATCACGGCCATGTTCGCCGCTTCGCTTCCATTCCTTGCTTGCTTTCAGATTTTCAAGGGACTCTCCATTTACGTGGGCATCGCCAAGAAGGTTGATCTTAGTCTGCTCTCTGATATCATTGAGGTTGTATCTATCCTGTTTCGGAGAGATATTAGCATTCTGCTCCCTCATGTAACCACCCTGGTAGATGCTGCTGGCTGCTACCACTTTCATCTTCTCATTGCTTTTGGCATCGGAAGGAAGAAGGGAAGAGAGCAGACTGGCTCTTTCTTCATCCGTGGCATACTGGAACTTGTTATACTGTTCCTGGCTGATCTTGAAAGACCACATACCGGCATCCTTGTTGGTTCTGAGGTTGATCAGATAATCACCGGATATCTCATCCTTCCAAGCCATTGCAGCGGTAATGGCTGCGGATGATTTGCCGCTTACCAGGCAATAGTCACCTTTCAGAGACACTACACCTTTTGCAGAATCGATGTTTCCGGAATACACTTTGTCTTCAAGCTGTCCATTGGATGCACTCTTGATCTTGACTTCATCGAACACCTTGTCAAACAGATGTAAACGGTGCTCATCATCGTAATTGAGGAATCTGTTGTAGTCATCCTTGCTGATTTCACGGCTCATCAGCTGATTGTTAACAACGGCTGTCATACGATAAGAAGTCTTTTCACCATCATTGGTAGGGTAGGCTTGAATCTCTCCTACAGTCACTCTGCGACCATTGTTCATTGGCAGATAAAAACCCTTATTTTCTGGGAGCATTCTGCCATCAACCACACCGATGGTGTTCCACTTATCAACAAAACCGGTCTTATAATCTTGTCGCATATCCTGCATGTTGAGTTCCAGGACATCGATATTCCTGTTATACTCGTTGGCTTTTGCTTCCGTCAAACCCAGGGCAGCTTCTGTCTCAGGTTTCAGCTTGATGTTGATATAGTCTTTGCTTTGAAGATGGTTCATGGTGATCTTGTCGGCAAAGTCATTTGCAATCACCTTATTGATCACATCCAGACGCTCACTGATGTTAGGGGCATTCTTGTTGTAAACCTGCTTTTTCTTGCCTCTGGTATCTGTAAATCTCAATTTATCATTCAAAATGGTATTGAGTTCTTCGTCGGTAAGAGCATATTCCAGGTTTCTGTTTACGCCGTCTGATTTGATGGTGAGGGTCTTCTTGTCTTTATCAACCACGATACCATGGGATGAGAGTACTTCTGCAAATCCTGCACCGCTGAAGGTCAGAAGGGTACTGTAACCATTGATATAGTCCTTCAGAGGCATGGCTTTGCCTTTTGGTCGTTCTAGAACCCTAGGCTTGACATCCACTTCAAGGTTGGAGAGAGCATCCTTTTTCTGGTTTCCCTTATCGTAGAAACCATAACTGCCCGATTTCAGCTCACCGGGTTTCAGTCTGCCATCAGGACGTTCTACTACAACAGGTGCGCTGTTTGCAAAGTAAGGTCTTCCTGCCACTCTTCTGATGTGATATCTGCTACCACCGAAGAGGATGCCAAGGGGTGAATTGTCAAATTTTCCAAAACCCGGACCGGCAAACGGACGGAATCGTGGGTCTCGATACCCATATTCTCCATTCATGATGGTGTGTCCCCACAAGCCATGATTTACCGGAGAATTGGCATTTTTGGCTGCCACCCAGGAACCGGGAATATAATAATCGTCTTTCACAATGGAAACAAAGGTGTTGTATGCGTTTTTGTTCCAGGCATTCGTGCCGCCGTTGACCAGAGCATCCAACTGCTTCTCGCTCAGGTCATAATAACGAGGTTGGGAAGAGTTGTGTGAGAGGGTCACGAGTTGGTAGGTGCCTGTCTCTGTCAATGAGATATGAGCTTGCATACCATTGGCATGCAATACACTTTGAAGCTGGGGAGCAACGTCGGTTGCCCGTGGATTGGTATTTTTACGTATGATAGTCATGACAATATGCTTTAAATGTTACTGCTGTTCCTTATAGACGATGACGCATGTATGGCGGTTTGCGGTATATGGCTTGTAGATATTGATACCGCCTCTGCTGAAACCACGCATCTTACTCTTGTCAACACCTGCCTTCATCAACAGTTTGGCAATATATTTGGCTCTGCGAACACTGAGCTTCTGGTTGTGCTTCGGTGTTCCGGTCTTGCTGTCGGCGGCTCCATAGATGTTGATTCGAAGATCGTTTTCATTTACGGCTTTTGCAATCTCCTTAATGTTCACCAGCTGCTGCTTGTCGATGAGGGTGGTGGTATTGATTTTGAAGAAGAACAGAATCGGGGCCTCCAGTTGAATACCGGAAGATGCTAAAGAGCCAGAGCCATTGTCTTCCTTGCTCATTCTTTCCTTCAAACTCTTAAGTCCTTCAAAATCATTTTTAGGGAATTGGCTGCCGTCATACTGAAGGCTGGTATGATTACCGTCATCACCCAACACTTCAAGAACCGGCTTTCGCTCAAAGCCCTGCTTGCCTATACCGATGGTAACACCCAGGGATGCATGAAGGATATTGTCGCCAAAATGCTTGTCCTTGCCTATGCCGTCAAACCTTTGAAAGGTGCTGGTTCCACCCATCTCGGCTGTTACATGGAGGCGGTTGATTGCTCGGTAGCTGCAAAGAAAACCATGACTCACTGCAAAAGGTGCTTTATGGATGGTGGTGTTCTTGATAGCACCAGCTCCCAGATAGAGAGCGAAATCCCATCTTGGAAGAGGATTGTAGCTGCTACGCACGAAACTGGAGAGATTCAGCATCAGATCTCCATGATAGTTTTGGTAGTTCATAGCGTTGTTCTCGGCATTGGTGAAGGTGAAACCCTGATAAACCAACCGGGTTCCAAAGAAACGTGAATGCCATTTTCCGAAACTGACAAGCATCGTTGGGCGTGTATGACCAAAGAAATCGGTACATCCTACAGGAGCACCGGTGAAAGTTGACATGCCTGCCTTTACGCTGCCAAACCAGTTGTCGCCAACGGCTGAGAGTTTGAACTTCTCCTGTCCCGAAAGATAAGGCTTTGCATCTTTCTTTGGCTGTCTACCACTGGAGAATGAGGTACTTTTTACATACTCCTTTTCATTCTCTCCGAAAACTACTTGTGCATTGGCATAGCTTGCCATGAGGAAGGTTGCCAATAAAAACGTTAATTTCTTCATTTCTTATTTTCTTATAGTTCTATTTTCTGTTGTTGTATTCACATTCTTTCTGCTTGCTGGTCGTAGAGATACAGTTTATGCTGCCGGATGATACGCTCGCACACCTTTACATAATCCTTGCGTGTAGCATAACCGGCTGCCTTGATAGACAAGAGCCAGTTGTGGTAGTCGGTGGGCTTATATCTCCAGCACCTTGCATATCTGTCACTCATCAGCAGGCGAGAGTGATATTCTATGCTTTCTTCAGGTGACAGGAAGTTGCAGAACTTCTCATTGGGGCGGTCATCATCGTGAATGCTATAGGGGAGACCGCTTTTCAGCCAGTTCTGATTGGCTTTGATACCGAAGAAGTTATATCCCACCTGTGCCAGATTGCTGTTTCCCCATTTGCTTTCGAGTGCCATCTGTGCCAGGATAACGGAAGATGGAATGCCATACTTCCGTTGTTGCTGCATTGCTGCTGCAGCATAGTGCTCAATAAACTCAGCAGGAGAAAACAGGTTGTTTTCCTCTACTCTGAGGGCTTTGATAGCCCTGGCTTTCGTTTCTCTTACATACAGCAGTAGATTGTAGGGGTCTTCCAGTTGTCCTTTCAACCTGCAACTGATATGAAGATGGGGTCCGGTACTTCTTCCGGTGGTTCCGCTAATGCCAACAGGATCTCCTGCCAGGAGTTTTTGCTGGGATGTTACCCAAATCTCTGACAGATGGCAATAGCTGATAGTCCAATTGCCATGCTGTAGAATAACAAACTTTCCTGAACCCTTGTCATAGCCGGTACTCTTCACGCTGCCATCAAACATGGACAGTACTTCTTCGTACCGGGCTCTTAAATCCAAGCCTTTATGCTGTTTGCATTTTCCTGTGAAAGGATCGACTCTGCTTCCATAGAAGGAATTGATCTTGATGCTTTGCAGAGGGAAACTGACGCTGAGATACTTATCTATCCAGTATTCCCTGGATTCTTTCTTTCCCTGTGCCACGCTTTTGGGCATGAAGCATAGAAGGCATAATGATAGTATTACATATCTGATCATTGTCTGTTACTTTTTGTATCTTATATTCAAAATGCAAAAGTAATGCTTTTCATCTACACCTTATATTTAAACACGATATACCTTTGAAATTAACGTTTGCAAAACCCTTCGGTGGTTTTGGAAAGGGTATTTGGGAAAATGTTTCTGGCTTTTAAAATTGTTAATTTCAAAGGTATATTGAATTTTGAATGTTCAGCAATTAGCTATTTTGTATCTTTGCCAAAAATTTTAAATATAGAACAATATGAATATACAAAGAATTGAAGAAAATGAAATTCCTTACGAGGAGTTGAGTAAGTTCGGGCTTACTCAGGAAATGATAGATGACCTTCCTGAGCCTATCATGAATAAGCTGTTGGGGGGCATGCGTACACCTTTGCTTCCTATAGAGCAAGTTGATGGGGATGGTGTCATTCACAAGGATTTCGCTCGCATCCGCTTGCTCAAAGAGGGTGAACAGGTTCATCCGATGTTCTTGCCAGTTAAGAACCAGTGTAATCTGGAATACTTCACTGGGGAAGAGAAAGAGGCATTGGAAAGGGGTAGGGTTCTCAAAGTAATACTTCCATCCAACAGCAGCTGGAACTATGTACAGCTTGACAGTGCAACCAACTCTATTATTTCTGTGAAGAGTAATCTTGTTGACAATAACCTGTCGCTGCTTGCTAACAATATGGGCATGGACGAGGATCATATTCTGAAACTTGAAAATGGAGAGGTGGTTACACTGGAGAAAGATGATCAGATGCTTTCTATTGGAATTGACCTTAATGAGGAGACTGGTATTCTCAATGTAAAGGGAGATGCACAGGCTTGGCAGAAAGAGCGTGATGGTATTTTGGCGTTTGACAAATACAACTTTGGTATATATGGCTGTTGGACAAGAGATGACAAGGGTATGCTTTCCTATGTTCCGGAAGATGAATATACCGAGGAAATGTGTGTAGAACAGGACGCTATCTTACAGAAGGTGAAAGCCGGTAGAGGTATGCATGTCTAACAAATCATATAGATATATGGAATTAAACGGTTTTATTGGAGAAGAAAAAATCAATGTATTTTACTTCTCTCATCAGATAACAGATCTACAGTATGTAAAGCATCATTCTCAGGAAATGTTGGATGCTTACAACAGTTATCTTCAAGACAATGCTCTGGAAAACAGTGAAGAGTCTGCCTCCAGATACCTGGATGAAGATGATAGCGTTGCGATGTTGGAAATGGAAGAGGAGAATGAAATGGAAAAAGAGGCTACTCCTGCTATTTCACAAAGTTCGATAGAAGTTTACGAAAATTGGAAGCAGGATGTCGAAATGACCAATTCTCTTCTTGCTGACAATACTACTGCAGCAAAAATTGCTTTGTGGAGATACAAAAATCCAACTTCTGATGACAAGCATCTTTGTGCCGAAGAAACAGAAACTGATGACGCTACTGTTGAGAAATGGTGGCTGGCGATAGATTTCATCTGCGGGTCCATTGGTGGTACATCTTTCAAATTGGCTTCACCAACATTACAGAACATGGAAACGCTGATTTCCAATGCCACGATAGATATTTTGGGGTAATAATCCTCTTTTTATTATAATATATGTTTATTTCGAGTTCCCTTATCTCTTGAAGGTAAGGGAACATTATGTTAATGTTTTAATTGACTAGCCTTACTTTATTTGGGTAGCAAAGTATGTTTTAAGGAGAGATTTAATATTCTTAAACACTACTGTCCAATAAAAAAGGGCAATTCGATCTTTGAAACAGTTGAATTATAGTCTTTTATGCAGTATTTTGCAATGAAACGGACTTGATTTTGTAACTTTGCAGCCAAAAAGAATTGGCTACTATGTTTCAAGACAAATATGTTTTCGCTCAACTTACTGCATTTCTGAATAGAACTCAGTTCAACAACTACGTACGCAAGTATGATGGCAACCGATACGTGAAACACTTCACTTGCTGGAACCAGCTTCTTGCAATGATGTTTGGGCAACTGAGCAATCGTGAGAGTTTACGTGACTTGATAGTTGCATTGGAAGCTCATCGAGCTAAGCAATATCATCTGGGGCTTGGACGTAATACTATCGTAAAAGCAACTCTTGCTTATGCCAATCAGACTCGTGATTACAGGATTTTCGAAGACTTTGCATTCTATATGATGAAGGAAGCTTGCAAAAAGCGAGAAACCAACATTTTGAATATACCAGGAAAGAAGTATGCTTTTGATTCGACAACTATTCCGTTGTGTCTTGCAACTTTTCCATGGGGAAAGTACGTATTTTTTATAAGTGATTGAGAATGAGATAAGTTTTTATCTCATAA
>OGPV01001999.1_pt1 | contig 12769 bp, 10 predicted proteins | sample 1553001 | NCBI WGS metagenome assembly OGPV01 (sample SAMEA2580268, study PRJEB22360) | human gut metagenome | biome: human gut; feature: human-associated habitat; material: faeces | place: Denmark | collected 2008/2010
TTTTATTATTTTATTTTCTATACTATCTCCTTTTTTATCCTCAAAAAAAATACGAAAGTTATAAATCTACCCTCACCACCCCTCACCCTGGACCCATATCTTATAATAAAAAGATAACGGGGAATCTTAAAAACTCAATCATCTTTTTCAGATTTACCACAACGTTTCCAGAATACTCCATTATTTTATTCAAAACTGTGCGGATATGAATTAAATTTTGGTGCGGTTGCCCTGGATAAAATATCAATAGACTAACTCAATAAAATGCATTGTTCGACACCAATTTCCTGAATAAAATAATTGTCGTGTGAGATTGCTATCACAGTACCTGCATAATTTTTGATAGTAGCAGTGATAATTTCAATACTTTGTATGTCCAAATTGTTGGTAGGTTCATCCAGGATAAACATATCAGGGGTATTGTTACTAATCATCAGACAGCAGAAAGCGAGACGCATTTTCTCACCACCACTAAGTTTCCGGCAGGATTTGTCCCATTCGGATGCAGGAAACAAGTAACGGTTTAGAATAATCTTTATTTCATGCTCCGGCAGATTCCGGCTGTTGAAAGCGTAAGCCTGTTCAAGAATACTGTTCCGGTCGTCAATGATCGAATACTCTTGATTCAAATAGACATAGCTAAAGTCCGTCCGTGTCAGGGTTCCTTCCTGTGGTTGAAGTTGGCCGGTGATTAATTTCAATAGAGTTGTTTTCCCGCTACCGTTGGCTCCTTCTATACGGAGGCGGTCTCCGCTCTTTAGCTGAAAGCTGACAGGAGCTTGCCAAAGCTGTTGTTTTGAGATACTATTTTCCTGAATATCATTGTTAATCGAATTGGAATGATAACTGAAGTTAATCTCTTTTGCTGTCACTAATATTTTCCCGGTATGAAGCGAGGAACTGTTGAAGTCGGTTTTTAATGCCGCAGTCGGAGAGAGCGAACCTCGAAGCTGGTTGCGTTCATTTGTTAACTTCTCGGCTTTCTCCTGATGGACGCCAGTCAGTTTACTAGTGCTCTTCTCGGATTTCCCTTGGAGTGCGTTTAATACAATGCGTGGAACTCCTTTTTTTATATTACTCTTTTCGCCGCGTACATTCTGTTTGTCTCTGCGTTCGGCCGTTTCGTGAGCCACTTTACGGGCAATACGTAGTGCCTTTTCTTTTTCTTCAATACGTTGTTGCAATGCTTCCTGTATCAGCGTTTTTTGTTCTTTGTAGAATTCGTAATTTCCGCCATAATAATTGATTTGATGCTTCTCTAGTTCGCAAATCTCGGGGAGAAGATTGAGCAGAGTACGGTCATGACTTACCACCAACAGGGTGGAACGATATTTCTCTACCCAGTCATATAAACGTTGTCTGCCGGAAGAATCGAGATGATTGGTCGGTTCATCCATAAGTACGACAGATGGGTGATGAATGTCCATCCTTGTCAGGAATACGCGGGTCTTTTCACCGCCGCTAAGCAAATTCATCGGGTAGGATAGAGTAAACTGTCCTAGCCCCCATAAATCGAGAGCGGCAATGGAACGTTCTTCAATATTCCAGTCATCATCCAGGATGACGAAATTTTCGTTTGAGGCATCTCCTGACAGGATAGCATGTAAGGCTTGTTGCTTACGTTCTATCTGGAGTGCTTGAGCGATAGTCAATGAATCATATTGCCCGAAATGTTGCGGGATATAATATAGGTCGTCCGGACGGACAATGACACCGGAAGAGGGTGAAAGTTGTCCGGCAATAATTTGCAGCAAAGTAGATTTACCGCACCCATTGTTACCGACTAATCCCAGTTTCTGCCCCTTACTGATGGCGAAATTGAGATCACTGAATAATACTTCTTTATCCGGATGGATATAGCTGATTTGCTGAATACTTATAGACATAATGATCTATTGGGTTTGAGGTTGAAAATAGAGTGAGGGAAAATCACAGGATAGGGGGGGAACGACAAACACAATACTGGCTAAACAACACGGATTTCGTGATGCTTAACAAAATAGAAAAAGCATATAAGAAAAGTGATGTTTACTTAGAAGTGTTGTCTTACTTAGTAATTCTCATTGCGGTAGGTATATAGTTTAACTTGGTGGCAAAGATAACACTTTCTATTAGATTTCACTCTATTAAGACTGAAAAAGAATGAATTTCATTTATTTAGAGGCTCCGTTTACCTCATTCAGAGCCTCCGATTACTCCAAATAGAGCCTCTGTTTACCCTATTCAGAGGCTCTGTTTTAGAAGTGAGTTATATTCTTTCTTATTCTTATACATCAAACAGTTGATTTAATCCCTCACTCATACTGGGATGCGTGAAGATAAAATCGCGCAAGAATGTAGAGGTTTGCCCTGTTTTTATCGCCATAGCTACGATATTGATGATTTCTGAAGCGTCAGCGCAAAATAAGGTACATCCCATAATTTTCCCATTATGATTGTTGATGATTGCTTTCAGCATACCGTCCGTCTGTTGCAATGTACGTGAACGGACAACGGAAGTTGCCGGAAGTCGGGATACTTTGAACGAATAACCTCTTTTCAGTGCTTCTTCTTCAGTAATGCCGATATGCGCCAAAGGCGGATCAATAAATACGGCATATTGAACAGGATCCCTATCTCCGATATCACGTTTCTTATCTCCGAAGAGTTGATCGCGTATAATCCGAAAATCATCTAGTGAAAAATAAGTAAATTGTGGTCCGCCTTTTACGTCTCCCATTGCCCATACGTGAGGAACGGTGGTGCGCAACTGATCGTTTACAACAATTGCTCCGTGTGCATCTACTTTTACACCTGCTGCTTGTAAATTCAATCCTTCGATCATCGGTTTCCGCCCTGTTGCGATAAGAATTGCGTCTCCGTCTACAAAGTAAGGAGTGCGGTCAGATACATCCGAATAAGTCAGTGTCACTCCGTCACTCGTATCATGAATAGACTGTGCGCGTGTATTCAAATGAATCTCAATGCCTTTTTTCTCCATTACATCTTTGACATTGTTAGCGATATCTTGATCGTTGCGAGGCATAAAACGGTTGCCTCCTTCAAGAATCGTCACTTTACTGCCAAATCCGGCAAACATCGAAGCGAACTCCAAACCGATATATCCGCCGCCGACAATAATTAAATGTTTTGGCAGGACATTCATATCCAAAAGTGTGGAGCTGGTATACACATACTTACTTTGTTGAATCCCGTCGATTGCCGGAATGATCGGAGTGGAACCGGTATTGATGAAAATTTCCTTTCCTTGCAGTTCAATATCTCCGTTGGGAAGTACTACTTTTATAGTGTTAGGTGATACAAAGGAAGCTGTCCCTGTATAAATAGTCACATTCGGACGCTTGCTTAGATTCTCGTAATTAGTTTCCCGAAGAAAAGAGGTTAGCCTGTTCTTACGGGCAATAGTCTGCTTATACATATTAGTCTGCTTCAGAAAATCCCCATGGTATAGCAGTGAAGACATCTCTGCTTCATGTATCAATGCCTTTGTCGGGATGCAGGCTATGTTAGGACAAGAACCTCCGTACATCATGTTGGAGCGTTCTACGATGGCAACTTGCCATCCTCGATTGGAAAGTTCGGCAGCCAGGACTTTTCCTGCCTTGCCGAATCCTATAATAATTGCATCATACTGTTTCATAACTTCTTTGATTAACGATTTGTATTAGGCTATATAACACAGGGTAAAGCCTATTTGTTTCGTTATCTCAAGAAGTCGGAACTCCTTACGGAGTCAGATTAGTCTTTTTTAATTATTTTGAGTACGCGTTGTGACGAGTCGGATAATAATACTACAGCACTGGCCAGGATCACAATGTCTTTAATCACCAGCCGCCCTGCACCGGAGAGTAATGGAAAGCCGAATTCTCCACTACCCAGATTAGGAACCCATACTTCGGGAGTCGTGACGAGAAAGGATAGTGTGCCGAGTGTCATGATAATGGCTAATGTGTCGCCTATCAGTCCTACTTTCGGGAAAAAGATTCCTAGAAATACTAGAATGCCGATACTCATGATGAGCGCTCCCAATCCATAGGAGAAAGTATATGTATTGTTTGCTTCGTGCCATGTACGATTCTCCGGTACGAAAGCGCCTTCCGGATTTTTGTATTCTTTGTATTCGGGTGCGTCTTTAGCATAGAAGAAACTCATGAAAGGACTGTTGGCAACAAACGGGACAATCCCGTCGGCCTCATAGTGAAAATACTTCAATCCGCCAATCCATACGAATACTACTAAGATAGCTACGCGGATAAATTTGATACCGAAATTCTTCAGACCGGATGTGAAGGTTAGTAGAGTGATAAATTTCTCTTTCATCTTGTTGGGGCTTTATTGGTTTAACTTACACCGCAAAGATCGTACTTTTCCAATATTTTCCCAATGGCAATACTTCCGTATCCCTTATCAATTTTTCCCTTCTTGTGTATTTCTAAATTGTACTGCACTCTGTCCGCTTATATTTTTAAAGAAACGGCTGAAAGAAGCCTGATCCTCAAAACCTAGAATATCAGCAATCTCCTTTGCGCTTTTGTTGCTGTAAAGCAGAAGGCGTTTGGCTTCCGCTTCTACTCTCTCGTGAATCACTCGGAGCGGAGAGGGGAGTTTGCATGTGGAAAAGATATTCGATAGTGTTTTGGGGGATTTGTGTAACATATCGGCATAATCCTGAACCTGTTTCTTCGTACGGAAATGCTCGTCAACTAGATTGTAGTATTGGCGTACGATTTCAAAGCCGGATTCTTTTTCGCGGGTGATATTCATACGGTTGCGTGCAATGCGCGTACATTGAATGATGAACCGTTTCAGCAGGATACGCAACATTTCTTCCTGCAAACTGTCAGTTACGGTGAACTCGTTTTCCAACGCTTCGGTGATGGTATCCAATTCCTTGCGTTCTTGCTCATTCAGCATGAAGCGGATCAGATGGGACGAACCGTTGAATAGGAAACCGCTGCATGATACTTCATGATCATTTCCATAAATACAATAGAAGTTGCTGTTGAATAGGAGGGTCAGGTATTCACCGTCGATTGATTTGAATTCGAGGTGTTGCAGATGGGTAAGTGAGATTACCTCATCCTTGACCAATACCATTTCCTGGTGGTCAATTTCTACCGTGATACTTCCGTTGCGCACCCATATAAACTTATAGAGTCCTTTTTCTCTTTGTAACGCTTTCTCTGTCAGATAAGAATCCGTGAGTGCAAGAGTGCCTTTTAGTTTTGTGTGATATTGTTGTAACATACTTATTCCTCCATAGCTGATGCATCAAATGATAGCGGTAGCAAATCACCTATATTCTTTATTTCGTAAATACATTCTTTGCCGTAGAGCAAGATACGTATTGGTTGCCCATAGCGTTTCTCCGTTTCCAGAATCACTTGTCGGCAGGCACCGCACGGAGGAATCGGTCGGTCTATAAAATCTTTTTCCGTTCTTGCTGCAACGGCAAGGGTAACGACCGGCTGGTCGGGATATTGGGAATTGGCATAGAACAGCGTGGTACGTTCCGCGCAAAGTCCCGACGGGTAGGCGGCATTCTCTTGATTTGTTCCTGTTACGACAATTCCGTTGCCGAGAAGTACGGCAGCGCCTACCGAAAAATGCGAATAAGGGGAATAGCTGCGTGCTGTTGCATCTTTGGCGGTTTTAACGAGTGCCTGGTCGGCCTCATTCAGCTCATCATATTGATATACTTTAATCACTGCGGTAATTATGAGGTCTTTCATACGCGTTACGGTATTGGTTTCTACAATTAATGTTACAAAGTTAGGAAAGAGATTGATATTCCCAATTATTTTTCGGATTTTTGTGTCCTTATAATACATATCTGAATTAAAATGGAGAACAAACTGTATAGACTTGTCTTTTTAGCCGTAGTTTTCTTCTTTGCCATAGGGATGCAAGCGCAGAGGCGGAATGCCCGCTATGTAGAATATATAAACAAGTATAGCGAGCTGGCTGTTGAACAAATGAAACTTCATAAGATTCCCGCTAGTATCACGTTGGCGCAGGGATTGCTGGAAAGTGGTGCAGGATATAGTCAGTTGGCGCGAAAGAGCAATAACCATTTTGGTATCAAATGTGGCAGCAGTTGGCGGGGGCGCAGCGTCCGTCATGATGACGATGCGCGCAATGAATGTTTTCGTGCTTATAAGCGTCCGCGTGATTCTTACGAAGACCATTCCGATTTTCTTCGAAGAGGAGCCCGTTATGCCTTCCTTTTCAAACTTGATATTACCGATTATAAAGGATGGGCGCGCGGATTGAAGAAAGCGGGATACGCAACTGACCCTTCCTATGCTAACCGTTTGATTACGATTATCGAAGATTACGATCTCTACAAATATGACCGCAAAGGTGTTTATTCGGAACGTAAGTTACGCAAAAATCCTTGGCTGATGAATCCTCATCAGGTATATATTGCCAATGATATTGCCTATATCGTTGCCCGTAACGGCGATACCTTTAAAGATTTAGGTAAGGAGTTTGATATTAGTTGGAAGAAGCTTGTGAAATACAATGATCTGCAACGTGATTATACGTTAGTAGAAGGAGATATTATCTATCTGAAGAGCAAGAAGAAAAAGGCTTCCAAACCTTATACCGTATATATTGTAAAAGATGGAGATTCCATGCACGGCATCTCTCAAAAATACGGTATCCGCCTTAAGAATCTGTATAAGATGAATCGTAAGGATGGCGAATATGTCCCCGAAGTAGGAGACCGTTTGCGTCTGCGGTAGGTTACTGTTTGATAAAAAAGAATTGCCGAATGACTATCCGGATATGCCTAGCAGCCTGATGCACATATATTTGATAGAAGCGGGACCGAGATTACTTGCCGGGATGTCGGAGGATTCGTCATTGCACGCAGAAAAATTTCTTCGTGAGATGGAAGTGAATATTTTGCTGAATAAACGAGTGATAGACTATCGCGACCATAAAGTTATACTCGAAGATGGAATAGAAATCGCTACACGTACTTTTATTTGGGTAAGTGGTGTTACCGGAGTAACTATCGGTAACATGAACCCATCGTTGATAGGTCGTGGCGGACGTATTTGGGGCTCTATGGCGACAGTAGGACGTAACCGTGCTGTTGCGGAATTTAGTAAAGTGCAGATGCAAGGCTGGTTGGCTTGGGTTATGTGGTTGGTAGTTCATCTGCGTTCCATTCTTGGAGTGCGTAACAAGGTGGTCGTGCTTCTTAACTGGATATGGAATTATTTCACTTATGATCAATCTATGCGTATGATTGTCTATGTGCGAAAAGCAAAAGAAATTCGTGACCGGGAAAAGGTGGAGGCAACTACTCATTAGGGCAGGATTTGCTGTCGGAAGATCAGTAGCCTTTCCATCATACATAACCGGATACAGCTTTGTGGAAGGAATAAAAATATAGGGCTATTTGCATTGTTTTCAATATAATAACTTATCTTTGTACGCATAATATTGAAAACAACGCTGGCTTTTGCTTATGAATCGACGATATTGCTGTTTGTTTGTAGTTCTCTTTTGGGCTGTTCTTATTCAGGCGGCAGCTACGGAACGTACATTCAATATACTTTTTCTACAATCTTATACAGCGCAGACTCCTTGGCATAGCAGCCTAAACCAAGGATTGGCAAAAGGATTCAGAGAGAGTGGGATAAAGGTGAATATTACAACAGAATATCTGGATGCCGATTTTTGGACATTCCGGTCGGAGAAGGTAATCATGCGCCGCTTTTGTGAACGTGCCCGTGAAAGGAAGACCGATTTGATTGTTACGGCAAGTGATGAGGCCTTTTACACGCTTTTTGCCTGTGGCGATTCGTTGCCCTTGCAGATTCCGGTAGTGTTTTTCGATATTAAATATCCTGATGAAAAATTGATTGCTGCCCATCCTAATGTTTGCGGGTTTATTGCCAATCCTGACTTTGATGTGATTCTCCGTCAGGCTCAGAAAATATTTCCTTTACGGAAAGAAGTGCTTTGTGTGATAGACAATAGTTTTCTGAGTGCAAGGGGGCTTAATGACTTTCAAGAGGAGTGGGACATCTTTCAGAAAGATCATCCGGATTATGATATGAAAATCTATAATACCCAGAATCATACAACCAGTCATATTATTGCAGCTATTTGTTATCCGCGTAACAGTCACGGGCGTCTTGTCATAGCTCCTAAATGGTCTCCTTTCCTCTCATTTGTCGGGAAGAATTCTAAAGCTCCTGTGTTTGCAAGCCAGAATGTGGGGCTGACTAATGGTGTATTCTGTGCCTATGACAGTGATGCTTATACTTCGGCATTATTGGCTGGGCAAAAGGCTTCTCAAGTATTGAAGGGGACATCTCCACAAGAAATAGGAGTAACGGAAAGCAAGCAGGGATTTATATATGATTATAAGCAATTGGATTTCTTCTACGTTGATCCTGATAAGGTAGCCTCAAGTGGAATAATTGTCAATGAACCTTATTGGGAGAAGTATAAATTCCTATTTATTCTTCTTTATCCGTCTATTTTGGCGTTGTTGGTTGTTTCCGTCGTATGGCTGATGAGGGTTAACCGGCGCGAATCTAAACGGCGGATTCAAGCACAAACCCGTTTATTGGTGCAGAATAAGTTGGTAGAACAGCGTAATGAGTTTGATAATATTTTCCATTCTATCCGCGATGGGGTGATAACGTATGATACTGATTTGCATATTCATTTTACGAATAGTTCTCTGCTGAAAATGCTCCATTTGCCTAGCGAGGCGGGAGGACGTGTTTATGAAGGGATGATGGCAGGCAGTATTTTCAATATATATAATGAGGGGCAGGATATTCTTCATAAGATGTTGAAACAAGTGGCCAGCACAGGGGAGAGCGTGCAGATACCTCAGGGCTCTTTTATGAAAGAGGTGCATAGCGATAAGTATTTCCCGGTGTCTGGAGAAATTGTACCTATCCGTTCAAGGGGTATGATTACCGGTATGGCGTTTTCCGCCCGGAATATCTCGGATGAAGAAATGCAAAAACGTTTTTTTGATATGGCGATGGATGAAAGTTCCATTTATCCGTGGCAATTCGATGTGGAAACAAATTGTTTCATCTTTCCTCAAGGCTTTTTGACACGTCTGGGATATGAAGAATCGGTTACGATAATTTCACGTGAGGATATGGAGCGGACGGTTCATCCGGACGATTTGAAGGAAGTGAAACTGTTATTTGACAGGGCGCTGACCGGAGAAGATACGAATACGCGCCTGAACTTCCGTCAACGTAACGCCGATGGTGAATACGAGTGGTGGGAATACCGTTCTTCCGTTATCATAGGATTGACGCAAGACTCGCTGTATAATATATTAGGTGTCTGTCAAAGTATTCAGCGATATAAGACGGCCGAACAGGAAATGAGGGAAGCGCGTGATAAAGCTCTTCAGACCGATAAACTGAAATCAGCCTTCCTTGCCAATATGAGCCATGAGATTCGTACTCCATTGAATGCTATTGTTGGTTTCTCTGATTTACTGAGTGATACAAGTGGGTTTACAACAGAAGAAGTTGCTCAGTTTATTGCGACTATTAATAAAAATTGTGGTTTGCTGTTGGTATTGATTAATGATATTCTTGACTTGTCCCGTATAGAGTCAGGTACGATGGAATTTATCTTTGCGGAACATAACTTACCTCTGCTGTTGAAGACTGTTCACGATTCGCAGCGGTTGAATATGCCTCCGGGAGTGGAACTGCTGCTACGTATGCCCGAAGGGGATAAAAAGTACCTTCAGACAGATAACGTACGCCTGCAACAGGTAGTGAATAATCTGATTAATAATGCGGCTAAGTTTACATTCAGCGGTTCTATCACTTTCGGTTATGAAGAAGAGGAAGAGCCCGGATATACCCGTATCTTTGTAGAAGATACCGGAGTCGGCATTTCGGAAGAAGGTATCCGGCACATCTTTGAACGGTTCTATAAAGTTGATAATTTCACACAAGGGGCAGGATTGGGATTGAGTATCTGTCAAACAATTGTCGAGCGTTTAAAAGGAACTATCTCTGTAACTTCCGAAGTGGGTAAGAGAACCCGTTTCACTGTGCGCCTTCCCGATTATTGCGAATAAATCGGACTGTTCTTCTTTGATTGTGTCAAATAAGAACACTTCTTCCGTCAAACAGACCTTTTTTTGTCCTTAAATACCTGTACCTTTGTCCCGCTCAATTCAATAGGATTTTAAGGTATGAGACTAATCGTAAAAGGTACACTGACGCTCTTTCTTTTATTGTTAATCAGTATTCCTCTAAGCGCACAGTATGTAGTGCAAGGAGTGGTGACTGATTCTCTGACAAAAGAACCTCTACCTTATGCATCTGTACGTTTGAAAGACACGACTGAGGGAACTACGACCGGCAGTGATGGACGCTTTTATTTCAAGACCAACCGTTCCGAAGCAATTCTTGTGATATCGGTCATCGGCTATAACGAAAATAGTCGGAGGATTTATCCAGCCCGTAATTTATCCTACAAAGTAGCGCTTGCACCTACTGCTTATGACCTTTCTGAAGTCGTGGTAAAACCCAAACGGGAACGTTACCGGAAAAAAGATAATCCGGCAGTGGAGTTTGTTCGTCGGATGATTGAGAGTCGTGATAATTATTCTCCAAATGAAAAAGATTTTTGGCAACGCGAACGTTATGAGAAGACTACTTTCGCGCTGAATAATTTTGATGAAGAGAAGCAGAAGAAATGGTTATATCGTAAATTTGATTTTCTTACCGAGTATATAGATACTTCTGCCGTCACCGGTAAACCTATTCTTACCGTATCAGCCCGAGAGTTGCTTGCTACGGACTATTATCGGAAATCTCCCCGCTCCGAGAAACAATGGGTGAAAGGACGCAAACAGGCGGGTGTTGATGAGTTCCTTTCCAAACAAGGGATGCAGGCTGCTATCAACGAAGTTTTCAAGGATGTGGATATTTACGAAAATAACATTTCCCTGTTTACCAATAAGTTTGTCAGTCCACTGTCCCGAATCGGTACGGGATTCTATAAGTATTATCTGATGGATACATTGCAGATAGCCGGTGAACCTTGTGTAGATCTGGCTTTCACCCCATTTAACTCCGAGTCTTTCGGATTCAACGGACATCTGTATGTAGTGCTCGACTCTACTTATTTTGTCAAACGTGCCGTGTTCAACTTTCCCAAAAAGATAAACCTGAATTTTGTAGACTATATGTTGCTCGAACAGGAATTCAAACGTGCCGAAGACGGTACGCGCCTACTCGATCATGAAAGCATTACGGTTGAATTTAAGTTGACCGAAGGGCAGGATGGGATCTTTGCCCGTCGTGTGGCGGATTATAGCAATTATACATTTGCACCGACTGCAGAAGCCGACAAGGCTTTCACCAAGCCGGAACGTATCATTGAAGAAACGGAGGCTTTGGCGCGTTCCGAATCTTTTTGGGCGGAGAATCGCCCGGAAGCCGCTATCTCGCAACAAGAAAATTCGGTAGATCACTTGATGGCACAGTTGCGCAGTTATCCGGTCTATTATTGGACAGAGAAGGTGCTTTCTATCCTCTTTACCGGATATATCCCGACCTCTAAGGAAGCGCCTCTTTTCTATATTGGCCCGATGAACGCCACTATTAGCGGTAATACACTCGAAGGTCCCCGTATTCGTGCCGGAGGGATGACAACTGCCTGGCTTAATCCTCATCTGTTTGCAAAAGGGTACATTGCGTACGGTTTTAAGGATGAACGTGTGAAAGGATTGGCGGAACTGGAATATTCGTTCAAAAAGAAAAAAGAATATGCTAACGAATTTCCTATTCACTCTTTGAAGTTACATTATGAATCTGATGTCAACCAATACGGACAAAACTACCTGTATACGAGTAAAGATAATGTGTTTCTGGCTTTGAAACGTGAAAAGGATGACCGTATCGGTTATTTCAAACAGGCGGAAATGACCTATACCAATGAATTCTATTCGGGCTTTTCTTTCCAATTGACAGCCCGCAGGCGGACGGATGAGTCTTCGTATCTGATTCCTTTTCTGCGAAAAGAAGGCAACGTTTATACTCCGGTCAAGGATTTTTCTACCAGTGCGGCTGAGTTGAAGTTGCGTTATGCCCCTAATGAGAAGTTTTTCCAAACTCAATGGAACCGTTTCCCCGTTTCGTTGGATGCACCTGTCTTTACCTTATCGCATACTATTGCCGGTAAGGGTATTTTAGGTAGCGATTATACATATAACCATACTGAGGCCGGTATCCAGAAGCGGTTCTGGTTTTCTGCTTTCGGCTATACGGATATTATTCTGAAAGCGGGTAAAGTGTGGAACAAAGTTCCTTTCCCCTTGTTAATCATGCCCAATGCCAACCTTTCTTATACCATTCAGCCTGAATCTTATTCATTGATGAATGCGATGGAATTTATGAATGACGAATATTTCTCATGGGATGTTACCTATTTCCTCAACGGTTGGTTATTCAATCGTATTCCATTGTTAAAGAAGCTAAAATGGAGGGAGGTTGTCTCATGTCGCGGGTTGTATGGGCATTTAAGTGATAAGAACAATCCGGCCTTGAGTGATGGCTTGTTCGCTTTTCCGATAGCGAACACACAGTCAATGGGGAAAACACCATACGTGGAGGCGGGGATAGGTATTGAAAATATTCTCAAGGTATTACGCTTGGACTATGTGTGGAGGCTTACATACCGTGATGCACCCGGAATTGACAAATCAGGATTGAGGATAAGTCTCCACATGACCTTCTAAAAGTTA
>OGPV01002004.1_pt1 | contig 12752 bp, 10 predicted proteins | sample 1553001 | NCBI WGS metagenome assembly OGPV01 (sample SAMEA2580268, study PRJEB22360) | human gut metagenome | biome: human gut; feature: human-associated habitat; material: faeces | place: Denmark | collected 2008/2010
AGTGACCTGCAAGGGAAAGAATCATCTCTTCAAATCACACTTGATGAGCGTGATTTCTTCTATTGCCAAGGATGCGGATAACCTTCAGTATCTCCAGAATAAAAACTTTGCAAAAGAGATGAAAGATTTTATATTGACAAACATATTAGATTGGGTGTAATATTGTATAAAATCTTATATGTTATATTCTATGTAATAAAACATCTAATATTCTATATAATAATAGATATAAGAGAATGTATAAGATTACATATAAGAAAATATATAATAAATATATTATATTACATAAAAGAATTTATATAATGTTTTATCTTTTATTATATGTTTTGTTCTATAAAATATTTTATAAAAGGGGATATACGATGAAAGTCATTTCTTTCGGTACTTTGAAGGGAGGCACTGGTAAGACAACGGTGGCCTTTAATGTGGGGGGCATTCTGGCTGAAGAGCACAAGGTGCTTTTTATCGACATGGATCCCCAGTCCAACTTGTCCGATAATGCCGGCATTGATACCACATATCAGAACGGTGCAACGATCCGCGATGTCTTCAGCGACCCGATGCACACCAGCGCTGAAGAGGTCATTACCAAGAGCCCAATTTGGCAGTTGCCCAAAATGGATATCATTGCGAGCCATATCCGACTTACAGCCACTGAGCTGCAGCTTGTTGCTACGGCCGGACGTGAGAGAATTTTGCAGAAGTGGATTGCTCGTAACATGGGCGTTCTGGAGAAGTATGATTACATTATTATTGATACGAACCCGTCCATGGGCATCGTGAATCAGAATGCGTTTATGGCGTCTGATAAAATCATCCTGGTTTCTGATGTATCAAAGAAAGCGATTCAGGGTGCGCAGCTCTTCATGTACCTCTGGGGTGAAATTTGCGAGAATATGGAGATTGAGGACAAGACCAGCGCACTGATCATTAACCGCTGCGATATGCGCCTGAATGCTACGAAAAACATCATTGAGTATTATAATGACGATGAGGACTTCAATAAAATCGTGCTTACAAGCACAATTCCCGCACGAGTCGATGTGATGAATAGGGAAACGGAGTTTTTGCCCATTAACTTTACTGCGCCCGATTCCGTGGCGTGTGAGGCGTTTAGCGATGTAATTTCTGAGTTAAGAGAAAGGATGGTATTGTAAAATGGCAAACCCTTATAAAAAGGCTGAACAGGTTCAGAAGAAAGCCCCAGGCTCCCGTCAGGAGCAAAAGCCGCAGGAGGAGCAAACAACGCCTGTCGTTGAAGTGAAACAGCAGGAGACAGTAACACCGCAGCCTGCCGAGCCAGCTGTTGTTGAAACGCCGGTAAAAGAAGATCTACTGGCCGGTATGCTGGAGAAGAAACCAAGAGGAAAGAGCTACGGCTTTTACCTGGATGATGAGGTTGTGGCAGCCCTTGATAAGCTTGCCCGCCAGAATAAAAGCAATAAGAGCAAGGTCTTGAACACGCTGCTACGCAATATGCTTCTGAAATGAGATAATTATAGAATATTATATGAAACATTTTATATAATATTCTATATAAGATGTTATATTGTTCCAGTCACCTCGAATCGAGAATTAAAGTGGTATAACTATTGGAAATAGTGCGTAATGCACGTCGTCTAAGTGGAACACTAGATTGATAGTAGAGGCAAGAGGTTTGAGGCACCCCAAAAGGAGGAAATAATATAACTAATGGAGGGACAATAGGTGGATATAAATCTGAGCACGAGAGAGATTAAATATGTGATAGAGGTTGCAGAGCAGAAAAGCATGACCAGAGCAGCAGAAAATCTCTTTATTGCACAGCCATCTTTAAGCCAAACGATTATAAAGATTGAAGAAAGGCTGGGAATAAAAATCTTTTTGCGAAGCAAAGGTCGTATTAGTCTAACAAGCGAGGGAGAACGCTTCATTAAAATGGGTGAACAGATTTTGCGAGCGACAAGAAATTTTGAAGCTGAGATTTTAGATCTAAATAATCTTGAATTAGGCCGTTTAACTGTAGGTACACCCTATCTTCTTGGTTCAGTCATCATCCCGAAAATTGTTAAGATTTATAAGGAGACTTATCCGAAAATTCAGCTGAAACTTGTAGAAGAAACCTCAACAAAGCTAGAAGAACGGTTAATTAGTAATGAAATAGATCTCGCTATTAAGCCGGTCGGAAATAGGAATGAGAAATTAGCCTATGACACTCTATATAAGAACCGAATGGTTTTGCTTGTCCCAAAAGAGTCGGAACTCAATAAATACGCCTATGAAGATAATTCTCCCCACAAATACTTTGATCTTAGGAATGTTGCAAATTACCCATTCATGATTGGCACGGAAGGTCAATGGATACGCCATGCTACAGAGGAAGTGTTCAGCAGAGCGAATATTGTCCCTCCAATCTCTATGCACTCAAGAAACATTGAAACAATACGTCAACTTGTTGTCGCTGGCGTAGGGCTCGCTATTCTTCCAGAGTCCTATATCTGCGATGGGATTTGTGGATGTTCAAAGACTCTTTTTGAAATGTCACCAACAATTGTTTGCCTTATCATATTCGTCCTTTCTCTAGTCTTGTATGCATCAAATAAGCTTCCCATGGGCGTGACCTCTATCTTGGCTATCCTTGCTCTCATGTTCACTGGCTGTATCGATGGCAAGGCAGCTCTGGCGCAATTCTCAAACTCCAATGCAATTCTTGTCGCCTCAATGTTCATCATGTCCTCCTGCATAGGGAAGACAAGCTATATCGACAAATTCTCCCGTTTCGTAATAAAAATTACAGGAGGCACCTTCAGAGGAGCGTGGCTTGGGTATACTATTCTTGTCCTGATTCTTACGAACCTCCTTACAAGCCCGATGGTTGTCTTCGCCATTCTTTTCCCGCTTTGCGCAAATATGTGTGATGAGTTCGGTGTCGGTCGATCTAAGGTTATGTACCCCCTTATTGTTCTTGCCTTGGTTTGCTGCACCATTCTCCCTACTGGTTACAGCATCACAGCTGTTGGCCAGATAAATGGTTATTTTGAGCAATTCGGTTTCACTGGCGTCTCCATCGATTTCGTTGATTTTACTAAAGCCCGTTGGCCCGTTTTCATTATCGCATTTCTGTGGGCAAACTTTTATGTCCTTAAAGTTGCTCCGGAGAAGCCGATCATTCCCATTGAAGATACCAAGAAAAGTGGGGAGAAAAAACAGTTGTCCCGGTTCTCTGATATTGCTGGCGTTGTAATTTTTGCCGTTGTTGTTCTTATGATGCTGTTCAACGCAAAAACTGGCATTGCTCCTTGGAAGGTAGCTATGGCAGGCGCTGTGCTCTCTGTTGTCTGCGGTGTCATGAATAAGAAAGAAGCAATCGATGCTATGAATGTTGATATTGTGCTAATGCTTGTCGGTGCTTTGACTATGGCAAATGCGCTGAGCGCCACAGGGGCGGGCGAACTGGTCGGTAATTGGCTCAGCACAATAGTTGGCGGTACTCATAACAGCTATGTTTTAGGTGCTCTTTTCTATATAATTCCGTTCTTGGTAACCCAGTTCATGATGAATCAGGCTGTCATGAACATTTTCTACCCGATCGGAATCCTGACCTGTCAGGCTCTTGGTGCCAATCCTGTCGGTATCTGCATTCTGATTACTGCTGCATGCCTGAGCTCTTTCCTCACTCCCCTCGCAACCCCAGGCGTGGCTATGTGTATGGGTATCGGCGGATATGATATAAAGTCGCTCGGAAAGATGGGTTGGTTGCTTTCAATTGTTCTTGCTGTGGTTCAGGTAGTCTTTGTAATGACCATCTTCCCTGCATTCTAAGTTGTGTTCCATAGTTAATAAGCAGGGATTCCCTGGGAAAGAATCCCTGCTTTAATAATATGAATATTAAAAGATTTGTGGACTTTCCTATAAGGAGATTAAATTATGGTACAAATGATCTGCCATCCGGTAGTTCTCGGATCTAAAGCTCCTCAGACTCTGGATGATCCTTCTCGGCTTCAATCTGGGCGCGAAAAAACCATTGCTTACGGCATACTGAATGCTCACAACACCGCAAATGTTTCGGGAAGCATGAAAATTAAGTTTGACTCTCTCATTTCCCATGACATTACTTATGTAGGCGTTATTCAGACTGCCAGAGCAAGTGGGCTGAAGGAGTTCCCTATCCCTTATGTTCTCACAAATTGCCATAACAGCCTCTGTGCAGTTGGCGGAACAATAAACCGTGACGACCACATGTTCGGTATGTCCGCCTGTGAAAAGTACGGCGGCATTTTTGTTCCTGCTAACCAGTCTGTTATTCACTCCTATGCAAGAGAGATGCTCAGCGGTTGCGGACGTATGGTTCTGGGTTCAGACTCCCACACTCGCTATGGCGCACTCGGAACGTTGGGCATCGGCGAAGGCGGCGGCGAGCTTGTTAAGCAACTTCTCTGCCGCACCTATGATATTACTCCTCCGGAGGTCATTGCCGTCTATCTTACCGGCAAGCCTCGCCACGGCGTGGGACCGCAGGACATTGCGCTAGCGCTTGTTGGCACGGTGTTTAAGAGCGGTTTTGTCAAGAACAAGGTGCTTGAGTTTGTCGGCCCTGGTGTTGCAAATTTGTCTATTGATTTCCGCAACGGCATCGACGTCATGACCACCGAGACAACCTGCCTTACTTCTGTTTGGCAGACCGATGATGTGGTCAAAAAGTATTATGCGGTACATGGTCGCCCCGAGTGCTACAAAGAGCTTGTTCCAGCAATTGATGCGTGCTATGACGGAGCAGTTATAATAGACCTCAGTTCTGTTGAGCCAATGATAGCCTTCCCTTTCCATCCCAGTAACGCCTATACTATCCGCGAATTCCTCGAAAATCCGGAGGACATTCTCGCTTCCGTTGAAAAGAAGGCACAACAGCAGATTTCCAATCCGAATCTATTACTTGACCTTCGTAGTAAACTTCACAATTGGCGATTTCGCGTTGACCAAGCTGATATCGCTGGATGCTCTGGCGGCAGCTTTGAAAACCTCGTGGATGTCGCTCGCATTGTTGACGGAAAAGCGATTGAAAATGAATTCTTCGGCATGAGCGTCTACCCGGCAAGCATGCCCGTTTTGATGGAGCTGATGCGTACTGGCTATGTGCAGAAACTGGTTGCTGCAGGAGCTGTGTTGAAGACCTCGTTCTGTGGACCATGCTTCGGTTCTGTGGATATCCCTGCAAATGGCTCTCTCGCAATTCGGCACGCCACCCGAAATTTCCCCAACCGTGAGGGCTCTAAGCCCAATGAAAATCAACTGGCATCTGTTGCACTTATGGACGCGCGCTCCATTGCGGCAACCGCAATAAACGGTGGATATCTGACCCCCGCGACCGAGATTGATTACGACGACTCCACGCCGGAGTACCACTTTGACGCGGAAATTTACCGCAAGACGGTCTACAATGGCTTTGGCAATCCGAAGCCGGAGACCCAGCTCCGGATCGGACCCAATATAACCGACTGGCCGGAAATGATACCCCTTAAGAAAAACGCTCTTCTTACTGTCTGTTCTGTGATTCCTGATTCTGTCACAACCACAGATGAGCTTATCCCATCCGGTGATACATCCTCATACCGATCCAACCCTATACGCATGTCCGATTTCACACTCTCTCGCAGGGACCCCACATATGTACCTCGCGCTAAGGAGGCAAACGCTCTTGAACTTGTACGCCGTAGCGGTGAATACAGCGATAAACTTCTTAACCTCGCGCGTAGGGTATGCTCAAAAACAAATCTCTATGATAACGAGCATGCACTGCTCGATGATACCGGTCTCGGAAGCGTAGTTTGCTCGCAACGTCCTGGTGACGGCTCAGCGAGAGAGCAGGCAGCCTCATGCCAAAGAGTACTGGGGGGGCTAGCAAATATCTGCATAGACTACGCAACAAAGCGCTACCGGTCAAATCTGGTAAACTGGGGAATCATTCCTTTCACCTGTGAGCCAGCTCTGATGGAGCAACTCACCCGTGGTGACTTAATTTTTATACCAGATATTTATGAATACATTGAAACATGTTCACCAAAGATTACTGCGTTGCTTATCAAAGAAGATAACTCTCCAGTAAAAGAAATCACTTTGAATCTGAAGAATTTGTCTTCTGAGGAATCTAAAATTATACTTGCCGGAAGCCTTATCAATTACTATGCTACGGATTCTATCTGATCTTCTCTGCCCCTATATTATACTTGATAACGCATATCGCAAAAAAATATATTCTAATTAGTGAAGACATTGTTGGTAAGCAATATTGATTTGCCTATGAATACATTAGAATATATATATTTGCCAAATGCTTAGCCGTAAACTATTATCTATTTAGCAAATTTGAAATAAAAGGAGGGAGAAACATGCCTGGAACAATATCTGAGCGTATTTCCAATTTTGCCTTGTCCCTGAGCCTGGAGAAAGTTCCTCAATGCGTAGTAGAGCACGGGAAGCTACTGCTTATGGATACCTTTGGAGTCGCGATGAGCTGCCAAGAGATGGAGCATGCTAAATCTGTCCGAAAGACAGTAACGGAAATGGGTACCTCAAATCAGTGTACATTGTGGGGTACAGACCAAAAGACTATGTTAGCAGATGCCATATTATATAATGCCTCGCTGATTCATGGAGCTGATTATGACGATACCCATGTGGGAGGCATTGTACATCCGAGTGCAGCGGTGGTTAGCACAGCTCTGTCCGTTGGTGAACTCATGGGAGCCAACGGCAAGCAAATGTTGGAAGCAATTATCGTGGGTTGGGAGGTTATTGTCCGGCTCGCTTTAGCCGCAAAAGGAAGATTTCATGATGTTGGGTATCACGGAACTGGTATCGTGGCACCCTTTGCAGCAGCTTGTGTTGCGGCAAAACTGATGGGGGATAGTAAGGAAACTCTGATGAATACCATGGGAATCTGTGGCAGTCAGTCCGCAGCTCTGCAAGAGTTTTTGAGAGATGGTAGTTGGGTCAAGAAGCTCCACCCCGGTTGGGCAGCTCACAGTGCCATCTATGCGCTGTCATTGGCTCGCAACGGTTTTACCGGACCAAAGAAAGTTTTTGAAGGAGATTTTGGCCTCTGGATGACTCACTGCGGCGGCATTGACGGCCTAGAGGAGGTGTTCTCCGATATAGGTCAGGTATGGCACACATCCGAGATTACAGTCAAGCTCTACCCGGTGTGCCATATGACGCACTCCTTTATCGATTGCATGATTTCCCTAATGCAAGAGAAGCATTTCAATGCGCAGGATATTGCCTCTGCCGAGTGCCGTATTGAAAGCCGTTGCTATCCAATTGTCTGTACTCCGAGAGAGGCTAAAGTGCGTCCTGCCACTGACTACATCATGCGTTTCAGCCTTCCCTATGTAGTTGCTATGGCAGCTATCAAACAGCGTGTCAGTCCATGGGAAATTGATTTGAAATACGCTACTGACCCGGAGGTCTGCAATCTGATGGATAAAATTCAGTGCGTGGACGACAATTCCAAGCGCAACCCGGGCTATTTCCCTGGCTATCTTACTGTAACCCTGAATGACGGGCGGAGTTTTGTGAAAGATCAGCGCTATGAAATGGGTACGAAACAAAACCCACTAAACATGAATGCAGTAAAAAAGAAGTTTATGGATAACTTGAGCCCTTTTTACTCTGAAGAACAAATTCAAAATATTGTAAAAAAAATCGAGGGCTTTGAAAACCTCCCTGGTGCTGGAGAATTAATTGCTTCTTTGAAACGCTGAACCAGTTAATAATTATATTTTCAAAATAGGACGGTATTCAATTATGGGTCAAACACTTGTTGAGAAAATCATCAGTAATAATATGGGATACCCCGTCAAAGCAGGGGAAACCGTCGTAGTCAACGTAGACTTTGCTGCTCTTCATGACGGCTCTGGTCCACTGTTGGTTCGCCTTATGCAGGAACGTGGATACGACAAGGATCCGGTTTTCGACTCCTCTCGCGTACTTTTCGCCAATGAGTTCGGACCTGAGTCCACCAGAGAAGTTGCAAATGAGCACGCACTATGTCGCAAGTATGCGCTTGAGCACGGCTGCTATTGGGAAGAGGGAGGCACCGGTCATGTACATGCTCACGTTTATGAGAATTTCCTGAAATGTGGTTCAGTCTGCATTGTTGGTGACTCTCACACCACCGTTCACGGTGCGTACGGATGTTTTGCCACTGGATGTGGCTCAACAGACATGGTTGCCGTTACCCGCTTCGGAAAGACCTGGATTAAGGTTCCTGAGACTTTCCGAATCAATGTTACCGGCGCACTGCCCAAAGGCGTTTACGCCAAGGACATTATGCTGAAGCTGGCAAGCATAATCAAGTCAGACCAGGCAATTTACAAATCCCTTGAATTCCGTGGTGACACGATTTCTTCCCTGTCTATGGAAGGGCGTCTGACCATCACAAGCATGGGCGTTGATGTCGGTGCAAAGAATGCCATTATGGAGACCGATGAGCATACCCGTGAGTACATGAAGAAATTCGGGCGCGAGGAGGACTTCGTTGAGATCAAGGGAGATGGGGATGCAAATTATGAGAGAATTATCGACATTGATGCAACTGAACTTGAGCCTCTGGTTTCCAAACCCCACTATGTTGAGAATGTTGACCTCGCCAGAAACTGCTGTGACGAGCATGTAAACATGGTCTTTATTGGAAGCTGTACAAACGGTCGTGTTGAGGATTTGCATGTTGCTGCTGATATTCTTAGGGGTAAGAAGGTCGCTAAGGGCACTCGTCTTTTAGTTATTCCAAACTCCCTTTATGTTTACAAAGAATGTATGCGGGATGGAACTCTGCTGACCCTTGCAGAAGCCGGTGCCATTATCGAAGGACCAAACTGCGGTCCCTGCATGGGTGTACACCAAGGAATACCCGCCGATAACGAGGTAGTCGTTGCCACTCAGAACAGAAACTTTAAGGGACGTATGGGAAATCCTACCGCCAGTATTTATTTGTCCAGCCCCGCCACTGCAGCCGCAACTGCGTTGACCGGACACATCACCGATCCTCGCGAAGTCATGGATTAATGGGAAGGAGAATACAGATATGATCAGAGATTCTATTCAAGGCAGAGCGTGGAAATTCGGTTCCAATGTTAGCACCGACTCCATCGCTCCCGGCCGCCTTATTTCCCTGCGCGCAAATCCTCCCGAGTACGCAAAGCACGTTCTCGAGGATGCCCGCCCCGACTTTGTCAAGGGCGTAAAAGTAGACGACTTCATCGTAGCTGACCGCAATTTCGGTTGCGGATCCAGTCGTGAAATTGCCCCTATTATAATCAAGTTAGCTGGTGTCGGTGCAGTTTTATCCAAGTCCTTCGGACGCATTTTCTACCGCAACGCTATCAATAACGGAATGCTTCTCATCGAGTGCGACACTGACCGCATCAATGAGGGCGATGAGCTTATTTTGGATGTGAAGAACCGCGTCATTCGCAAGGTGAACGACCCGGATTTTGAGATGCCCTTTGTTCTCTCAGAGAAGGAAGTAAAGATTATCAATGAGGGTGGTCTTCTTAATTATATTGAGAAGTACAACTCTCTGGATATTTGAGTATATGGCAGAGGAATTGAGAGAGCTTGCCCTCTTTGTCCGGGATTTTCGGCTTGAGGACTTGCCAGAAGAGGATCTGAGTGCAGCCCGTTTTTGTGTGCTGGACTCGCTGGGCGCGGCTCTGGGCGCCGCCGGGTCACAGGAAATCAAAGCGATCCTCAATACATGGCAGGAATGGGGAGGAACAGGAAAAAACGGCAGAACTGCCGCTGCATGGGCGCACGGACTCCGCGTCAGCGTCCGCAACGCTCTGCTGATTAACGGTCTCATGTCCCATGAGCTTGAGCTTGACGATGTGCACACCGGCTCTAAATCTCATGTCGGCGCTGTGGTAATTCCAACAGCGTGGACGATGGCTGATGCTTTGGGCGCCCCTGGTAAAGCGTTTCTTGAGGCTGTAGTCGTGGGCTATGAGGTGATGGGGCGTATAGGTCTGGGAATGGATGTTGCTAGCAACCGCAAACGGGGATGGCACACCACAGGTGTTATAGGCACATTCGGCGCCGCTGCGACCGCGGCAAAGCTTTTGAACCTTACTGAGGATCAAATTGTTAGTGCCTTAGGCATGGCGGGTACACAATCTAGTGGGCTTTGGGCTTTCCTAGCCGAGGGATCAACTTGCAAAAAACTTCATCCGGCAAGAGCAATTACAAACGGCGTAGATGCATGTCTGTTGTCCCTAAGTGGTATGACCGGACCTGCGCATATTCTAGACGCTGAGGATGGCGGTTTATACCGTGCAGTGTCTGACAGCTTTGACATCACTCGTATAACTGCAGGACTAGGGAAGAGCTATGAAATAAGGAAGATTGATAAAAAGCCCTATCCTTGCTGCCGCACCACTCACCATGCCATCGATGCCGCACTACATCTGAGAGAGGAAAATACTTTCAGACCGGAGGATATCAAATCTGTTATTGTCGAAACCTACGATGTCGGTGTTCTTCAGTGCGGCTTTGAAAAGTACCCAGACAGTCCCGTAGAGGCAAAGTTCAGCATTCCTTTTACCTGCGCTGCGGCATTTGTCTGTGGCAGAGTCAGCCTCAGTGAATTTACTACGGATGTACTTGATAACCCACAGATCCGCCGTATTGCCAGATCCACTAAAGTGATATCCGACCCCCTATTTACTCAACGCTATCCAAAGCGCTGGGGTAGCCGAATGACGGTAGTGCTTAATGGAGGGCAGAAGCTCGTATGCCAGATAGATGATATGTCCGGCAGTGTAGCTGTTCCGCTTTTGCCGCGTCAGGAAAGGGACAAGTTTATTGGCCTTGCGGTTCCCACTTTAGGAGAGAAGCGAGCTGAAACCTTGATGGAAGACATCCTAAATATAGATGGAATGGAGAAATTACCTAATCTCGCCTAACAGAACGAAAGAGACTGTATTCCACGAACGAAAAGGAAGCCCTGATGCTGCAACGTTAATCTGCAATTAAACAGTCGTCAGGGTTTTCTATTGGCAGAGCCTTGCTGTTTAACTGAAATAGCCATTCGGTTGTCCTGATTTAAATTTTGCACTTAGGTGGTAAAACAGATGAAGGATGCTATCCATTCCAACAATGCGGAAAATAAAACTTTTTCTCCATTCTCGCACAAATATGAGGTTGCTCTTATTCTTGCTTTTGTTGGTGGATTTATGGAGTCTTACACCTACATTACACGAAATGGGGTTTTTGCTAACGCGCAGACCGGAAACATCGCCCGGATGGGGATGAGTCTTGCCGCAGGAGACATGCTCTCTGCCCTGCGTTATCTTATCCCAATCGTAATGTTTTTCACGGGTGTTACGCTCTCCATGCGCCTAAAAAAGAGCATCTGCCGTCCACTTCACGGATGGCAAATGGTGCTTTTGATGGAGATACTCCTACTTGTTTTCGTTAGTTTTATTCCGCTAGGGAGCATGGACATTCTGGCGACAGCGCTGGTATCTCTGATGTGCGCTCTGCAGGTGGAGGGGTTTCGTAAGTTCGGAAATAGTAATTTTTCCACTACCATGTGTACGGGAAACCTTAGAAGCGGAACTGAACTCATAAACAGTTACTTCGAGGAACACGACAGAGAAACGCTCCGCTCGGGGCTTAAATACTTCGGCATCGACGGAGTGTTTCTACTCGGAGTTTCCGCCGGGTTCTGGGCAACGAACGAATTCAGCAATAAAGCAGTATGGATTAATATTGCCATTCTTTCCGTCCTGCTCATTCGCTTTTCGGTGCCACAGGGAGAGCACCCAGATTCACGCTGAAATATCCCCGAATTTGTTTATCATACCGCGGCTTAAGTCGTGGAGAGATTTCTTTATACAGGAGGAATTGATTTATGGAGATCCTGAAACCGGCTGTGGCCGGCACATTGGAATCCAGTGACGTACAGGTAACTGTAGAGCCAGGCGACGGCGAGATTCAACTTTCGCTTGAAAGTAGTGTCATGAACCAGTATGGCCGTCAGATTAAAGAAGTGGTGCTCGAGACCCTTGACAGACTCGGTGTAACCGATGCGACCGTGACTGTGGTGGATAAAGGCGCGCTGGATTGCACCATTAAGGCTCGTGTCGAGTGTGCGGTGTTTCGCAGTTGTGGCATGGCAGCTGAAAATATACCATGGGGAGGCACAATAAGATGATTCCTCGTCCTAAACCTGAGCGCTTTCGCTTGCGCCGAACTATGATGTTCATGAACGCCCAGAAGCCTGGCCTGATCAAAGATGCCTATATCTACGGTTGCGACAGTATCATGTTGGATCTGGAGGATGCCGTAGCGGAGAACCAGAAAGATGCCGCACGCTTCTCGCTGTACCATGCCCTTAAGACGATTGATTACGGTGACACGGAAGTGATTGTTCGCATAAATGGGCTGGATACGCCCCATTGGCAGGAGGACATCCGCGTCTGTGTGGCTTGCGGAGCTGACGGTATCCGAATTGCCAAGTGTGAGAGCGCCCAAGATGTGATCACAGTGGAAAAGGCTGTGGAAGCCGCCGAGGAAGAGTTTGGAGTAGAAAAGGGGCGTACTTTACTGATGGCTGCACTCGAGAGCCCTAAGGGCATCCTCAATGCTTATGAAATCTGTTCTGCCTCTGAGAGAATGTTCGGTGTTGCCATCTCTGGCGGTGATTTCCGTAAGTGTATGCAGACCGTTCCTCAGAGTGATGGCGTCGATATGCTTGTCGCTCGCGGTCAGATGCT
>OGPV01002008.1_pt1 | contig 12715 bp, 15 predicted proteins | sample 1553001 | NCBI WGS metagenome assembly OGPV01 (sample SAMEA2580268, study PRJEB22360) | human gut metagenome | biome: human gut; feature: human-associated habitat; material: faeces | place: Denmark | collected 2008/2010
TCCGTATCTATGTCAAGTGCTATATCCGCAGGATACCTTGTTTCAATGTAGTACCTGTTGAGCGTGGCACTCTGGGAAAGCCACTGTGAAAAATGTTCGTCGCACTGAATAGCCTGTTTACAGAGCCATGTTAAATTGTGTCCGTCATAAAGTCTGTGCTTCTTGAAAAGCATATAGCCTTTAAGTGCCTTTTCTATGCACTGCTGACAATGGAATGCAACATTGTTGTAACATCTCTCGTCTTCAAGCAGGCACTTAGCAGCCAGCATATCCGAATACGCATAAAACAACCAGTCAAAATATCTTCTGCTGTCGTTATCTCTGTAGCCTCTACCCATAAATCACCACCCCCGTATTGTTTACCTTCCAGGCGAAAGCTCCCGTCTGGTTCTTGAATTTCTCCCATTCCTTACTTCTGTAAAGTATAAGGTCATATGGAATCTTGCTGTCAATGTCGATATAAAGCTTCTGTTCAAGTTCTGAAATACTCGGCACGTCATCGGGAACTATAAGACAAAGTTTGAAACTGTTAAGTTCCCCATCAAATCCTACTTTCTTACTTACAATCAAAATCTTTTCGGGATTGCAGGCAGAAATCAGTTTTTCCGCAACTTCACTGATATATTTGTTTTCCATTTCCGAACACCCTTTCTATCGTTTTTTATTGTCAAATTTATTTTGAACGGACTTTTATAATCATCACAACCCTTCTCGCAATCTGCAAGGGGGCTTCATCGCTGTTCATGTTTATGATTATGGAACAATTCTTTTTGTATACCGAAAATCTGTTGTCATAGATTTCGTGCAATTGTTTTTTTGTATTCTTCATAACAATGGGGCGGTTTCTGTCGCCTGCAATTCTCTTGTAGCAGGTTTCAAACGGAAGATTAAGAAAGACCACTTCACCCGATAATTTTGCAATTTCTGCATTTTCGGAGCTGAGCATCGCACCGCCTCCGCAGGCTATTACAGTACCCGAATTTCTCTCTGAAATTTCTTTAATATACTGTGTTTCAAGCTGTCTGAAAGCTTTTTCGCCGTCCTGCTCGAAAATTTTCGGAATAGTCTTCCCTGCCTTAGCCTCTATATAACTGTCAAGGTCAATATATGCCATACCTTTATTTCTTGCAATTATTCTGCCTATAGTCGTCTTACCGCACCCCATAAATCCGCAAAGATATATATTTTTCATCTGAAATCCTCATTAACTTTCTTCTCTGCCGACCTGATTATTTCTGAAACCTGTTCTTCGGTGTAACTGTCGCCGTTCCAGATTTCGTGTGCAGCAACTGCCTGACCTACAAGCATAGCCATACCGCCTACAGCGGTCTTGCCGAGGGCTTCCGCTTTCTTTACGAGAACGGTTTTAACGGGGTTGTATATTGCGTCAAAGAAGTAATCACAATTTTCAATTACTTCATCGCTTACAGGACAATTGTTGCCGTTAGGGTACATTCCTACGGGAGTTGAGTTAAGCAGTACATCATACTTGCCGGAAATTTCAGAAATGGCAGTTAATTTTACAGTTGAAGCGGGATATTTTTTTTTCAGTTCCTCAAGCAGATTTTTAACTTTACCGTCAGGATTTCTGACCGCTATTGTAAGTTCCGCTCCGTGACGTAATGCTTCAACTGCCATCATTCTTCCCGCTCCGCCTGCTCCCACAAGCAAAACTTTTCCGGAAAGCGGAAATCTCTCTACAGACCTTAAAAATCCTACACAATCGGTATTGTAACCTCTTGAAATTCCGTCCTTTGTGTATACGCAGTTAACCGCATTATAACGTTCTGCCGTTTCGTCAAGTTCGTCAAGATACTGAATTATTTCCGTCTTGTGTGGAATAGTTATATTATAGCCGCTGAGCTTCTTCAAATCTCCCGACTTTCCCGCAAGTTCCTCCGGTGCTATATCCATGCAGATATATTTCGCCCTGCGTCCTGCGATTTCAAACAATTTCTCATGTATGAACGGAGACATCGAATGGCCGAGCGGATGACCTATAAGCACATATTTTTCTGTATTAATCATATTTTACTCACGCCTTTTTAAGTTCTTCGAGTGCCTTTTCAAGTGTTGCATTATTTTCTATGTTAAGTGCTGTAGCTTCTTTAAGAGTCTTCTTTACAAGCCCTGTGAGAACCTTATTAGGTCCAAGCTCTATAAATGTATCAAATCCGTCCTTGCTCATCTCAGCCATTTCGGAAGTGAATTTTACAGGTGACACAATGTGTTTCGCAAGCAGTGAAGGCATATCCGAAAAGTCCTTCAATTCAGTTCCGAGAACGTTTGAATAGAATTTCACTGACGGAGCATTGAATTTCACATCTTTAATCTTTGAGTAAAATTCTTCGGAAGCTTCTCTCATAAGCTCGGAGTGAAAAGCTGATGCAACTTTTAACGGAATACATCTTGCACCTGCTCCCGAAAGTGCTTCCACAGCCTTTGAAACTGCGGACTGTTCGCCTGCAATTACAGTCTGGGCAGGTGAATTGTAATTTACCGGTACAACATAGCCGTCAATTTCCCTGCAAATTTCCTCTATCTTTTCGGCAGGAAGTTTCATAACCGCAACCATGCTACCCTTGTTCTTTTCCGCACATTTTTCCATAGCTTCGGCTCTTGCACTTATAACCTTAAAACCGTCTTCGAGTGAAAGCATTCCGGAAGCAACCATTGAAGCGTATTCGCCGAGTGAATGACCTGCTACCGCTTCAAATGCTATGCCGTTCTTCTTCGCTACTTCAAAAGCAAGTAATGAAGTCGCCATAATTGCAGGCTGTGAATAGATTGTGCGGTTAAGTTTCGCATCGTCTTCCCCGAATACTATATCACGGAGAGAATATCCGAGAACCTTTTCGGCGGTTTCGTATATGCTGTTAAATTCCTGATTGTCATTCAGTAAATCCTGTCCCATTTTAAGATACTGAGAACCCTGTCCCGAAAATAAAAATACTGTTTTCATATGCTTTTTACGTCATTACCCTGATAAAGTAATGTTTCCTTTCGTAAGTTTATGTTTATGAATATATAATAGCACAGTTACCTGCAAGTTGTCTATCTTTTTACCATGCAACTATTTTATCATAATTAATGCATAAAATTCAACTATTATAAATGTTTTTTTTGTGCATAGTATGGAAACTTAATTTCCTTGGACTTAAATAACATTATGTTCATTGCAAAACCTCCGAAAATAGATTAAAATAAAATTGATATGCTTAATAACATTTTAACATAACATTGCGTTTTACTATAAAGCGGTTTTATAAAAATTTTTCTATTACAGGAGGACATACTTTGCTTCAGGGAATAAATATATTGGGAACAGGAACTTATGTTCCTGAAAGAATTGTTACCAATGATGATTTTTCAAAGATAGTTGAAACAAGTGACGAATGGATTACCACAAGAACAGGTATTTCTAAAAGACATATTTCAGGCGGTGAACCTACCTGGTACATGGCTGTGAATTCAGGCAGACAGGCAATTGAAAATTCAGGCATAGACGTAAGCGAAATCGGTATGATTGTTTGTGCCAGCGTAAGCCCTGACTATGCTTTTCCGTCATTGTCGTGCATAGTGCAGAGAGAACTCAAAGCTAAAAATGCCTTTGCCATTGATGTGAATTGTGCTTGTGCAGGCTTCGTGTACGGTATCGACATCGCAAGAAGATACGTTGCTACAGGTGCGGTAAAATACGCCCTTATTATCGGGGCTGAAAACCTTTCTAAATTCGTAAATTACAGCGACCGCACAACCTGCGTACTGTTCGGGGACGGCTCGGCTTCATGCGTAATAGGTGCTTCCGAAAATATCTGCGGTTCTTTCCTCACGGCTGACGGAAACGGTGCTAAATTCCTTTCCTGTGCATTAATCAGCCCGAGAAACGCTTTCATGCCGGAACAGAAAACTGAAATCGAAAGCGGTATACCTGCTCTTGAAAATAATTATATGCACATGGACGGCAAGGAAGTTTACAAGTTTGCTACTTCCGCAATGCCTGATGCTGTTGTGAAAGCTTGCGAAGATGCCGGAATAACCGTTGATGACCTCGATATTATAATTCCTCATCAGGCAAATATACGCATTATTCAGACTTCCGCTTCCAGACTCGGCGTTTCGATGGACAAATTCTTTGTGAACATTCAGAATTACGGCAATACTTCAAGTGCAAGTATCGGAATAGGTCTTCACGAAGCAATCTCACAGAACAGAATTAAAAAAGGCGACAAAGTTTGTCTGGTCGGTTTCGGTGCAGGTCTTACGGTTGCGGGTCTTGTATTTGAATACTGATAACTTACAGGTCAAAGGAGTGTTTTTTTACTATGAAAACAAGAATTACTGAACTTTTGAATATAAAATATCCTATAATTCAGGGCGGTATGGCTTGGATTGCGGAAAGTACACTTGCGGCTGCCGTTTCAAATGCAGGCGGTGCAGGTATAATTGCAGGCGGTTCAGCCCCTATAGATTATCTGCGTGACCAGATAAGAAAGGCTAAAGAACTTACCGATAAACCTTTCGGTGTAAACATCATGCTTATGAGTCCTAATGCCGAAGACCTCGCACAGCTCGTAATTGATGAAAAAGTTGCGTTCGTCACAACAGGTGCAGGCAATCCGGGTAAATTCATTCCTGCCTGGAAGGAAGCAGGCATTAAGGTTATCCCTGTTATCCCGTCAGTTGCCCTCGCAAAGAGAATGGAACGAGCAGGTGCTGACGCTGTCGTTGCAGAAGGCACTGAAAGCGGTGGTCACATCGGCGAAAATACCACAATGTGTCTTGTTCCGCAGGTAGTCGATGCGGTTTCTATCCCTGTAATCGCCGCAGGCGGTATTGCAGACGGCAGAGGTATGGCGGCTTCATTCATGCTCGGGGCTGAAGGCATTCAGATGGGAACAGTATTCCTCGCTTCCGAAGAATGTAAAGTAAGCGAAACTTACAAGAAACTCGTTGTTGATGCAAAGGACACGGACAGCATTGTAACAGGTCGTTTCACAGGTCACCCTTGCCGTAACGTAAAGACAAAATTCGCTAAGAAACTTCTCACATTCGAGAAAGACGGCGGTACTCCCGAAGAATTTGAAGAAATGACTGTAGGTTCTCTCAGAAAAGCCGTTCAGGACGGAAACCTTGAAGAAGGTTCTTTCCTCTGCGGAGCAATTGCGGGAATGATTAAGGAAATTAAGCCTTGCAGGACTATAATTGAGGAAATAAACAGTCAGGCTGAAAAACTGCTCGGAAGATAAACATATATAATAAATTGGAGGAAATGGCAAAATGGCTACAGCTTTAATCACAGGTTCATCAAGAGGTATCGGAGCTTCAATAGCTCTCAGACTCGCTAAAGATGGTTTCAATATCGCTTTCAATGATATTTCTGATGCAATGTTTGAAAATAACGATATTATCGAAAAATGCAAGGCTCTCGGAGTAGAATGTGAATACTTCATCGCAGACGTTTCAAAATATGCCGATTGTGAAAACATGGTAAAGGCAGTCAAGGAACGTTTCGGCTCTGTTGACGTTCTCGTAAACAACGCAGGTATCACCCGTGACGGTCTGCTTGTCAGAATGTCCGAAGAAAATTACGACAAGGTTATTGCGGTAAACCAGAAAAGCGTTTTCAATATGACAAAACTTGTCGGTGCAATGATGATGCGTCAGAGAAACGGAAAAATTATAAATATTTCTTCTGTTGTCGGAATTTACGGAAATCCGGGACAGTTCAATTACTCAGCCACCAAGGCGGCTATTATCGGCATGACCAAGACAGCCGCAAAGGAACTCGGTTCTCGTAACGTCCGTGTAAATGCCGTTGCTCCGGGATTTATCAAAACACCTATGACCGATGCCCTCACAGAAGAACAGAAAAACGCTATGCTTGCTCAGGTGGCAATGCGCCGTTACGGCGAAGTCGAAGAAATCGCAAATGTTGTTGCTTTCCTCGCTTCCGACCAGTCAAGTTACGTCACGGGTCAGGTTATTGAAGTCAGTGGCGGTATTTCAATGTAATCACTGCAAATTAAAGAGATAAGGTAAGGTTATTTTATGAAAAGAGTAGTTATTACGGGTATGGGTACTGTCAACCCTCTCGGAAACAATGTAGAACAATTCTGGAACGGCATTAAGGAAAACAAACTCGGTTTTTCTTTTATCAGCAAGTTTGACACTGCCGATTTTCCTGTAAAGATTGTCGGGGATGTCAAGGATTTCGACCTTTTAAGTTATAACATAGACGGAATTGACAAAAAGGAAGTTAAACGTCTTGACCGTTTCACACAACTTGCACTCGGAGCATCTTTTGAAGCTCTCAGGGACTGCGGTTCAGACCTTAAGGACATAGACCCTTACAAAGTCGGTGTAATTATCGGTTGCGGTATAGGAGGACTTGAACTTACGGAACAGGAACACTCAAAATTCCTCGAAAAAGGTCCTAACAGAATTTCCGTATTCTATATTCCTATGATGATTGGAAACATGGCGGCAGGTACTGTTTCTATGAAGACAGGTTTCAGAGGCGACAATTTCGCAACTGTTACCGCTTGTGCTTCTTCAACCCACGCAATCGGAGAAGCTTTCAGAAAAATCAAGGACGGATACCTTACAGCGTGTCTGTGCGGAGGTACTGAAAGTTGTGCGTCACAATTCGCTCTCGGCGGATTCAACAACATGAAAGCCCTTTGCCGTTCGGAAGACCTTGAAAGAGCTTCCATACCGTTCGACAAGGAACGTTCAGGTTTCGTTCTCGGTGAAGGTAGCGGTATGCTTATTCTCGAAGAACTCGAACACGCCAGGGCAAGAAACGCTAAAATATATGCGGAAGTTGTCGGATACGGTGCAACTTGTGACGGCTACCACATGACTTCCCCAAGCCCTACAGGTGAAGCCGCAGGAATGGCTATGAAGTTCGCTTACGAAGAAGCAGGCATTAAGCCGGAAGACGTTGATTATATCAATGCTCACGGTACTTCAACAGGACTTAACGACAAGTACGAAACTATTGCCATAAAGAACGCTTTCGGCGACCACGCTTACAAGCTCAGAATCAATTCCACCAAGTCAATGATTGGTCACTTACTCGGTTCTGCCGGTGCTGTCGAAGCAATCACCACAGCACTTACAATCAAAAATTCACTCATTCACAAGACTGTCGGCTATAAAGTCCCTGATGAAGAATGTGACCTTGACTATTGCGTTGAGAAGAACATTGAACAGGAAGTTAACTATGCACTTTCAAATTCTCTCGGATTCGGCGGACACAATGCCACACTTTGCCTTAAAAAGTACACAGATTAAAAAGAGGTGAGAAAAATATGGCTGATGAAAACAAAATTATCGCAAACCTTTCATTTGAACAGATAAAGGAACTTATTTCTGCCGTTTCTTCCGCAAATCTCGGAAAACTTACCGTTGAAACAGAAAACTCGAAGCTTGTAATCGAAGGCAAGAAGGAAAATATTACTGTTTCCGCAAGCGTTCCCGCTGTACAGACCGTTCAGAATGTTCAGAATATCCCTGCTCCTGCTGAAGAAAAACAGACAGACGAAAAGCCCGAAGAAATTAAAGGCAATATAGTAAAATCCCCTGTTGTCGGCACATTCTACAACAGTCCCGCTCCCGGAAAAGCTCCTTTCGTAAAGGTCGGTCAGTCCGTTAAAAAAGGCGATATCCTCATGATTATCGAATCTATGAAGGTCATGAACGAAATCCCAAGCGAATTTGACGGCACAGTTGCCAAAGTCCTCGTTGAAAGCGGTAGTGCCGTTGAATACGACCAACCTGTCATGATTATAAACTAAACAAATTAAAGGAGATTTTTAAAATGGCTGTATTACTTAACAAAGAACAAATCATGGAAATCATTCCGCACCGTGACCCTTTTCTCCTCATTGATGAAATAAATGAAATGACCCCGGGACAGAAAGTTGTTGCCACTAAACACATCAGGGAAGACGAATATTGGTTTAAAGGTCATTTCCCCGAATACCCTGTAACTCCGGGTGTACTTCTCATTGAAATGCTCGCACAGGCAGGTGCTGTTTGTATGCTCTCTCTCGAAGAACACAAGGGTAAAATCGGTTTCCTCGGCGGAGTAAACAATGCAAAATTCCGCCGTCAGGTTCTTCCCGGAGATACTGTAAAACTTGAAGTCGAAATGATTAAAATCCGTGGTTCAATAGGCATCGGAAAGGCATTGGCTACCGTAAACGGCGAAAAGGCTGTATCCGCTGAAATCTCATTTGCTTTGAAATAAGGAAGTTGCTGAATGATGGAAAAAAAGACTTTCAGAAAAATTCTTATTGCCAATCGTGGTGAAATTGCCGTAAGAATTATAAGGGCTTGCCGTGAACTCGGAATACGTTGTGTTGCGGTGTACTCTACCGCCGACAGAAACGCCCTTCACGCTCAGATAGCCGATGAAGCCGTCTGCATAGGTCCACCCGATACAAAAAACAGTTACTTAAATATGCAGGCTCTTATTTCTGCCTGCGAAATTACAGGTTGTGACGCTCTGCACCCCGGTTTTGGATTTCTCTCGGAAAACGCCGACTTCGCAAGAAAATGCGGTAAATGCGGTATAACATTCATAGGACCTTCTCCGGAAGCCATAGAAATGCTCGGCAACAAGGCTCACGCCAAAAAAACTATGCAAGATGCAGGTGTTCCCGTTATCAGAGGTTCGGAAGGTGCTGTAAAATCTCTTGACGAAGCTAAGAAAATCGCCCGTGAAATCGGTTATCCCGTACTTGTCAAGGCTTCCGCAGGCGGTGGCGGCCGTGGCATACGCATGGTTGAAGACGAAACACAGCTTGAAGCACAGATTATCTCGGCTCAGCAGGAAGCTAAAAATTTCTTCGGTGACGATGCCGTTTATATCGAAAAGTTTATAGTAAATCCGCACCATGTCGAAGTTCAGATTTTAGCCGACAGTTACGGCAATGTGGTTTCCCTCGGCGAACGTGACTGTAGTATGCAAAGACGTAACCAGAAAGTTCTTGAGGAAAGTCCAAGCCCTCTTATGACCGAAGACCTCCGCAGAAGAATGAGCGAATCTGCCGTAAAGGCTTCAAAGGCAAGTAATTACTGCAATGCAGGCACTATTGAATTCCTCGTGGACAAGAACGGCGATTACTACTTCATGGAAATGAACACCCGTATCCAGGTTGAACACCCTGTAACAGAATTTGTAACGGGAATTGACATAGTGAAAAACCAGATTAAAATCGCTCAGAATGAACCTTTGCCGTTCACTCAGGAAGATATTCAGATTAAAGGTCATGCTATTGAATGCCGTATAAATGCCGAAAACCCAAAAAGCAATTTCAGACCTTGCCCGGGAGAAATTTCGGCACTTCACACTCCGGGAGGTCCGGGAATACGAATTGACACTGCCGTTTATCAGGGGTACACAATTCCGCCTTACTACGATTCCATGATTGCGAAACTCATCGCTTACGCTCCTACCAGAGAAGAAGCCATTATGAAAATGAGATGGGCTTTGTCCGAATTTATCGTTGAAGGCGTTGACACAAATATTGATTTTCAGCTTGCACTCATAAAAGACCGTGACTTTGAAACAGGTAATTACGACAACGGTTACTTAACCAGAAACCTCGCAAAGTTCATATAGAAAGGAGGAATTTTCATTGGCTCTTGAAGATTGGTTCAAACTTGTAAAAACAAGATTCAATAACACTGATTCCGAATCCAACCCGACTGAAAAACATGACGGAATTCCTAAAAATATCCTTTTTAAATGCCCACGATGCCAAAACGTTGTGTGGGAAGACGAAATAGAAACTTCCCACAAGGTCTGTCCGAACTGCAATTATCACGCAAGACTTACCGCTCCCGAAAGGCTCGAAATTACCGCCGACAAGGACAGTTTCATTGAATATGATTCAAATATGGTGAGTTGCAACCCTATTGATTTTCCAAAATATGACGAAAAACTTGAACAGCTCAGGGCTGAAACAGGTCTTAAAGATGCTGTGATTACGGGCGAATGTACCATCAGGGGCATAAGAACGGTTATCGCTGTCATGGACTCAAGGTTTATGATGGCTTCAATGGGCAGTGTTGTCGGCGAAAAGCTGACAAGGGCTATTGAAACTGCTACAGAAAAGAAATTGCCTGTTATAATCTTCACTGCTTCAGGCGGTGCAAGAATGCAGGAAGGTATTATTTCCCTGATGCAGATGGCTAAGACTTCGGGAGCGGTTGCCCGCCATTCCGAAAAAGGCTTGCTGTATATAACCGTCATGACCGACCCGACCACCGGCGGAGTAACCGCATCTTTCGCATCACTCGGCGATATTATAATTGCCGAACCGAAAGCCCTTATCGGATTTACGGGAAGGCGTGTAATCGAGGGAACTATAAAGCAGAGATTGCCCGATGACTTCCAGCTTGCCGAATTTATGCTTGACAAGGGCTTTGTTGACATGATAGTTGAGCGTAAGAAAATGCGTTCTGTACTTTCCGATATTCTCTTAATACACGGTTGTCCCGCCCAGGAAAGTACCGATACTTCCGAAGTAAAGGGGGAAAATGTCAATGAATAAAACTGCTTGGGAATGCCTTGAAATGATACGCAATAAATCCCATCTTACAATCCGTGATTATATTCCTCTTATTTTCGATAAATTTTACGAACTTCACGGCGACAGACTTTACGGAGATGACGGGGCAATTATCGGCGGTATTGCGGAAATCGGCGGTATGCCTGTAACCGTAATTGCGGAAGTTAAGGGCAGAAACATTGAAGAAAACAAAAAAAGCAATTTCGCAATGCCTCACCCCGAAGGCTACAGAAAAGCCCTCAGACTTGCCCACCAGGCGGAGAAATTCCACCGTCCCGTTATCTGCTTCATAGATACGCCGGGGGCTTTCTGCGGTGTGGAAGCCGAAACAAGAGGTCAGGGTGAAGCTATTGCACGAAACATTGAAGAATTTATGTTGCTGAAGACCCCTGTAATTTCTGTCGTACTCGGTGAAGCCGGAAGCGGTGGTGCTTTGGCTCTGGGCGTATGTGACGAACTCGCCATGCTCGAATATTCCATTTACTCGGTAATCTCCCCGAGAGGCTGTGCAAGTATCCTCTGGAAAGATGCAAGCAAGGAAAAAGAGGCTTGCGAAGTCCTGAAAATCACTTCCGAAGATATGCTTAATTTCGGTATCGCCGAAGCTGTCATTCCCGAACCGGTAGCCGATTTAGAGAATATCGCCGAAAATATCAAGGAATATTTGTTAGAAACACTGAAAAAAAAATCTGCAAAACCTATTGACGTTTTATTGAATGAACGATATACTAAGTTTAGAAAAATCGGAGAATTTCAGTGGGAATAAATCTCAGTCGTATTTACACCACAGAAATATTGTGATATAATAATGCGGTATCCGTTTTTCTGCGGAATAACACACACCTTGCAAATATTATCTTTTTAATATTTGAGATAGAGGAACAGCAGAATTTTTCTGTTGCAGACTTCTTTAACTTCTGTACTTTGTGCAGACGTTAAAAATGAATGGAGGAAATTTTACAATGGTATTTGAAAAATTACAGAGTGTTGTTGCTGACCAGCTCGATGTTGAACCGGAAAAGGTTACACTTGAAGCAAATATTGCTGAAGACCTCGGAGCTGACTCTCTTGACATCGTTGATTTGGTAATGGCTATTGAAGAAGAATTCGATATGGAAATTCCTGATGACGCTGTTGAGAAAATCAAGACTGTTGGCGACATTGTAAATTACATTGAAAGCAATCAGTAATCAGATGACCGAAAAACCCCTTTGCAAAGAATGCAGAGGGGATATTTTTATTTGCGGTGTATATTTTCTGGAACGAATACAAACAATATTAATGCACACATTTGCTATTAATATTGGAGGTATTATAAATTTATGAAAGCTACCGGAATTGTAAGGAAAATTGACGACCTCGGCAGAGTCGTTATTCCCAAGGAAATCCGCCGTACTATGCGTATCCGTGAGGGCGACCCCCTCGAAATCTACACAAATAATGATGGTGAAGTCATTTTTAAAAAGTATTCCGCCATAAACGAAATATACCAAAATGCTTCTCAGGTCTGCGAAATTATGCATAAACTTTCAGGCTGTCCTGTAATAGTCTTTGACCGTGACCATGTTGTGGCGGTTGCGGGCGTGACCCGAAAGGAATTCGCCGAAAGACGTGTTTCACATATGCTTGAAGACCTTATGGAATCCCGTTCAAACTTCTTCTCGGACGGCAAGGAAAAATTCTTCTCCGTTGAAGGCATTGACAGAAGTGCCGTTTGTTGCGTTCCCGTCATTTCCGCAAGTGATGTCAGCGGAGCTGTTGCATTTCTTGAAACTTCCTCAAATACTTCCGCTACGGAAATTCAGAAAAGCCTTATCACCGCTTCTGCACAGTTCCTTGGCAAACAAATTGAGAGCTGAACAGAATTTTTAAAGAAATTACTGTCACTCCTCTAACTATAACTAAATCTCAGGGGGCGACTTCCTGCAAAGCAGGAAGTCGCCCCCTGATTCTGATGATATTATACGCTTATTTCCCCTTGCGTGAAGTATTTCTACGCTTTCCCTCAATGTTTCTTTTAAGGTCGCCCATCTTTTCTTCGCTGTTCTGCTTGAATTTACTGAGCATATCCTCGAATGAATCGCTTGAAGAAGACTTTTTCTCCCACTCAACAGGATTTGCGGAATAGT
>OGPV01002013.1_pt1 | contig 12705 bp, 9 predicted proteins | sample 1553001 | NCBI WGS metagenome assembly OGPV01 (sample SAMEA2580268, study PRJEB22360) | human gut metagenome | biome: human gut; feature: human-associated habitat; material: faeces | place: Denmark | collected 2008/2010
GGCGGCGGTGCTAGAGGCGACGGCAGTGATATCACCATTTCCGGCGGAGAAGTCACCGCCAACGGTGGAATAAACGGTGCTGGCATCGGCGGCGGATTACGCGCCGGTGGAAGGGATATCACCATCTCCAAGGATTCCCAAGTGAAAGCCGCAGGCGGAGCTGGAGACTCATGGGACGGCTGCGGCGCAGCCATCGGAAACGGTGGATATAACCACTGGGGTTATGAGCCGGTTGACGGCAGCGAGAAAGAACCGGACACCTCCGGGCTGTATACCACCGGCAAGGTAGAGCGCAAACGCGGCGACGGAACCGTTCTGGACACCATCATCGGCACGGTAGAGCCTCCGAAATCCGCTTCCGCCGAGGAAGAACCCGACAAGCGGGAGCCGCTCTACCGGGTGCTCAACCTGGATGGCAGCACGCTGAAGCACCAGGCGGAAACCGCGGACGGCGTTCTGACCCTGACAGCCAAGGCCGACGGCGCCATTCTCACCGGCACCCTCCGGGCGCTGGGCTATCTGCAAAACCAGGGCATTGAGAAGATCACCTTCACCGACGGCACCCATACGGCGACCATCGTTCTTGCCGACCTGATTGCCAAGGGTCAGCCGGAGGATGTCTACGTCCTCACCCTGGGCGCGGCAAACACCCTGACCCTGAACGGCGAAGCCATCGATTTCTGATTATAATACACAATGCGCCCCCGGTTCTGACGAACCGGGGGCATATTTTATAGATTCTCAACTTCGTCCAGCCAAAGTCTCGCGCTGGCGTCGCTGGGCATCCGCCAGTCCCCTCTGGGGCTGAGGGTGACGGAGCCGACCTTCACGCCGTCGGGCAGGCAGCTGCGCTTGAACTGCTGGGTGAAGAACCGGCGATAGAAGGTTTTCAGCCATTTTTTTATGACTTCCGGCTCAAAATCTCCCGCGAACGCCCGACAGGCCAGGGTGTAAATTTTCGTGGGGCGGAAGCCGAAGCGGAGGACATAATACAGGAAAAAGTCATGCAGCGCGTAGGGGCCGACCAAGTCCTCGGTGTGCTGGGCGATCTTCCCCTCGGCGTCCGGGGGCAGCAGCTCCGGGCTGATGGGGGTGTCCAGAATGTCCTGAAGCACCGCCCGGGAGGGGGCGAAGGCGGGCATTTCCGAAATCGCGTCGATCATCCAGCGGATCAGGGTCTTGGGAATGGAGGCGTTCACGCCGTACATGCTCATGTGGTCGCCGTTGTAGGTACACCAGCCGAGGGCCAGCTCGCTCAAATCGCCGGTGCCCACCACGATACCGCCGACGACACTGGCATAGTCCATGAGAATCTGCGTCCGTTCTCTGGCCTGAGAGTTTTCGTAGGTGCCGTTGTGGATATTGGGGTCGTGGCCGATGTCGGAAAAGTGGAGGTTCACCGCATCCTTGATATTGATCTCCTTGCAGGAAATTCCCAGCGTGCGCATCAGCTCCCAGGAGTTGTTGTACGTCCGGTCGGAGGTGCCGAAGCAGGGCATGGTCACGCCGCAGACGTCGGACGCAGGCCGCCCCAGCTGACGCATGGCCTCTACGGACACCAGCAGCGCCAGCGTGGAGTCCAGTCCCCCGGAAATGCCGACGACCGCTTTCGCGCTGCCCAGAATGGCCAGCCGCTGTTTCAGCCCCGCCACCTGCATGTGGAAAATTTCCATGCAACGCTGGACGCGGTTCTCCTTCCCCGTGGGGACGAAGGGCAGCTTCGCCAACGGGTAGCGCGTGCCGTCACCGCGAAGCTCCGGGGCGTTGGTGTCAACAAGCACGGCGGGATGTCCCGGATTCTGCTGGGCGGCGTCCTTGAAGCCCTTGTTTTTCATCCGGTCGGCGCGGATTCTGCCAAGGTCGCAGTCGCACACCAGCATATAGTCCGACGCGATGGGTTCTTCCGTTTCGGCAAGGAGCCTTCCGTCCTCCCCGATCAGGCTCTGTCCGGAGAAAATCAAATCCTGTGTGGACTCCGTGGAACCGGCGGAACAGTAGGCATAGACGCAGTTCAGCGCGGCAGACTGGTGCTGCACCAGCCCCCGGCGGTAGGCACGTTTGCCGATGGTTTCGTTGGAGGCGGAGAGGTTCAGAATCACCTCCGCGCCGTTCAGCGCCAGAAACGTAGACGGCGGCAGGGGCGTCCACATATCCTCGCAGATCTCCACGCCCAGCAGCGTTCCGCCAACGCGGAAAACGGCTCTCGGGAGAATGGGGACAGGCTCACCCAGAAGCTCCGCCAAATCCTCCGTCACCTCCGCCCCGGAGGAAAACCAGCGCTTTTCGTAAAACTCATTATAATTGGGAATGTAGGTCTTCGGCACCAGGGCGTGAATCTTTCCCCGGGAAATGACGGCGGCGCAGTTGTACATCCGCATTCCCGTCCGGACGGGCAGTCCCACCACCGCCGTTATGTTGGGGTGGTCTTTTGTGCAGTCGGCAATTTTTCGGATTCCCTGCTGAACCCCCGTCCAGAGGGTGTCCTGAAAGAACAAATCCTGACAGGAATACCCGGTAAGCGCCAGCTCCGGGAACAGGACGATATCCGCCTGCCGCGCATCGGCTTTTTCAATGTAGGCGCAGATATCCTCCGCGTTCTTCGCCGTGTCCCCCACCCTGACCGCCGGTACGGCGCAGGCAATTCTGATAAAATCCAGCATAGGAATTCCTCCCGATCTTTTTCTGAGGGTATCATACCATATTCTTCCCGATTTGCCAAGAGAATATAAAAAACTTGCGGGGAAAGGCCATTTGCCCTCCCCCGCTGTCTTATATTAGATTCCTGCCAGCTCACGCAGCTTGTCCGCCAGATCTGTCTGCTCCCACGGGCGGCTCTCAATGCCGAAGTGGCCGTGGGCGGCGGTGTCTGCGTAGATGGGACGACGAAGGTCGAGCTTGCGGATGATCCCGGCGGGGGTCATGTCGCAGGTCTGCCGGAGAAGCTCCGTCATTTTTTCGTCGGAGATCTTGCCGGTGCCGTAGCTGTCCCCCCGAAGGGACACCGGCTGGGCGACGCCAATGGCGTAGGCCAGCTGCACCTGCACCTTGGTCGCCAGACCGGCGGCAACCAGATTTTTGGCCATGTATCTCGCCATATACGCCGCGCTGCGGTCAACCTTGGTGGGGTCCTTGCCGGAGAACGCGCCGCCGCCGTGGGAGAAATAGCCGCCGTAAGTGTCCACGATGATCTTCCGCCCGGTCAGGCCGGTGTCGCCGTTGGGGCCGCCGATGACAAAATTGCCGGTGGGGTTGATGTGGATATGGGCGACATTCTCAATGTGGAAGCCGTAACGCTCCAGAACCGGGGCGATCACGTTCTCCCGGACGTATTTTCTCAGCGCCTCGATGGCAAAATCCGCGCTGTGCATGACGGACACGACCACGGTGTCGATTCCCACCACGTTGCCCTGCTCGTCGAATTCCACCGTGACCTGGGTCTTTCCGTCGGGGCGAAGCAAGTCCGTCTCGTGGACGCACTGGGTCAGGCGGCTGCACAGGGCGCGGCTGAGGGCGGCAGGCAGGGGCATCAGTTCCGGGGTCTGGGTGCAGGCGCCGCCGAACATCATGCCCTGATCGCCCGCGCCGCCGACCTCGTCGTTGGTTCCCAGCGCAATATCGGCGGACTGGGTGTGGATGCGGCACTGAATTTCCACCGTGTCGGCGTCAAAGCCGTCGCCGGGATAGACATAGCCGATCTTCCGGATGGCCTCACGGGCAACGGCGGCGTAGTCAACGGTGGCCTTCGTGGTGATCTCGCCGCAGATGATGCAGAAATTTGTGGTGACCATGGTCTCGCAGGCCACGCGGGAATGGGGGTCCTGCGCAAGGCAGGCGTCCAGAATGGCGTCGGAGATGGAGTCCGCTACTTTGTCAGGGTGTCCGTTGGTGACACATTCAGAGGTAAAAAGTCTTTTTTCCATTTTGTTTTTCCTTTCTTTCTATAAACTATACCTGAAAAAGAAAAACCGCACACCGAAGATTCGATGTGCGCTTCTATCGAATCCTCATCTTTCGTTTGCCGCCGGATTTGGCACCTTGTGTAAACAGGTTGCCGGGTTTCATCGGGCCGTTCCCTCCACCACTCTTGATAAGGCTTGTATGCAGTTCAACACTGTATTCTACACGATTTTCTAAAAAAGTCAAGCTTTTTGTTTACAAATCCGATATAGACATTTGAATGAATTGCTGATAGAATGGGGATACGTTTTTTATACTGAACTTCCATTATGATCTTTAGAAAAGATTTTAATCAGGAAATAGTATTAGGAGTTGAGTACCGTGAAAAATTTACGCAAAAAATTTGAGCTTTTCTGCTTCAAAAACCGGGATAAGGGCATCCCCAATCTGATGCTTTACATCGTCATCGGCACCGCCGTGGTCTACCTGTTCAGCCAGATGTCCGGCAACGCCCTTCTGTACAGCACCCTCCGATTTGACCGGACGAGCATTCTTCAGGGACAGGTCTGGCGGCTGATCACCTATCCCCTGACCTACAGCGCCGGGAACATTCTGCTCACCGCCATCACCCTGCTGTGCTACTACTCCCTGGGCAGAGCCATGGAAAATGTGTGGGGCACCCTGCGGTTCAACCTGTTCTACCTCACCGGCGTGGTGATGATGGACATTTACTGCATGATCTTCGGCGGTCAGGCCAGCGTCACCTACCTGAACCTGAGCCTGTTCCTCAGCTATGCCACGCTGTACCCCGACGCGAATTTCCTGCTGTTTTTCATCATCCCCATAAAGGCGTGGATTTTCGCGCTGATCGACCTGGCAATGGTGCTGCTCAGCCTGTTTACCGACCCCTTCCCCTACAATCTGTTCCCCGTAATCGCCCTTGCCAACTATTTTCTCTTTTTCGGCAAGGACGTGCTGAACGTGATTCCCATGTCCTGGCGCGCCAACGCCAGCCGCCTGTTCCGCAAGAAGCCCAAACAGCCCAAGGCGAAGGTCATTCATTTCAACGCCGGCTCCTACGAAGCCTCCACCGCCACGCCGAAAGCCCCCTACACCCACCGCTGCACGATCTGCGGACGCACCGATGTGACAAATCCGGAGCTGGAATTCCGCTACTGCTCCAAATGCAAGGGCTACTACTGCTACTGTCAGGATCATATCAACAATCATACGCATATTCAGTGATCCCCGGCTTTGGAAAAATGGGACGATTTTTGTAAATCCCTCTTGCAATATTCCGCCGCCCGTGGTATAATGTCCGCAGCTACTGAACAAGGAGCCTTTTTGTATGGTCACCATGAATTCTTCTGTGCGCTTTTCCTTTTATTACTATTACTTTTTTACCCGAAAAAAGTAATAGCGATTTGTGCTGCAGAAAATTTTCAGGAGCTTAAAGGGTTATCTCAAGACGCCGCACGAATTGCCGTGCGGCGTTATTTTATTATCAGGAGATGTTAAGCAATGATCGCAGTATTGAAAAACGGCACCACGCCCTCCCAGATCCAGCACCTTGTGGACTGGCTCAAAAATATGAATCTGGACGTTCACATTTCCGAAGGTTCGGAGGTCACCATTCTCGGTCTGGTCGGCGACACCAGCCGGGTGGACATCGACCTTCTGAAAAGCCTGGAAATGGTGGAGACCGTCAAGCGGGTCTCTGAGCCGTTCAAGCAGGCCAACCGGAAATTCCACCCCAAGGACACCATCATCGAGGCGGGAAACGCCCGCATCGGCGGCGGGTATTTTGCCATGATCGCAGGCCCGTGCAGCGTGGAATCCGAGGAGCAGATCATTGCCGTCGCTTCCGCCGTCAAGGAATCCGGCGCATCCATTCTCCGGGGCGGCGCGTTCAAGCCCCGCACCTCCCCCTACGCCTTTCAGGGCATGAAGGACGAGGGCATCCGGCTGCTTCTGGAGGCCAAAAAGGCCACGGGGCTGCCCATCGTCACGGAGATCATGAACATTTCCACCCTTGATCTGTTCGCCGATGTGGATATCATTCAGGTTGGCGCACGGAATATGCAGAACTTTGACCTTCTGAAAGAGCTGGGCAAGACCGACAAGCCCATTCTGCTGAAACGGGGACTTGCCAGCACCTTGCAGGAGCTGCTCATGAGCGCCGAATATATCATGAGCGAGGGCAACAGCAAGGTCATCCTCTGCGAACGGGGCATCCGCACCTTTGAGACCGCCACCCGGAACACCCTCGACCTTTCCGCAGTCCCCGTTCTGCACAATCTGACCCACCTGCCCGTGGTGGTCGATCCCAGCCATGCCACCGGCAAGGCCGATCTGGTCGCCCCCATGGCCTACGCTGCCACCGCCGCCGGTGCCGACGGCATCATGGTGGAGGTCCACAACGATCCCGCCCACGCGCTGTGCGACGGCGCCCAGTCCATCACGCCGCCCCAGTTCGATGGGATCAGCCGGAAAGTCCGGCAGATTCGTGAGGTTCTTGTATGAAAGTCGGTATTTTGGGTCTTGGCCTGATCGGCGGCTCCCTTGCCAGAGCCTACGCTCTGGAGGGGCACACCGTCTACGCCATTCAGCGAAACGAAAGTATGCTGTCCTTTGCCATGCTTTCCGGCGCAGTCCACGGACGGCTGGACGAAACCACCATCCCGGAGTGTGACCTGATTCTTCTTGCTATTTACCCCGGCGGCTGCGCCGACTGGTTGGAAAAGAACGCGCCCCTTGTATCCAAGGACGCGCTGGTCATCGACTGCTGCGGCATCAAGCGGGAGGTTTGCAGCCGGTGCTTCCCTCTCGCCGAACGGTACGGCTTCACCTTCGTGGGCGGGCATCCCATGGCAGGCTCCCAGTTCTCCGGCTTCAAATACAGCCGGGCAAACCTCTTTGCAGGCGCGCCCATGGTGCTGGTTCCGCCGGTATTTGACGACATTCAGCTGTTAGACCGGGTGAAAACCGCACTGAAACCCTGTCATTTCGGCTTTTTCTCCGTCACAACGGCGGAAGAGCACGACAAAATGATCGCCTTTACCTCCCAGATGCCCCACATTCTCAGCAACGCATTCATCAAGTCCCCCACCGCTTTGAAGCACAAGGGATTTTCTGCCGGAAGCTACAAAGACCTGACCCGCGTCGCGTGGCTGAATCCTCAGATGTGGGCGGAGCTGTTCATGGAAAACAAGGACAATGTTCTTTTCGAGCTGGACAGCTATATTGAGAGCCTGTCCGCCTACCGGGGCGCCATTGCCGCGGATGATATGGACACGTTAGTGAAGCTGCTGGACGAGGGCAAAAAGCGCAAAGAGGAGGTGGACGGATGAACACCGTTACCGTCCGCGCTTCCAGACAGTATGATATTCTGATCGGTCATGGTCTGCTGCCCACTTTGGGCGCGGAAGCGAAAAAGCTGGGGAAGGCGCAGAAAATCTGCGTCGTCAGCGAGAGCAGCGTGTATCCTCTTTATGGGGCTGCTGCCGAGGAAAGTCTGAAAAGCGCCGGGTTTTCCGTGGTTTCCTATGTATTCCCCGCCGGGGAAGAAAGCAAGAATGGGCAGGTCTTCCTTGATCTTCTGAACTTTCTCGCGGAAAACCGGCTGACCCGCTCCGACATGATCGTCGCTCTGGGCGGCGGCGTGGTGGGCGATCTGGCGGGGTTCGCCGCCGCAAGCTATCTGCGGGGCATCCGCTTCATTCAGGTTCCTACGACCCTGCTTGCCGCCGTGGATTCCTCCGTGGGCGGCAAAACAGCCATTGATCTTCCCGCCGGGAAGAACCTCGCTGGGGCGTTCTGCCAGCCAAGTCTGGTGCTGTGCGACACGGATACCCTGAATTCCCTCCCCCTTGACATTTTCCGGGACGGCTGCGCCGAGGTCATCAAGTACGGCGTGCTGTACGACCCGAAGCTGTTCGCCCATCTGGAAGAAAAGGGGCTTTCCTTTGACCGGGAAGCGGTCATCACCCGCTGTGTGGAATTAAAGCGGGACGTGGTCATGGAGGACGAATTCGACACCGGCGCGCGGATGAAGCTGAATCTGGGTCACACCGTCGGTCACGGCGTGGAGGCCAAAAGCCATTTTGCCATCTCCCACGGCAAGGCCGTCGCCATCGGCATGGCCATCGTCAGCCGGGCGTCCGCCTGCGGCGATACGCAAAGAATCGTGGCGCTTCTGGAACAATTCGGTCTGCCCACCCGGACGGACTACTCCGCAGACGATCTTTTCACCTACACCCTCTCGGACAAGAAGCGTTCCGGCGGCACGGTGAATCTCATCATCCCCCGCGCCATCGGCGACTGCGTCATTGTCCCAACCAAAGTTGAATCCCTGAAATCCTTTATTCAGGCAGGTCTTTGATATGGATATCACCATTTTTCCCGGGAAACTTTCGGGAACCGTCCGCGCCATCCCCTCGAAGTCTCAGGCGCACCGTCTGCTGATCTGCGCCGCCTTTGCCGACGCGCCCACCACTCTTTTCTGCCCCGAAACCAACCGGGACATCGAAGCGACCATGGGCTGCCTGAACGCTCTGGGTGCGGACATCACACGAACCGACTCCGGCTACCGGGTCATCCCGGCGAAGGAAATCCCCCGGCAGACAGCGCTTCGCTGCCACGACAGCGGCTCTACCCTGCGGTTTCTGCTGCCAGTGGCCGGGGCTTGGGGCATTGACGCAACGTTTCATTTGGAGGGCAGGCTCCCCAGCCGCCCTCTCTCCCCGCTGTGGGAGGAAATGGAACGTATGGGCTGCACCCTAACCCGCCCGACCGCGGATACCGTTCGCTGCACCGGGCGTCTGCGGGCGGGAGAATACGTCATCGACGGCGGCGTTTCCAGCCAGTTTATTACGGGGCTGCTGCTTTCCGCCGCCCTGATTCCGGGAAAATGCCGCATCCGTCTGACCGGGAAGGTGGAATCCCGCCCCTATATCACCATGACCCAGCGGGCAATGGAAATATTTGGAAAAGAAACGTCGGATTTTGTCGTGACCGGCGGCACCCCGTTCCACTCCCCCGGCACGCTGACGGTAGAAGGCGATTGGAGCAACGCCGCGTTCTTCCTTGCTGCAAAGGCGTTGGGCAGCAGTGTAGAGGTGACGAACCTCTCCCCGGATTCCCCCCAGGGTGACCGGGCGGTCTTTGATCTGCTTCCCGCGCTGGAAGACCATCCTGTCATTTCCGCCGCTGATATTCCCGATTTAGTCCCCATTCTCGCCGTTACGGCAGCGTGTAAAAATGGCGCTGTATTCACGGACATCCGGCGGCTGCGGCTGAAAGAATCCGACCGTGTCGCGTCCGTTATTGCCATGGTGGAAGCGCTGGGCGGAAAGGCACAGGCTTCCGAGGACACCCTGACGGTGTACGGCACGGGGCTGGTCGGCGGGACGGTGGATGCCATGAACGATCACCGCATTGCCATGTCCGCCGCCATCGCGGCGACGGCCTGCAAAGCACCCGTGGCCATTCTTGGCGCGGAGTGCGTGGGAAAATCCCATCCAAAATTCTTTGAAGAATACGCCCGTTTAGGAGGTAACTATGAGCAGTACCTACGGTGAAAATCTGAAATTGTCCATTTTCGGCCAATCCCACGGTGCGGCCATCGGCATGACGCTGGACGGCATTCCGGCAGGTCTGCCCGTGGACACGGACGCGCTGCAAATCTTCCTGAACCGCCGCGCCCCCGGTCAGAACGACTGGTCAACGCCGCGAAAGGAAGCCGACCGGCCGGAATTTCTCTCCGGAATTCTGGACGGCTTCACCTGCGGCGCACCCATTGCCGCCGCCATTTACAACAAAAACACCCGCTCCGGGGACTATGCCAATCTGAAGGACTGCCCCCGTCCCGGTCATGCGGATTTCACCGCCCAGATCAAATACGGCGGATTTCAGGACGCCGCCGGAGGCGGACACTTTTCCGGCCGTCTGACCGCGCCGCTCTGCATTGCGGGAGGACTGTGCAAACAATGGCTGGAGGGCATGGGAATTCAGGTTTTCGCCCATATTGCCGCCATTGCGGGCATTTCCGACACGCCCTTTGACCCCCTTGTCCCGGATATGGATTCCATCCAGCCGGATTTCCCGGTGATAAATCCGGACGCGGGGGCACAGATGCGGGATGCCATTTCCGCCGCCAAGGGTGACGGCGACAGCGTGGGCGGCATTGTGGAATGCGCCGTCACCGGTCTTCCCGCCGGGGTGGGAGAACCCATGTTCGGCGGCGTGGAGAGTCGAATTGCCCAAATTGTCTACGGCGTTCCCGCCGTGAAGGGTGTGGAATTCGGTGCGGGCTTTTCCGCCGCAAATCTGCGGGGCAGCCAGAATAACGACGATTACGTTATTTCGGATGGGCAAATCCGCACCGTCACCAACAATGCCGGGGGAATTCTCGGCGGCATTACTACCGGAATGCCCCTGATTTTCCGGGCGGCTCTCAAGCCGACGCCCTCCATTTCCCGCCCCCAGCAGAGCGTCGATCTGAACGATGGAAAAGTTCAGGAGCTGATCGTCAAAGGCCGCCACGACCCATGCATCGTCCCCAGAGCCGTTCCGGTGATCGAGGCCGCGGCCGCCATCGCCATTTTCGACATGATTCTGGGCAACACCCAGACAGACAGGAGGAAACCGTAAATGGACCTGAATGAGATTCGCAGTGAGATCGACAAAATCGACGACGAACTGGTTCGCCTGTTCTGCCAGCGGATGCATGCCGCCGCTCAGGTCGCCGACTACAAAAAGGCCAATAACCTGCCCATTTTCCAGCCTGCCCGGGAACGGGCGAAGCTTCAGGACGTGGCGGAAAAGGCCGGCCCCGAAATGGCCAATTACACTCGGGTGCTGTACTCCATGCTGTTCGAGCTGAGCCGCAGCTACCAGTCCAAGCGCAACGGGGAATGCAGCCCCCTTTACCGGAACATCACGCAGGCCATCGAGCATACGCCGAAGCTTTTCCCGCAGGCGCCCATGGTCGCCTGTCAGGGCGTGGAGGGCGCTTACTCCCAGATCGCCTGTGAAAAAATCTTCAAAAATCCCTTTATTATGTACTTCAAGTCCTTTGAGGCCGTGTTCAGCGCCATCGATCAGGGGCTGTGCCAGTACGGCATTCTGCCCATCGAAAATTCCACCGCCGGTTCCGTGAACAAGGTGTATGACCTGATGATCGAGCATAATTTCTCCATCGTCCGCACCTTCCGGCTGAAGATCGACCACAATCTTCTGGTTAATCCTGGCACGAACCTCGCCGATATCAAGGAAGTGTATTCCCACGAGCAGGCCATCAATCAGTGCAGCAACTTTCTCCACAGTCTGCCCGGCGTGAATGTCATTCCCGTGGACAACACTGCCCTCGCCGCCCAGATGGTCGCCCAGTCCGGCAGAAAGGACGTCGCCGCCCTGTCCAGCCGCGCCTGCGCCGAGCTGTACGGACTGGATTGTCTGCGCAGCTCCGTGCAGGACAAGGGCAACAACCGCACCCGCTTCATCTGCATCAGCCGGAATCTGGAAATTTACCCCGGTTCCGACAAGACCTCCATCATGATGGTTCTGAACCACAAGCCCGGCGCGCTTTACAAGGTGCTGGCGCGGCTTTACACTTTGGGCATCAACGTCACAAAGCTGGAATCCCGCCCCATTCCCGACCGGGAATTTGAGTTCATGTTCTATTTCGATCTGGAAACCTCCATTTATTCCGAGGAATTCGTTCAGCTGATGTGCGAGCTGGACGAGATGTGTGAGGAATTCAAATACTTAGGCAGCTACACGGAGGTGGTCTGATGAAATGCGGACTGCTGGGTCGGAAGCTGGGGCACAGCTACTCCCCCCAGATTCATGCCTGTCTCGGGGATTATTCCTACACGCTCTTTGAAAAAGAGCCGGAGGAAGTTGCGGATTTCCTGAAAAGCGGGGACTTTACCGGGCTGAATGTCACCATTCCCTACAAAAAAACGGTCATCCCCTATCTGGACGAATTGTCCCCGGCTGCTAAAAAGCTGGGGGCGGTGAACACCGTCGTCCGCAGAGAGGACGGCACCCTTTTCGGCCACAACACGGACTGTTTTGGCTTTGCTTCCCTTTTGAAGCGAAGCGGTCTGGATGTCGCCGGAAAGAAGGTTTTGGTGCTGGGCAGCGGTGGGGCTTCCAATACCGTCACTGCTGTTTTGACTGGGCTGGGTGCTGAGGCCGTGGTCATTTCCCGTTCCGGGGAAAACAATTACGAGAACCTGCAGCGTCACGAAGACGCCGCCGTCATCGTCAACGCGACCCCCGTCGGCATGTACCCCAACACCGGCGTTTCTCCCGTGGATCTGAAGCGGTTCCCCAAGCTGGAAGGGGTGTTGGACGTGATCTACAACCCCGCCCGCACCCAGCTGCTGCTGGACGCCGAAGCGCTTCATATCCCCTGCGCCAACGGTCTTTGGATGCTGGTGGCGCAGGCCAAGGAATCCGCCGAGTATTTTACCGGCATATCCATTGACGACGCCGCCATTGCCGAAATCCACGCAAATCTTGCCGCCCGGATGGCAAACATCGTCCTCATCGGAATGCCGGGATGCGGAAAAAGCACCATCGGCGCTCTGCTTGCGGACAAATTTGGCCGGAAGCTGGTGGACGCCGACGAGGAAATTGTCCGTCTTGCGGGTAAGTCCATCCCCGCAATTTTCGCGGAGGACGGCGAAGCCGTTTTCCGGGACTGGGAGACGAAAGCGCTGTCCCAGCTGGGCAAACAGTCCGCGCTGGTCATCGCCACCGGCGGCCGTCCCATGGTCAAGTCCGCATACTCCTCCGGCG
>OGPV01002026.1_pt1 | contig 12650 bp, 12 predicted proteins | sample 1553001 | NCBI WGS metagenome assembly OGPV01 (sample SAMEA2580268, study PRJEB22360) | human gut metagenome | biome: human gut; feature: human-associated habitat; material: faeces | place: Denmark | collected 2008/2010
CTCCAAGATATAAACGTTGCCTTCCCCCGGAAGCGGATTTAGCCACTACACTTTTCGGAAACCCGGTTGTCAGCCCATAACGATTCCGAATCATGAACCCATCAAGAGAGTATACGTTGAGATGGTCAAACAAGTGGTAGAAAGTGAGGTGCTCAGCAATGAAGAACGCTAAATACTATAACTCTCTTCCTTATAAAATGGTAATTACGCCTGACTCAGAAGAGGGTGGATATGTAATTTCTTATCCCGATTTGCCAGGTTGCATTACCTGTGCAGATACGTTGGAGGAAGCGTTGGAAAATGCCAGTGATGCGAAACTCACATGGATTGAAGCCGCCCTCGAAAGTGGCACAGAAATTCACGAGCCAAACTCTTTGGACGACTATTCTGGAAATTGCCGTCTGCGCATGCCTAAGAGCTTGCATCAGCAACTTGCAGAAAACGCAAAACGGGAAGGCGTTAGTATGAACCAATACTGTGTTTATCTGCTGGCCCAGAATAATGCCATCGCTTCCAAATCTTAACACCTACCTCATACCGTCTGCCATTTGGCAGGCGGTTTTTGTTTTTTAAACCACACAAACAACTTCACACTTGCTGCATAGTAATTACAATGAGTTTAGGAGATGATTTTGTTGACTAAAAGACTATCCTTTGATGGTACACAGCTCAAATTATTGGCATTGCTTTTCATGCTGATTGACCATATTCATTATTTCTTTGAATTCACCGGAAAAGTGCCGGGTGTTTTCTTCATTATTGGACGTTTATCCGCATACCTGTTTCTTTTTTGTATGGTAGAAGGATTCAGTCATACTCGTTCTCGAATAAAGTATTTTCTACGGGTTTATATGATGGCAGTCGGGATGGGTATTATCTACCATCTGATGGCTTATCATGGCCTTTTGCTTCGTGGAGATGGCTTTTATCCCATCAACGGCATCCTTTTAAACCTCGTTATCCTTTGTATCATCTGGCAAGGAATAGACTGGGTAAAAGAAGGACAAACAGCAAAAGGAATTATCGTTGTATTTCTTCCGTTTTGGTATGGCTGTATCGCCGAAATGCTTATTTCGATAAACAGCCTTCATCATTTTTTTGTTTTAGCTAATCATTCTTTTCTCCCAAATTGGGGTACTCTGGCAGATGGCGGGTTACCATACATTATTGTTGGTATTGTCCTTTATATATTTAAAGATAATCGGAAATTACAATGCATCACCTATATCATCGCTTCTCTTTCTATGCAAGTCCTGTTTCGAGGATGGTTATGGTCTGCAAACGACCCTGCGTTTACATGGAGTAAGCTTGTTACCGACCTGAACTATTGCCAGTGGCTCAGTGTTTTCACAGTGGTTTTCTTTCTCCTTTATAACGGGAAGAAGGGAAGAGGATGCAAGCAACTATTCTATTGGTTCTATCCCATTCATGTTTATGTTTTGTATTTTCTATCCTGCGTTTGCCAAACATTGCATCCGTGATTTGCAAAGGCCGTCTTGCTATTTGCTGCAAAGTCAATATACTGAAATCATCGAAAAATAAAAAAGCAAACAAAATTCAAAATCGATATACCGCTATCTCATAAGAGGTGGCGGTATTTTTGTTTGTTCCGATAATTGAAAGGATGTGGTTCCTTCGTAGTGTTTTACAAAGTTTTTCAAAAGTTTAGTATCGTATCATCGTCAAAAAACATGGGTGACATAACGTTTTGTTAGGTCATGATTTGGAGGATTATCGTATGTATCATCATATTCCGAAGGTCTTTTTGTCAGAAATTTTCGGCGAGCTGCGCATCTTCGAGGACAATAATAAATTTTATTTCTGCGCCAACGATATCTGCTCTGCATTGGGATACGCAAACGTATCCCGTGAGCTCAACCTGCATTGCCGTCAGGATGGCATCACATCGAGCCATGTTGACTGCAATGGCGTTCCACGAATCATGAAGTTTATCTCTGAGGGCAATGTGTATCGTCTGATTTGCAGTTCCCACAAACCAGACGCAGAAATGTTCGAGAAATGGGTTTTCGATGAGTTGCTGCCGACAATCCGTGCAACAGGCGGCTATGTCAATGACCCGGTCGTTTTTGTGAATGAGTGGCTCCCTAACACGGACGAAAAGACGAAAGAGCTGCTTGTCACATCTCTGGAAGCGGTTAAGCGTCAGGATAAAATCATTGGTGTTCAGAAGGAAAGCGTAGACTTCCATCACGCCGTCACAGCAGCTACCAACTGCATCGAGATTGGTGAGTTCGCGAAGTATCTGAGCAACAACAAGATTAGCATCGGCCGCAATAGACTCTTCGCATGGCTCCGCGAACAGAAGTATCTCGACAGCAACAATATGCCGTACCAGAAGTACGCCGATAAGAATCAGCTCGGTCTGTTTAAGACCATCGAGAGCGTGTACTATATCGGGAACAGTGCTCGCACATCGCACAAGACCCTTATCACGCCCAAAGGACAGGTCTATCTCGCAAAGAAAATTGCCCAGTTTTATAAGTGATTTGATTTTTGCTGCAAAGTAAATATACTTAGGGTATCCTAAAAATAAAAAGCACAAGCAAAATTCAAAATCGATATACCGCTATCTCATAAGAGATGGCGGTATTTTGTTTGCAATGAACAATCAAAAAGGAGAGAAAAAATTATGATGAACTCTATTATTTCCCTGAACGACATGATTTCCAAGGCTCTGGAGTGTGTTGACGCAGAGCGCAACGCAAAGACCCGCAAGAAATCTCATACCAGCAAATCTCGTAAGCAGGACTTCTCTCGCGCAAAGCGTCACGCCAAGCACTGCCAGTACAAGCAGCAGCGCAACGAAAAGCTCGTCCATCCTGCCATCAACCGCAATGCACAGCGTTCCATTGATGAAGCAAACTGTAAGCTGATGGAATACATCCTCTGCATCGATGATGCAGCTACTACTCGCCCGTATTATGTTACGGATGAAGAAGCTGCTTATCGCAACGAACTGACTGAGGCCATTCTTAAGCCGCAGCATTTCTTCTATTGGTGTGGCAACAGCAAATACGTCGATGAGGCGTACGCTCACGGCCACGAAATGCTTGACGGGCTTTCTTTGAAAGAGTTGAAGCTTATTGCTTATATCTCCGGTATCAAGACCGTCTCGCGCAAGGAAGTGTCTGTGTACGATACTATTGGCTACGACGATGCGTGGTGGCCCATTTACGGTTACCGCTTGATTGACCCCAGCGAATATTGCTGGTCTGTCATCTATGAATTCGGATTGCTGTTCAACTACGAAGACAATCGTTGCAAGGATTGCCGAGAAGGAGCATAACATATGAACATTGAAATTTATGAGGATACTTACAACATCGCCGTAAATCAGTATCTGAGCCGTAAGACTGCCGGGAGCAAGCGCCGGAAAGAAGCGTTCCGCAGTAAGAAACGCCGCAGCCGCGTTCTTCGTGACAAATACGGTTTTATCGCTGACGGCAAGATGCTTTCCAAGCTCGGTAAAAGCTATTACAACGGGCACGCTCAGTGCGAGGAATGGCGTAATCGTTGCGTTGCAAAGCGCAAAAGCAACAGTTGTTCCTATAAGACCGTTTCTGAGCGCCGTCGTATCGAGATAGCTGACCGCAAGATGATGGAGTACATCATCGGTATTGATGCAGATTATGACCCGGCATTGGAAAAGTATTACGCTGATTTGCTCGCACATCTGGATTATATCAGCGGCCATTGTGACGATGTTGATGATGATTGGACTTTTTTCGTATAAAAGAGGAGAAATAATATGGCTTATATCTGCAATAAAAATATCAAGTGTGCTGATTGCGAGCATTATCGCCGCAATCCTGATGAAGACCGCATGTTCTGTTATGCGGAAGTTGACGAAAAGGCCGAAGAGGCTAAGAACAAGGCCGCAAAAGCAGCTTATGTCGTGGTAAACCACTACTCCAACGAGAATATCAGTGAGTTCGACTCTGTTTCCATTCTGGAAAAGGCGTTCTTCTCTTTGGATAATGCCATCAAGGCAGCTAATGCTGCGTTTGCCGAGGATAAGGCGAATGGCGTAGACCATGGTGACACCGAGCCCATCACGGCAGATGACTGTACCGCTTTTGATGAGGCACCGCTTTATTGTATCGGTGAAGCCGAGCCGGATAACTACGAGTGCTATCATAACTTCTACGCAGTTTTCCCGATTAGCGTTCGATAAATAATCTCAGCCGCTCCTGAAACGGGGCGGCTGTTTTTTCTAAAAAATACTTGCTAATTGCTGCAAAGTTAATATCATTAAATTATACTCATAAATAAAAAGTTTCGACGTACCCCACATACGTCTAAATTGGTTATACAAATCGACTAAGTCGCTATCTCTACCGAGATTGCGGCTTTTTGTTTTTTGAGTATTGAATCACCTTCCATAGGTGAGATTGGCCGAAGTGATTTGGCTAAGGATACATAAGAAAACTATCTTTAAATAAAATAAGAAAGAGGTATTTTTATGTCTACCAATTCCATTTTTGTCCCCTACACCGGTCTCCGTTCCACTGCAAACGCTGTTGGCGCTTACGTCAAGGATTGGAAGTCCGTCGCACAGTCCTCCTTCTCCCCCGAAGACCTTATGAAACCCGGTTTCATCGGCTCCGCCCCTGTGGAGTTACGTCTCGCGGCGCACCCCTTACTGCTCGGCTGTTGCGGTTTACCGTAACGCCAAGCACTGTGAAATCAACGGTGAAAAGGTTATCGTCGGAGGTGTCAGCGACGGTCATCAGGTCATGTTCTTCAATGCTTTTGTCGGCATTGACGGCGATGGGCAAATCAAAACCATTATTGGTGATGATAACGACCACGTTATGATGGGCTTTTCTGGAAGCAAAATCCGACGTGTCCGTCCATGCAAAGGTGTCATCCCCGACATGTCTTACTCGGAATTCAAAGAGGCGCTTAGCAGTAAGCAGACTTCGAAGATGCCTAGGCGCATTGTCGATGGCATCCTGCTCCAGACCGTGTCAAACACGGTTTACTGGATTTGCCCCGGTGAAGTCGAGGTTCAGCAGGATAACGACGATGGCACTGGCTGGTTCTGAGCCAGTATACTGAGCCTATTTGAGAGGCGTAAATACAAGGTCTAAGTATAGAGACCATTATGAGCCATTCATGGCATAAATCAGCATACTGTTAATGCTGTTATTATAAATACAAGACTATTTCTAACGAAATTGTTTTTGGAAAAGGAGCTGCTTGTGGGGAGCAGCTTCTTTTTTTTTGCGCAATTTTTCTTGCTGTTTGCTGCAAAGTAAATATACTTGAGTCACAAAACGGGCTGAAACTGTTTGGTTTCAGCATTTTTTCACCTACATACAAGAAGGAGGAATATGTATGTATTCAGCAGAAACTGCGGCTCTGAATGCCATCTTGGGTATTTTTAGTACCATCTGGCTGCTCGTTCTGGCATTCTTCGTCATCAACATCGTCGCGAACTGGAAAATCTTCACGAAAGCCAATCAGCCGGGTTGGGCATCTATCGTTCCGTTCTATAAGTCTTACATCGCGTTCAAGATTTATTGGGGTAACGGCTGGCTCTTTTTGGTCCCGCTCGTTCTTGGCCTGCTCGGCTTTATCCCGCTGCTCGGCACACTGCTCGTCATTGCCGGTGTAGTCATTAACGTCATCACCCAGTACAAGAAAGCGGTTGCTTTTGGTCAGGGTATTGGTTTCACGATTGGTCTGGTTCTCGTCAGCCCCATCTTCAACATGATTCTCGGTTTGGGCAACTACCAGTATCTCGGCATTCCGCAGGACGGTTACTCTTATGACCAGTTGAAGGTCAAATACGATAACCGTAAAGCAGAACAAAAGAGCACTCAAACCACTTATACTCAGCCCTCAGCGGAACCTCAGCAGGCTCCCAATATGCGCTACCAGAACCCCAATGCGCAGCCTCAGCAGCCTGCAAATCCTCAGCCTACCTATCAGGCTCCTGTGCAGGAAACTGCTCCGCAGCAGCCCCAGCAGCCCTCTGACACGCAGGCGCAATAACTCATAGAAACGCATAAAAAAGACCGCTCCTCGAAAAGAGGAACGGTCTTTTTTTTATTCCGGAAGAAGATTTTTAACGGTTTTCACGCGGTATTCTTTGCGAACGATAGTATCACCATCATCGTTGGTTTCAAATTTGGGAGTTCCGCTGAGTGATACGACCGCGCCGTCTTTCAGCAGATATCCGAATGTCGCATATGCTCCAGTAAAGGCAACGCACGAAATGGAATCCGTTTCGTCATCCAGCATGAATTTTGCCATAGGAGCATGGTCAGATTTCCTGTAAATGATTTTGAAGTCGCGGATACGCCCTGCAATGTCCGTTCTGCCCCTGTCATTGAGGGTAAGCTCACCGATTGCTCTGTCTCTGTTTGCGGATTTTGTAATAACAGACAAATAAGGCTGAACAGGTGTGCCGGAAACATAAGCCCCTAACAGTTCGAGTTCGTATCCGAGTTTTGTGTCAATGTCGTATTCTTCTTTTTGCTGGATACATTCATCCGGCAATCCCCAACTATCCATAAGATGACGATAAAGATTATCTCCCGCAAGAGTTTCGTCCTCTTTTATGGCAGACTTCATTGCCTTTTTACAGCTTTCGCAAGCAGGAGCAAGCGCTTCGTCAAATTGTCTGCGTGTCTCGCCGTCCTGCATAAGGCAATCCAATGCACCGGCACGAACCAGAGCGGTACATACACCCATATCTACGCCATATACAATAGAGCGAACAATGAAGTCTTTATAGTCTTTACAGGGGCCAAGATGATGTGCGTTAGGGTTAGATTTTTTCGTATCCCGCAAATCGTAAATAATTTGTGCTGCTGCAGAAACACCTTTTATGGCTTTGATACCAAAACGAATCTGCTTGTTGTTTCCCGGCATCGGAGCAAAGTTCGGAACACCGGAATTGATATCAGGTTGAAGGAGTGTAAGTCCTGCATATTTCAGGTCAGACAGAAACAGCTTCAATTTTTCCGGCGTATAACTCAACTGCGCAGAGAGATATTCGCACGGGAAATAATATTTAAGAAATGCCGTATAGTAGGAGACGATACTGTATGCTGCTGCATGGCTTTTATTGAATGCATAGGAAGCAAACGCAAGCAGACGAATCCAGAACTTCTCCACATCAGCGGGTTTACCGCCTTGCTCAATCATGCCGGACACAAATTTATCTTTTGCGGCCTCGATTTCATCAAGGTGTTTCTTGGACATGGCTCTGCGTATCACATCAGCCTCACCAAGACTAAACCCGACAAGCTGGAACAACTGCATGATTTGTTCCTGATAAATAGCGCTGCCATAGGTCTTGCCAAGAATCTGTTCCATCTGCGGAATGATATAGTTCGGCTTCTCCGTTCCGTTCTTGACTTCTGTGATTTCAGGAATAGAATCCATCGGACCGGGACGATATGCGGCGTTCATAAGAATCACATCGTCAATCGAAGTCGGATTGAATCCCGTAAGTGCTTTCTTAATGCCGTCGCTTTCGAACTGGAAAACACCATTCGTACGACCACAGGCATAGATATCTCTTATAACATTCAAGTCATCCGCTTTGTTGATGTCGTGAAAATGAACAGCAACCTTTTTGGTCGTCTTAATGTATTTGAGAGCAAGGTTCAAGATATCCAAGTTTTCAAGACCAAGGAAATCCATTTTCAGCAATCCGAGGGTTTTCTCGCACTCAACCATATCGCTCTCAATGACCCAGCAATTCTTTTCGTCATTCCAGAGCAGGGGAGCATATTCAGAGACAGGTTTATCTGCGATGATGACACCAGCGGCGTGAACACCGGTCTGAACGGGGATACCCTCCACGAGCATTGCATCGTCCAGCAGATGCTTTACCGTAAGATTGTTTTTGTATTGTGTCGCAAGGTCAGGATTTTCTTCCATTGCCTTCTTGATGGTCATTTTCGGCTTTGCCGGAATCATTTTCGCTACCATGTCGGCAGTATCTAACGGAACATCCGTGATACGGGCAACATTTCTTACAGCAGCCTTTGCGGCAAGTTTTCCCTCCGTGACGATGTTGCAGACGGTACTGCGAAGTTCATCGACAGGGTAGGGGTCTTTGTACGCGTATTTGTTTGCGACATAATTGATAACTTTCCCTCGCACAAACGGAGCGAGGTCAGTGTCGATATCCGGCATCGATACGCGTTCCGGGTTCAAAAATCGTTCGAAAATCAAGTCATAGCGAAGAGGGTCAATGTCGGTAATGTCTGCAAGATAGCAGACGATAGAACCAGCCGCTGAACCACGACCCGGCCCGATTGCCGCTTCTCCACCAATCTTTCTTCCGTAGAAAATGAAGTCTTGGACGATTGCAATATAAGAGCTGTAGCCCATCTTTTCAATGACAGACAGCTCGTATTTCAAGCGCTCATCGACCGTTTTCATAAGCTCTGCGTACTTGTCATCCGGCATATCGCGTTTCGGATATTTCTGCGGAATCATTTTCCGGCAAAACTTATCAAGGTATTCAAGGGCTGTCTCACATCCTGCTGCATGAGCATCGAACTCAGGCAGGTGCATTCCGTAGCTGTAATACACATTACAGCTTCTGGCAATCACGGCTGTGTTCTCCATGCCCCTTTGCCAAATCGCATCATCAGGCTTTGCCAGCGCCTTCATTTCCTCATCAGATTTGAAGTATAATTCTGTTAAGCCTTCTTCAGTTTCCTTTTCTGCCAACGGTGTATTAAACCGAAGCGATGCAATCAGATTCCGTTTTCGCACATCATCTTTCGTTTTGAAATGCACATCATTGGCTACTGTCGGCTCAATTCCGGTTTCTTTGATTAAGCGATACAGATAGGGTCGTGCGTAGTCTTCTGACGCAATACCATGGTTCTGCAATTCGATGTAGAAGTTTTCATGACCAAAGATGGATTCCATCCGTTTTGCTGCTGTCACAGCATCCTGATATGCCTGTTCTGAGTCGACTTTTTCAGCTTCCAATGCACGGTATTTTCCCATCTGCTTGATGTAGGGCCGCGCACCTTTTTCGACCTCAGCTAACCGTTCTTTTGCACAGGTAAGGCGTTTCGGCGCTTGTTCTGCTTCTGCCTTGATTTCTGCTTCACGAGCAATGAGTTGCTCTGCTTTTTCCTGTTCTTCGATAACCGTCCTTAAAGTAATTACCGCTTTTTTCAGGTCAGCCCGCTTTTTTGTATTCTTATCGTTTTCATCGATGTTCTCGTCCAGAACTGCTGACTGTTCAGTTCCGTCTTCAAAGTCACTGACAACAGCTTTCAGCTTTTCAATTTTCTTTTCAAGCTGAGCTTTTTTCTTTTCGTAGTCTTTTCCGCTCAGTTTTTTCAGGTCACGCAGGTCAGCTTTTGCCTTTGTTGCTTTTTCCTTTGCATCCACGAGGTCTTGTTCTGCCTGTTTGACATCTTCTTCCGTGTAAGCATCACCCAGCTTTGCCAGCGCCATCGAAATCGCGTGCTGCTTATCGGCAATATACCATGGACGAAGAATCAGGTAGGGGATATACCCACCGACACAGGCGCTCGTCGCAATCAAATGTCCGTGTCCTTCTGTTCCGGGACCCACGAAGCGTTCCAAGTCAGCCCATGTCATACGTGGCAATCCGCCTGTTTCCTGACCGTTCCATTTACCTTTGGGGCTCTTATTCAGCTGTGCAAGGTTTTCGAGTTTGAACAGGGTTTTCTGTCCGTTCCAATCCTTTGCGTAGAGAATCAGGTGGAATGAATCACGATTCCCCTCGACCTTTTCCGGCTGGAAATAGGCTTCCATACCCGGCACAAACTGGATGCTCTTCTCTGCTGCTTTTAAGAACAGCTTGCAGTATTTCTTCACATAAGGCCACATCTTATCGGTTGGATAGCGGATACTGTCTGTATCACCAATCGATTTGAGAATCTTATGGATTTCATCCTCAGGGACATTCGCTTCTTGCAATACGGCTTCGAGGTTCTTTTTCTCGTCCTTCGTTCTTGCTTTGATACCCTGATACAATCGCATCTGGTTCCCGTGGTCTGTTATAGCAAATGCTTGTCTGCCGTATCCTTTCGCTGTTTCCACAAAGTCATCCACTTTATTTACTGCATCACGAAACGATGCTTCGCTATGAGCATGAAGCTCCTGATAACCATGACATTTAGGAATCGCAGACCGGACATAATGCACATACAAACCGTAGTCGGCATTGTCTTTTGTCATAGAACGCTCCTTTCACTGTTATTTATATTATACCACATTTTGCTCTGTTGGTCAATCGCTCGTCTGGGTATGGCTTTTCTGAGCACTGCTATCGAACAGCTTCTCATAACCCATGCAGAAGTGGCTGCCATGAAGAGCTTTGGCCGAAGAAGAATATCCCTTGCGCATTGCGATGCGTTCTGAAGCTGTTGCTATGCTGTCAGACTGTTGGGCTTTTACGCTTGAGTTGCTCTGAAGAACTGCTGCTACAAGAGAGCTGCTTCCACACTGAAAGCTTGTGCGTTCTGAAGTGTACTGCTTTCCTAAAAGAGATGAAGCTCCTTAAGAGGGAAGAGCTGTTTCTAATATGCAACTACTGCTGTTATTAGAGGGAATACTCTTAAGAAATCCGTTTCTTGAGAGAGACGCATGCCTCCTCGTTCGCGAGGTTAGGCTGCTGAGCGTTGCACCGAATCGAGGCAGCGACGGTGCTCAGGAACGCGCTGGCGTAAACGCCGCGCTGCTGCGCACCTAAAAAACATATAATAGGCTTCGTGCGGTTACACTCAAGCACAATATTCAAAATCAGTCAAAAACTAAAAAGTACAGAAGGATTTCGAACGATGAAATGCTTAACCCAAAAGCTCAGAGAACGCAGACCTGCACATTGTTGTCATCGAACCAGATAGGTGGAATCAGGATTGGAAGCCTCACGTAATGTATCATCACATCCGGTGAATCCAGTGAACGCGGTGCTACTGCTTCCTTGACCTTCTCAACACTCTCTTTTACAGTCGTGACAGCTTTCTGAGCAAGTTCAGGAATCGAAGACATCTTGCTGATGCGGCCGCGTACATACACAGCGCCAGCCATGATTCCTTCGAATGCGGAGTTTACGCAGTTTGAAGCCCATTTTCTGGTACGATGGAAGCGTGCTGCCAACTCAGTGATAGAGAGTTCCGGATTGTTGATGTGCATGATACGAACAGCGTTGCGCTCTTCAAGAAGATTCTTTTCCTTCACTGCGCGGGCGTTCTTTTTCTTGGTGGTATTCTTGGCGATTGCTTTGGGAACAGTCAGCTTAATTTGTTTGAGCTCCGCAGCGGTAATCTGCAGGGTCTCGATGATGTAGCTGTAAGGAAGAATGTAACCCGGCACATACGAGGTCGTGCCATCAGTACAGACGACTTCGCTCAGCTTGGATGGAATATGTCCAACAGCATTGTCCAGTTCTGTTTCCGACAGGGGATTTGCAAACTTAGAATTCAGCCAGATGGTTTTCTTCATCGCAATCGCAGGACCACGATGCTGGAAAATCGTATTGAAGTAGATGTACAGGAGCAGGTCGCGAATCCCGGTTGCAGGGACCTTGCTATAGTTGCGCAGTTCAAACAACCGTTCCAGAGCATCTGCCACGACACAGGTAGGCACAGGCTTACCGTCCTTCGTCACGGGTACTTTATTCTTTTTCTTCTTGCCTGCTTTGATGGTGGAGTCAGGTGCAGACAATGCGGAGAAGGAAAGCACAGAAGACAAGCCATCCTGACCAAAGAACTTACGGGTTTTCATCTCCTCATTGAAGTAGACAATCTCAGATACATTCTTGGTCTTCGCATTGGTGGTCCCCGGCAGACGAACAAGACCTGCTGCATTCTTGCTGGCAGCAACATCCACCTTCATCACAAATTCAGGGTGCTCATCATGAATCTTCTCACAGACTTGTTGAACCTTATCGATGATGGCTTCCGTCACCAGACGATACGCCTTCTTGTTCTTAGCTGCAATGCCGTCAAAGGAGTACCATACCTGCAAGCCGCGACCCGTATCCACAATAGCGGAGATGGGAGGAATTTCCACATCAAGGAGTTCTCCGTCTGCAGCATAAAGCAGTTCGGTTTTCAGAACATCCTTTTCCCATGCAACCATTCCGCTGCTGGACTCGTGGTCATCAATATCAATAACGATGTTGTTGTAGGTAAAGATATTGCCTTCCGTACGAGCAGGACGGCAGAAAGTATTCTTGGTGATGTAGTAGTTGTATTTCAGTACAGCCTTGAACTTCGTTTTCATAAACGTCTCAAGGTCACGCGGATATCCTGTCCAAACGAGATGCGGTTTACGACCAGACTCCATCATCCAAATCTGAATGAAGGCAGAACGGTCACGATTCGAATGCGCGGAAAGTTCGTTGCAGGAGTAGAAGTTGTTCGCGATGCAAATGACATCCGAAGAATCAATAAACTTCATGCGATAAAATTTCTTTCTTCTCCGCTTCTGAGGTGCCGCAGGGGTTTTACCTTGCGGCGTTTGGGGAATTGTTTTTGTCATGGAAAAACCTCACGGCATAAAATAAAAGAGCCTTATTTTGCCCCATGGTGGGCAATACAAGGCTCTTTGACTTCCTGTACTATTATTGCTATACCACATTATTTGAAAATAATCAATCATTTTGGATG
>OGPV01002029.1_pt1 | contig 12637 bp, 8 predicted proteins | sample 1553001 | NCBI WGS metagenome assembly OGPV01 (sample SAMEA2580268, study PRJEB22360) | human gut metagenome | biome: human gut; feature: human-associated habitat; material: faeces | place: Denmark | collected 2008/2010
ACACCCCACTTGTTAGATAGTATATCATACTGTCTAACAAATGGGGTGCTGTTCAGGAAATTGGCTACGGGGGAATTGAAAAGATTCTGAAAACAGCAGAAAAAAGTTGGAATTTTTGCTGAAAAACTGCAAAAGCGGGCGGCAGGGGAGGGGAAAACTGTCCCAAACTGCCCAACAAAAAAGTCCAACCGCTTTAAAACGGTTGGACATCTCTATAAAACGCACTTTGAAAATCGGTCATCGACTTTGCTAATTTTGTGCGATGCAACAAAGAAAAGAGCCTGTGACATTCTTTATGTCACAGGCTCTTGGTGCGCCGGAAGGGACTCGAACCCCCGACCTTCTGATTCGTAGTCAGACACTCTATCCAGCTGAGCTACCGGCGCATATTCTCTTGACGTTCTCGCCGGAGAACGTGCTTTATTATAGCGCCCGCCGCCCGGAAAGTCAAGCGTTTTTTTCAAAAAACTCAAAAAATTCTGCAAATGGGCATCTTTCACGAAAATCCTCAGCCCGCGGGGCGGGTTTTCAGCTCTTTGCCGTTGTCTGAAAACGAACATCGAATTGACAAATACTTTGCAACATTTTATAATATAGAGTAGATTTCGGATTACGAACGATGGCGTTTGCAATCGCAGCCGCCATCGACTTTTTTATTCTCCAGTCTGTCCGCCTGTTGCGCACAAGCGTGTACGCACGGTACAGAGCATTAAACGAATAAACCGAAATCGACCCCAATTTGTATTCCATTAAGAAACGGAGTGGCACAAAACCATGGCGAAGTACATCGTCAAGCGCGTGGCAATGGGCATTTTCAGCGTGTTCATCGTCGCGACCCTTACCTTTTTCATCATGAACCTGGTCCCCGGCGGCCCGTTCGTGGCGGAAAAGTCCATCAGCAAAGCAGCCCAGCAGGCCCTGGCCGAAAAATACGGCCTCGATAAGCCCCTCGGCGTGCAGTACCTTAATTATATGAACAGCCTGATCCATGGCGATATGGGCCTGAGCCTGAAACAGCGCGGCCGTACCGTCAACCAGATCATCTTCTCCAAGCTGCCGGTCTCGGCCCGCACCGCCGGTCTGGCTGTGGTCGTCGCGCTCTGCGTCGGCATTCCGCTGGGCTGTCTGTCCGCGTATAACCGAGGGAAGTGGGCCGATAATCTGATCATCGTGTTTGCCACCTGCGGCATCGCCATCCCGAGCTTTATCTCAAGCGTCGTGCTTTTGTACACCTTCGGCATGAACCTGAAGCTCCTGCCCACCGTCGGCCTGAATGAACCGGCGGCCTACATCATGCCCGTGACGGCGCTGGCGATTTATCCCACCGCCTACATCACCCGCCTGATGCGCTCCAGCCTGCTGGACGTCATGGGTCAGGACTACATGCGCACCGCCCGCGCCAAGGGTGTTTCCAGTGTGAAGATCCTCTTCAAGCACGCGCTGCGCAACGCGATCCTGCCTGTCATCACGTATGTCGGCCCCATGCTGGCAGGCCTGATGACCGGTTCCTTCGTCGTGGAGAAGATCTTCTCCATCCCGGGTCTGGGCCGCGACTTCGTGTCCGCCATCACGAACCGTGACTACATGATGATCATGGGCACCACGATCCTGCTGGCGACCCTCGTCATCGTTGCGAACGTCGTTGTTGACATCCTGTATAAGATCATCGACCCGCGCATCAAGCTGAAGTAAGGAGGAGCAGACACATGGAAAATCTGAAAAAGAATCCGTTGAGCCTGCAACTCAACGTTGAGGACTTTGCCCCCGCGTCCAACGACGAGAAGAAAAGCCTTGTCGTCATGCGCGAGAGCGTCAACTTCTGGAAGGACGGCATGCGCCGTCTGCGCAAAAACAAGATCGCCATGGTCAGCCTGGTCGTCATCCTGCTGATCGCTTTCATGGCCTATGTTCTGCCCAGCTTCTGGCCCTACAGCTATGAGCAGCAGATCAAGGGCAGCAACAACCTGGCCCCGTTTGAATATTCTGCCGCGGAGCAGAAGCTCATCGACCAGGGCGAGAACGTATTCCCTCACATTCTGGGCACCGACCGTATGGGCCGTGACTTTGCCGTGCGTGTCATGATGGGCACCCGCGTCTCCCTGTCCGTCGGTCTGCTGGCCTCTGTGCTGGTCCTGCTCATCGGCGCGACCTACGGCGCCATCTCCGCATTTGCGGGCGGCTGGATCGATAACATCATGATGCGTATTACCGATATTCTCTACACCATCCCCGACATCCTGCTCATCATCCTGCTGGCCATGGCCATCAAGGAACCGCTGGAGAGCCTGGCCACCAAGCCCGGCTTCGGCTGGATGCAGAAGCTCGGCCCCAACATGGTGTCCATCTTCATCATCTTCGCCCTGCTGTACTGGGTCGGCATGGCGCGTATCGTCCGCTCCCAGGTCCTGACGCTGAAGGAGAGCGAGTACGTCACCGCTGCCCGCGCGCTGGGTGCCTCCGGCGGGCGCATCATCAAGAAGCACCTGCTGACGAACTGCATGGGCACCCTGATCGTCACCACCACCCTGCAGATCCCGTCCTCCATCTTCACCGAGAGCTACCTGAGCTTCCTCGGCCTCGGCGTTGCAGCCCCCATGCCGTCCCTCGGCTCGCTGGCGACTGACGCCGTCAAGGGCATGAACACCTACCCGGTGCTGCTGATCGCCCCCGCGCTGATGATCAGCATCATGATCCTGGTTTTCAACCTGTTCGGCGACGGTCTGCGCGATGCGTTTGACCCGAAGCTCAAGAGCTAAAGAGGGAAGGAGGAGCAACATGAGCGAAAAAATTCTTGAAATCAAGGACGAACGCCTGTCCTTCTTCACCCCCGCGGGCGAGGTCAAGGCGCTGAACGGCGTGTCCTTCAGCATGAACCAGGGCGACGTGCTGGGCATCGTCGGCGAGTCCGGCTCCGGCAAGTCTGTCACGGCCTACTCCATCATGGGCCTGACCGCCTACCCCGGACGTCTGGTCGGCGGCACGGTGTGGTTCAACGGCCACCAGATCGACAAAATGACCGAGAAGGAGTTCCGCAAAATTCGCGGCAACGAGGTCTCCATCATCTTCCAGGACCCCATGACGAGCCTGAACCCGGTGTACACCATCGGCAACCAGATCGTCGAGGTCATCCTGCTGCACACCAAAAAGACCAAGCAGGAAGCCTGGGCCCGCGCTAGGGAGCTGCTGGAGCTGGTCGGCATCAACGAGCCGGACCGCCGCCTGAAGCAGTACCCGCACGAGCTGTCCGGCGGTATGCGCCAGCGCGTCATGATCGCCATTGCGCTGGCCTGTGAGCCGAAGCTGCTGATCGCCGACGAGCCGACCACCGCGCTGGACGTGACGATCCAGGCACAGATCCTGGAGCTGATGAACGACCTGCGCCACAAGCTGGGCATGTCCATCATCATGATCACCCACGACCTGGGCGTTGTGGCCCAGATGTGCGAGAAGATCGCCGTCATGTACGCCGGTCACATCGTCGAGTACGGCACGACGGACGAAATTTTCTACAACCCCCAGCATGAGTACACGAAGGGCCTTATCAACTCCATCCCGAAGCTGAACGCCGAGGAGAAGGAGCGTCTGGTGCCCATCGAGGGTCAGCCCGTTGACCTGCTGAACCCGCCCGCAGGCTGCCCGTTTGCGCCGCGCTGCAAGAGCTGCATGAAGGTCTGCCTGAACAAGATGCCGCCCAGAACCGAATTGAGCGACACCCACTACACCTATTGCTGGCTGCGCCAGAAGGAAGAATTTGAGAAGGGGGGCAAAGCCTGATGAGCGAGAATCTCGTTGAAGTAAAGCATCTGCAGCAGTATTTCCCCGCCGGCGGCATGGGCAAGAACAAGCAGTACGTTCAGGCCGTGGACGACGTGAGCTTTGCCATCCGCAAGGGCGAGACGCTGGGCCTGGTGGGGGAGTCCGGGTGCGGCAAGAGCGTCACGGCGCAGACCATCATGAAGCTGAACCCCATGCCGCCCGCAAGAATTAAAGAGGGCAGCGTGCAGCTCGGCGAGCACGACATCGTAGCCGCGAACGAAAAAGAAATGCAGAAGATTCGCGGCAAGGAAGTTTCCATGATCTTCCAGGACCCGATGACCTGCCTGAACCCGACAAAGCCCGTCGGCAAGCAGATTGTCGAGGCCATTCAGCACCACCGTCATCTGTCTAAGGCAGAGGCGAAGGCGGAAGCCATTAAGTACCTCTCCCTTGTTAACATTCCGAACCCGGAAGAGCGTGCAAAGCAGTATCCGCACGAATTCTCCGGCGGCATGCGTCAGCGTGCCATGATCGCAATGGCACTTTCCTGCAACCCGAAGCTCCTCATTGCCGATGAGCCCACCACCGCACTGGACGTGACCATTCAGGCGCAGATTATGGATCTGCTCGCCGAGATCAAAGAGAAGACCAGCACCGCGATTATCCTCATCACGCACGACCTCGGCGTTGTGGCGTCCATGGCAGACCGCGTGGCGGTCATGTATGCAGGTAAGGTTGTAGAGACCGGCACCTGCGAGGATATTTTCTACCGCAATGCGCACCCGTACACGCAGGCATTGTTAAAGAGCCTGCCGTCCGTGGATATGAACAAGACCCAGCGCCTTGTTTCCATCCCCGGCACACCGCCGGATTTGCTGAACCCGCCGAAGGGCTGCGGTTTCGGTGCTCGCTGCACGCACTGCATGAAGATTTGTCATGAGGAGCAGCCGCCGGTATTCAAGGTGGGCGAGGGTCATGAGGCAGCATGCTGGCTGCTCCATCCCGATTGCCCGAGCGCAGCAGAAAGGGGTGAGCCGGATGAGCAGTAATGAAAAACTGATCGTTCTGGACGATGTATGCAAGCACTTTAAGGTTTCCGGCGGTATGCTGAAGGCCGTCGACCACATTTCTCTCGATATTTATAAGGGCGAAACGCTCGGCCTTGTCGGCGAGTCCGGCTGCGGCAAGTCCACGCTCGGCCGTGTGGCCATGGGCATTTATCCCGCAACGTCCGGCAAGCTCTACTATGCCGGCGAAGAGCTGAATCTGAAAAACGCCGCAACGCGTTTCAAGTATGCGAAAAAAGCGCAGATCATTTTCCAGGATCCGTACGCTTCTCTGGATCCGCGTATGACCGTTTCCTCCATCATTGAAGAGGGTATGGTCATCCACGGCATGTACGACGCAAAGCGCCGTCAGGAGCGCGTATACGAGCTCCTCGAACTGGTCGGCCTGAACAAAGAGCACGCCAACCGCTTCCCGCATGAGTTCTCCGGCGGTCAGCGCCAGCGTATCGGCATTGCCCGTGCGCTCGCTATCGAACCGGAATTCATCGTGTGCGATGAGCCGATCTCAGCACTGGACGTTTCCATCCAGTCCCAGATCATCAACCTGCTGCACGACCTGCAGCAGCAGCTCGGACTGACGTTCCTCTTCATTGCGCATGACCTCAACATCGTCAAGTACATCAGCGACCGTATCGCCGTTATGTACCTCGGCAATGTCGTTGAGCTCGCTTCTTCCGACGATCTGTATGCGCACACGCTGCATCCGTACTCCAAGGCTCTGCTTTCCGCAGTGCCGATTCCGGACCCGAGTGCAGAAGCGCAGAAGCACCGCCAGATTCTTTCCGGCGACGTGCCGAGCCCGATCAACACGCCGAAGGGCTGCAACTTTGCCGGCCGTTGCCCGGTCGCTTGCGACAAGTGCAGAGAGTCGAAGCCGCAGCTGCGTGAAATTCGTCCGGGTCATTTCTGCGCCTGCCATCTGGTAGAGCCGGAAATCTGATTGGATCTGTAAGTGAAAATCAAAGCTCCCGTTCACAGGCTTTCGTGAACGGGAGCTTTTGCTATAGGGTAAAACCCGGGAAATAAAATGCCCGCCGTGCAGAACGTTTTGGTTCCTGCATGGCGGGCATTTTGGTAAAAATTTGAAATCAGCCGTCAAATGTGCGGTCAAGCTCCGGACAGGAGACTTTTTCGTTTTGGAGCAGCTTTTGCGCAGCCGGGAAAAGTGTTTTCGCAAGCTCCAGTGCTTTGCCGTACAGTTCGATAAGGTGCTCCGTGCACAGCTTGCAGCTCGGCACGTCCTGCGTGGTCATCATCATATCGGCAATGGCGTCGTGGTGGAACGTGATGTAAAGCCCGGTGTCAATGGCGCGGCGCAGCGCCTTGTTCGGCGTGAACAGCACACGGCCGTAGAATACCACGGAGGAGATGCTCTTTTCGGTCAGCGCCACAGTAGCTTCCGGCGTGTAGAAGGGCGTGATCACGGCGGCGTTGCGCGTGTTCACTTCAAAATGACCGCACGGGTCAAAGTGCTGTGGGTCTTTACCGTCTTTGAGTAGCAAAGCGCGATCGAAAGCGGTCTCCGTCGCCGCGTGCGTGACGTTGAATTCTTTCATCGCCGTGTGAATGTACGGGTGGCAGATAGAATCCAGCGTAAAGTGGCACAAAAGCCCGTAGAAATACGCGCGGGCAGCATCTTTGTCATGCGCAGACGCAATGACCTTCTGTGCGCGCTGTAAAAAGTAGCGCCCGGAGCGCTTGTGTGCCGCATAGCCGATGCGGTTCACCTTGTTCGGCAGAACAGGTCGATAGAAAAAGTAGATGTCCGGTCCGTGTAAGCCAATGTCAAAAAGCCCGCGGTGCGCGGTGCAAATGCTGCGGATGTCCTCCGGCAGCTGTTTTAAAACATCGCAGCCAAAGCGATAATGGGTATAAAAAGCAGGCATAACGGTAACTCCTTCCGTAAAGGGTTTCTATTTATATGTATCATAACCGTTTTTAAAGCGTTTTACAACGAAAATTTTCGTTCACGTGATTTTTTTACAGAAACTTAACTGCGCGGCTTGATAAAATCCACAAAATCGTTTATCATTATAACAAAGAGAATACACCGTAAACGGCATAGATCATGCAGAAAGGAAAAATAAAATGAGCAATCCGTATAAGATCGATTGGAACGAGTATGCCGCGCTGGCGCGGCAGGCTGTGGCGGAAGGCTGCGTGCTGCTGAAAAATGACGACAAGGCGCTGCCACGGCCAATCCGAAAGGGTGAGCGCGTTTCCGTGTTCGGCAGAATTCAGTTCGACTATTATAAGAGCGGCACAGGCTCCGGCGGCGCAGTCAATACCCGCTACGTCACGAACATTCTGGACGCTTTAAAAGAAAACAAAGACATTTCCGTCAACGAGGAGCTGGAGCAGACCTACCGTGACTGGCTGAAGGACCATCCGTTTGAAAAGGGCATGGGCTGGGCACAGGAGCCGTGGTGCCAGGAGGAAATGCCCGTCACGAAAGAGCTCGCCGAGCAGGCTGCTGCAAAGTCCGATATCGCCGTTGTCATCATCGGCCGCACCGCGGGTGAAGATAAGGACAACAGCGCCGCAGAGGGCAGCTATCTCTTGACGGCCGCCGAGCATCAGATGTTAAAAGAGGTTTGCGGCGCGTTCAAGCGTGTTGCGGTTCTGCTGAACGTCGGCAATATCATTGATATGAAGTGGGTGAAAGAATACGATCCCGCCGCTGTGCTGTACGTCTGGCAGGGCGGTCAGGAGGGCGGCGCAGGCGCTGCAGATGTTCTCACAGGCACTGTCACGCCGTGCGGCAAGCTGAGCGACACCATCGCGCTTGACATCAGCGATTATCCGTCTACAGAGGGCTTCGGTGATCCCACACGGGTCATTTATAAAGAAGACATCTACGTCGGCTACCGCTACTTTGAGACGTTTGCAAAAGACTGTGTGCTGTATCCGTTCGGCTACGGTCTCAGCTACACGACCTTCACCCGCACGGTTGAAAGCTTCGATTTCGACGGCGAGACCGTCACAGAGAAAGTCACCGTGAAAAACACCGGCGACGTGCAGGGCAAAGAGGTCGTCACCGTCTTCGTTGAAGCACCGCAGGGCAAGCTCGGCAAGGCCGTAAGAAGCCTCGCCGCATTCGCAAAGACCGAAACCCTGCAGCCGGGCGAAAGCGAAACGCTTACGCTCACGTTCCCAATCGCAAATCTTGCGTCCTACGACGACAACGGCGTTACGGGACACAGATTCTGCTATGTGCTTGAAAGCGGCGCGTATAATGTCTACACGGGCGGCTGCGTGCGCGGCGCAAAGCTCTCCGGCAGCTTTGAAGTGAAAGAAGATACCGTTACCCGCACGTGTGTGCAGGCGTGCGCGCCGGTCACGAAGTTTGACCGCATGGTGAATCACAATAACACAATCGCATTCGAGCCCGCACCGCAGCGCGAATACGATATGGCGGCCCGCAGCGCGGCGGCATTAAAGCCTGCAAAGCCGTATACGGGCGACAAGGGCATCAAGCTCGGCGATGTATTCGACGGCAAAGCGGAGCTGGAAGACTTTGTAGCGCAGCTTTCCGACGAAGACCTCATCTGCCTTATGCGCGGCGAGGGCATGAACTCTCCGAAGGTCACAGCGGGCACCGCAGGCGCGTTCGGCGGCGTCACGGAAAACCTCGTCAACTTCGGTATTCCCACAGCTTGCTGTGCAGACGGCCCCTCCGGCATTCGTATGGACTGCGGCACCATCGCGTTCAGCCTGCCGAACGGCACCTTGCTCGCCTGCACCTTTAATGAGAAGCTGAATGAAGAGCTTTTCGCCATGCAAGGCAAAGAGCAACGCAAAAACCGCATCGATACACTTCTCGGCCCGGGTCTCAATATCCACCGCAGCCCCTTAAACGGCAGAAACTTCGAGTATTTCTCGGAGGACCCGCTGCTCACCGGCAAGCTCGCCGCCGCACAGCTGCGCGGTATGCGCCGCTTCGGTGTCACCGGCACCATCAAGCACTTTGCCTGCAACAACCAGGAGTTTAAGAGAACCGAGATCGATTCCGTCCTTTCCGAGCGCGCACTGCGTGAAATTTACCTGCGCGCGTTTGAAACGGCCGTAAAAGAGGGCGGCGCATACTCTGTCATGTCCACCTACGGTGGTCTGAACGGCATTTGGACGGCCAGCAACTTCGACCTGCTCACGACCATCTTGCGCGACGAGTGGGGCTTCATAGGTACCGTTATGACCGACTGGTGGGCAAAGGGCAACGATCGCGAGGGCGAAGAAGCCACCCGCGAGAACGTCGCCGCACAGGTGCGCGCGCAGAATGACCTCAATATGGTTAACGCGGACGCCGCCTCGAACAGCCAACACGATAATTTGGACGACGCCCTTGCAGACGGCAGACTGACGCGTGACGCGCTCGTGCGCTCTGCGATGAATATCTGCCGCACCGTGATGAACTCGCCTGTGATGGAGCGCAGCCTCGGCCGCATGAGCGATGAGGAGCGCGAAGCCGCAGAAGCGGAGAAGACGAGCGAAGATTACGTCGATTTCAACGGCGAGTATCAGTTCATCGATGACGAAGCTCCACTCGACATTTCCGCAGTCAATACGGAAAAAGGTGCTTCCACCGTTCTCGGCATCCGCTATAAGAAAAACGGCCTCTATAAGTTTGTCATGCGCGTAAAAGCAAACGCCAATGAAGTGGCGCAGATTCCGATGTCTATCTTCATCGACGGTAACCTGCGCGGCATGGTCATGATCAACGGCACGAACGGCGAGGTCGTTACCGCAGAGCAGGACATCGGTGTGCTGTTCGGCGGCACGAATTATCTCAAGCTCTACTTCGGCCAGACCGGTATGGAGATCGAAGAGATTAAATTCGTCTGCACACAAGCATTTTAAGTGAATTCATATGCAAAATTGCAGGATTATTCTCTAAAAGCGGGGAATGACCCTGCTTTTTGCATTTTTAAAGCCGCACACTTTCATTTTAGCGCAAAATTGCTTGCAATTTATTTTGTATACTATATAATAGGAATAAATACCGTATAAAATCAAAGAGAAAGGCAGTTGTTTACATTGAGAAAATATGACGAAAGCCGTGCGTTCGCACTGCTCGATAAAATCGGCTTTACGCGCGTGGCCGGCTCCTCAGAAGAATTAAAAGCCGCGGAAATCCTGAAAGCGGAGTGTGAAAGCTTCGGTCTGTCCGCCGTGATTGAGCCGTTTGAGATCGAATCCGCCGAAGTGGAAGCGACCTTCGAGATTCTGGAGCCGTACCGCAAGGGCTACACCGTGCGCGGTTACCAGTGCGCGGAAAGCACCGCCGCAGACGGCCTTACGGCGGATTTTGTCTACGTGGAAAACGCGCTTCCGGTCGACCTGTTGAATGTCAAGGGCAAGATTGTGCTCGTCAACGGCTTTCTGCGCGTGCCGCTGTACCGCAGCCTGATGGAAGCGGGCGCCGCAGCTGTCGTCACCATGGACGGCGATATTCACGATGACCTCGAGAATACCGACCTTCATCAGCGCAAGCTGCGCAGTGCGCTGCGTACATTCGGCAATGCACCGGCAGTACAGCTGCGCACCGTGGACGCTATGGAGATCGTCAATAAAGGTGCATCCCGCGCAAAGGTTACTGTACAGAACAAGAACATTACACTCACGTCGCACAATGTGATTGCGGAGATCAAGGGCACCGAGCACCCGGAGCAGATTATCTCCTTCGGCGCACATTATGACTCCGTTGAATTTTCCAAAGGCGTATACGATAACGGCGCAGGCTCCGTCATCAACATGGAAGCGGCGCGTTGGTTCGCGCAGCACCCGCCGAAGCGTACCGTAAAGTTCTGCTGGTACGGCAGCGAGGAGATTGGACTCGAGGGTAGTAAGGCATTCGTGCGCGACCACAAGGATGAGCTGAAAGATCACGTCTTCATGATTAACGTTGACGTCGGTGCGCCGATCCTCGGCTATAACACGGCGGCTGTCACAGGCGAGGAATCCCTCGTACACTACACCGATTACATGCTCAAAATCAACGGCCTCTCCGCTGTGACGCGCCAGAGCATTTATTCTTCCGATTCTATCCCGTTTGCGGATAACGGCATTCCGGCAATCAACTTCTCCCGCGACGGTGCAAAAGGTGCGGCGTATATCCACAACCGTTTTGATACCATGGAGTTCCTTTCCGCAGAGGCACTCGGCAAAACGCTGGAGATTGTGCTCACGTATGCCGATACGCTGATCAATGCGGCGGTATTCCCGGTGGAAAAGAAGATTCCGGACAATATCAAGGAAGACATTGACAAGTATCTTTATAAGAAGGAACTTGCCGAGGCGGAGGCAAAATGAGCGAAATCAAGCGATATACCTTACCCGAAGTTCCGCACCTTGTGCACGGGCGCACAAACGGCTCGTTAACGCCGCTCACACTGTTCTGGACGGCGGCGGGCTTAGAGCTTAATGTGCGCGGCAGCCAGCTGTGGGGGGAATTTACGGCGGGTTGGGACATCCACGAGCCGTGGTACAGCTTTATGGTGAATGGCGAGTTCTTCTCCCGCCGCATGGCGCAGAAGGGCACGGAGCGCGTGTGCGTGTTCCGCGGCATGGACCCCGAAAAGGTCAAGAATGTGCGCATCTTTAAAGATACGCAGGCCATGAACGCCGACCCGGAGAGTGTTTTGCAGATTAACGCCGTCGAAACAGACGGCGAATTTCTGCCCGTGCCGGAGCGCAATTTAAAAATCGAATTCATCGGCGACAGCATCACGAGCGGCGAGGGCGACATCGGCGCGAAAGCGGAAACAGACTGGATTTCCATGTTCTTCAGCGCGGAGAATAACTACGCTGTCATGGTGTCCCGTGCTTTAAACGCCGATATCCGTGTCTCGTCGCAGAGTGGATGGGGCGTGTGCTGCGGCTGGAACAACGACCCAAACAGCGCCATTCCGCCCATCTACGGGCAGCTTTGCGGCCTTTTGAGCGGCGAAAAAAACATTGCCCTCGGCGCAAAAGAGCCGTATGATTTCACAAAATGGCAGCCGAATTACGTCTTCATCAACCTCGGTACAAACGACTGCGGTGCGTTTTCACAGCCTGCCTGGACAGATGAAACAACCGGCGAGACGTTTCAGAACCGCCGCACGGAAGACGGTAAGCTGAACCCCGAAGACGAAGCGCGTTTTGCGCACGGCGCGACCGCGTTTTTAAAGCAATTGCGTGGGTATTACCCCAACGCCCGTCTTGTGTGGATCTACGGTATGCTCGGCTTGGAGCTTGCCCCGGCGCTGCAAAAGGCCATAGACGATTACAAAGCGGAAACGGGCGACGCGAACGCGGAATTTCTGTCGCTGACGGATGACCTCAAAAATCGCGGCTGCCGTGACCACCCCGGTGTGGGCGCACACCGCACCGCGGCAAACGAGCTTGTCGCTTATATAAAGAAACAGAACGCATGAGATAAAGCATCACGGTCGGCCCTAAAAAGCTGCCCGTGATGTTCTATTATATAAGAAGCAAATCAAAAAACGTGCGCGGCACGGAAACAAAACTCTATGTAAAACACGGGTTATGTAAACTTAACATGTGTATTCTATACATCGGTTGACGATAATTTTTTCTGCGGACACGGTGAGACGCATTTCGACACAAAATCGGCCCGATTGAAACGGACATCCCGCTTCCAAAAGCCGCAAATGCGATTTTTTCGGAGAGCTGCCCAAAATACAGCACGCTTTTTATGAAATATACCTGCCTTTTGACCGCGGTTTTTTGAAAAATTCTGCTGTAAAGGAAAAGTGCCTGTAGTAGTCAAGAAAAGTAGACACGAAAAATATTTATTTTTGATTTGCTTTTTC
>OGPV01002033.1_pt1 | contig 12618 bp, 7 predicted proteins | sample 1553001 | NCBI WGS metagenome assembly OGPV01 (sample SAMEA2580268, study PRJEB22360) | human gut metagenome | biome: human gut; feature: human-associated habitat; material: faeces | place: Denmark | collected 2008/2010
TTGTCAGTCTGCTGTGCATCGTCCAGGGCCTTCATGGCCTCTATGGTAAGGGCTTCACTTAGAAAAGTGTCGGTTCCATGATATTTCTCCAGACCGGGTACGGCAGCCAGCGGGCTTTTACCGTCTGTTTTGTTGCCGAAATTCTCCTTGCCATAGTAGCTGGCAGGTGAACCGGCAGCATGTCCGGCTATGTTCACTTCAAACCCCATTTTCAACGGGTCGGCTCCGGGAGTGCCTTCAGCACCGAAGTGGGCTTTTCCGCAATGAATGGTGTGATAGCCATGGTCTTTGAGCACTTCGGCCAGGGAGGTGACTTGTGTGGTCCGTTCCACGCCAGGCTCTTGACAAATGCCGTTAACGTTCCATTCCGGATAAATCATGACCGAGTCGGGTTGTTCATGGGTAGTGTTCTTACGGAGGGTCCAACTGGTGACTCGATGCCTGGCAGCATTCATTCCCGTAAAAAGGCTGACACGCGTAGGTGAACTGATGCTGCATGCATAGGCCTGCGTAAACATTTTGCCTTGTGTAGCCATCCGTTCCATGTTGGGAGTATGGTACGTATCGTTGTACTTGGTACGCTGTGTCCAAAAGGGGAGGGACGTGTCTTGCCATCCCATGTCATCCACTAGGAACAGAATGATGTTTGGCTGCTCTTTTGGAGCAGGTACGGCATCCCCCGGCGGCATGCCATACGCTTCTCCCGCCATTCCGCATATCGGAAGCATGGCGGATAATAATAATTCGTTTCTCATTTAGATAATAATTTAGAAAGGGTTAGATAGGTTGTAGTTTAATTGTTTTTTACATTATCCTTTGGCCTCCTGATACAAGAAGCGTTTGATAGATTTCTTCGGCGTTTTTTCAAATTCTTCAGGATAGATTTTCATTTTGAATATCTGGCTGTATGCGGGCAGTTCTGCATTCAGTGCCACACGGTTTTCCTCCATGACGCGTTCGATGTCGTCATTGTTCAGCCCATGGGCAAAGGCATCATCGAAGTCGGGGTAAACCAGACCTACCAGTTTCTCATTCTGCTGCACGATGATGCTTTCGGCTACATACGGCATATTGTTCAGTTTGTCTTCTATCTCTTCCGGGTAGATATTCTGACCGCTCGGGCCGAGGAGCATGTTCTTGCTGCGTCCCTTGATGCTTACGTTGCCTTCGGCATCCATCAGGGCAAGGTCTCCGGTGTGCAGCCAGCCGTCTTTGTCGAGTACCTGTACGGTGGCCTCGTCGTTCTTGTAGTAACCCAGCATGACATTGGGACCACGGCAGACAATCTCTCCCGGAATGTTTTCGGGATCGGATGATAGGATTTTCACCTCCATACGCGGTGCGGCCTTTCCGCATGAACCGGGTTTGAAGCGGGTCCAATCCTCGTAACAGATGATGGGGCCGCATTCCGTCATTCCATAGCCTACCGTATAGGGGAAATCTATCATCTTTAAGAACTGCTCCACTTCCTGGTTGAAGGCAGCTCCTCCTACAATGACTTCTGCAAAGTTTCCGCCAAAGGCTTGAATCATTTGTTCGCGTACGGTTGCTTTTATCTTGTCGTTAATGATGGGTACTTTCAGCAACAGCTTCATGGCGGGGGTTTCCAGCTTGGGCAGTACGCTCTTCTTTATAATCTTTTCGATAATGAGCGGAACAGCCACAATCAGGTTAGGCTTCACTTCGGTGAAAGCTTGGAAAATGATTTTGGGGCTGGGCATGCGAGTGAGGAAGAATATGTGGCAACCTACGGCGAATTCATACAGAAACTCGAATGCAAGTCCGTACATATGTGCCATTGGCAGCATGGAGACAATCTTGTCACCGGCTTTCAGCGGCAATACTTCGAAAGCAAAAGTAGTGTTTGACCAAAGGCTGCGGTAGGGCAGCATCACTCCTTTGGAGTAACTGGTGGTGCCGGATGTATAGTTGATGACCGCCAGTTCGTCGGGCTGGTCCTTGTGATAACTGACATGTTCCTTGCGGAAGTTCTTGGGGTATTTCTTACCGAACATTTCGTTGAGATGTTCGCGGGCATAGTCCAACTTTTCGCTGCGGGAGACAAGAATGTAGAAGTCTGCCATCATCATGATGCCCTCTAGCAGCGGCATAGCACTTTCGTTGAGGTTTTCCCAAACCTGGTCGCCTACGAAAAGCAGTTTGGCTTCGGAATGGTTCACGATGTTGTGTACATTGTCTGCCTTGAACTCGTGAAGGATGGGGACGATTACCGCACCGTAGGTCAATGTTGCGAGGAACGTTACGCCCCAGTGGGAACTGTTGCGGCCACAGACGGCAATCTTATCGCCTTTCTTGATGCCGCTTGCCTCGAAAATGATATGCAGCTTTTCTATTTTGCGGGCTACGTCCTTATATTGTAGGGTTGCTCCCTTGTAATCGGTCAAAGCGTCTAAATCCCAATTTTCCTTTATGCTATTCTCTATATAGGCGATAAAACTTTGTTCCATGATATTTAATTGCACATTTGGTTGAAAATTGTGCAAATATAAGGGTTTATATATAGAAAGCAAACTTTTATAAGGAAAATAGTTTTTATGGTGGCTATTTGTTAAAATTCGACAGTTATACCTAAAGTAGGCAGGATAGTGCCGCTTTCCTGCTTGAGGTATTTCATTTTATAGCGCTGTTCGGCAACGGGAGCGGACGGATTTTCGATGATGCCCGTACTCATTATCACATCCGGTTGCTTCAGTTTGTTGCCGGTGATATTCTGTATGTCCAGGTAGATTCCTATCATGCAGTGATGGAAGTAGAAGGACTTGTCCACACGCAAGTCTAACTGGGCAAATTTGGGAAGCCGCCCGGTATTGTAGTACGCATAGTCGTAGTAAGGCTGTCCTTTGGCATCCCATGCTTCTACGAGTGATGATTTGTCTTCATCATAGGGAGTGTAGGGGCTGCCGCCTATATAGCTTAGCTTGCCTCCTATGCTCCAGCGCTGGGACAGGTTGTATGTACCGCTCATGTTGAGGATGAAACGGTTGTCCTAGGCGGATGGAATGAAGTCTCCATCTGGACGGTTGCGGTATTCGCTGCGGTATAAGGTGAAGGAAGATACGAGATTGAACTTGCCGGATGCCTGCCAGCGGAACATGGTTTCCAGTCCGTAGGCCCTTCCGCTGGCTGTAGGGACGAGTGTTTCGTTGCCGGTGACACCGTAATCGTTTCCTTTGCATGCCAACGGAATGTTGTCTTGGAGGGAAAGTGGCATACGGCTGTAACGCTTGAAGAAACCTTCTGCAGAAACCATGAGCCGGTCTTGCAGGTGCCAGTCCAGACCGAGGCTGCTTTCAAAGACCTGCATGTACTTCAGGCCTTTGTTGAGATATTGCCCTTCATTGTCTTTATATCCTAAAGCGGTGTAGGGAGGCGATTGGTGGTAGAGGCCGGTACTTCCGCTCAGGGTCCATTGTTCCGAGAGTTTGTAGGATGCAGAGAGGCGTGGGGAGAACTGTTTCCAGAGCTGCCGCATCTTTCGGTTGTAAGTGTTGCCGTCCATACGGATACCGGCAGAAAGTGCCAGACGCTTGTCGGCGGTGGTATAGTCGGAAGAGAAGAAAGCCCCCCAGCCGAAGATGTTGAGTGAGGTTTCGTAGATGGAGAGCGTACCCGAATGACTGCCGTATAGTCTTTGCCGGCTGTGGTTTGCATAGATGGAGTTGTTCAGTTCTGCTCCTTCCTTTAGGGTCCATGCTCCCAAGCGCGTTTGGTTTTCAAAACGCAGGGTGGTCTTTTGCTCTGTGGAGCGTAGGCGCAGGGTCAGGTTATCTTCGGAAGAGTCATCGTTGTTGCGGTATTTCAGATTACGGTTGTTCAGGTAGTTATGGCTCAGTATGAGGGATTGCACGTGCCTTCCATTGTAGTGTCTGTAAGAGGCTCCGAGAGTGAATGTTTCCTGATGGATGGTGGGGAGATAGCTGAGCAGATATTCGGCATCTTCTCCTTTTTCATCGGTATTCAGTTTCATCTTGTCAATGCCTGCAAGACCAAGCAGGGTCAGCTCGCTGTGCTCGTTGAAACGGGTTTTTGTTTTGAATTGTCCGTCTATGAAATTGGGCAGGAAGGGCAGTCCCAAAGCTTTGAACAAGAGTTGCAGGTAGGACTGGCGTGCGGAAAACAGATAAGTGGTGCGCTGCCCCAGATGGCCTGCTCCGCTGAGCGAGACTTCCGATGCGCCGATGGTGGCTTTGAACGCCTGCTTGTCCGGATTTCCGTCCTTGAGGCGGAAGTCGAGGACGGAACTCAAGGCTCCGGAGCGGTTGGCGGGGAAGGCACCCGTATAAAATGTAATCTCACGTATCAGGTCGGCATTGACAATGCTTACCGGTCCTCCGGATGCACCTTGAGTGGCAAAGTGGTTGATGTTGGGAATTTCGATGCCATCCATATAAAAGCGGTTTTCGGAAGGAGAACCGCCCCGAACAATCAAGTCGTTGCGATAGCCGATGGGAGAGAAAGAGACGCCGGGATAGGAGCGTACGATGCGCGAGACATCCCGGTTGGCTCCGGGACTTTTCTCTATTTCCTGCAAGCCGATGATACGCATGCTGACTGGGCTTTCGATACTTCGCCGGAAGGGGGAAGGCACCACCACTACTGTGTTCAGCAGATTGGCATCCTCTTCCATCTCTATCTCGATGAACGGGGTTGAGGCTGAAACAATATATTCGGGGGTGGAAACAGTCTGGTATCCTATGCAGGATACCTCAAGGCTATAGATGCCCGGAGGTACCTGCTCTATCTTGAATGTGCCGAGTGAATCGGTGGACGCCCCTTTCCCGGGGATGCCGGCAACGAAAACGTTGGCGTAGGCCACGGGTTGTCTGGACTGTCTGTCGATGACTTTGCCGCGAACGGAATAGGTCACGGGAACCATCATGGCATGTACGGTTGGGCTGATACCTGATAAAAGTATCAGCAATATAAACAATACAGCTCCCACCTTGTGCCGCATGACATTCATGGCTAATCAGACGTCACTAATTACTTTCCCAAGTACCATCGGTACATGCGTTGCACACCTTCCTCGATATCAATCTTATGATGCCATCCCAATGCATGTAACTTGCCGGGATCGGTCAGTTTGCGCATGGTGCCGTCGGGTTTGGAAGTGTCGAAGGTCAGCCGGCCTTGATAACCTACGGTGTTGACAATCAGTTCTGCCAACTGGCGGATAGTGATTTCCTTGCCCGTACCGATATTGATGTGGCAGTTGCGGATTTCCTTGTCGTCCAGCTTGAAGGTATCTTTGAAGTCGACGTGTTCCATGACGAAGACGCTGGCATCTGCCATCTCCTCGCTCCAGAGGAATTCGCGCAAGGGGGTGCCGGTACCCCATAATCTCACTTCTTCTTCTCTGATGCCGTATTTCCGGAGGATATTCAGAATGTCCTCTTTGCTGCTGTCGCCGTTGATGCCTTCTACCGGACGCAGGTTCATGTCGTGGCGTACGGCATTCCAGTCGCCTTGTTTCAGGCAGTGGGCAAGGTGTATCTTGCGTATCATGGCGGGGAGCACGTGGCTGCGTTCCAGGTCGAAGTTGTCGTTGGGGCCGTAAAGGTTGGTGGGCATCACGGCAATGTAGTTCGTACCATATTGAAGATTGAAGCTTTCGCACATTTTCAGTCCGGCTATTTTGGCGATGGCATAGGGCTCGTTCGTGTATTCCAGCGGAGAAGTGAGGAGTGCGTCTTCTTTCATCGGCTGTTCGGCATCACGGGGATAGATGCAGGTGCTGCCCAGAAAGAGAAGTTTTTTCACTCCGTGGCGGAAGCTTTCGCCGATGACGTTCTGCTGTATCTGCAAGTTCTTGTAGATGAAGTCGGCACGGTAGATACTGTTGGCCATGATGCCACCCACAAAGGCGGCGGCAAGGAATACATATTCGGGCTGTTCCTCGTCGAAGAAGCGGCGTACGGCAACTCCGTCGAGCAGATCGAGTTCTGTGTGGGTCTTGCCGATGAGATTGGTGTATCCTTTCTCCTCAAGATTTTTCCAGATGGCAGAACCTACCAGTCCCCGGTGGCCTGCTACATATATTTTGGCATTTTTGTCTAACATTGTTGTCTGAAAGTTTAATAGTTCATTCAAAGCTCTTTGCTTCTTAAATACAGTTTCTTCACAAATTTCATGTCGTGCTCTGCCATGATGCGTACCAACTCTTCAAAACTGGTCTGCCTCGGATTCCATCCCAGCAGTGTTTTTGCTTTGGTGGGGTCGCCCAGCAATTGTTCCACTTCGGCAGGCCGGAAATATTTGGGGTCGACTTCCACGAGGACTTTTCCGGTCTGTGTGTCGATACCCTTCTCATCCACTCCCTGGCCTTCCCAGCACAGAGTGATGCCTACCTCCCGGAATGCCAGTGTCGCAAATTCGCGTACGGTATGCATTTCTCCGGTGGCAATGACGAAGTCTTCGGGGGTGTCGTGCTGCAGGATGAGCCACATGCACTCGATGTAGTCTTTGGCATATCCCCAGTCGCGCCGGGCATCCAGATTGCCCAGATACAGCTTGTCCTGGAAGCCTTGGGCGATGCGGGCAGCCGCCAGTGTGATTTTTCTTGTCACGAAGGTTTCACCTCGGCGTTCGCTCTCGTGGTTGAAGAGTATGCCGTTTACAGCAAACATGCCATAGCTTTCGCGGTAGTTCTTTGTAATCCAAAAGCCATACTGTTTGGCTACGCCATAGGGGCTGCGGGGATAGAACGGGGTCGTTTCGCTTTGCGGCACTTCCTGCACTTTTCCGAAGAGCTCGGAAGTGGAGGCCTGGTAGATGCGTGTCTTCTTTTCCATACCGAGAATGCGTACGGCTTCGAGCATGCGCAGGGTGCCTACGGCATCGGTTTCGGCGGTATATTCGGGCACGTCGAAGGATACTTTGACATGGCTTTGGGCGGCAAGGTTATATATTTCGTCCGGCTGCACACTCTGGATGATACGGATGAGAGAGCTGGAGTCTGTCATGTCTCCATAGTGCAGATTAATGGTACGTTTCTGTTTCATGTCGCGTACCCACTCATCGAAGTAGAGGTGTTCGATGCGGCCGGTGTTGAAAGAGGAAGAGCGACGCAGGATACCGTGCACTTCATATCCTTTCTGCAGGAGGAATTCGGCAAGGAACGAGCCGTCCTGCCCGGTAATGCCGGAGATAAGGGCTTTCTTCATAATGTATGCTTCTTGTTATTATGTCTTTTCGGACTGCAATATTCGTTATTTTCCACGAGATGGCAAAATATAAACTATTTCTTTCCCATCACTTTGTCGATAATCAGTGCGATTGCCCCGTCGCCCGTCACATTGCAGGCAGTACCGAAGCTGTCCATCGCTATGTATAGTGCAATCATCAGCGCTTGTGCCGACTCGTCGAAGCCCAGCATGGATTGCAGGATGCCCAGTGATGCCATGATGGCGCCTCCCGGTACCCCGGGAGCGGCTACCATAGTGATGCCCAGCATGAAGATAAATCCTGCAAATAGAGGGAAATCATGGGGCATGCCTTGCATTATCATCAGTGCCAGGGCGCATGCCACAATCTTCAATGTGCTGCCCGACAGATGGATGGTGGCGCAAAGTGGGATGACGAATCCGGCAATATCGGCAGAGACGCCGTTCTTCCGACTTTGCTCCAATGTTACAGGGATAGTGGCGGCACTGGATTGAGTGCCTAGAGCCGTGAAGTAGGCAGGCATCATTCGTCCCAGTAGTTTGAGAGGGTTCTTGCGGACAAACAGTGCCGCAATGCTGTATTGGAATACCAGGAGAAAGATGTGAAGCAGGAAGATTACACCGATAATCTTAATAAAGACCATCAGGATGCCGAATACTTGTCCACTGTGCGTCATGTTGAGGAAAATGCCGAAAATATAGATGGGAAGCAGCGGCAATATCACTGCACTGATCATGCGGATGACAATCTCTTGAAAATCGCGTGCCGCATTTTTCAGTACCTCACTTTTCAGATGAGCCAGGCCCAGCCCCAGTGTGAAGGCAAGTACGAGTGCGGTCATAACATTCATCAAGGGCGGGATACCCACGGAAAAATAGGGAAGAATGCCTTGAGACTCACTGACTTCTTCTAACGGCACCCCGGTTTCTATGAGGGAAGGAAATACCGCCATACCGGTGAAATAGGAGAGAAAGCCGGAGAATAAGGTAGCTCCGTAAGCAATGAGCGCCGTGACGACCAGCATCCGTCCGGCTCCTTTGCCGATGTCGGCAATGGCAATCGTGACCAGTCCCACAATGATGAGGGGGATGGAGAAGTTCAGGAATTCACTGAAAATGGCATTGAATGTTACGAACAGCCGTACCAGCGAAGCCGGTAGGAAATTTCCGAAAAGTATACCTAAGATAATGGCAATGATGATGCGTGGCAATAGTCCGATGTGGAAGTTCTTCATGAGCATTGGTTTTCTGTCTGGTTGAAAAATAGGCTTTCGCTGACAAAAGTACTATTTTATTTTCGTAATTCATACGAACAAATGCTGTTAGCATTTTGTTTCCATATAAAGACAAAATTTACATGAATATGAAGAATTTAAATAAAACAGACATTGGACTTATCGGTCTGGCAGTTATGGGCGAGAATTTGGCCCTCAATATGGCAGATAAGGGATGGAATGTTTCGGTATATAATCGTACGGTTCCGGGAGTGGAAGAAGGGGTGGTGGAGCGTTTTGTGAACGGCCGCGCCAAAGGGAAAAAAATTGAAGGCTATACAGATATAGCCGAATTTGTAACTTCCATTGCCATACCCCGCAAAATAATGATGATGGTTCGTGCCGGCAGTGCGGTGGATGAACTGATGGAACAGCTGTTTCCCCATTTGTCCGAAGGGGATATCCTGATTGACGGTGGTAATTCCAATTATGAGGACACCAACCGGCGTGTGGCATTGGCCGAAAAGAAAGGCTTCCGTTTTGTGGGAGCTGGAGTTTCCGGTGGAGAGGAAGGAGCGCTGAACGGCGCGTCTATCATGCCCGGAGGATCTGAAAGTGCCTGGCCTGAGGTGAAGCCTATCCTGCAGAGTATTGCGGCAAAAGCATCTGACGGTACCCCGTGCTGCCAGTGGATTGGTCCTGCCGGTTCCGGTCATTTCGTCAAGATGATACATAACGGTATCGAATATGGAGATATGCAGCTTATTGCCGAAGCTTATTGGGTGATGAAGAATCTGCTTGGTCTGGACAATGGACAGATGGCGGAAATCTTTGCTGATTGGAATGAGGGTAAGTTGCGTAGCTATCTCATTGAAATTACCGCCAACATACTGCGTCATAAGGACAAATCAGGAGGTTACCTGATAGATAAGATATTGGATACCGCCGGACAGAAAGGTACGGGCAAGTGGTCCGTTATCAATGCGATGGAGCTGGGCATGCCGTTGGGGCTGATTGCTACGGCTGTGTTCGAACGTAGTTTGTCGGCACAGAAGGGCTTGCGTGAAACGGCTTCCAAGCAATTTGTATGCCGACGCTCGCAGGCGGTGTACAACAAGTCGGAGATGGTGAAGGATATCTATTCCGCACTCTATGCTTCCAAATTAGTGTCATATGCTCAGGGATTCGCCGTGTTGCAGCGTGCATCCGACGCTTTTGCCTGGAACCTCGATTTGGCATCCATCGCACGCATGTGGCGGGGCGGCTGCATCATCCGTAGTATTTTCCTGAACGACATAGCTACGGCTTTCGAGGCAAAAGACAAGCCCAAACATCTGCTGTTGGCTCCTTATTTCAAAAATGAAATGCAGCTGTTGCTTTCCGGCTGGAAACATCTGGTGGCACAATCCATGAAAGAGGAACTTCCGGTGCCTGCATTCTCGTCCGCCTTGAATTATTTCTATTCGCTGGTGTCTGCCAAGTTGCCTGCCAATATGATTCAGGCGCAACGTGACTATTTTGGTGCGCATACCTTTGAAAGGACAGACGAGTTGCGTGGACAGTTTTTCCATGAAAATTGGACGGGACACGGAGGAGATACGAAATCGGGTACGTACAATGTGTGAGAAAGGGGGAGAAGATGATGAATAAATTAGTGATTGTTATATTCGGCGCTTCGGGTGACTTGACGAAGCGCAAACTGATGCCGGCGCTCTATACTTTATATAGTGGCGGGCGGTTACCGGAAGGATTCTCCATTCTGGGGATAGGACGCACCGAGTATACGGATGCCCGTTACCAAGAATATATAATGAGTGAATTGAGTAAGTTCGTAGCTTCCAAAGAGCAGGTGGAAGATAAAATGAGGGATTTTTGCAGCCATCTGCATTACCAGACATTGGATCCCGCCGAGGTTGAAGGCTATCACCTGCTGGACGGACGTTTACAAGAGTTTACCGGTGAGAAGAAACCGGACAACCTGCTGTTCTATCTGGCTACTCCACCTTCCTTGTACGGTGTCATTCCCTTGCACTTGAAGGCGGCCGGTCTGAACCGTCCTGATACGCGTATCATCGTTGAAAAGCCGTTCGGTTACGATTTGGAGTCAGCCAGAAAGCTGAATAGCATTTATGCTTCCGTTTTCAAGGAGCATCAGATTTACCGCATCGACCATTTTCTGGGTAAGGAAACGGCGCAGAACATTCTCGCCTTCCGTTTTGCCAACGGAATCTTCGAACCGCTATGGAACCGTAATTATATAGACTATGTGGAGATTACAGCCGTAGAGAATCTGGGTATCGAAGGACGTGGCGGATTCTATGAAGGTGCCGGAGCCCTGCGCGATATGGTACAAAACCACCTCATACAGCTTGTGGCGCTCACTGCATTGGAACCGCCTGCCGTTTTCAATGCCGATAATTTCCGCAACGAGGTGGTGAAGGTCTATGAGTCATTGGCCCCCTTGACAGAGGAGGATTTGGAGGAACACATTGTCCGCGGACAATATACGGCTTTGGGCTCGAAAGCCGGGTATAGGGAAGAGAAGAACGTGGCACCTGATTCGCGTACCGAAACGTATATTGCCATGAAAATCGGTATTAACAACTGGCGGTGGAAGGGTGTTCCTTTCTATATCCGTACCGGCAAACAAATGCCGACAAAGGTGACTGAGATTGTTGTACATTTCCGTGAGACGCCCCATCAGATGTTTCGTTGCGAGGGTGGACATTGTCCCCGTGCGAATAAGCTGATTCTCCGCCTGCAGCCCAATGAAGGCATTGTGCTGAAATTCGGCATGAAGACTCCCGGACCGGGATTTGACGTGAAGCAGGTGATGATGGACTTCAGTTATGACCAGTTGGGCGGGCTGCCTACCGGCGATGCCTATGCCCGTCTGATAGAGGACTGCATACAAGGTGACCCTACACTCTTTACCCGCAGCGACGCGGTAGAGGCTTCATGGCGCTTTTTCGATCCCGTGTTGCGCTATTGGAAAGAGCATACGGATGCTCCTTTATATGGGTATCCCGTAGGTACGTGGGGACCTTTGGAAAGTGAAGCGATGATGCACGAACATGGTGCTGAGTGGACCAATCCGTGTAAGAATTTGACTAATACAGATGAATATTGCGAGTTATGAAAAGTTATGTTTACCATTCGGCTACAGCTACGGCACATGCGTTGATTGAACATTTGATTGCGATGATGGAGCGTGAGCCGGAAAAGACCTTTTATTTTGCATTCAGTGGGGGAAGTACTCCTTCGCTGATGTTTGACATTTGGGCCAACGAGTACAAGGAGGTGACTCCTTGGATGCGGATGCGGATTTATTGGGTGGATGAACGGTGTGTGCCGGCAGAGGATTATGAGAGCAATTATGGTACCATGCGCCGTTTGCTGTTGGATGAAGTAGGCATGCCTGATGAATACGTTTATCCTATTTATGGAGTGAACCGCCCGGAGATTGAAGCAAAGAACTATTCGACGCTGGTTTGCCGCACGGTTCCGCTTTGGGGTGGCTTCCCGGCCTTCGATGTCGTTTTGCTCGGTGCTGGAGACGACGGGCATACCTCCTCTATCTTTCCGGGGCAGGAATATCTGCTTTCTTCCTTTCATCCTTATGAGGTGAGTGTCAATCCCTATAATGGGCAGAAACGCATAGCCATGACCGGCTGCCTTTTGTTTGCTGCGAAGAATCTTATTTTCTTTATTACCGGCAAGAATAAGGCGGATGTGGTCCGCGATATTCTTGATTCCGGGGATACCGGTCCGGCAGCTTATGTGGCCCACCATGCCGAGCGTGTGGAATTGTTCCTCGATGCTCAGGCCAATGGCGGGAAAATGTCTACTTAGATGTACCGCTCTCCAGAATGCTTACGATGGAGAATAATGTAAAGCAGATGCCTCCCAAACCTGCCAGTACGCGTGCAGGGACAAAATAGGCATTGTGCAGGCTTGCCATCTCAAACAGAAAGGCGGAGAGAAACAGACAAGCCAGGGCCGTGAAGACCGGAATCAGCGGGATGCGGTTGGCCAGCTTGAAAGTGTTCCGCCAGATGGCGGCAAGTAGTATGACTTTGCTGGAAATGCTGTAGCATACCAGTCCCAGGCCTATCATAATATATCCTGTGGAGGAGAGTGCCGGATTGCTGTTGGCCAAGACCAGAAGTCCCCAGAGAATGCTGATGCTGCCCATTATCAAAACAAGGGCCGGCCATTGT
>OGPV01002034.1_pt1 | contig 12617 bp, 8 predicted proteins | sample 1553001 | NCBI WGS metagenome assembly OGPV01 (sample SAMEA2580268, study PRJEB22360) | human gut metagenome | biome: human gut; feature: human-associated habitat; material: faeces | place: Denmark | collected 2008/2010
CAGAGCAGCTTATATGGAGAGAAAGGATATGTACTGGAAGTATCGGACAACCCCCTGATCGAAGCCGGGAAAGCGCCAGTTGTGGCGTCATACCTTGGCAAGAAGATCATCGGAATGTCTTTCCGACCGCTTGATCTTACCTGCATCTTAGACCCATCGGCAGAGGCGGGAGACCCGGCAGAGGTAACAGACCGCAAAGGGAAAACGTACACTTGCTGGATAACCAATATGACGTATGCAACAGGCAGAGACACAAAAATCACCTGTGATGCAGAGTCTCCAAGTGATCGAGCTGCCGTGCGATTCTCCGAGCAGACCAAGGCAATTATCGAGAACCGTAACAAGATAGAGAAGGAGCGCACCGAGCGAGAACTGGCACTCAAGAATTTAAGCAAGCAGCTTGCAGAGTCGTCTGGTATGTACATTACTGCGGAAAAGCAGAAAGATGGAAGCACCATATATTACGTTCACGATAAGCCGACACTTGCGGAATCAATGATCGTATGGAAACTTACCGCCACTGCACTGGGCATCAGCACAGACGGCGGCAAGACATATCCTTATGGTCTTGATGTGTCGGGTGATGCCATCCTCAACCGCATATACGTTAATGGCATAGATGGAAAGTACATCAAAATCGAAAACGAGAAGCTGTCAGAATACGTTGAAAAAGTGAACAAGATCGCCAGTGATGCAAGCGACACGGCTGAGAAAGCGATGCAGACCGCAAACAGCACAGTAGCTTCCATGACGATTGAATATTATAAGAGTACATCCTCAACCGAACTAAAAGGCGGCACATGGCAGTCTGGGACGGTCACGGCAACACAAGGTTACTACATCTGGTCCCGCACGAAAACGGTGGCACAGGATGACACGGTGACGTATAGCCAAGCCGCCTGTATCACGGGAAGCACTGGAGCAACCGGCGCTAAGGGCGATACAGGCGCAACGGGTGAGAAAGGCGACACCGGAGCGACTGGAAAAGGCGTAAGGTCCATCGTGCCGCAATATTACTTATCAACCTCGAAAACGTCCCAGGCGGGCGGATCGTGGTCGAACACACAACCCACATGGCAGCCAAGTCACTATATATGGACAAGATCCTATATAACGTGGTCGGATGGCACAACATCCACAACGACACCAATACTGGCACAGGCTTTAAACGATGCCAACCAGAAGGGCTATGATAATGCTCAAAATCTGGAGACCATCAAAAAGACGGTGACAAAGCAAGGTTCATCGTTAGAGACAATGGAAACTCAGATCAAGGAGAAAGTTTGGAAGGAAGATATCACGACTGAGGTCAAAAAGATAAGTGTTGGTGGAAGAAACTTGGCTGAGTCAACGAACCAAGGTGTAACTGGTTGGTCTTGGGGCATGCAAACCGGAGGCTGCACATTATCAGAAGTAGCAGAAAATAATGTAAGAACTTGTAAGTTGCTTAGAGATTCTGTGGCGCAAACAGGCTGGTCTGTTATCTATTATAACCGTATAGGGCGTTATAAATGGGAGCCAGATACCATATATACGGTATCTGTTGATGTTAAACCAAGCGTAAGTACTAATTTTAACATAGCATTCAGAGAGGCTAATGGAACTAATAACCTCATAATAAGCGGAGAAAAAAGCATTCAAGTACAAGCAAATAAGTGGAATAAGATGATATGGAACGTCAAAACCGCTTCAACGCTTCCTGCTTCAACAAGTCAAGTTTTTTACGCAACAGAAATGAATAGCGGTACAGGAGTCTGGTATCAATTTAAAAATTTGAAGATTGAGAAAGGCAACCAAGCAACTGACTGGACCCCAGCTCCGGAAGATGTGCAATCAAGCATCGATACCGCACAATCAACTGCTGATAATGTTCAGACGACGGTAACACAGACACGCACGGAAGTGGAAAGTCTCAAAACATCAACAGAGGCATTAGCAACGGCGATGAGAGAGTACACCAAGTCTACAGACTTCGAGGAGTACAAAAAACAGGTATCATCGCAGCTATCACAGACTCCAGAGGCTATCACAGCGCGTTTTAACACAATTGAAGAAACGGTATCTAAGCAAGGAGAAGCTTCAAATAGCAAGTGGCAGGAGTTGGAAAATTATATACAGTTTTCTTCCGCTGGAATTACACTTGGAAAGAAAAACGATCCGCTGACACTGGTGCTTGATAACGGGCAGATCTGTTTCATGCAGTCAGGCCAAAAGGTGGCATGGTTCACGAACAATCAATTGTACATATCTAATGTTGCAGTAACAACTGCAGCAACAATTGTAGGGTTACAGATATCGCGCCATGGGCGCCATATACAGATTAGTTAAGGAGGAATGATGGCAACATTTTACAGCGGCAAAAGTGCTTATGTGCAGATGGCATTACGAGTTACAGAGACTGGCACTGATGTTAATGCCAATGCATCGTCTATCAGCTGGGCGCTCGTAGCATGGTTCGTAGGCACAGATGCGTCGCAATGGTACTCCAACACATCGCACGATATTAGTGTTGTTATCAATGGCGCAACAGTTTTCAACCGTGGTTCTGGAACAAAAGTTACAGTGAGCGTAGGTACCGATCATGCATCGGAGTCCAATCCTGTAACGATTGCTTCCGGAACCACCACAATTACGCACGATTCAGATGGCACGAAAACAATATCTGCATCGTTCAGCATGGTGTATAAGTGGGATACCAGCAAGGCATGGTCAGCATCTGGTACGATGGCGTTAACACAGATCGCGCGAGCATCACAGCCATCATGTATCACCTATCCTAACACGACGGAGGATATCGGCGAGCTTGGAGGTTCAATATATATTCACGCAAACCGAGCATCTTCTAGCTTTACGCACATCATGAGGTATGCGTGGGGGACGTTATCTGGAACGATTGCAACCAATGTAGGAGATAATTGCAAATGGACAATACCAAACGAGTTTGCAACGCAAATTCCAAATCAGTCCACCGGCTGGGGAACGATCTATTGCGACACATATCTCAACGGCACGCTGATCGGAACAAAAAGCGTTGGCTTTAAGGCATCGGTACCACTAACGATGCAGCCAAAAGGCAGTTTTACGGCAGCCAAAACCAGATCATATGGCCCCGATCTATATGTACAAGGCGTAGATCAACTAAAAATAACAATAACGGCATCTGGCCAGTATGGAGCATCAATCACTTCAATTACCACAAAAATTGATGGATCAACCTACTCGGGCACATCGTTCACAACTTCGATCATCAATGCATCTGGAACGGTTGGACTAACAATAACACTTACGGATAGCAGAGGCTCAAAAACAACAATAGCAGGGCAAGTAAGGTTTTTTGCGTACAGCCCACCACAAATCTCGGTCTCAGCATATCGGTGCAACGCCTCTGGAGGATTGGACGCCTCTGGAGCTTACATCTGCGTCAAAGGTTCGGGTACTATCACTTCACTCAACAACCAAAATGGCCGCCTATATACCGTGTATTGGAAAAAGACTACCGAAAGTGCATGGAACAGCAAAGCCATAACAATGGCATCGTATACATTAGATCAAGCAATCATTGTTGCTGCAGATACATCGTATAGCTACAACATACGCGCCAGACTGCAAGATGGCCTGAAAGCAATCGACTATAATACAGCAGATGTAATGTCGGCTTTTGCCTTTATCGACGTACTTACGGCTAGTGAAACAGACGATACAAAAAAAGGCATGGCAATTGGCAAAGCCGCAGAAGTTGAAGGAGCTGTGGATATAGGATGGAACTTGATAGCACGCAAGGGATTTACCTGGCAGGGAATGCCACTCACATACTTTACACCAACGGTTAACGTATCTGGCGAGTACTATGGAAAATATGGTTGCTATGCCAAGATAGGACACGTTGCAATTGTGGTGCTGATGGTGCAGATCAAGAGCGTGAGTGGATCAGTGCCATCAGAGATCCAAATCACGCTACCAGATGCGCTAAAGGCGGTTGATCACTGGCTACAGCCATCCCACCCGATAGTAGGTCAGTGGGGTGGTACCTTTTTGGGCGTTTTTCGGCAAAACCAAAATTCGGCAGTACTCACAGTACTTCCGGCATCCAACGTAACAGCCGGCACATATTTGGCCAATGGATGCTACACTTTTTTTGTCCAGTGATGCTTACAACTAAGTGCTTGATTGCTACAACTAGGACGACAACTAGAGCGACAACTAGAGCGACAATTAGGGCTGCAATTAGGGCTGCAATTAGGACTATAATTAGGCGCTTAACCGCGATTTTGCTCCAAAAAGGCGTTACAATTACGCAAATTGCAAAAACGCACAGAAAGCCTATATTTTATGCGGATTTTCGACATTTTGGAAAGATGCAACTATAGACGTTTTGGCCATAAAAAAATGGCTTATAAAGCCCAAATTGCGCCAGCGCAATAAAGAAAGGAGAAAAATGGTAACAGCAACATTTGAGGAAGGGAAAAGAATTTTACGTGTTCTCGGCCTATGGCAGTATGATCATGATCAGGTGCTGAGAATCGAAGGGCTGAACCTACCAGCGATGACACAGGTACATTTTGCCACGTCTGAGTGGGATGGCGAGACGACCAACCGAGTGGCGTCAACCTCGAACAAGATCACTACAGTAACGATTCCGGATGCACTCCTGCGAGAGTGTCCGAAGAGCGCTTGCAACAGTGACTCTTACAGTATCTTTGCATGGATCTACTTAGACGACGGCACAACCGGAAAGACAGAGTATCGTATTGAGCTGGTTGTGGAGCGCCGAGCAAAACCGGCAGATCAGACAACAGCAGACGATGACAATCTGGCCAACACACTCACACAGATCACCAAGATTGCTAACAACCTTGACGCAAAAGAAAAAGCAAACGAAACCAACATTAAGGCAAATGCAACTGCTATCAGCGAGCTACAGACGAACTTTGCGCGATCTGAGAAAGTATCTCTTAATGAAGCAGTAGAAAGATACTACGCGATGCGCCGAGGCCCAGACATCTACACAGTAGAGGAGCTTGATGCCAGCACAGCGCAGGCGTGCGACGTAAACCGCCTCGACGCACTGGCAGGGCTTACCTGCGAACCATCCACCAATACATATCGAGGTGTAGACCAGATCGGCACACTTGACGCGTTTCGCCCAACTATTGTCAACTGGGTACTGGATGATGATGGCAACCAGATCATTACAGCAGTTGAGGGGATGCCCGGTTTTTTACGCACCGGAAAAGTTAATCTGGCTGTTATGAACATGGGTCTGTATTACAAGGAGGAGCGTAACGCGGCTGGAAACGGCATCCTACGCCACTGGTCGATGCTTCCGCGAGTGGCAGAGGGCTACAAACCGCTCAAAGAGTGTGTCCGCCCAGATGGCACAGTACAGGGTTGGATGCTACATGCCAAGTGTTGCGCTGCTGAGATTGATGGCGTGCCATACGTCACAGAGGGATACAACCCGGTGAGAAATAAGATATCTCACTCCAACTACGCTTATGCACGCAAGCGGGGCGCGGCATACGGTTACGAGGTGGATGCGGATGCAGTATGGGTGGAAAGTTTAACCATGATTAAGTATGGTACCAGAAATTTACAGAAATACATGAGAGGCGCATCAGCTTATAACTTGCAGTACAAGGTTACAGCCGCAAGCACCGGAAACAAAGTTATCCTTGCAAAAGCGGATGCGGCTAATCTGGTAATCGGCTCTTGCGTATCGGTAGGCGATGCCACAGGAAAAACAGACTACGACCGCGGAAATGCTTATATGCACAACATCGCAGATTCTGCAATGATCACAGCAATCACGTCAGTGGATGATAACAACTCTGCGGTGTATCTGGACTGCGGCTCGATCACAACCAAGGTAGGCATGTATGTATCAACCATGCATTGGCGTACCGGCTCAACTAACAAGGTACTTGGTTACGACGGATCACCGGTATCCAACACTGACGGAAAGAACATCTGCAAGATCAACGAGATTGAGATCCTAAACGGCGGCTACTCTGTGTGCGGAAATGCAATCAACATCATGTCCACAAGTGCAGCAGGAGCCACGACGGTGACGATGTACTACACGGATGATGCCAAGAACCTTACAACAGATACCTCTAAGATCAAGCGGCAGTACAAGGTCGCTGGAAGTTTCCCAGCAACCAACAACGCTTGGCTATACATCAAGGATATGATTGTAGATCCAGTATCTGGTTACATGGCGCCAAAGTCCTTCGGTGGCGGTGACAAAACATATTGGGCAGATGGATACTATACAGGCACTAATCCTGATGTTGGGACAGAGTCAGCTCGGGGGCTGCTGCTGCGTGGTAATCTGAGCAGCGGCGGGATCGCTGGCCCCGCCTTCGTGTTTGCGTACAATGGCCTGTCGTACGCGTGGTGGAGCATCCTGGGGACCCTTTCTCCGAATGCCGTGCGGGGTGAATGGCGCGGATAAGCGCCAGAGGGGCTGTCCCCTCAAATAAATTTTTGAAATTTCAAGAAATACTATAGGGGTTTATAGGACCCGGGAGCTGCTGCTGCGTGGTAATCTGAACAACGGCGGGATCGCTGGCCCCGCCTACGTGAATGCGAACAATGGCCTGTCGAACACGTGGTGGAACATCCTGGGGACAATTTCTGCGAAACAAAAAAACAAAAAAACGTGTCCTATAAACCGGCCGAAGAGGCCTTCGCCTGGGAAACTAAAATACGCGATGAAAGGCCACCCCTGCAAAGGGGGTCTGACGGGAGCGCCGTCAGACGGGGCTAGTAGACACCCGAAAGCCCCTGAAGCGCAGAAAGGAAAGCCTTTTGAAGAAGTGCTGTAAAAATACAGATATACTGAAACCTGGATTCATCGAACACGCAATGCAAGAAGCGTTGCATGAGAAATGGAAACGAAACGATGTACTAAAGTACTTTAAGGGGTACGCACCGAACACCCCTAAACCAATACTAAAAGATATCCTCGCATCGGATCGCCAGTACACGACTGGACTAATAGAAACAGCCGCGGAGGCGATCCGATACGAGATACAAAATAGGTGCCTATCGGTAGAACCGATCCAGTATAGCGAGAGATATGATCCAGCGTCCGAAAAGACGCGAGAAATAGGTAAGGAGTGCGTTAAACAGCTGATCCTAGATGAGATCGCAAGAGAAGGACTTGCAGAACTGTGGAAACGCAAGCTTGGCTATCATCAGTACGCGTCTATCAAGGGAAAAGGCCAGCTCAGCGGAAAAGAGACCATTGAGTACTGGATGAGAAAGAAACCTGCCAAGACAAGATATGCTTGGAAAGGAGATGCACGACATTGCTATCAGTCGGTCGATATAAGGCGGTTGAAAAGAATGCTGATACATGACGTAAAGAATCCAACATTGCTATATCTGGTATTTTTCCTGCTTGATACTTACAAGCAGGGACTGAATATCGGATCGGGCCTGTCGCAGTTCTTGTGCAACTACTATTTAGCGCGTGCATATCATTACGTCCTGTCCTTGCACAAGGTCCGAAAGCACAGAGATGGAACTGTAGAAACACGCAAGCTTGCGTACTTCGCCATCTTTTATATGGACGATATACAAATCTTTGGTTCGCGGGAGGCAGATGTTAAGATGGCCGCCAGGTCGCTAATTAAGTTCTTGGCGAAAGAGTACGCGATCACGATCAAGCCCAACCAAGTGCTTTTCCGAGTGGACTACAAGATCAAGACGGACGAGAAGCATAAGACGTACCGCGAAAAAGACAAGGCAACACGCCGCGGATCTCCGGTTGATATGATGGGATTTAAAATTTACCGCGACCATACAGAGATGAGAAGAAAGATCTTCATCAAGGGTCGCCACGCATTCGCAAAAGCGTGGGGATACATGTGCAAAGGACTTCCTGTGCCGCTAAAAATCGCACAGAGCTGCATATCCCGTTATGGCTGGTTCAAAAATACCGATTCGATATATGTAAGGCGCAAGTATAATATGGCGCAGATCTTTCGGATCTGCAGAAAGGTGGTATCGAGTGAAAGCAAAATTCACAGAGCAGCAGCCAGCTGTCTTCTGGCAGCCGGTTGAAAAAAAGATCTTCGTAACGATCTGTTTAAATGAAACAGAGACAGAAGAGGAAATGGGAGAAACCAAGCAGACTGTATATGAGTACGACTGCAATCAGATCTGGATTCAGGAGGGTGAGTTGGACGAGGAGACGGTTCGCGCATCCCCGGAGAAATATCTGGATTACATCCCGCAGAAAGAAAAGACCCCGACAGAGCTGCTTGAGGAGAAGATCGAGGAGCAGCAGACACAGATCCAGATGCTGACAGACTGCCTGCTGGAGATGTCGGAGACAGTATATCAGTGATCATAAGACACAGTATAGGAGGACAAGAAATGATGGCTATGTTATGGGCGCAGGAAATTATCAACGGAAGAAAAACTTATGAACAGGTACCGAGATTACTTAAGAAGGAGGCACGCAGAATTTTGATCGACTCTGGCCTTGATGATCCGGAGGGAGAAACCGAGGAGGAAACCAAGAAAGAGGCCGAGACGGAGTGACCAAGCTGCAGATAATGAGAATGCTATGGTCGATCATATACGATCTGATCCTGTACATAAAAGCATCTGGCCTGGAAGTGCCAGACAAAGTGCAGGAGAGAATGGATGCTGCGGAAGCGGCATCCAGACCATACGGAGAGGAGTAGAGATGGACAAGAATGTGAATTATATCAAGGGATTTTTTACAATGACTTTTAGTTTGTTAACATCGCTTTTTGGGGTGCTTGCGATCCCAATCCTGCTGATGGTAGGAACTAATATAATTGATTATGCAACTGGCTTGATTGCAGCGCCAAAGCGCTCGGAGGATATCAACTCATACAAAAGTATGCGCGGCATTTGGAAAAAAGTGTGCATGTGGCTTTTAGTGGCGGGCGATCATCGACGAGTTAATTTTATACGCCTCCGGAACGATTGGCATCACCTTACCGGGGTCTTTTTTAGTCGCGTGTGTAGTAGCGTGCTGGATCATCTGTAATGAGATTCTTTCGATCCTAGAAAATTTGAAAGACATCGGCATCGCCATGCCGCCGTTTCTGGAGCCGCTCGTCAAGAACATTAAGAGTCAGACGGCTGATAAGGTGACAACAGATAAGGGCAAGGAATAATCAAGGGAGGGCTTCGGCCCTCCTGTTTTTTGCGCCAGCGCAAGAAAGGAAACAGATGACAGATACAGAATTGAAAAAAATTGCAAAAGTAATCTATGCTGAAGGTGGAATTTTCTCGGGCAAAAATGATTTAGCCTTACTGGCCATTGCTCAGTGTATCCACGACCTACTATCAAGCTATAAGGACTTAGACAGTTGCTTAAAGTCGGCCTTTACAGCTCCATCAGACCAGTACGACACAGCTTGCCTTGATGCAGCGAAAGCAGTATTTAAGGAGGGCAAGCGACGCTTTCCAGACGCACAGATTTTGCAGTTTAGAAGCTTCACCAAGTACTCTGACGGAGCAGGAAACCCCGACAAAGGAAAGCTTGCAGATCTGTATAAGAACTATGATTACTTAGGCAGCGACTCTATTAGCACAAGATGGGGTCATTTCTATTTTGGCAAAAAGGAGGAAAAGAAGATGTTCCGAATGTTGGTCATGGCAGGACATGGACGCAATCAGGATGGCAGCTGGGACCCGGGAGCGGTAGGCTGTGGGTATCAGGAGGCAGACTTGGCTAGAGAGCTAAGAGACCTGATCAAGACAGCTGCTGATCGAGCAGGAGTAGGATGCGACATCGCACCTGATAGAAACCACTACTCTTATTTTAAGGCGGGTGGTCAGTACGATGTTTCTAGCTACGATTATGTTCTGGAGGTACACTTTAACGCCAGCGCCACGTCTGATCAGGTTGGTGATGGACAGCTAAAAGGCAGTATGGTGTACATCGACGAGTCCGAAACAGGTCATTCTGTGGAGGATGCGATCTTATCCAACCTGTACTCACTGGGTAACCGTCAGGCATGGGACGGCGTAGTGGTCAGTCAACGCCAGTGGCCTTCCGGCCTGCTGGTGCAGAGTCGCATCCGCGCTCAGGGCGTATCACATGCTGTGCTGGAAACTTGCTTTATCACGGACTGGGATGATGTGAGCTGGTATCTGGCCAACAAGACCAAAATTGCAAGTGCAATCGTTGCGGGTATCCAGCAAGGATTCGGACTCAATTATGCAGTTGTAACTAAGCCGTATATGGTAAAAGTGGAACCAGAAAGCATCCCGGACAAAGCCTTGAACATTCGTGAGTGGCCAAGCACTAATGCACCAATCACAGGTCAGATCCGCGAGGCAATGTCCCTGACAATCGTAGAGGAGGCATCCGGTAAGGGTGCTAAGCGTTGGGGCAAGCTCAAGAGTGGAGCTGGTTGGATCGCATTGGATTTTTGCAGCAAATAAAAAGAGATGCCCCAGAGGACATCTCTTTGCTGGATAGCAGGTTGAAAAGTAAAGCAAATATTGATATATTATATAGGTAAGGATAGTTGTGTATTACTTACCTAAAAGATTTTAACAGGAAATAAGATAAGCGAATAAATATTAGAGCCTAAACACAAAGAAAAAATATGCAAAAATAAATAAACGAGTAAATCGTTAAGTTTCATCAGACCCTCGGCGGTATTCGCTGGGGGTCTTTTTGTATCGTTTTTTAAATGAACGGTTAAAATAAGAAAGATTCTCATAGCCGCAGGAGAGGGCAATATCTAAAATAGAGTCATTTGTCAGCATGAGAAGACGCGCTGCCATTGAAAGACGATATGAGGAAAGATATGAAGTAAAAGAGGTACCCATTGCAGATTTAAAAAAACGCATAAAATGAGAAGCAGAAAAACCAGAAACAGCGGAAATCTCATCAATTGAGATTGAACTCATGTAGTGTGTTTCGATATATTTTAGGACACTTTTGAGTCGTTCAATGTGAGGGTCGTTTTTGGGAGCAGGAATATCGGTGGAATTTGTGAATATGGTGTAGAAGAAGGTAAAAAGAGCTCCCTTAATTGCAAGGCGGTAGCCTTTTGGAAAACTGCTGCTGATACTGTCAATATGATTTAGGCATGAGGAGAGAGTAGGGTAATGTTCATCATCACAGCAGACAAGATGATTAAAGCCAATGGTACCAGCCAAAAAAGGCTCAAAAAATTCACTGCTTAGAGCATCCATGCTTCCAGTACAAAGAAGATCAAGTGAAAAAATAATATTTTCATATTCCATAGAATATTCAGCTGGGCCGATTGCATGAAGCTGACCAGGACTGACAATAATAATATCACCTGCCTCTACATAAAGAGAGGTAAAATCTAATGTGACGCGCCCACGCCCCTTTTTAATATAGATGATTTCCACCTCATCGTGCCAGTGAAGAGGCACCTTCTCAAAATCAAGTGGAATAGAACAAATATACGCATTGTAAGGAAAATCAGGTGTGCTGTGTGATTTTGTCTCATGATAATTTTCGTATTCAGGTATCTGCATCGTGGCTCTCTCCTCATGTTTTTGCGGGTCCCAAGCTCAACCCCCTCATCGTGCAAGCACGATCGGTGGTTGGAGCTTTTGACCCTGGTATTATCATGATAGGATAGTACCATAAAAAGGCGGCATAATGCAAGAAAAATGACAAAAAAAGCAGTAAACTGCATACATCAACTCATGAAAGGAGTTTTAATAATAATGATGGTAAACGAAATTTGTGAAACGAAATATAATAAGCCGTTATCTGGCTGCACCAATAAGGAGATTTATTACGCACTGCTTGATATGACAAAGGATCTGGCAGCAAAGAAGGAAAGCGAAGCTGGAAAGAAGAAGGTATATTACATTTCCGCAGAGTTTTTGATTGGAAAGCTGTTATCAAACAACCTTATCAATCTTGGTCTTTACAAGACTGTAAAGGAAGAACTTGAAGCAGCAGGAAAGGATATTGGTGAGATCGAAGAGATCGAGCCAGAACCATCTCTTGGAAACGGTGGACTTGGCCGTCTGGCAGCATGCTTTTTGGATTCCATGGCAACATTAAATCTGCACGGTGATGGTGTAGGCTTGAATTACCATATGGGTCTGTTTAAGCAGGTGTTTGATCACAATTTCCAGAAGGAAACACCAAATCCATGGATTGAAAAAGACAGCTGGCTGATCAAAACTAATGTAAGCTATCCAGTTTCATTTGGTGATCTGACAGTGACCTCACGCATGTATGACATTGAGGTGACAGGCTATGAGGGACGCACGAATAAGCTTCATCTGTTTGATGTTGATACTTTAGATGAGAGTCTTATTAAGGACGGTACCATAAGCTTTGACAAGACAGATATCGCAAAGAATCTGACACTGTTCTTATATCCAGATGACAGTGATGAGGCAGGAAACTTACTTCGTATCTACCAGCAGTATTTTATGGTAAGCAATGCAGCACACTTGATTTTAGATGAGTGTACGGCACGCGGCTGTAAGCTGACCGATTTAGATGAGTATACTGCTATTCAGATCAATGATACTCATCCGTCAATGGTTATTCCTGAGCTGATCCGTCTGCTTCTTGAGCGCGGCATCACCATGGATGAGGCAGTTGAACTTGTCACAAA
>OGPV01002037.1_pt1 | contig 12605 bp, 13 predicted proteins | sample 1553001 | NCBI WGS metagenome assembly OGPV01 (sample SAMEA2580268, study PRJEB22360) | human gut metagenome | biome: human gut; feature: human-associated habitat; material: faeces | place: Denmark | collected 2008/2010
GGCAGGGGTGTTCGGTGTGGGATGTGTCGAAAGTGACTATTCTGGCCCTATTTATCGCCACATTTATGAACGCGTTGCTGATTCCGGCGACTCCCGGAACCGAAGTCCGGGGCTTGGGCGAGATGTATCCGTTGAACGGGCCCAGTTGGTCTCTTTTCTTTGAATATATAGGAAATATTCTCTATGCCTTGGTCATTCGTAAATTTTCGACCAAGGCGCTGGCCGTACTTGTTTTTGCCGCAGGGTGCGGCTTGGCAGCATTTGCTATCGGGGGGCCGTACGGTGATATATGCGCCGGATTTTCACTGACCGGGATAGAATTTACCGGAGGATTGCTGCGGCTGTTGTTCTCTTTTTCTGCCGGACTGCTCCTGTTCCGTATTTTCAAGCCGATTCACGTAAAGGGCGCCTTCTGGATCTGCAGTTTGTCTATCGTCGTGCTTTTGGCTGTGCCCCGTCTGGGGGGTGCCGAATATTTATGGGTGAACGGAGTGTATGATACGGTATGCTTCGCAGTGTGTTTTCCGCTTCTGGTTTATCTCGGGGCTTCGGGGAAAAGTACTGATAAGTATACGATAAGAATATGTAAATTCTTAGGTGAAATTTCTTATCCTTTGTATATGGTCCACTATCCGTTTATTTATCTCTATTATGCCTGGGTAAAGAATGGCGACCTTACCTTCCGGGAGTCATTGCCCGGCGCATTGGGTGTCGTCATAGGAAGCATTGTCCTAGCTTATATTTGTTTGAAATTTTATGATATTCCGGTTCGGAGATATTTGACGAACCGATTCCTGAATCCTCAAAAAGTCAAATAAACCGAAACCGTACTGGGATGTATGTTTGGCGATTTTTGAATGTTTCGGTTTCGTAAAATAAAAATAGCACTGATAATCAGTGCTATTTTTTTGTTTGTCAAGTGGAGCTGGAGGGAACGCGGCCTTGCGCGTTTTCTGTTCTATATCAATCGGTTGAAAAATCACTTTCAGCCAAAAGCCACCGAATAGCCCACGATTTGAAAATCGCCTTTTGTATCCTGATATTCAATTGTTTAGTGCAAAGATAGTTTTTTTATTATATCAATGTCGGGACATAAGGTTAATTACATAATTATTTTATTTGCATAATCATAATTTAATAATTATATTTGCTGTAAATGAATATGGTATATGGCTAAAGAGATTAATCCTTTTATAGTTACCGGTAAGATTGAGCCTCAGTACTTCTGCGATCGTGTGCAGGAGTCGGCAAGGCTTGTAAAGTCTATTACCAACGGTAATAATATGGTTATTATCTCGCCTCGTCGTATGGGTAAGACGGGATTGATTCAGTATTGTTATGAAAAACCGGAGATCAAGAATAACTATTACACCTTTTTCATTGACATACTTCACACCTCAAGTCTGCGTGAGTTTACCTATATCCTCGGTAAAGAGATTTTCGAGACCCTAACTCCGCGAAGCAAGAAAATGGCGAGACTGTTTGTTCAGACGCTGAAATCGATCAGTGGCAGGTTTGGCTTTGATCCTTTGACAAACCTCCCGACTTTCAATGTCGAACTTGGCGATATTGATCGTCCTGAATATACGCTGGAAGAGGTTTTTAAATATTTGGCTTTGGCTGATAAGCCCTGTATTGTGGCCATCGATGAGTTTCAGCAAATTTCGAAATATCCCGAAAAGAATATCGAAGCGTTTTTGCGCACGCATATTCAGAAGATTACGAATAGTAACTTTATTTTCGCCGGAAGTGAGCGCAGCATGATGCAGGCGATGTTTCTCTCGTCGGCCCGCCCATTCTATCACAGTGCCGATATTTTGGAACTGAACGCCATTGCACCTGAAATCTATGTCCCGTTTATTGTCGATCATTTTCAGACACGAGGTCGCAAGATAGGAACAGAAACCGTGGAGCGTGTTTATAACCTTTTCAAAGGACACACCTACTATATTCAAAAGACTTTCAATGAAGCCTTCGCAGATACTCCACAAGGCGATGAGTGTACGTTCGAAGATATCCGCATCACTATTGACAATATGATAGCTGGCAGCGTCACCATCTTCCGCGAAATACTCTCCAACATCCCCGAAAAACAAAAAGAGCTATTTTATGCTATAGCCAAAGAGGGCGAAGCTGAACGCATCACCTCTGGGGAGTTTATTAAACGCCACAACTTAGCCTCATCAAGTTCCGTACAATCTGCTGCAAAAAAACTACTCGAAAAAGACCTTATTACCGAGATAAACAAAACGTTCTCTGTAACTGACAAGTTGTTTGCAATGTGGATCAATAGTATATATGGTAATTCTCAATGGGGAATTAATAGACAGTAAAGACAAAAAATAGATATGGCAAAGACTCCGGAAGAGATCAATGAACCTTATCAACAGAGCTTTTCGAGAAAGGCATCAAGGATAAGATAAGCATATTGTCATTGACAATATGGCATCAATTAAATATAAACCATTCATAGCCTAAATATGGATACCCAACGACTTACTCAACATCTGACCGCTTTCAGAAAGTGGTTCAAGGCCAATAAAGCGCAGGCGGTAACAGAGCAGACCGAACGCGAGCAGCTTGCCGCGCAGGTTCAGACCTACACCAAAGAACGGCTGCAAAGTATGTCCGAGGAAGATCTCTTCGACTATATTGCTCCGCTGTGGGCGATGGCTATGTGGGGCAACAAGCACTATCAGATCGATAATATTATCGAAGCCAATGGGATGCCTTTGCTTCGGGAGCAGTTTACAAACCTTATTTATGGGGCCGCTTCGCTTGAAAAGAGGTGGGATGAATTTCGCTCGAAGATCAAGGGTGTCGGCCCGGCTATTATGAGTGAGTTGCTTTGTAAAACGTATCCTGATAAATTCCTGCTTTGGAATCGAAAAACGTACAATGGATTTAGCGTATTGCAAATTCCTGATCTACCTCGTTACGAGGCGAGATTAAACGGTAAGACCTACGAGTATCTTTCAGCAAAAGGCCGCGAAATTGTCGGTTATGCCAAGGAAAATGGATACAGCGAGGTATTCGATATGCTTACCCTCAATTCCTTTATATGGCAAGAGCTTCAGGCAACTCTGGTGTCGATAAAAACAGATGAAGAGAGTTCCGAAGAGTTGATTCCCAAAAATAACAAAGAGGCTGCATTTATCCACAACGATATCCGGGATAAAATAGCCGACATCGGGCGCTTTCTGGGATTCAGTGCGGAGGTTGAAAAGAAAATAGCTACCGGAGCCATCGTAGATGCCGTATGGGAAGTCACCATCGGTAATATGGGACGTGTAATCTATGTGTTCGAGGTGCAGACAAGCGGTTCGATCGACAGTTTGATTCTAAACCTGATGAAGGCGAAAAACAACAAAGCCGTACAAGGAATCATAGCCGTTACAGATCAAAAGCAGATTGAAAAAATCAAGAAGGAGATCGCTACCCTTTCAATCAATAACGAGGTGAAATTCTGGAACTACGAAGAGGTTTTAAAAGTTCACGAGTCGCTGCAATTTGCCAATGAATCGATCAACAACCTCGGTTTGATCCCGTTGGGATTTTAATCCTAACTATTGCCTGACATAACCCGATTTGCACTCGCGGGGTCTAACAATCCCCGCGAATTTTTCGTTATATTATTGTGGATATTGGGAAAGGCCCTATATTTGCCGTGCGGTCTTAATGACTAAATGATTATGAACGATCCATTTACTGACAGCGACAGGAGTGTCGACAGGCAATCCGGACAGTAAATAGTTCATCCCTTCGGGGCAGGGGCTGTTCTGCGCCGTGCCTGCTACCCCAACGCTTAGAAAAAGAAAACGAAAGATTTCGGATATGCCCGGAACGGCTTGCTGTGCCTTGCAAACTGCTTTTGCGGGGTGTTTGCGGCGGGTTCGGCGATGGCAAAATCGGATCAATTTTTTTGTGAATTTGTCCAATCTTCTTTTAAAAACTTTCAAATATGGCAGACAGAGAACAGGATCGGACATGGCCGCTGGCTCAATTTTACTTTAAGGTCCGGATCGCGGGCCTGGAAGCCGCATTCAAGGAAGTGTCGGGACTCGTGCTGAAGGACCAAGCAGTCGAATATCGCCATGACGATGCTCCTGGGTTCTCGACGATCAAAATGCCCGGCATCATAAAGACAAGCAATGTTATTTTGAAAAATGGCTTATTTAAAAACAGCAATGATTTCTGGGATTGGTTTAATCGCTGCAAAATTAATGCGATCAGGCGTGAGGAGATTGCCATCTACTTGTTGGATCAAGACAATAATACCTCGATGGTTTGGTTACTCAAAAATGCGTGGCCGAAGAAGATTGCCGGAATTTCCCTTCAACCGAACGGCGACGAGGTGACGGTCGAAACCATCGAACTTGTTCACGAAGGAATCGTAGGTTACTAACGGATCATCGTATAATAACGGCAAACTCATTACAAACTTGGGAAAATACGCCTCCATACAACTCGCATTGCTATTTCCTTCCTTCTATGTCAAAAAATCGGCACTTTTTAGGCGCCGACTGATTCGATACAAGGATATCATTAGATCGTATCTCCGATCTGAATATCAAACGGATTGAGTCGAATTCATGGGTAATATTCGTGTCGTCTTGGGAGGTCTCCAATACATCTTCCGTGAAGATGCAGCCTTTGAGGGGTACAGTGGTCGTCTCCCAGTCGTCGCTGGGCCATGGGGTTGGTAAAAGAAATGATCATATCGAACTCGCCGATATCCATCAATGAACCGTAGGTCGAGCGCAGTATCTGCTGCGTGTTATAGTCCATCGTAATCGAGGCGGTATAGGTGATATTCCCGAAATCGCGGCTCACCGGTTTACCGTCCATGCCGTAGTTCGATTTCACTTTCCGTTTTTTCGACTATTTCACCCCGCTGACTCTTTCCAGCGTCGTCGAGCCCTCATCGATGCCCAAGCAGTCGAGGCCAGCTATACGCTACATTGTTTATAATTGCCATTTGTCAGCTTATTTAGTGGTTAATGGAAAAGGCACGGGGATCGGGATTATAATACGAGAATCGCATTAATGGGTCCAAAACATAGATTGCTTTAGGCCTGCGCTTTAATGAATAATTAGTTATCCGTTAACTCGCGGAATATTCGGACTGTGGGGGATCCGAACGGATCGTTTGTCCGGTTTACCGGATATCGGGAGGAATCATCCTGTTGTGCCTTTTTCGGCGTGCATTCCGGTAATCGAAAAGTGCGAATGGCAAGCTGATCAAACCGGCCACGCACACGATTGCCAAAGCTACCGCTGCAATCCCGCCGCGCAGGGTATAGCCCGAAAACCTATGAAGACACTGTTTCCAATTGTGTCGTTTATCCGGGAACACTTGAAAATCTTGTGTCATATCCGAGTTTTGTTGTTTTTCATAATCTTCAGGGGCGGCTATTTGTCGCGCTGTACCATTCCAGCGTGACATAGTACTCATTCAGCTCGGGATAGACCTTCACGGGTACGTAGCAGGACAATCCGCAGCACACCCTCAGGGGCAGATCGAGGAATGCCGCCGTGTGGGCATTGTAACGAATCGTGCGGCCGAGCTGCTCTCGCCAGCGGGCCGTCTCGGAAGACCCGACGGCGCCAGTTGCCTCCAGGCGGGAGGTGATGTCGTTCAGGTCGAACAAAGAATGGCGGTAGAAGCGATCCATGGGTTGCACGGCTGAGAGGTCGAAATCGGAAAACACCGCCGGGTTGCGGGTCAGAGCTGCGCCGTAGAGTTCTGCTGTGGCCGTAGCCAGCGCTTCCAACTGAGAGGTGCTCACCAACGACACCGTGGCCGAGCGGTAAGTAGGCCGGACGTGCTGCGCATAATGCAGGTAGTAGCTTTCACACACGGCCTTCAGATCGGGATCCCTGTGCAGCAACTCACTCGTTATATCGGCATAAGGGAAACTCTCGGCGATCACCTCCGTAGGTGCGGCTATGATCCAGTCGGCCTTATTCCGCAACGCATACTGCACCTCCACGCTTGCCATGAAACAAGCGTCGAAAAGGATGTAGTCAAACATCCCGTCGGGAATCGCCGCCGTGAGGTCGTTTGTTTCGATGTAGCCCGTCGGGTTGGCACCCGTGTCCTGCCCGAAGTATTTGGTGGCGGGCCACGCCTGCTCGCTGCGCTGGCAGGATTTCACGAAATATCCCGTCGCCGAAGAGGGTAACCACGCCATGCCGTGGCTCCAAAGTACCAACCCGTAACGCTCGGCAGGAGCGGTACGGCGCACACGGTCGATCACCTCGCGCACGGTCGCTGCCGAGGCCGAGTTCTGTGCCGAGGGCCAGCGATAGAGCTCTTTGGTACCCACAGCCGTCACCTCCACAAGGCGCGGATTATCCCCGGGCGTGTCGAGGTAGGCAATGATCCGCCCGTTTTCTGCCGGTATCCTTGTCATACCCTGCACCAGACCCTCGAGGTTGGCCTGCACATTACTCGAAAGGTTGTTGTCCGCGGCGAAATAGACTAACAACGTGCGCTGCACCGGGGAAACAGGCCGCTCAGTCTGCTCTTTGGTGCAGCCGGACAGCAAAAACGCCACGAAATATACGAATATGGATAGTATCTGTTTCATCATTTTGTATTTACTACACCGGTTATCCGAAGCACGAACGCCGCTTGCCGGCCGGAGGCGTTCGTGAGTATCCGGACGGTCTTATTGAAAATTCCGGCATCTTTGGCTTCGAAGATGATTGTGATCATGGCTTTTTCCCCTTTGCGCAAGGGTTTGCCCGGGAAATCGACCTGCGTACACTGGCAGTTCACTTTCGCATCCAGGATCACCATCGGCCCGTTGCCCGTCGAGGTCAAGCTGAAGGTGGTTCGGTAGGTCTTGCCCAACTCCACCGTTCCGAAATCGTGCTGCGTACGATCTGTCTTATAAGCGGTTTGCACACTTTGAGCCTGCCCCGAGAGCGCCGCCCCGAGCATCAGGACCAACAGGATCAGGAGTTTTTTTGTTTTTTTCTTTTTTAATGTCATCGGTTTATTTCTCATTGTACTCCTAGTTTCGTTTCATCCGTCCGCTTCCGAGCTATCCGTTACGCGAGTTGCCGCAGGTTCAGTTTTGGTTCCGGGATAAAGGAACCACCTCCGGTGAGGGCGTGTCGTGGATGCCTTCGGTTTCGGCGTGAACCTCCTTACGGAAAGAGGCTTCCGGGAACGGATTCTGCAGAGCTCCGGCCCGAATCAGGCTTCGGGAAGGCAGCCCGTTATCGCGCAGGTAGCGGTACAGCGTGCGGGACGTGATCCCTGCCTCCCGGCAGAGGGTCTGTACGCTCTGCTTATCGTGGTAATAGAGCCAGGCACATTGCTGCAATCGCCTCTCATTCTTGGTGCTTCCCACCGGACGTCCCAGTTTTTTGCCCGTTTCGCGCAATTGTCGCAGTACCGTGCGGGTCTTCTTCCCGCGGCAAACAGAGTCGACCTGCACAACCGATTCCATGATCGTCAGCATGTCCGGTGTATTGGTGTCCAGAACCGGTTCTTCGAGCGAGCGCACCGTAATCCGCCGTCCGAGGGCCTCTCTCAGTACCTGGAGCAATTCCCGGATACTGCCGCAATCACATTCGGCGAAGGAGTTCAACAACAGCTCGTCACCCGGAGAAATTTCTTTCAGCGCCTGGCTGAGGCTGTCGGCGATCAGGATTTCCTCGACTCTCACACCGGCCTTTTCCAGCGTATCGGTCTTGCGCCGGATTACCCCGGCCTCTGAAACACTCTGTATATATCCTTTACAACTCATTGTTTTGATCGGTTAATGATCGTTTACGGGGCTATCCCGGAAAACTGACTAATGTCTGTTTCCAGCCGGAAGTAGCCGCGAACCGGAGGAATTCATTCCGCACGTTCCGGTAACAGGGCGAACGGGTACGAAAGCGTTTCCCCGGTAAATTCCCGCAACAATGACTCTGTTGGTAGCCCCTTGCAGGAAAATTTGACCGAAAACAGCTTCGCGATCGTTTGGTCGCCCCACTCCTGTAACCATGCATAGACCGCCTATGCGCCTACACCGACAGGACAGCAGCACATGATCCTGTACTTTCGGGACGAAAACCTTCTGCGGAAAGCAGCACCCGGGACGTGAAAGTCCCTGATTAAGGCGGAGATTATCGTTTAGGTATTTGGAAGATTCAGTTTCCGTATAAATTTATTTCTCTGTATTGCCGTTATTGTGTCCGGATTCCTTATCACAACAACAGTCCCAATCCTACGGCTGCGACGGCGATCAGCATACCGATCAGTACTTGGCGGCACCTTTTGAGCCGCCGTTGCCGCTGCAGATACTGGTCCCGGGCATAGCCGTAACCCAACAGACGCACCTGTTGCCGGAAATCGGTATAACAGTCGGGATTGTTGTCTTTGCTGTCAGTTCTGAAAACACTCATAACGACCCGCTTTGAAAAAATAATTCCGATCTGCAATTCTTATAGTGACAGGTTTCTTCTTTAGGTCAATGCCGATGAGAACCGTACCGGCCCGGCACCGTGATATCGATACGTCCCGCCGGGCCATGACATCAGCCCTGTATCTGACCTGTCCTTGTGTATGCATCCTCTATCTGTTGTTTATTGTGTGTTTATGGTGTATTTACGTTTTCTAGGTTCACCTCTCCGACGGCGTTATCCAAGTCCGTCCAATATCTTTATTATCGTTCCGTAGAGTAGCAAACCGCCCCACAGGCCAATACCCACAATAGTAGCCAGTATAGAGATGATCCGTTCTGTCACGGTCTCCGTTACCATGTTCCGCTGCTTTCCCGGCATGGATCGCATTTCCATACAAGCTGCCGTACCGGCACAGCGTTTCCAGACCGGGCAACCTGGTGCACAGGAAAACGGATAGGGTATCTGTCCCCGGGAGCAATCGCGTAACTGCACGGCTACCGAACAGAAGCTATAACAACTAAGCGGTGCGCCTGCACGAATGCGTAAAGCTATTGCTGCAGCCCAGTCGCTCAGACGCCCCTGTACCGAAAGAACCGTGAAGGCCGAACGGTTGTCCCCGGATTCGTATACATGGAAACGGCGGTCCCGTGGCAGGTATTCCATCAACTCGGTTACTCCCGTACACCAGCATTCGCACAACAGCCGTCCGTCCACCGTCGCTACGCTCCCGGGCGTGAGCGTATAGCTGAAACTGTGGAAGTTCAACGTTACGCTGCCCTGCAAGCAGAATAACAGGATGCGCCGCCGCCGGGAGAGCCGCACCGTGCTCTGCTGAGAGCACCGTTGCCAGATAAAGGGACCCGAGCGGATCCGTCCGTCCGTGCCCTCTTCCCTGATCTTCTTTCCTGCCGGGAGGCCGGTTGCTGTTGTCCAACCCATACGTGTGCTCTAAGAGTACTATTTTTCAGCTCCGGCGGACTCGGTTCTCGCCTGCAAGGATAACTGTCCGTCCACATCCGGGCAGGGTTTCCCGGAGGACCGGATGCGAGAAGCAGGTTGCACAACAACAACGGGAGACTCAACGGGAGCAGAAGGTGCAACGGGCCGGTGACGGTCCCGCGAGGCGGGAAACGGTTCCTTGCAGTCGCGAGTAATGGTGATCTGCCCGCTCATCATGGCCCCTTCCTCGACACCGAGACCTGCCGCCGTGATATTGCCCTGGATGTTAGCCTCGCGCAGCAGCGAAAGTGTGCCCTGCACCGTGATGTCTCCGTTGATGCGGTTGTTGATCTGCGCCTGAGCTGCCGCCAGATTCCCCTCGATATGGCTCTTCTCGATGCTTAACTTCTCTTCGCATTGAATGTCGCCTTTGACCGTCCCGCCGTTGATACGGACATTTTTGCCCCGGATGTTGCCGGTCACCCGGCCGCTCAGATTGATGTCGCTGCGGCAGACGATGTTGCCGCTAATCGTACCCCGAATGATCATATCCGTCTCGGAACTCACGTTCCCCTCGATGATTAACCCCGGAGTAAAGACGGTAACGTTGCATTCGTCCTGTTTGCCGGACGGTACGACATAGTTTGTTTTCGCTTCGATGCCCGAAGAGGGTACCGTCTGTTTTTCATCGCCGTATATCGACTCGATCGTCTCTTTGTTCGGACGCAATGAATTAAAATGTTTCATAAAGCCTCCCAATTTTTCTTTTTGTCCCGTACCGGAAGTTTCGGTCGTGTGTGGTTCTGTATTATCCATTGTAATAAGTGATGGTGAAGTATTTATCTTAATATTCAAAACGATGGTTATAATACTGTGCGCAAGCGTCTACGGCCGAGGCATCCATCGTTGCCCGAGACACGCTCCGGCAGCGAACAGGATGTACTGGCTGCCCGTCAGGCAAACTCTAACCTCCATCGTACATTGTACACGTTCTGAGCGGCACCCGCCTGTCGCACTGATGTTTAACCTCTGATAACTGACACGAAGAGGGTGCGCTTATTCAGCATTCCGTTCGGCGCTGTCGTCTGTTTCAGGAAAGCCGCTGTTATTCATCTTCAACCACCTGCTCCATCCGGTCGCCTTGTCGAAAGCCAGTGTCTGGTAGGGGCTTTCCTCATATTTATATGAGCTCCATATGCTTTCCGGGACGAGCGTAACGCCCCAGCTCACTTCGCTGCGATCCCCGATATAGGTTCTCTGGCATACGACCGCATCGTCCACGGCCAACTGCAACTGCGACGCATAGGTAAAAAGCTTCGCATTTCCGCTCGCGTCGGCCAGTTGTTCCACGTAATCGGCAATGTCGATAAACGGGAAACTGTCGAAATCTTCCGGTTCGGCAAACAGATAGGTATTATCCAGGGCGGCATCGTATTCCTCGCTGTTATCGGCATAGGTGGCGACCAGTTCGTCCGACACTTTCTTCAGTACGGCGAAGACGTCAGGCAGCCCCGACAGCCGCGTCATCGTAATATCCTTCGGACTCGGGTCGGTTACCGACCAGTGCGCGATGACGGCACGGCAGTAGCGGGCTCCAATCGTTTCGATGTCCGTCCCTTTGTCGAGCAGGTCCAGCAGCACGCCGTATTCGCCCCCGATGCCCGGCGTCGAGTGGGCCGCGCCGAGCGCGTATCGGGCGATTGGCTGCAATTCGCCGAGGTTTTCGAGCATATTCATCAGGCAGGCGTCATAATAAAGGACTTCGAGTTGGACCCCGGACTGCTTGACCCCTTCCACGAGCTCAGCGACAGACATCCCTTCGCCGCCGATATTATCGTCGAAAATTACGCCTTTCGACTTGGGCGAGTCCGACCACGGTGTCCACCCGTCGCCATGGTTCCACAGAATCAGGATATACTTGCGCGCCGGGCACTGTTGTTTGCTCCAACGGATGAATTCGGCCAGGTTCTCCGGCTTGTAGAGCGGCAGCGAAACGTCCATTTGTTCCACCTTGTCGAACCGGTTGCCGTCGAGCAGCAGCCGCTGCGTTCCCTTGTATTCGAATCCGGATTCCTGTTGATAAGGAACCGAAAATTTGATTTGGGCCGTCATCTGCACCCGCTCGGTCGATCCGGCGGTACAGGCCTCCTCAAGGTTCAGCATCAGGGACGGATCGAGGTTGCCTCCCCCACAGCCGTAAAGCATGACGGTATATTCGGCCATCCGGTCCGGTTGTTCGGGGTTGTCGTTCTTGCTGCAGGAGAAAGCAGCCAGACAAAGCGTTATCAGGACGCTGTGTAGAAATAGTTTTTGTTTTTTCATATGATAAAAATGATTTTGAAGTTAACCCCTTAGGGCGTTAAGGATCTTGTACTATTCATTTGTCAGCCATGCTTCGATCCGCTCCACGGGGGCGTCTTTGAGAATCACCCGTTTGCGGGCGTCCAGCAGGTAGAGCGTCGGAATGGCCCGCAGGTCGTAGAGCTCCGTTTCGCTGATGCGCCGGCCGCGGTCGTAACCCACCGTCCAGCCCCGGGGCATTTCGGGCAGGTGCTCGCGCCACAGGGCGAGGTCCTCGTCGGTGTAGACGGCCAGCACCGCCAGCTTCCCCGAGGTTTGCAGCGATGAGAACACCTCCGACGAGGCGATATACTCCTTGGTGCGCTTGCAGTCGGGGCAGTCGGGATTGTAGAAGAAGAGCACGGTGTAATCGTCACGCAGGGCGGAAAGGCGCGACACCGAGCCGTCGGCTTTGGTGTAGGCGAAGTCGGCGGCCACCATCCCCGGACGGTTTTTCAAAGCCATGGCAAGCTGGGCGCGGGGACGGATCTTGTACACGTCGTCGAGCCCCGGCAGGGCGATGAGGGCTTCGAGCACGGGGATGTAGAGCTCCTCGCTGCGCATGGGCGAGTTCGGGTCGTAGAGGTAGTGCTCGGACATTTCGGTAAAGCGGTCGAGCATCGCACTACTGCGGGCCGCGCTGTCGATCAGCGTGCGCTGTACGGCCGAGGCACGCGCGGCGGGCAGCATCGGCAGCAGCGAGAGGTAGTTGGCATAGGCCTGCTCCAGGGCCGCGGTGTCGGCGATCCACGTCGTGTCGGCGAAGTTGAAACGGTCCCAGTAGTGTTCCGCGACATAGGCCGCCTGCTCCCCGGGATCGGCCAGGGCGACGGGAGGTTGCGGGAGGGCGAGGCGGTGAACCGGAGCCGCAGGAGGCTCGGGGGGGGGCGCGACGCCGGCCCGCACGGGCCCGATAGAAC